>Ga0315298_1006777_pt1 | contig 15448 bp, 15 predicted proteins | sample WHS_1_MG_FD_203077 | JGI IMG/M metagenome (GOLD analysis project Ga0315298, IMG submission 203077) | Extremophilic microbial mat communities from Washburn Hot Springs, YNP, Wyoming, USA - WHS_1_MG | ecosystem: Environmental > Aquatic > Thermal springs > Hot (42-90C) | place: USA: Wyoming... | reverse complement strand
GTTAGCCGGTGCTTCCTCTGGTGGTACCGTCAAGCATGAGAGTTATTCGCTCCCATGCGTTTCTTCCCACCCGACAGAGCTTTACGATCCGAAGACCTTCCTCGCTCACGCGGCGTTGCTGCGTCAGGGTTTCCCCCATTGCGCAAGATTCCTCACTGCTGCCTCCCGTAGGAGTCTGGACCGTGTCTCAGTTCCAGTGTGGCTGATCATCCTCTCAGACCAGCTAACCATCGTCGCCTTGGTAGGCCATTACCCTACCAACTAGCTAATGGTACGCGGACTCATCCTTCAGCGGGAGCTTGAGCCAGAGGCCCCCTTTGGCTATTATGCCGGAGCATGAATAGCGTTATCTGGTATTAGCCCACCTTTCGGTAGGTTATCCCAGTCTAAAGGGTAGATTATCCACGCGTTACTCACCCGTGCGCCACTTTACTCGGACCCCGAAGGGTCCTTTCACGTACGACTTGCATGTGTTAGGCACGCCGCCAGCGTTTGTTCTGAGCCAGGATCAAACTCTCCAGTTTTTATCCTTGAGAGAATAATCTCTAGCTTTCATTGCGGACCCGCAAATTAATCACCCCACTATTTAATTGCCAAAGAACCAAAGTTCACTTTATTATTACCAATAAAGTGCTAATGTCAAGATTTTTTCTTGATTTCGTAAATCTCTTTTTTAAAGAATCTCTTCGCGATTAATCCAAGGAAACGTGATATTGACTCTTGATTAACCCGACTGACGGGCTTTATATATCGCCTTCGTGATTCTATGTCAAGTATTTTTTTAAATGCTACTATTCAATCATAACCAGGCGAAAATAGACCTTTTTCCCTTTTCTTAGGAGGATCTCCCCCCGATTATTTAGATGCCCAAGGGTTATTTTTTCATCAAACGCCATAATCGGTCGATCATTGACATAGCCCCCTCCCTGGGTAATTACTCTCCTTGCCTCCCCTTTAGAACTACAAACGCGCGCCTCGTAAAACAACTCATAAGCTGGAATGCCCTTCCTTAGATCCTCTCTTCTCTTATAAATCGTTTTTATCCCGCTGAGATCCAAGCCCTCTGTTTCCTCGGGGCGCGGAATCGTCGAAGAGGGGAAAAATCTCTCATCGATTGTTTTTATCCCAAAGGCTGCAGCCGAAGCTTTCCAGGCCTCACGGGCCGCCTCCTCTCCATGGGCAATCTTAGTAATTTCGAAAGCTAGCACTGCTTTGGCCATATTCAGCTCTCTATCTGTCAGACTCTTCGTTGTTTTGATTTCTTCCATAGGAAGCAATGTAAACAGAGAAAGAAACTTTTCCACATCCTCATCGGCGGTATTGATCCAATACTGATAAAAATCATAAGGAGAAGTAAGTGTGGGATCTAACCAGAGGGTGCCTTGTTCCGTTTTCCCCATCTTGTGTCCCCGGGAGGTTACTAAAAGGGGAAAGGTAAGACCGTACGTGGCTTTGCCCGTAACCCGACGAATGAGGTCAATCCCGGCCAGGATGTTGCCCCATTGGTCGCTACCCCCCATTTGCAAGAGGCAACCTTCTTGTTTAAAGAGATGTAAAAAATCGTACGCTTGAAGAAGCATGTAGTTAAATTCTATGAGATTGAGCCCTTTTTCCAGTCTTATTCTATAACTTTCGGCAGCAAGCATCTTATTTACACTAAAATGTTTTCCGATATCCCTTAAAAATTCTATATAGTTTAGTTTTGTAAGCCACTCAGCATTATTTAGCATAAGTGCCTGGCCCGAATGAAAGTCTAAATAGCGGGACAACTGCTCCTTTATACTTCGGGCATTCTCCTCGATCTCTTCACGGGTCATAATGCGACGCATTTCCGTCTTGCCGCTCGGATCCCCGATAAGTGCCGTTCCACCACCGATTAAGACGATCACCCTATGGCCATACCTGACCATGTGCTTAAGGGCCATAAGAGGCACTAAACTTCCCGCATGGAGGCTTTTGGCCGTAGGGTCAAATCCTATATAACAGGTAATTTTATTACGCCCCAGAAGTTCTTTGAGCTCATCCCCTTCTGTAACCTGAGCGACAAAACCCCGTTCTACTAATTCTTCATAGACGTTCCTCACCGCTCAAGCCTCCAGGTTAGTCTCTCTATTTTTTTACATTTACCCGTTTCCTCGTCGATCTCCAACAACACACCCTGTAATCTAACATCACCCTTGGCCACATTAAATTTATTAGGTACCAAGGTCAAAAATCTTGTTAAAATATCCTCTTTTTTGATACCGATGACGGAGTCAAAAGCACCGGTCATCCCCGCATCGGTAATATAGGCCGTTCCCTCAGGCAAGATGGACTCATCGGCCGTTTGAACATGGGTATGGGTGCCAATCACGGCACTTACCCGCCCATCGAGAAACCATCCCATGCTCTTTTTTTCAGAAGTAGCCTCCGCATGAAAATCTACCACGATGATTTTTGTTCTCTCCTTTAAGTGGCCAAGTTCTATTTCCGCCGCTCGAAAGGGGCAATCAAGGGGTTGCATAAAGATCCTTCCCTCCAAATTGAGTACCCCCAAGACATTCCCTTTGCGAGTAGAGACAAGGACACTCCCTACTCCAGGAATATGGGCGGGATAATTGGCAGGTCGTAAGAGATTTTTAAAATCACCGATGAACTCGTTTATCTCTTTTTTATCCCAAATGTGATTTCCCGAAGTGAGAACATCAATATTACTTTTAAACAGTTCTTCCACTATCTCGCGGGTTACACCGAATCCTGCGGCAGCATTCTCGCAATTGGCGATAACGCAATCAATATCATAATCCGACACGATCCCGGGGAGCAACTCCCGCACGGCTCTCCGTCCGGGTTTACCCACAATATCTCCAATAAAAAATACCCTCATCGTCTCATCTCAGCGCGCATAATCGGAATACCTGGTCTCTCTGATTACCGTAACCTTGATCTGTCCTGGGTAAGTTAGCTCAGCTTCTATCTTCTTTACAATATCCCGGCAGAGAATAACCGCATCATTATCTGAAATCTTCTCATTCTCCACAAGAATGCGAATTTCCCTGCCAGCCTGGATGGCGTAACATTTATCAACACCACTGAAGGAACTGGCTATATTTTCCAATTCCTCCAATCGTTTTACGTACGTCTCCAGCATCTCTCGACGGGCGCCAGGTCTGGCTGCTGACAGGGTATCGGCCGCCTGTACCAGTACACCAAGCAGGGTATTATTGCGGCTGTCGTCGTGATGGGTAGCAATTGCCTGGACAATCCGATGGGATTCTCCGTACCTTTTCGCATATTCGGCACCGATGAGGGCATGGGGACCTTCGACTTTATGGTCTACCGCCTTGCCTATATCATGAAGGAGACCAGCTCTTTTTGCCTCCTTTACATTAATTTTTAGTTCGGCAGCCAGTATACCCATGAGATAAGCAACATCGATGGAATGTTGCAAGACGTTTTGGGAATAACTTGTCCGGTACTTTAAACTACCTAATAGTTTTATAAGTTCCGGGTGAATATCGTGAACCCCCACATCAAAGGAAGCCCTCTCTCCTGCCTCCCTAATGATATTATCCACTTCTGACTTCACCTTTTTTACAATTTCCTCAATACGACCAGGATGGATGCGACCATCGGCGATGAGACGTTCCAAGGCAATGCGGGCTATCTCTCGCCTGATGGGGTCAAAACTAGACAATACCACTGCCTCTGGTGTATCGTCCACAATTAAATCAATGCCCGTTGCGGCCTCAATGGCCTTTATATTCCTTCCTTCCCTGCCGATAATTCTTCCCTTCATCTCGTCATTGGGAAGGGCAACAACGGAGACGGTATTTTCTGCCACCACCTCACCGGCATAGCGTTGAATGGCATAAACGATTATTTCGCGGGCCTTACTATCAGCGGCGCGTCTCGTTTCTTCTTCAATTTTTTTTAAGGTGACCGCCGCTTCATGCTTCGCTTCTTCTTCCATACTGTTTATAAGTTGTTTTTTCGCCTCCTCCATAGTGAGGCCGGCAATGTTCTCTAATTTTTTACGTTCCTCATCAATAAGACGGTCAAGCTGGTTATGTTTCTCTGCAATCTGCGCTTCTCTCTGGAGGAGTACCTTTTCCCGAGTTTCCACGTTCGCTTCCTTCTGGGAAAGGGCCTCAAGACGTTTATCTAAAATTTCCTCCTTGGCGCGGATCCTCTTTTCCCAATTATCGAGTTCAACTTTTTTATCCCGCGTTTCCCTGTCAAACTCGGCCTTGGCCTTTAGTAAATTTTCCTTTGCCTGGAGGAGCGCTTCCCTTTTTATTGTCTCCGCATCCTTTTTAGCCTCTGTGATTATACGCTCTGCAAGGCCACGGGAAGACTGAATTCTCTTCTTTGCAAACAGATTGCTTAAAACATATCCACCGACTAAACCGCCACATAGGGTAAGTATAACCACTAATATATCCGTTATATGATAAGACAAGATTATCTTCACCTCCTTAAATCAGTATTATTCACCATTTTTTAGGGGACTTAGGCTGAGGTGGATTTTTGCGCAGTAAAGAGGGAGGATAAAAAGAGGAACCCCCGCCTATGCCGTGTTAACTACCTTTTTGAACCTCTTCACAAAGTGGGCGCCTTGTTACAGGCCTTAGGCTTTTCGCCTCCGCCAAAGCGGCTAAATAGCGAACATGCACACAGCCCGTAAGGGAAGGCCCCCTGTTCCAAGGTGTTGGCTCAAAAAACGAATGTTAATCACGCGCATCGCAGGGGATTTCACTTAACTTCTTTAATTAAACCGAGTAAACTATCAGCTCTGTTTTCTATATGGTGATAAATTTTTTCGTTAATTACCTGCATGGAAATATATTCATCAGCAATGTTTAAAGCCGCCAAGATGGCGACAATGAGTGGATTTATACTGCCCGATGCCCTCTTTATCTGTTCCGCTTTCTCCCTCACCAATTGGACAACCCTCTCTACATGTTCATCCCCTGAGTCGCTTAACACCGCCAATTCTTGCTCCAGTATTTTTACTAAATACTTTTTTTTCAACGAGGCAAACCCCCGTTCCCTTTTAAATATTTACATTCTGGAGCAAATCAAGTAGCGAATCTACCTTTGTGCGAATTGCATCCCTTTCTGCGCTCAATTCGTCGAGCCTTGCCCTTGCCCCCTCCAGTTCTATATCTTTATTTTTTAAACGTTCCTCTAACTCTCTGTTCTGCCTTTTTAAAAGAGCATAATCCTGCAATATATTCTTTACTTTTTCCTCCAGTTCGGTAAATTTTGTAAGCTCCACCTTTTACCCTTTCTTTGAAAATATCGTCTTTACATTAAGATTATTACAAGCAACTGGAAAAAAGTCAAGGTCATATTTAACCGTTACATTCCTCCTGAAAAATATACAATTTTTTCAAAAAAATCCCGTATCTCCTTTAATATCTCTTCTTTTGAATTCCACGAAGAGGCTCGGCTACGAAACTTCGCACCGCCAGGTAAACCCTTTGTATACCAGAGGAGATGTTTACGAAAATGCTCCACACCCGTCTTTTCTCCCCAATAGGATACTTCCATTTCCAGATGGCGGATTATTACCGCCTCCCTTTCCTTCAAATCCGGCATAGGACGTTTTATACCCCTTTCTAGCAACTGCACAGCCTCTTCCATAATCCAGGGATTACCCAAACAACCCCTTCCTATCATGACACCGTCGCAGCCCGTGGTGGAAAGCATTCTCACAGCCTCGTTACCATTTTTTATATCACCACAACCGATTACCGGGATATGGATTGTTTCTTTTACTTTTTTTATTATTTCCCAATCGGCGCGGCCACCAAACCCTTGTTCTACGGTACGCGGATGGACAATTACAGCATTTACACCACAATCCTCGGCCATTCTCGCTAACTTATGGGCAACAATACCATAGGCCTGCCAACCGGATCGGATTTTTATCGTCAAGGGTAACGAAATGGCCTTCCTAACCGCGCACATTATCTCCTGCGCCCGGTTTAAATTCTTGAGTAGGGCGGCACCGGCTCCTGCCTTTATTACCTTTTTTACCGGACAACCCATATTTATATCCACAAGGTCTGCCCCCAAGGAGGCTACGTAAAACGCCGCTTCCGCGAGGATTTCAGGAACGGCGCCAAAGAGCTGCACTCCCAGAGGCCTATCTGCCTCGGTTGAATCAAGATACTTTAAGGTCTTGTTTACCTTCCTCAGTATGCCATCGGCGCTTATCATTTCCGTAAAGGCAAGAGCACAGCTAAAAGAGCGGAGAAGTAAGCGAAAGGGCAGATCGGTTATGCCTGCCATTGGAGCAAGAAATACCCTATTTTTGAGGGAAAGAGAGCCTATCTTCATGGTCCGAAATTCCAGTCAATTCCTCAAGGTAACGATGGGCCTTTAATAACTCTTCAGGTGTGTTTATACCTACTACCTCTCGGAAATCACGGACTGCGAAATTACGAACTATTTCCCCTCTCTTCAACGCAATGGTTACCACATCGGTTAGATAGTACTCGCCCTGGGCATTGGCTCGGCCCACCTCCTGCAAAGCTGCAAAAAGAAAGGGACTCTCTATACAATAGATGCCCGTATTTATTTCACAGATAGCTTTTTCCTTGGTATCGGCATCACTTTCTTCTACAATCTTTATTACCTCGCCCTTTTGATTCTTGATGATACGCCCATAACCCGTAGGGTCAGGCAAGTGGGCCGTTAAAATGGTAACTAAAGCCCTTTCTTTTTTATGAAAAGCCAAGAGCTCTTTTATAGTACCAGGTCTTACCAGGGGTACATCGCCACACATGATGAGTACCGTCCCCTCGTATCCGTTGAACTGGTGGGACGCCTGCAATACGGCATGACCGGTACCCAATTGTTCCTTCTGTTCAACAAAAATTAAACCCTGTCCGGCGAATCTCCCTTTCACCGCTTCCCTTTGATGACCCACAACGACCACAATCTCTTCCGCACCTACCTCTTGGGCTGTTTGTATTACATAGCTCAAAAGGGGTTTCCCACAGAGCAGATGGAGTACTTTCGCCCTTTCCGAAGACATACGTTTACCCTTGCCTGCAGCAAGAATGACCGTCCTCAGAGGACCCATAGGCCTTTCCCCTTGCTTTCGTAACGGACAGGAAATTCTACCACAACCTCATGAATCGCCCTCGTATCGGCATCCTCGATAATAAATACAACCTCCCCTTCACGCCAAAACTCCTTCCTTTTTGGGATCTTGCCTAAACGGTATAATAGAAATCCTCCCAGCGTTTCGTAGTCTCCCTCGGGAATGTTCACGGGAAGTAACTGACGGAGTCGCTCGATGCTTATTCTCGCATTTAAGAGATATTTTCCGGGAGCCAGTCGTTTATACAGCTTGTCCCCCCTCTCATATTCGTTATCAATCTCCCCCACAATTTCTTCCAAAATATCTTCGCTGGTTACAATGCCTACAGCCCCACCATACTCATCCACAACAACTGCCATCTGCTCCCCCCGTTTCTGAAGCTCTATCAAAAGGTCCTTCGCCAACTTCGACTCGGGAACATATAAAATATCCCTCCTTAAAAAACGTTGCAAGGGAACGTTTTTTAACCCGTCGGGATAATAGAGACGCACCGCCTCCAATAGATCAAAATAATCGATAATACCAATTATATTAAATGTTTGTCCTCTATAAACGGGAATAGTGGAATACTTCTTTTCTTTAACCAGGAGGACGGCGTCATTCAAGGTAGCGTCCTCCGGTAGGGCTGTAACATTAGAAAGAGGTACCATAATCTTTTCTACTGTAACATTCGAAAAATCCAAGATTCCTTTGACCATTTCCCGCTCAGTACTTAAGATATCGCTCTTTCCTCCCCTGTCATCAAGCAGGTATTTAAGCCCATCTTTTGTCACATAGGGGGAAGGAAATCCTTTTTCACTTCCCAATGTTTTAGCCGCTTTCTTGCTCAGGCGGGAGATAATTAATACAAAGGGGTAGAAGACGTATGAGGATAGATGGATGAAACGGCTCAATCTGAGAGCCATCTTTTCCCCGTAACTCTGAAACAGGCCTCTTACGGATATCATCAAAACAAACAGGGGGAGCATAACAACGGCCGTTATGACTTCACCCCACGGCAAACCAAAGAGAGAAACAAATAGCGTTGTTGCCATCGAACTGCCGGCAACAACGGAAAGATTCGTCCCCGTTAATGTGGTGGCAAGGAACCATTCCGGTTCTTCCATGAGCCTTAAAGTATACTTCGCTTTTCTATCGCCCTTCTCGGCCAAACCTCTAATCCTGTGGGGATCAGAAGAGAGGAGGGCAATTTCACCCCCCGAGAATAATCCCTCAAGGACGAAACATAAAAAAATGAACGGCAAATAATAAAATTTATCCATTCCCTTCTTTTTTCCGGACCCTTATCGCGGCTATACGATTACCGATCAGGCTTTCTACCTGTAAAATATAGCCCCTATGTTCCACTGTTTCCCCCGGCACTGGTAATTTACCAAAGAGATGTAAAATGTAGCCTCCCACCGTTCTTGATTTGGATAAGGGAACTTCCATCCCCGTAATCTCCTGAAACTCTCTTAAGGTCATCCTGCCGGAGACAACGATAGTTCGGTCATCCACCCGATGCCATAATTGTTCACGGATGCCGTAATCATCGTAAACGTCGATGAACAAATGTTTCAAAATATCCTCCATCGTCACCATTCCCGCGACTGTACCAAATTCATCTACCACAATCGCCACATCTAAGTGTCGTAACTGGAGCTCCCGCAGCAATACGCCGGCACTCTTTTCCAACGGCACGTAATAGGGTCTCTTCAAAAGCTTCGTAACGGAGGTTGCATGTTCCCCTGTCAGTTTGATACTGAGAATGTCACGGGCATAAAGGATTCCGAGGATATCGTCCTTGTCGGTACCGTAAATGGGAATGCGGGCATGTCTAATTTTGATTATTTCTCTCTCCATATCCTCCAAGGGAAGAGAAACGGGCAAACAAAACATTTCCACCCGTGGTACCATCAACTCCGACACAGGCTTATCACTTAGTTCAAATACACGATGGATGAGGTCCCGCTGATCCTCCTCGAGTATCCCCTCCCGATGTCCGAGGTCAATAAGCATTTTGAATTCTTCTTCAGTAATACCCTCCTGTCTATCCCGGTTACGGTAAAAGCGTTTCATCAATTTTGTGGTTATAATTTCTAAAAAAGAAACTACGGGTCGTTCCACGATATAGCCAATCATTAAAAAAGGGGCAAAAAACGGGGCAAGGTGGACGGAATTTTTAATCCCAACGGTTTTGGGCACGGCTTCGCCCACGATAAGGAGAGATAAGGTTGTAACGAAGATTGCTAACCATTCCCCTTGATTACCAAAAAATCGGAGGAATAGGGCAGTTACTGTAATGGAAATCAGGGCGTTTACTACCTCATTACCTACGACGATAGTTATCAGCAGTCTTTTTGGGGAATGCAAAAGGTAACGGACATAGCCCGCAAAGAGAGGAAATTCCTCCTCGATCCGCTGGAGATGAAAGGTGGTAAGTGAAAAGTAACTTGCTTCGCAGGAGGAAAAGAAAGCGGATAATAAAAAGAGAAATGAAAGTTTGATTATCGGGTACTCCATCTTCCTCTTATGAAATGAGTGCAGCCCCTGCTACATAAAGTCCATAGGATCAATATCTATTTTTACCTCAAGACCAAACCGGGCAGCTTCTCTCTGCACTTTTCCCATTAAGGGATAAAGGGGTCGTAAATCCTCACTCTTAAAAAGCATCTGCCAGCGGAAACGACCTCTTCTCTTGGCTATGGGCGCCCAAACAGGTCCCAGTACTTCCAGTGTTTTCGCCCTTCCTCCCTCGGGCTTCAAATTTCTTACCAATTCCCTTATTTTTAAAACACCACGCTCGCCTTTTCCCCTATTTAAGCTACTTAAATGCACGTTTATTAATCGCGTAAAAGGAGGGAAACGAAAGAGACGACGGGCATTAATCTCTTCTTCGAAGAATCCCTTATAATTGTGTTCCTTCGCCATCACAATAGCGTAATGTTCCGGATTGAAAGTTTGTATGATCACCCGAGCAGGGAACTCACCCCTTCCTCCCCGACCGGCAACTTGGGTAACTAACTGAAACAGTCTTTCCCCCGCCCGGAAATCAGGAAAATTCAAAGAGATATCGGCACAAATAACCCCTACTAAGGTTATAAAAGGGTAATCGTGTCCCTTGGCAATCATCTGGGTACCTACCAAGATATCTATCTGCCTTTCAGCTAAGGCCTTAAGTATCCTCTCCATTTCTCCCTTTTTACCCACCACATCGCTATCTAAACGGGTAACTCTGGCCTCCGGAAACAAACGCTTAGTCTCTTCCGTCAACCTCTCCGTACCTACGCCGTAACTCTTTATATGATTACCGTGACAAACGGGACAAATAGTAGGGAAGGGGCTTACAAAATCGCAATAGTGACATTTGAGTTTTTTGGCAGAGGCATGGTAAACGAGGGCCAAATCGCAATTGGCACAACTAAAGACATGACCGCAGGTAACACAGAGGATCAAAGTATGAAAACCCCTCCGATTGAGAAAGAGCAGCACCTGATTCCCCTGGGATAAGGTTTTGCCTATCCCCTGAATAAGCCTTTCTGAAAAAAGCGCAACCCCCGTTTCCTGACGACATTGACCCCTCATATCGATAACTTCCACCTCAGGGAGAGGACGGTCATCTATCCTTCGAGGGAGATAAAGGTACCGGTATTTGCCTTCCATGGCATTAAAATAGGTCTGTACCGATGGTGTCGCAGAACCCAAAATCACCGTAGCTCCCGCCAGCTTCGCCCGCACCACTGCCATATCCCGTGCATTGTATCGGAGCCGTTCATTCTGTTTATAGGAGGAATCATGTTCCTCATCAACAATGATAAGCCTTAGATTCTTCATCGGTACAAAAAGTGCTGAGCGGGCACCGCAGGCAATTTTAATCTCACCCGCTCGAATACGTTGCCATTTAGCCTGTCGCAAAGAACGAGCAATATCACTATGGATGATCGCAATCTCGGACCCGGGGAACCGAGAGCGCAAGAGGGATAGAAGTCGGATGGTAAGACCGATTTCGGGAACGAGAAAAATCACCCCCCCTCCCTCGGAAATTACCTCCTCAATCGCTCTCAAGTACACCTCCGTCTTTCCGCTCCCCGTTACACCATGAAGCAAATAGGGCACAAAATCATGGCTTTTAAGGCCCTGTAAAATAGCTTCCAAGGCGCTTTTTTGGTCCTCATTGAGTGATACTGCGGGGAATATCAATCGATCTTCCTTGTATTCTTCACCAAAACAAAGGACCTCCTTTTCGTAAACCTCAAGAATCCCCTTCTTTTTCAAGGCAGAAAGGACAGGTCCACAATTTTTAAACTCCCGGTGTAATTGGTCAACATAAACTTCCCCCTTTTCCCGCAAATAATCCATCAAAAGTTCTTGCCGTTTGGTCAAGCGTAATTCCCTTAAAGGGAAAGATTCCTTGAGGACCACCATTTTTTTCCTCGAGGGAATAGTACTTTTACCCTTCCCCGGTATAATTTCGAAGAGTGTTTTCCCTAAGGGATAGTGATAATAACGAGACACCCAACGATAGAAGACCAACTCTTCCTCATCAAAAAAAGGGAGTTCATTAATAACACCGATGATGTCTTTGAGATTTTCTACTTCACATCTTGATTCTATGCCAATTATATATCCCACAGCTTTTCTGGAACCTAAGGGTACATAGACCATTTTTCCTATTGCTATCTGTTCCTGTAAAGGCAAAGGTACATTATAGGTAAAATCCCTATCACGGGGAATATTTACGACAACACGTACATACATTTAACCCTATCCTCGGGACTCAGAGGTTCTTAGAAAAGAATATCACTGCAGGAATGTATTTTAAAGGGGGGAAACATCAGACCACGGTTATTTTATCCACCTTTTAATTTCTCCAGGCGCTCTTCTTTCGTTTTGCACTCAATACATTGGGTAGTTACCGGTCGGGCAAGTAATCTCTTTTCCGATATAGGACCACCACAAGTCTCGCAAATACCAAAGGTTCCCTCATCAATCCTTTGGATTGCTTCTCTCATTTTCAAAATTAGTTTCCGTTCACGGTCACGAATTCTCAGCTCGAAATTGCGATCTGCTTCAAGAGAGGCCCGGTCATTCGGGTCGGGAAAGTTTTCCTTTGTGCTCGTCATTTCGGAGACAGTTTTTTCTGCCTCGCTTAGGAGCTCATTTATTTTCTGCGTCAGCATCGCCCGGAAAAACTCTAATTTTTCCCGTGTTAGAGTCATCTCTGTTCACCTATAGGGGAAATTTCCTCACCCTATACCTAATGGCCGTTTTTTTGTAAAGAAAAATTTATCTAAGGTCTTGACCTAAAAACTATTAGCCTGTATAAAGAATCTATGGAGGTCGCTATGAAACTAAAAGCGCCAGTTGTTCTCCTTATTGTTTTTTCCACTCTCGCTTGCACACCCATTCTTTTTAGCGTAAACCTTGAATATCAAGCAAGGCGCCTTTATCCCCAGTTTAAAATATCACAACCGATTATCGTAACCGTATCTACCTTTGAGGATAATCGCCATCTCGATGACAAAACGGTTATAGGATGGGTAACTACGCAGAAGGGCCAACGAATTCCTATAATTCCTAAATTTATTAATCCTAATCAAGCCGTGGTGGAGCCGATAAAAGTGTTCATCCAGAGATTAGGATTCACCGTCCTTTCTCCAAGTCCCTCCTGGAACTTAAAGGAAAGTGATATAGACAAAAAATGGGGTCGCCTATTGATCGGCGGAAGCATCGAAGCCTTGGAAATCCAAGTGGAAGAAGCCTTTCCTCTCCATAAGTATCACACCAGGGTAAAACTCACTTTAACCTTTGCCGATCCTTCTACCCAAAAAATTATCTATACTTTTAATACGGAAAGCATGAATTCTCTCAGCTATCCTCTCCTATCGGAGCAGAAGATGGAAGAGCTTATTAATTCTGCCCTAACAGAGGCACTGGACCGTATTTTTGAAAATAGTAAGGTAAAGGAAATTTTAGAGCATACTGCCATCGGGAATAGTTAAAGATTTCCCCGGACGTAGAGACGGAGAATCCTTTCGATCAACTTTGAGGTTGATAACCCTTCCATGAGGGGAATGATTACCACTTTCCCTCCCCATGTTGCCACCTCTTGGGCACCTACCACTTCTTTATTCGCCCAATCGCCCCCCTTAACCAAAACATCGGGTCTCAGATATTCGATGAGACGCTGTGGTGTCGTTTCCGCAAAGAGGGTAACGTAATCAACCATCTCTAAGGCCGCCAACATCTCGAGGCGTTCCTCCTGAGGGATTATAGGCCTTTTCTCTCCCTTGATTTCTTTAATGGAGGCATCGCTATTTACGGCCACAACCAGAACATCACCCATTTTTTTTGCTTCTCTAAGGAGATAAACGTGACCGACATGGAGGATATCGAAACACCCATTGGTAAAAACGATTCTCTTTCCCTCTCCTTTTAGTTGAAGGATTTCCCTTTTGAGTTCTTCATGCGGATAAATCTTCTTTGCTATCATGATGAAGCTCGGGCTACCGTTAAAATAGCTACCTCTTGTGCCCCCCACCTTTTAAGGACACGGGCGCATTCCATCACTGTACTACCGGTGGTATACACATCGTCAACAAGAAGAATTCTTCTTCCTTTAATGTTCGCAGCATTAGTCACAACAAAGGCCCCTTTTACATTCTGTTCCCGCTGTTTACTGGAGAGCCCCACCTGGGATTCCGTATTCAATCTTCGTCTGAGGGTCAAGCAATCGAGAGAGAGGGAAAAATGTCGAGCTATTTCTCTTGCTAAAATTAAGGCCTGATTAAAAGTGCGGGATTTCAGTCTTTTCACATGCAAGGGTACGGGCATAACCAGGTCATATTTATCGATATTGAAAGAAGGATAGGATGAAAGGGCCATCATTTTCCCTAAGGCTACACCTATCGACCTTTTACGCCCGTATTTGAAACGATGGATTACCTCCATAAGGATACCCTCATATCTGCCCAAGGAACGGGCAAGGGTAAAGGAAGGTGGATTGATCAGACAATCACCGCAGGGATGGTCAATCTCATCGCTTTCGGTATAGGGATAACCGCAATAAGGACAGCAGGGGGAAGTGATAAAGGATATCTGGCTTAAACAGTGCCAACAGAAGGGCGGCATTTCCTTTTCTAAAACTTCCCCACAGTATAGACAGGTAGGGGGATAGAGAAGATCAACCAGCGATGAAAAAAAGGTTCTCACTTACAGTCCCTGTGCAAGTTCAGATAAATGGGTCAGATCATCATCCACTTCCATCCGTGGAGCCTCAGACCACAATCTCTCTAAGTCATAAAATTCTCTTACAGGATGATAAAAAATATGAATCACCACATCGTCGTAGTCCATAAGCACCCATTGTCCGTTCCGTTCCCCTTCCACCCCTAAGGGGATAATCCCATGCTTTTTCAAATTATCCCTAATGGCTTCAGTGATGGCCTGCACCTGGCGATCGGAGTTGCCACTTAAGATCACAAAATAATCTGTAAATGAAGAAAGCCCTTTAACACCCAAAATAACGAGTTTTTGCGCCTTTTTTTCCAACGAGGCATTGACACAGAGTAAAACCTTTTCTTTTATATCAATCAATAAACCGCCCTCTAAAACGAATTTATTTAATCTTTTTAACAAACAAGTCGTTACCTGTCAACCGTACCCGTAAGAAAGTTGTCAAAGTGTTGACCTTATGATAAAGGAAGCAAAAACTTTTGGGCTGACCGATGAAAGAGCATCTAAAAGACGTCCATATCCACATCCCCTATCGCTTGCTTCTTACGGAACATTTAGGAAAGGTTGTGGAATTGGGGATTAACCCCGAGATTAGTTTCAATTGTGTAGACTTAGATACTCTTTCTTTCCCACGCCTACGGGAAATTGCAAAAGTACTTAAGGATGGGGGGCTTAAAGTTACCTTTCACGCCCCTTTCATGGACTTGAGACCCGGTGCTATAGACCCAAAGGTCAGAGCGGTCACAAAGGAGAGATTACACCAAGTTTTTGACTTGGCTGTCTATTTCTCACCCTTAACAATCGTTTGTCACCCCTCATTCGATGAGAGGTACTACGTTTCTAACCGCGATCAGTGGCTTACAAACAGCATAGAAACATGGAGTCACTTTATTAAGTTTGCCGAGGAAATGGGAACCGTTGTTGCCCTGGAAAATGTCTATGAAACAGAACCGGAACCCCTTTCCCAGCTTTTTCAGGCCTTACCATCGAAGAATCTCTGTTTCTGTTTCGATACAGGTCACTTCAACGTCTTCTCCCGCTCCTCCTTAGATACATGGATGGAAGCCCTCTCCGGGCGGCTCGGTGAACTCCACATTCACGACAATAACGGTAAGGCAGATGATCATCGCCCCATCG
>Ga0315298_1006769_pt1 | contig 15461 bp, 18 predicted proteins | sample WHS_1_MG_FD_203077 | JGI IMG/M metagenome (GOLD analysis project Ga0315298, IMG submission 203077) | Extremophilic microbial mat communities from Washburn Hot Springs, YNP, Wyoming, USA - WHS_1_MG | ecosystem: Environmental > Aquatic > Thermal springs > Hot (42-90C) | place: USA: Wyoming... | reverse complement strand
AAAAAGATAAACAAAATATTTTAAATACTTTTTATTTTTTTATGATATGAGTGAAACTAAAATCAAAAAAGCCATAATACTTTTTGGAGGAAAGGGAAAAAGAATGGAAAGCGACCCGTCTTTTAAACTTTACCCTTATAAGTCCTTTTATCCAAAAAGATTAGTCCCATATGAACCACTTTTTTTGGATACGTTAAGAATATTGGAAAAATTAAATGTCGAAACAATTTATATACTAGCCACGGATAGAGAAGTGGAGGAAAGATTAAAAGATTATTTTAAAAAAATTAAAGAGGGGGAAGAGTTACAAAATATTAATATTTATTTTAAACTTAGCAGAAGGGAAGGTAATGCTTCAAATTTGCTAAGTTTTAAAGATGAGATAAAGGAACCTTTTTTCATTTGTTGTCCTGATGAAATTTTTGAAGAAAAAGAAAAAGATACTTTAATAGAGGAATTCAAAAAGTTTGCAGAAGAAAGTGAAAAACTTATGGAAAATAACAATAATATTACGTTGGTAGCATTGGCAGTGCCTCTCGATAATTGTATAGGAAGTAATTCAACACTTTTAAATAAAACTTTACTTAAAATAAATGAAGAAAATAAAAAAGTTGAAATGCATAGAAAAGGCTTAACAGTTTTTCCATCACTTATAAGAGATATAAAAGATATTAACTTTGATTGGATTACAGGATTTATGATTGGTACTCCAAAACTTTTTAGCGAAATAGAAGAAACAATGAAAAAGTTTAACTTAGCGTCTTTGGAGATAACATCACCACAACTTTTAGATTTACTAATTGAACGTGAAGAGCTATTTGCAATAAAAACAAATCTTATTTATTTCAACATTAATACTCCTGAAGACCGCGACCTTTATTACCAGTTTGCTAACTCACATAACTTATTAATTAAGTCTCACCAAAAAATCTTTTTGCGAAATAACTAATTGCCAAACCAATTAAAAACCCTATAGCAACATCATGAAAATAATGTTGAACTAAATAGATTCTGCTTAAAAGGACAAGCGACAACCACGCAAAATAAACTTTCTTCCTTTTAAGAATAAGAAGAGGTGAAGTTAAAACTACAGCGTGGTCGCTGGGAAAAGAATAAGAATTTTCGCAAGAGATGTTAGGAAAATTCTCAATCTTGCATGGCCTTTGTTCTTTAAATATTTGTTTTAAACTTATCGAAAATAAATAAGAAAATAGAATCAGAAGAACAAACTGCTTTCCTTTCTTTTCTTTTAAAAAGAAATAAAAAAGAATTGGAAGTACTATTATATAGCTCCACGTGATTGCAAACATAATTAAATCCAGCTGTGGAGAAGAGAATTCTCTGACCAATTGAAAGTAATCAAATTGATAGAGCATACATTTTTATTTTCTTTTTTTCTTTATAAAAATATGGAAATCCAACATATAGAAATAAAAGTTGTTAAAATCGAGCCACCTAAGGACACAAACCTAATTCTTGGACAAAGTCATTTCATTGAAAGTGTCGAAAATCTTTATGAAGCAATAGTACATTCAACAAAAGCCAAGTTTGGAATTGCATTTACAGAAGCTTCTGGAGAGTGCTTGATAAGACATGAAGGAAATGATAAAGAACTTGAAGAACTCGCATCAAAAAAAGCTCTAGAAATAGGGGCCGGACATGCGTTTTTAATTTTCCTAAAAGAAGCTTATCCGATAAATGTCCTGAATGCTATAAAAAATGTACCAGAAGTTGTTACAATTTATTGTGCAACAGCAAATCCTGTTGAAGTTATAATAGCAGAAACAAAACAAGGTAGAAGCATTCTTGGTGTTGTTGATGGTTATTCACCGAAAGGAATCGAAGATGAAAACAATAAAAAGGAAAGAAGAGAATTTTTAAGAAAGATAGGTTATAAATTTTAAGTCTGGGTAGCTCAGTAGGTAGAGCGCCTGGCTGTTAACCAGGAGGTCGTAGGTTCGAGTCCTACCCCAGACGCTTTAGAAAAAATTAAAAGCTTTAAATTTATAACTCAGTTATATGATAAAGGAAATAAGTAAAGAAAGTGTCGAAGAGCTGAGTAAAGAAAAAGGAGAAGACAGCTGGATGCTTAATCTTAGACTAAGAGCTTTTGAAAATTTTGAAAAATCAAAGGATCCAAAATGGCTTATAGCTAAACCAAATTTAAAGGATTTAACTGTTTTTTTAAAAAAAGAAGGTACAAAAACAAGCTGGGAGGAAATACCAAAAGAGATAAAAAAAACTTATGAAGCGCTTAATCTTCCAGAAGTAGAAAAAAAGTATCTTGCGGGGCTTGGTGTGCAAGAAGACTCACTTGTTATATATAGAAAAATAAAAGAACAGCTCGAAAAGATGGGTGTAATTCATTTAAGCAGTGATGAAGCCTATAAAGAACATCCCGAATTTTTTAAGAAATATTTTTCTAAGCTGGTCTCTATTTATGATAACAAATATGCCTCTCTTCATTACGCTTTCTGGAGTGGCGGAACATTTTTGTATGTCCCAAGAAATGTCAAAGTTCAATTTCCTATTTCAACATATTTTAGATTAATGATCGAAGGAGAAGGGCAATTTGAACACACAATAATAGTACTTGAACCCGGTGCTGAGCTTACGTATATAGAGGGTTGTTCAGCACCTTTGTTTACAAAAAGTTCTCTACATGCTGGTGTCGTTGAAATTTTTCTAAATGAAAACTCTCATCTTCGTTTTATAACGATTCAGAATTGGTCAAAAAATGTTTATAATTTTCCAACCAAAAGAGCAATTCTAAGGAAAAATGCGAAAATAGAATGGATAACCGCAGACATAGGAAGTAAAGTAAATGTTGTATATCCTATGAGCATCCTTAGTGGTGAAAATTCTTCATCTTCCAACTTTATGCTTACCTTTTCTCCAAAAAACACAAAAAAAGAAGGTGGGGCAAAAGTTATACACGCTTCAAAAAATACAAGTTCTACAATAATATCCAAAAGTATAAGCATTGGTTATACAAGCTTTAGGTCCATGATAAGAATAAATCCTGGTGCAAAAAATTCTAAAGCCAGGTCAGTATGTGATACATTCCTTGTTGAAAAAAATAGTGTGGGAAAAACTTTTCCACATTTCGAAATTCTGGAAAAAGAGTCTTCTGTTGCACATGAAGCAAGTGTAAGTACAATGGATAAAGAAAAGTTAAACTATTTAGAAGCCAAAGGTCTTAGTGAAAAAGAAGCTCTCGAAGTAATGGTCCATGGATTTGCTGTTGATGTTTTGGAAAAGGTACCTTTGGAATATTCAGTTGAAATTAGGAAAATTCTTTCTTTAGAAATAGGTAAAAAGGTGGGATAATCTTAGAGATAAAAGATTTGTGGGTAAAAACTGAAAAAGGATACATTCTGAAAGGAGTATCAATGAAATTTGAAGATTCGAAAGTTTATGCAATTTTAGGACCAAATGGAAGTGGAAAAACAACCCTTGCAAAAGCCATTATGGGAATCCAAAAAATCTCAAAAGGAAAAATATTTTTTAATTCAAAAGATATAACCAAACTTTCCCCAGAAAAAAGAGCAAAGCTAGGTATTTTTTTAGGTTTCCAACAAACCCCAGAGTTAGAGGTTTCCCTTCAAAATTTACTTTTTGCAATTGACGGAGAAAAAGCTTATGAAAAAATCAATAAACTTAAAAGCTTCGTAGAGGAACTTGATATAGACCTCAAAAGAGAATTGATTGGCCTATCTGGTGGAGAAAAGAAAAAGCTTGAATTATTTGAATTCCTTTACATGCAGCCAAAATTTGCGATCTTAGATGAGCCAGATTCTGGAGTAGATATAGATTCTTTCAAAAAAATTGTAAAAGCAATCGATTTCGCAAGAAAAGAGTTTAATCCAACTTTAGTAATCATTTCTCATTATGAAAACATTTTTAATTATATAGAACCAAGCTTTGTTTATGTATTAAAGGATGGTAAGGTAGCAAAAAGTGGTGGAAAAGAGCTAATTGAAAGCATCAAAAGGTATGGATATGAATAAGAAAAGAAAACTTGCGAAAAGATATTTCAAAATTCTTAATTTTGAAGAAAAGGAATCACCTAGTGGATATTATTTAAATTTTAATTCATTAAATGTAGAAGAATTTCTAAGAGGGGGTAGAGTTCAAAAAATACAGCCTCAAGAAAATTCTTTAATTTTTTTAGATGATACTCTTTCAACAAATGAAAGACTTACAAAAGTAAAAGAAAAGGAATTCGGTTTCGATTTTAGAAAAAATAAATTTGAAGCGTTTAATCTTGCATTCTACAAAAATGGTATCTCTGCAAAAATAAATAAAGATCTAAAAATTATTTTTATCTCCAAAACTTCTCAGATAATTAGAAATTTCTTTTTCATAAAAAATGCAAATGTAAAAATTGTCGAATTTTATACTGGCAAAGGCTTTAGTAGTGTGAGCAATAGGTTTTTAATAAAGAATTCTATTGTTGAACATCAAATGATAAGTAATAATTCTTCAAACTCCTTTGTTCAGGATTCATTTAAGCTTGAACATTCGAGAGTGATTCAAAGAAGTTTTATAAAAGCTAAAAAGGGATTCAATTTAAAAGCTTTCACATTTGATGTTTTGGAAAGCGAAGTAAAACAAAAGCTTAGCGTAATAAATTCTGGTTCACAATTATGGATTTCGAGCTTGGGAAAAGTTTTTGGAAAAAGTAATGTTGAAATCAGTTCTAGAGGATTGCTTTTGGGCTCTTCTACGTTTTTTGAAAATTTATTGGATTGTGATAAGAATTCAAAAAGTTCAAGTATAAACACCGATATAAGAGTAATGAAGGAAAAAAATGCAAAAGTATTTTGTCTCCCAAGTCTTTCAGTAAATAACAAAAACTGTAGTGCCAGGCATTCATTTTCGATGATAGAATTGGATAAAGATGAGATTAAATATTTAAAAGCTAAAGGTATCGATACTAAAAGTGTTAAAAAAATTATCAAAGAGAATATTTTGAAGTGGTGGAGATCATGATTTCAAAAAGAATAAAAGAGGATTTTCCAATTTTAAAAAGAAAAATTAATGGGAAAAGGTTTATCTATTTAGACAATGCTGCAACGTCTCAAAAACCAATACAAGTAATCAATGCAATAACAACTTTTTACAAGTTTTACAATGCTAACATTCACCGCGGCATTTATAAAGTTGCTGAGGAAGCTACTGAAATGTATGAGAACTCAAAAGAAAAAGTTAAGGAGTTTATAAATGCAAGAGGAAAAGAAGAAATAATTTACGTAAGAAATACAACAGAAGCAATAAACTTTGTAGCAATCTCTTTTGGAGAAAAAATCAAAAAGGATGAAAAAATAGTTGTTTCAAAGATGGAGCATCACAGTAACCTTGTACCTTGGCAACTTTTAGCAAAAAGAAAAAAAGCTAAACTTGAATTTGTAGAATTAAAAGATTTTGAAATAGATATAAGCGATTTTGAAAAGAAAATAAAGGGTGCAAAGTTGGTTGCCATAACCCATGTTTCAAATGTATTGGGTACAATAAACGATGTTAAAACTCTTGCAAAAATAGCACATGAAAATGGAGCTTACTTTTTAGTTGATGGGGCTCAATCTGTACCGCATATGAAGGTAGATGTTAAAAAACTCGATTGTGACTTTTTAGCTTTCTCTGGACATAAAATGCTTGCTCCATTTGGAATTGGAGTTCTTTATGGAAAAAGAGAAATACTAGAAGAAATGCAACCAATTTTGGGAGGGGGGGATATGATAAAAGAATGTAATTTTTTGGGATGTTCTTGGAATGACCTCCCTTATAAATTTGAAGCTGGAACACAAAATGTTGAAGGAGCAATTGGACTAAGCGCTGCAATAGATTATCTTAGAAAAATTGGTATGGAAAAAATTCAGAAGCATGAAGAAGAACTTACAAAATATGCTTTAAAACTTTTGGAAGAAGAAACCGGTGTTGAAACCTATGGTCCAAAGAAAAGAAGCGGAATAGTTGCATTTAACATAAAAGGAATACATGCCCACGATGTGGCAAGTTTTTTTGACAAAGAAGGTATTGCAATTAGAGCTGGACATCATTGTGCTATGCCTTTAGTGAGGAAAGTTTTGAAAAGAGATGCTGTTGCAAGGATGAGTTTTTACTTGTATAATTTTAAAGAAGATATCGACGCTGCAGTTGAAGCTATAAGAAAATTAAAGAAAGAGTTCGGTGAATAAAATGCTTTATGCTGAAAAGCTTTTTCAAAGATATAAGAAACCATTATTTAGAGGAAAGATTACAAAAAGTAACAAAAATGAGAAAATAAAAGTTGCTACTGAAGAAAATATTGTTTGCGGAGATAAAATAAAAGTTTATGTAAAATTAGAAAAGAATAAGATTAAGGAAGCAAAATTTGAAGGAAGTGGTTGTGTAATAAGCATGGGTAGTGCAGATTTATTGATGGAGAGAATTATTGGAAAGAATGTAGAAAAAGTAAAGAATATGAGGGATAAAGAAATAGTAAAAATAATTGGTTTTACCCCCGATCCTGCAAGAATGCATTGTGCTACTTTAGCTCTTAGAGCATTAAGAAAAATTCTTTGAAAGTTTTTGCTTTTTACAAAGTTCGCAAAATTTTTTAAAATCAACTTGGACATCTTTGTTTTTTAGTATATTCTCTACAAATTCTTTAGCAAGATTTTTAATTTCTTCAGATTCTTTAATTTTTGCTATTTTTTTGCTATAATTTTTGTTAATATACTTACTCACTGCTGCTTGTGAGATACCAAGCTTTTTTGCAATTTCGTCTTGAGAAAAATCTAACTTATAGAGTTCTTCCACAACTCTTGCTCTTAATGCTGGAAGAAAATATTTTAATGAAACCTCGCATGGTAAAAGCATGCTTTTTATTCTCAATAAATAAATAAATTTTTTAGGTTTGTTGAATTCGAAAAGATTAAATTCTTTAATTTTGTTATTTTTGTATGGGCCTTTTCAATATATTTGGAAAGAAAGATGTAAGCGAGGATTTAAGCAAAAAGTATCCTTTTAAAATTTCTGTGAATTTTGTCCCTTATAAGCTAAATGCAAATTCAAAAAGTAGTGTTCAAGCACAGATAAAGGTAAAGAATCTACTTAGTGAACCTGCTTTGACAAGTGTAGTTGTTGAAGTACCAAAACAACTTGGATTAGAAGAAACATGCTTGTTAAAAGAGAAAGAAATAAGAATAGGTGTTATCGCTCCAAATGAAGAAAAAGAGGTAAGTTGTGAAATTTGGAGCTCAAATATAACAGAAAAAGGAGAGTATACAATCACAATAAGTGCATTCGCCCATTATTTAAACTATGCCTATGTTATAACTGGTGTTAAAAAAAGAGCTCTCCTTAGGGTTGAGTAGCTTTCTCTTTTTTATTATTTGTTTCTAGTTTTTCATTCGATTTATTCTCCGGTGGCGTTTGTTCGGATTGTTGCTTGTTTTGAGTTTTATTTTGTGGTTTCTCTTTCTCAACAACCGCAGACAAAGCTTCAGCAATTTTTTGACCATCTTCTGTTAGCTTTACTTCTTTTACTTTCCCCTTTTTTTCAGATTTAACTAATCCAAGCTTTGCCAACTTAGCAACTATTTTTGAAGTGTAAACATACGTAGCATTATTTGCTTTAGCCAAATTTGATACAATCCATTTTTTTGAGGAGTCCCTCAATGAAACAAGAATCTTAGCAGCTTTTTTAAGAAATAATCTCTCTTTCTCCTCCATAAAAATCTTTTCTCATTTAGATTTTAATTTTTTATTTAATACCTCTCGCTTCGAAAAGTTCTTTAAGTTTGCCTGTTATCATTATGTGCTTTCTGCTTAACTCAGTTACTTCTTTGCAACCGGTCAAAAAAGCAACTTTTTTCATTTGATTTATATACATTTTAGCTGTTTTTCTTACTCCTTCTTCTCCTTTTTCAATGTAAGCTTTTATAAATGTTCTGGCTGCACCAGCAATTTGCGCACCCAAAGCTATTGCTTTCGCAGCATCGATTCCGTTTCTTATTCCACCACTTGCAATTATTGGCAATTTGGAAAATTTTGCTTCAACTATTGAAAGTGGCGTGGGAATTCCCCATTCACTAAAAGCAAGGTCTTCTTCTACATCTAATTTCCTAAGCTTCTTTCTGAATATCTCTACTTTCGCCCATGATGTTCCCCCATAACCACTTACATCTATTGCCTTAACCTTACACTCTTTTAGCTTTTTTGCGACTTCTCTACTTATTCCACATCCGGTTTCTTTTGCAATCACAGGAACAAGCTCGGCAACTTCACAAAGTTTCTCTTCAAAATGGGCGAGTTTTTTGTCACCTTCTGGTTGCAAGATTTCCTGCAATATATTAAAATGAACTGCAATCGCGTCCGCATCTATTTCTTTTGCTAGTTCCTCTATTTCTGTTGGTTTATAAGTAAGAAGCTGAGCGATTCCGATATTTCCCACAAGTAGAATATCTGGTGCCACATCCCTAACAAAATAAGTATACTTCAACTTTTTCTCTTCTTTCATCATTCTTTGGGAGCCTAAACCAAGAGCTATGTTCTCTTCCTGTGCTATTTTTGCAAGAGTTTTGTTTATTTTTTCGGCTTTTGGAAAACCACCAGTTATAGCAGTTATCATAAATGGTTTTATTTTTTTACCAAGAAATTTTGTTTCTAGCTTTATATCACTAAGGTCTTCTTTTGGTATCGCGCTATGTAAAAAATATATATCATCAAAAAAATTCTTTGAAGCTTGACTTTCATTGCCTATAGCGATTTTTATATGTTCTATTTTTCTTTTCTCTATTTCCTTTAATTTTTTTTCATTCATTTACTCACTGTTCTCCTTCTTTCTTTTCTTCTTTTTTCTCTTTCGAAACTGTTATCTGAACTCCATGTGGGCCACGAGTGATAACAACATCCACTCCTTCTCCAAGAAGTTTCTGTAATTCTTCATAAGTGTAGCTCCCAACATCCTTGAATGTTTTTTCTTTAAGTATCTCTTTTCTCTTAGAGAGAATTTCTTCCTTAGGAATTTCTTTTATTGAAAGTTCAAGTTTTGGAATCTTTTCAGTTTCAAAAATGGTTTCTAACTCTGTTTCTATTGGAAGATACCCTTTTTCTTGATAAATAAACGGTAAAACCGATTCAAATTCTCTCTTTAAACCTTCAAGTGTTTGCGCTACTTCTTCCCTTTTACCAGCGATTATAAATTGTTTGTTTTTTAGATAACCTATAAATCCTGTCTTTAAAGATTTTTTAGTTTCATCTTGTAAAAGTTGCGATAAAAGTCTTATAACAACCATTACTTCCTTTTCTCCAAATTTTTTCTCGTATTCTTTTAAGTTGTTTAAAGAAATCGTAAATATTTGAAAGTCTTCTTGAAGAGCATTTTCAAGCTCTACAGAGATCCTTTCTTCATCGGGCAAATCAACCAGAGGATCAAATTTCTTTCCCTTTTTTCTCAAAAAGATGTTTACTAAAGTCCTAAGCTCGTAAGGATCGAATGGTTTCTTAATATAATAATCAGCACCCCTCTCTAAACTTTTTAATCTATGCGTAGTAGCATCGAGTGCGCTTACTACAATTATTTTTATGTTTTTCAGTTCTGGATCGTGCTTTATCGTGTTACATATGTCCAAACCATCCTTTTCTGGAAGCATTAAGTCCAAAATAACTAAGTCCGGTTTTTCTTTTCTTACCATTTCCATCGCTTCTCTTCCGTTGTAGCTTTGTAGAATGTTGAACCCTTTTCCAACCGAAACAGCCATTAATCTATTTATTTGTACATCATCTTCTACTATGAGAATTTTATTTGGAAAATTTGAAGGTTGAAGTGAGTAGAAAACTTCCATATTACCGATTTTTCTTTCACCTACCGCCCCCAAATTCTCAAGAAGATTAATTGCTTCTCTAAGCTTTGAGTCATCAACTTCAATATTTCGTGATAAAAGCTCTTTTTTTAGTTCATTCAGGCTTATTTCCTGTTTTTCTTCTATAACATTAAAAACTTGCGTTTCAAATCTTTCCATAATTTAATTTTGCAAGAAAGATTTTTATTTTTGTTCTTTTTAAGTGTTGTCCAATAATTAAAATTAATAAGAGAAATTTTTATGCTTGTTTTTACCTCTTGGAAAATTATTAGAAGACGCACTTTTTAACTTTCTCTTATGCGCTCAGCAAACTCTGAGGAGAACTCAGAAAGCAATTCTTGAAGTAATTTCTTATCTTTGTCATCTTTGATTTCTAATATTATTCTCTCAACCACCGCATACGGAGAAAAAAGTACATCTCTAAGCAATTGAATCGCATCTTGGTAATCCCTTTCGTAAATTTTATAACCAAACAAAAGAATTATTCTACCAACATATACCGTTGCTGTTTTGTTGCTAAAAGAAAACATACTAGAAAGTGTTTCCGTTAAATCTGAAAGCATCTTTATATCTTCTTCAAATTCGTCTCTTTTGGAGTTTCCATTTATTCTAGAAAGAGCAAAATATACTTTTTCGATAGCTACTTTTAATTTTTCAGTTTCATCGGAATAAAAGAAAAAAATATTTTTCGATATTTCATCTTTATTCTTGCTTGCTAAAGTGGCAGCGAAAAAATCTGCAATTCCTTCTTCTATAAAGCTCAGTTGCATTCCGTTATCAAACCTTTTTGTTAAAGCAAACCATAACGAGAAAGTTAGCGGATAACCATAAGGTGGCTCATCAAATATCCTTCTTTCACCTGTTTTTCCGATGCTCCAATGAAGGAATTCATGAAAAATTACTATTTTTTCTTCTTCGGGGGTGAGATCTGAGGCAATTTCAATTATATTATTATAGGTTCGACCCAATGGACCGTTTTTAGCTCTCGGGGAAATTTTAACGATTGGTTCCTCTTTTAAAGTTATCCCTGTAATTCTCTCAAAAAAGTTTTTCGCTTCTTTTATATCAGAGACTGCCTCTTTTTGAAGAAGTTCATAAGATGCTGTTTCCCTTAATCTTTCCATAATAAGTTAGGATTCGGTGTGGTTTAAATTTTCTATTTCTCCCTTTGGGTAATAATTTCATTCATTTTATTATCTTTATAAGCTTAAGAAATTTCTTTAATTGAAGTTTTATATCCTCGCTAGCTCTTCCAAAAGCAATAGAATAAACATAAACAAAATTTTCAATCAGTGGCAAACCAAACGGAAAAAGATATGACTCTATTCTCTCTTCTTTTTCCTCCTCCAGTTTAATAAAAAAGTATATAGAAAAGCTTCTAAGCAAAATAGAAAGAATGAATAAATTTTTGTACCCTATACTACTCGCTAAAACACCAGAGGCGAGATTTCCAAAAAAAGAAGACAACCCTGTAAAGAAGGTATAGAAAGTAGTAGAACGCTCAAAAGGCTCAACTGCAACATCACAAAGATAAGAAAATGAAGCTATGTTGAATCCAGCCCACGCGATATTCCCAAAAAAGGAATAAATAAGAATAAGGTTAAAGTCATTTTTTGAAGACGCGAGAGCATAAGGAAGAGGGAATAAAGAAATTACTAAGAGGGATGCGAGCATCACTTTTTTTCTACCTATCAGATCTGAAAGCATTCCCATTGGTCTAAAGAACAATATTGCACCAATAAAACTAATAGAGTTCAAAATTGCGATATCCATTTTCGAGACATTCAGGTTTTTCACAAGGAATATTGGCATCATCGGTCCAGCAATTGTGACTGCAAAGTTTAAGAAGATTACTGCTCTTGTTATAGCGATTAGTTTCTTCTTGTCACCCTTTTTAATTTCTCTATGTTTTAATTCTTTCATTTTTTTCTGTGGAAGACCAAGCAAGGGGAGAATGCTTATGATACCAAAAATCGTTACTGCGTAGAAGAAAGCCTTTAAGAAACCAAATTCATTTATAAGAAATCCTCCAATAATAGAACTTATAAATCCGCCAATAGAAGAAAAAATGTTAAGCTCTGCTGTAAGAGTTCCTCTTCTTTTTTCAGGTATAAAGCTAACCAAAAAAGCATTCCAAGCTGGTGTACCTATAGCACTTATAAATGCTTGGGCTGTTATTAAATTTACTAATGTAATCGGATCTTTAACGTTAGCTATAAATATCCAAAATAAGCTCCATAAAATTGTTCCAACAATAACAAACTTTAAACCCTTGCTTATTTTAACAAATAAAAGCTGTCCAGAAAGACCAGCAAAAGTAGGAAAAGCATTTAGCATTCCAATTATTTGGTCTGTAGCTCCAACTGCTAAAGCATAAATACTAATCAACGGGGAAATAAAATTTTGTGCAAAGGCAGAAAGAAAAGAAAATTCCATTAATTTTTTCTCCTCGCTGGTCGCCATTTTGAATTTTTGTTTTTCAAATTTTTATTTTTAACTAAAAACTTTTATTTTTAAAAAGCGATTAAAAATTATGCAAATAGAAAAAATTTCTGATGTAAAATGGATTATTAAAAAAGAGGGTGAAATGAAAGTTCCTGTTATTATCTTCGCAAAAGAAAGTTTACTCAAAAAAATGCAAGAAGATAGAACTCTTTTGCAAGCGGTAAATTCTGCAACTCTTCCAGGAATAGTAAAAAGCATGCTTGTAATGCCCGACGGTCATGAGGGTTATGGGTTTCCGGTTGGCGGTGTAGCGGCGTTTGATGCTGAGAATGGAATAGTTTCGCCCGGAGCAATAGGATTCGATATAAATTGTGGGGTACGTTTGATAAAAACAAATTTAATGATTAATGATATAAAACCAAAAATAAAAGAGCTCATCAGTCAACTTTTTGTTGAGATTCCAAGCGGAGTTGGAAGCAAAAGTAAAATTAGGTTTAACAAAGACGAATTAAAAAGAATAAGTGAAGAAGGTGTTGAATTTCTTGTTCAAAAAGGCTTTGCAATGAAAGAAGATTTAGAAAGAATCGAAGAAAATGGAAGAATAGAAGGTGCCGATTTTTCAAAAGTTAGCAACAAAGCTATAGAAAGGGGTTTACCCGAAGTCGGCTCGATTGGAGCAGGAAATCACTTCTTAGAAATTCAAAAAGTAGAAAAAGTATTTGATGAAACACTGGCAAAGGTCTTTGGAATCAGAGAAGGACAAATTGTTATAATGATTCATACGGGTTCACGTGGATTTGGCCATCAGATTTGTACAGATTACCTAAAAGTTTTCTCTGATTGGATAAGAAGAAAAGGTATCAAGCTACCAGATCCGGAGCTTGTATATGCTGAACTAGATTCAAAAGAAGCTAATGATTATATTGCTGCTATGAAATGCGCTGTAAATTATGCTTTCTCAAACAGGCAAATCATTACTTATTTAGTAAGGAAAACATTTGAAAAAGTATTCAACAAAAGTTTTGATGCTCTTGGAATGGAAATAATCTATGATGTAGCTCATAATATTGCTAAGCTTGAAGAACATGAAGTTGATGGAAAAAGAATGAAGCTATATGTTCATAGAAAAGGTGCAACAAGAGCTTTCGCAAAAGGAAGGAATGAAATTCCAAAGGAATATAGAGCAATTGGGCAACCAGTTCTTATTCCAGGAAGTATGGGGACTGCAAGCTATTTGCTAATCGGAGACGAAGGGGCGATGAAAGAAACTTTTGGTTCGACATGTCACGGTGCTGGAAGAACGATGTCAAGAGCAAAAGCGGTAAAAACTCTCCCTGCAAGAAAAGTTTTAGAAGAGCTTTCTACCAAAGGAATCGAAGTAAGAGTTGTTTCAAAAGAACTTATAAGTGAAGAAGCTCCACAAGCTTATAAAAATATTGATGAAGTGGTTGAAAGTGTTGCAAAAGCTGGAATCTCAAAGATAGTAAGCAGAAATGTTCCACTTGCTGTTGCTAAAGGTTAGATTTGGAAAAAAGAAAGAATTTCCTCTTCAATAAAGTGGAGATTTCCAGGAAGAACAATAATAGAAGGAAAACTTTGAATATTCTTTTCCTCTACCTTTTTTAGTTCTCCATACATTTTTATATTTTCGTTTCCTATGGAAGAAAGAACAAGAATTTTTGTTGAATCATTTATCAGTCCTTTTTTTCTTTCTTTTTCTGCTTCTCTTAGAATAGAAATTGCTTCATTTACTTTCATAAACTTTAATTTTCCATTCTCTTCTTTTAAGTCCAAAAGGAAAAGAGTATGCAAACCAAGATTTTTGTTTTGAAGAGCATAATCATAGAAACTTAGAGGTTTATAATTTTCTTTCCAAAATGGGATCGTTACTATTCTTCCAAATTTATAAACCTGAAGAAAACTTTCGCTTATTGCTGAGCAAACCGCTGAAGAACCATGAATTATTTCAAAAGGAATTTTTTCTTTTAAAAGGTCTAAAACAATCGAATGGTGTGTAGTAGCAATTAAGCTTTCACCACCAATGAGAAGGGCAATATCTTTTCTTCTTGCTTCTTCAACAATTTTGCTTTTTCCTTCAAGCTCCTCTCTTTTTAAAGGAATTATAGTTTTTGAGGTTATTTCTTCAATTTTTTTAATGTATTCCTTGTCTATAAAACTTGTATAACAATCATAGTAAACTTTCTCGCATTTTTTTATCTTTTCTATAGCTTTAATGCTTATATCATTGTTAGAAATTCCTATTCCAACAAAATAAAACATTTTACTCCCTTACTTCTAATTTTGGTTTTGGAACCGGAAGTTCTTCCCATCTTACTACTTTTGAAAGTTTTTCTTCTGGAATATCAACATCTAACACCTGTTGGATTCGCTTTTTTATCTTTATCCATGCATACCTATACAGTACTTTACTTTCGATTTCTTCTTTAGTGAGACTACCTTGTATTTCAATAGCTTTGCTTATTAGAAGGGATAGAAGTTCTTCTTTTTTATTTTTTTCATCACCCTCTCTTTCTATTAAAAAGGTTTCTCCTGTTCTAATTTTAACCCAAAAATCTCCGTGAATAGTTCTATTAATATAGAAAGGTATAAGATACTCTTTCCCTTCCGATTCGTCTTTGCATGGGAAATAAAATACCCAATGTTTTTCTCCGTTAGGAAACTCTCGTTCTGGATAATATTTGTTTACAAATTCTTCTATTTTGTTATAAAGAGCTGTGTTTTTTATCCTTTCTGTACCTCGCGAGGAAAGAATCTCTAACTTTTCAAATGTTATCTCTTTTTCTTCATTTTTTATTTTTTCCATATACTTTTCTATTGTTTTACGTTTAAAAATTTTTAGGTGGGTTTTAAATTATCAAAAACAAAAAATAATTAATGAAAACAAAATTTTTTATCGGCACTTCTGGATTTATGTACGATTGGAACCCAGATGGGCTTGAATGGTATCTACAAAACTCTGGTTTAAATGCTCTTGAAATAAATATGCCATTTTATAGATTTCCTTTTCCTTCTATGGTCACTTCTTGGGCTAAGAAAACAAAAGAAATTAAAAAAGAATTCAAATGGGCTGTTAAGGTAAATAGGCTTATAACGCATGTATTTAAATTTAATGAAAGGGCTTTTTCAACATGGAAAAAATTTGAA
>Ga0315298_1006768_pt1 | contig 15462 bp, 10 predicted proteins | sample WHS_1_MG_FD_203077 | JGI IMG/M metagenome (GOLD analysis project Ga0315298, IMG submission 203077) | Extremophilic microbial mat communities from Washburn Hot Springs, YNP, Wyoming, USA - WHS_1_MG | ecosystem: Environmental > Aquatic > Thermal springs > Hot (42-90C) | place: USA: Wyoming... | reverse complement strand
GTGAGGTCAGCAGTTGGAGGAACAGGCCGTTCCTCTCTCCTGCCGGTGCCACCAGGAAACGCAGCACCCCCGTGGCGGCTCCTACCAGCGGGTCGGCCGCCACCGACTGGACCTCCAGCGCCGTATGGATGGGGATGCCCAGGTGGATGAGCCGGCGGGTGAGCTCCCGCGCCACCGGGTCGTTGCCGGAGCGGAACAGGACGGCCATCTGCCGTGGCTCCATGCCGGATCGCAGCAGTGACAGGATCTCCCCGGCGATCCAAACCGGCTCCTCGTCCTGGCGGGCGAAGGCGCGAAGCGTTACGGCCTCGGAGGGCGCATCGTCGCCCACGCCGTCCGTGGAGCCATCGCCCGCCAGCTTCATGCAGGCCCGCTGGATAGGGGGTGCCGAGCGGTAACCGCTGGTCAGACGGACCGTCCGCACCTCGGGCGAGGCCGCCAGCTCTCTCAGATGGGCCGGGCTGCCTCCCTGGAACGAGTTGATGCCCTGTTCGGGGTTGCCGGCGACGAAGAGCCCGTTGCCACCCAGAAGGGTGGCCAGGCGCGCCTGGGTGTAGGTTGCCTCCTCGAACTCGTCCACCAGCAGGTGGGGATAGCGGTCACGGTGGGCAATCAGTATATCCGGGTGGTTCTCCAGGATCTGCAGCGCCTCGACCAGTGCCCATTGCGGGTCGACAAGACTCTCTGCCTTCAGATGCCCGAGATACCCGTCGAGGAAGCTGACCATCTCCGCCAGGTCGCTCCTGCCCTGCCCGTCGAGGCGGGCCAGGATCTCGCTCCGCTTCAGCGCGTTGTGGGCCGCTCCGGTCACCAGGTCGTTCACCAGGGCGAGAAGCCTCTGGGAGCGGAGCATGCCGCCGTATCTAGGCCAGTGGACAGGGTTCTCCCTCTGCAGCGCGGCGGCGAGATGGCGCCAGCCCTCCCGCCCGGCCAGCGGGCGCGGAGGGCGCTGGTAGCCAGCCTGGCGGTAGTGGCGGCGCACCAGCCCCAGCGCGAAGGAGTGAAAGGTTCCCACCGAGGGGGCCTCGGTGCCGAGGCGCGCCACCAGGCGCGCCGTCAGCTCGGCCATGCTTCGGCGGGAGAGCGCGAGGGCAAGGATGCGCTCCTTCGGCACACCGGACTCGATCAAGCGCGCCGCCCGCTCCACCACCACGGTGGTCTTGCCGGTGCCGGGTGCGCCGAGGACAACGATGGGGCCGGCTGCGGCGCGGATGGCCTCGTGCTGAGGATCCAGGCCTTGCCTCGCAACATGTTGGTTCTCTTCCACTCTCAGTAACAGGCCTCCCACAGGACTGAGCCCGTCCCCCTCACCGGAGGCCGAGTTTCAGGCCGCATCAGACTGCTAGCAGACGGTGTGCGGGTTCGTAGCCAAAGACGAGGTGATGTGCGAAAGCCCGTCGCTCCCTCTCGTTCTTGACAGTGGGGCGAGATGAGATCAGCTCTTCCAGTCGCAGCATCTTCACCGGGCGCAGGATCACTCGACCCTTCTGTCTACCGAATAGCGGATCGCTAAGCTCTACCCTAGCTTCCTCCGCTTCAGAATGGATGGTCGGGTAGAGGATTACGGCCTCGCCGCGAGACACGCCACTCAGGGCGTATATCGCCAGTTGGTACAGCATGTCTCGAGGCAGCGGATTCTCCCAGAGGTCGCGGTACTTGGCATCTAGAACGCCCACCGGATGGCTTCCGTCGAGAACCACGAAGTCGGGGCGGGGCTCCGGGGCACGCCGCCCGCGTGGATTGTGCCGGGGGTCGTAGCTCATCATACCCTTGAGCCGATATTCGTCTCTCACAACATATCCAGGGAGGTTCTCGGCCAGGAAACGGGAAAGCAAAGCCTGGAAGAAACGGTTCATGTCGAACAAGAAGCCCGGGAGAGGTATCTGAGAACCTCCGTCTTCGAGAGCAACGCCGCGAGAGTCGAGCAGCAGCCGGATGATGTCCAGAGCCGGTTGATACGCAGCAGTTAGTCGGCTGGTCTCCCGGTTCAGGCGTGCGAAGGTGTACCTGTCCAGCCTGATAACGGAGACGCTCCTCTGGACAGTTCTGGCGAGACGTCGCAGTCTTGTCTGCAGCAGGGAGTCCGCGGTGAGTTCCGCGCCCATTCCGAGACCTTGCAGCAGCACCTGGTTGACCAGGCAATCCTCGGCTCTAGGATAGTGAGTGCAGGGAAGAGTGGATCGGAGTAGCCCGCCTTGTCGAGCGACCCTGTGCACGTCTATCTTCCCTCTTGGGGCTGGGAGTTCCTGGTCGCTCCGAACATATCGACGATGCAGGCCGCGGGAGAGTAGTTCCTCGGCCTCAGCCGCCAGTTGGCAAATGATGAGATCCTGAAATGCCCAGGATTCGGTCTGGCAGCCGACTGCCGAGAAGAGATCCAGATTCCGCAGGCCGTAGGCGTAGCGGAGCAAATGGAGCAGTTGCGCATCCGCGATCTTTGGACGAATGGTGATCTGAAGACTCCCCAGACTGATCCTGCCAACGTAGGAGGTGGCCCTGATCGCCAGCCCTCTCCTGAGCTCGGCGACTTCCAACCTGCCCGACCGAGAGAGACAAGCGGCCAGTTCCTGGAGCATTGGGTCCGGGTCGAGGTAGCGTCCGGCCAGCACTGAATCTCGCTCGGGAGACAGGCTTTGCCATTCGTGGAGGCTGACTCTGACACTACCCATCTCTATTCCCCTGCCCGTGCGTCACCCGTTTCCGACTCTTCCATTGCGGCACGGTCCTCAGCCGCTATCGCCTGAGGGGATGCCGACAGCTCTGGATATGGCGCCAGGAGAGCGCGAATCAGATCGTCTCGACTCTCCGGTTCGAACAACGTGAAGCGAAAACTCTGATCGTGAACGTCGACCAAGTCAGAACCCAGGATCTTCTCTAGTCTTGAGTAGTCCTCGTAGCAGTACTCCTCCAATAGTGGAAGAATCTCCTCACGCAGCACTCGAGCGAACCGGTCGATATTCGCGACAGGGCGCCCCCCTTCCAGGAGATAGGAATGGCCGATCTGCAGATTACGGGCGTCTCGCCCCACGTATTCGCGGATCCTGCGGTTAATGGACTGCAGCCACAGCCCGAGTGGAACGCCCTCCAGGGTTATGTCCCCAAGCACAGAGTAATCGGGCATCAGTTCAATGAAACCGAACCTACGCCGTAACGCTGTATCCAGTAAGGCGATGGAACGGTCGGCCGTGTTCATGGTACCGAGGACGTACACGTTGGGCGGCACGAGGAAAGGCTCGCCTGTTAGCGGCAACAGGAGGGCCTTGCCGCGCTTGTTCTTCTCGAGAATGGTCAGCAGTTCGCCGAAGATCCTGGGGATGTCTCCGCGGTTTATCTCGTCGATAATGAGAAAGAACTTCCGGTCGGGCTTCGCGGCCGCGTCTTTGCACAGCTTCTTGAAAACGCCGTCGCGAAGCTCGAACCTCATGCTATTGTCCGAGGTTTCTGGCCGGTAGCCTTCGATAAAGTCCTCATAGCCGTACGCGGGGTGGAAGCAACACATTCTGACCGCAGTACCAGACACGTTAGCCGCAGGGGAGATGACAGCCTTCTGATCAGGAAGCAGTTGCGCGTAGGTGGAGTTGAACCAGGAGCGGGCAGCCAGTTCTCTGGCGGTCTCCTCCGCCCAGTAGGTCTTTCCCGTTCCCGGCGGACCGTACAGGATCGCCTGGCCTTTCCGCTCCAGTATCGATTCGATCTTGGCCTGAATGCCGGCCAGGGGAGGCAAGGTTGCCTTCGAAACGCCATGGCCGTTCCCTGGCTTTTCGACCGGAGGGGCGGTCAGCAGGCGTCTCTCGATCTCGACGAGGTTCTCGGCTTTCGACCCCAGTTCATACACGGTGGTTTGCAGTCCCTCCGGGGAGGGTAAGCGCCACTCTTCCAGAGAGAGCCACTCGACCGGCCGGCGATGAGGGAAACCCGACGTACCATCAAATGAATACCCACCGATCACCTTTCCAATACCCAGTATGGTGGCACCGTCCGAGGGCAGCACGAGATCGCCTTCCGAGATGACCGCGATGAAGTTGGAGACTTGCTTACCCTGTCTCCCGGCGAGTTGCGGGTTGTCGCGGTAGCTCTCCGGGTACCTCTCTGACAGGAGCTTCACAATGGCTTCCCGGGACTGTTGGTCATACTTGTACACCGCGTACTGGGAGAGGTCCCCGAGCTCGGGCCAGCCTACTGCCACGCATCTTCCGTCACGCATGAGTCCCCATCGGTTCCTGGGTCGAGTGGTATCACTCGTTCCTATTTTCCAGTAACGATGCGGCCTGCCGCACATTCTCACCAGGATTGACGTCAGACTTGTCACTGGCATCGCCAGTTCTTGAGCGATAGCCACGAAGCGACCGGCGCACAGATACCTGCCCGATCCGTCGGGCGGAATGTGCAGCAGCTTTGTTAGGTAAAACCGCTGGTAGTAATCGACATGGAAATCGTCCAGCTTGTCCGGAAAGAGGAGAGAGAAGTACTTGTGTCCCCAGGCTGTGTTGCTAACGTCGGGGACCAGCTTGTCCATCTCTGTCTGCAAGGTCCGGTAGTCCTCGTCGGACCCGTTGGCCGGGACCTTCTCGAGTAGCTCAACCCCCTTGACCAGTTGATCCCGCTGCTTCCTCGCGAAATCGATAGCCTCTTCCTCGGAGATCGCTTTTGGGGCACGTGAACTCCCCGTCATCCACTGACCAGTTTGGCTGCTCTGGTATATCCCGAACTTCAGGGCGCTCCCGCCAGCGATGCTGCCAAAGATTGCTGGGAACTCCTCGTCGTTCTTGAACTCCAGCCAGTACACCAGGCTGTCGGCCTTACCACGCTCACGGCCATGAAGGGCTTGGAGAAGGGCGCGGCCATCCAGCTCCTTCAACGCTTCGGGGCCGAAACGCTTGCGGAAGGCACCACAGTAGACTTCGAGCTTGTCTTTGGGAGGCAGCTCCCCCGCGACGGTCAACCGCTGCTGGAGTTCCCTTATCTTCCCGGCGAGTCTGTCATCGAGGATCATCCGTAACCTCCAACCCGTCATGGGAGTCGAAGCTGGGGCGATGAAGCCATCTAGCGATTTCCAACGATTAGGCGAGGATGTCATCCACGGGCCGCGGAATGTGGTTCATGTCCATAGCATCTTGATCCACACGGCGACATTCTACACCGCTGGGCCCCTTGATACCTACAACGCCGACGGTCTTGATCGCTAGTAGCGGGGCCTGCCCCTGCCCGCTGGGGCTTCTGGAGCGGACTTCGGGAAATGTGCGGCAGACCATCCACCTGCGGCTAGCTCCCGCGGCCCAAGCTGCGCCCATTGGGCGCAAGCCTGGGCCGCTTCTTTCTGCTGCGGACTGAATGGAACCGAAGTAGCTTCAGCGCCTCATCTCAGCGCCAGCCACGTCTCCCCGCCCCCGAACAGGTCCTTCCCATACGATAGGATCGCCTCCTCCATCGCATCCTTCGGCAGCAGCACCGGGGTCAGCCAGCCCTCGACCACGGCTCCCGGGAAGATGTCCTGCCCGCCGAACTCGGGGCTTGGCGGCACCACCATCCCCTCCGTACCCCACATCCGGTTCTGGGCGAAGACGCTCATCCCCGTGGAAGGGGTCTTCACCGGCTTATCCTGGGACCCCGATAGATACTTCAGCCTCAGCTTGATGGCCAGGTACTCCATTCCCGGCGCCGGGTCGGGATTGAACATGTTGGCCTTCTTCACCATGGCCGAGGCGTTCCGCTCCACCTGGAGCACGGACACCTCGAAGCTCGACTTCCCGTCCACGATCTTCGCCGCCTGCCCCAACGGCACCGGACTCCCCCGCGCCGCCCCGGGCGTCGAACTGGTAGGCGCCGGCGGAGCCTGGATCGCCGGCGGGGGACCCGCGTCGGCCTTCTCCCCATCCAGGGCAAACCAGGTCTCACCACCGCCGAACAGGTCCTTGCCCCAGGACAGCATGATCTCGTCGAGGGCCACCCTGGGCACCTGAAGGGGATCGATCCACCCGTCCACCGTCGCCCCGGGGTAGATGTCTATCCCGCCGAACTTCGGGCTCGGGGGCACGGCCAACCCCTCCACACCCCACATGCGAGACTGGGCGAAGAGGCTCGCACCGGTGGAGGGCGTCGTGTGGGGCTTGTCCACCGGCCCTTTCAGATAGGACAGCCTCATCTTGATGGCCACGTGGGCCATCCCCTCCTTCGGGTCGGAGTTGAACTGGTTGGCTTTCTTCAGCAGCGCCGTCGCGTCCCGCTGAACCTCCAGAACCCGCACTTCGAAAGTCTTGTTGCCCTGGGTCAGCGTCACCGACTGCCCGAAGGGCACCGGCGCCGTTCGGCTACTCCCCAGCTTCGGCCCCTCCGTCGCCTTTGGCACCTCTGTCGGCCCAGGCGCTGCCACCTTCGGCGGTTCCGTCGCCCTCGAGGACGATCCACTCACCACCGCTTGCACGCCCGGGGTGGGGACGGCTCTCGTGCCTCCTCCCCCTCCTCCCAGGGAACCGATAACCCCCAGGACAACCACGAACCCCAGCAAACCGAGACACCCGATCCCCAGCTTCCTGATCATTTCACTCCTCCCATCTCTACCTCTACTCCGAATGCTGCCGCAGCCGTCTCCGGAGGGAGGCACTGGCGATACCGGAGGACTCGGTTCCAGACCGCCTCCCATGGACTCGGAAGATCCCCAGGTGGACGACGACCCCCTGGAACACGAGAGCGGAGCCTACCGCCCGGTCCCCCTCCAGCCGGAGGTCCTGGCCCAGCCCGATGGAGGGGTAGCTCTCGACCCGAGCCCCCACCAGCCGCCTCAGCAGTCGCTCCGCCCTCTCCCTGGCGACCGCTTCGCTCCCTTCGCCATCGAGCGCGTCCATGGCGTAGCTCCGGACCAGCTTCGGCCACAGCTTCTCCGCCGGCGCCGGCTGGTCGAAGAGGTCCGCCCCAACCATCCGGCCGTTCAGCGCCACCGCCATCCCCACCGCCGAGGCCACCGCCGGAAACGCCCGCTCGTAGTCGGAGAGGTCCTTCGCCCTCCCACGATAGAGGTCGTTCATGGCGCCCGTGGCGGAGCGAGTTCGGGTCTCCCTCTGCTTGGCCGCTATGGCTTCCCAGACCGCCCCCTGGTCGGCCTCGGCTCTCCCCGTGGCTCGCAGGTTCGCCCGCACCTGCTGCTCCTTCTCCCTCCGGAGCGAGTGGTACATGGCCTCGCCGTTCTCGAAGCGAGGGGCCACGTCATGCCAGCGGCCGTGTTCGACGCAGGTGACCGGCAGGGCGACCTCGCCGCCGGCGCCGATCAGGAAGCTGGCATTGGCTATACGGTTCTGCTTCCCTCCCACCACCTCCTCCCCGTCCAGCACCAGCACCATGGAATCCGAACGGTTCATCAGCCAGAGCTCGGGCACCGTGGCGGTAGGGCGCTCGCGCACCTCCACCGAACCATCAGCCAGCGCCTCGGATAGCACCTGATATCGGAGCGGGCTGGCCCCATCCCGAAACACCGGGAAGAGGGTCATCCCGCCGAAGGGCATGGCATCTCCCACCCTGAGACTCGCAATGTAGCCGTCCACCATCGACTGCATTTCTTCCTCCTCATACCACGCTGCCCGGTCGGCAGGTCGGACGTCACTCTCGTATCCGATGGCGAGCATGCTAGCGGGTGGCAGTGACAGCTTTGTTGTCACTTCATGAAGGGGAAGGGTGCGCTTTCACGAGCTTTTGGGAAGCGTTGAAGGCGGTCTATGCTGTTGGGAGTCGGGTCCAGGCCGCCACGTGAAGATTGGGACTCCAGCCAACCGCGGGGTCAGGGGCGACCCCGCGCTACTGGACTGGAGGTCGCGTAGCCCGTGTTTTCGAGGCAACTGGAGTTGGAAGGCTTGACTGCCACCTCCCCCATACCTACGATCTTCCTGTTCCTTCTCGCGGGTCTTGGCGATATCTCGGTATGGAAGGGGGTAGCCCATGGCTTCCGGCAAGAGGTACGACCGCACCGCCAGACTCAACCGGGTCTGCCAGCTCCTCTACCAGTACCCCCAGGGTTTGACTCCCGGCCGGCTCGCCGAGCTGTGCGAGGTCTCGACCCGAACCGTGTTTCGCGATCTGAATGCCATCCAGAGGGATCGGAACTATCCGATCTGGCAGGAAGGCGGGCGCTACGGGCTGGAGCGGCACGCCTTCCTCCCGCCCCTCAAGCTGACCCTGCCCGAGGCCATGGCTCTCTTCCTGGCGGCGAGGCTGGCGTCCCGCTACTCCGACGAACGAGATCCGGCCATCCAGTCGGCCTTCGAGAAGCTGGCGGCGATCCTGCCCAGACCCGTGGCTCAGCACGTTGCCGAGACCGTGAGGGGCATGTTGGCCCGCCAGGAGAACCCCCATTACGCCCGGGTCTTCGAGCTGCTGGCGGAGGCCTGGGCCAACGGCAAGCGTGCGAAGATCTGGTATCCATGGACCGGTGAGGGCGCGACGAGGGTGTACGAACGGTTGGTGGAACCGTACTTCCTCGAGCCCTCCCCCATCGGCCACTCCTGCTACCTGATCGCCTACTGCCACCATGCCGGGGCGCTCAGGACCTTCAAGCTGGAGCGGATCCGGGAGATCGAGCTCAGCGACGAGAGCTACGAGATCCCGCCCGATTTCGACGCCAACGCCTATCTGAAAGCGAGTTGGGGAGTGGTGGCAGATGAGGAGGTGGAGGTCCGCCTTCGTTTCACCAGCAAGGTCGCCTCCCGAGTAAAGGAGTGTACCTGGCACCCCTCCCAGTCCATCACCATGAGGCCCGATGGAAGCCTGGACTTCGCGGTAACGGTGGCGGGTACCATGGAGATAACCCCGTGGATTCTATCCTGGGGCGATGAGGCCGAGGTGCTGGCTCCGGCCGAGCTTCGGGCCAGGGTCGCCGAGATTGCCGCGCGAATGAGCCGGAGCTACTCGGCGCAAGGCACGAGAAGCTAGCACATTCTCCCCTTGACAAAACTATCTACCAAGTATACTCTTTGCAGCAAAATTAGATACTGGGTAGCTAGATTGACTTTCCAGCCAGTCGCCAGGCCCAAGGTCGAGCGCGGGCCCGTTCAGCGAGCGCTTCTGGCCCTCCTTTCGGACCAGCCCCGCCACGGCTACGAGCTCCGCCACCTCTTCGAGGCGACCCTAGCCAGCCATTGGGAACTGAACAGCGGCCAGATCTATAGCAGCCTGGAAAGACTGGCCAGGGATGGTCTGGTGGTCGAGGCCAGCATCGAGAAGGCGGGCGGGCCGGACAGGCGGCTCTGGGCCATCACCGACCAGGGGCGCGCCGAACTGCTCTCCTGGTTCCGATCGGCAGTCCCGCGAGACTATCGGCTGCGGGACGAGCTGTACGTGAAGTTGATGCTCGCCATCGCTACTCGAGTGGAGGAGCCCCAAGAGGTGGTGCAGGTTCAGCGGCGGGAGCTGTTTCGGGAGCTCCACCAGCACACCGCCGCTCGGAATAGGTGCGACCCCAGGGGAGAGCTCCCCCGAATCCTGCTGCTGGACAGCGCCATCATGCACACGGAGGCGGAGCTGCGCTGGCTCGACATGGTGGAGAGCCGCCTCCAACTCCTTACCCAAAGACCGGCTCCCCCCTTGCAGCCCCGGCCGCGGGGCAGACCGAAGAAAGCCGCAGGTGATCAGCCGACGGCTTTCAGTCCCGCGACGAGACGGATCGAGCAGAGCGACGGTGAGACCGGGTGACGGCGCTGGAAAACGGCTAATGACTCAAGACAGCACTTCTGGCTGACCGCTGACGGCCGCCAGCTGTCGGCGGGATTGGAGACCACAATGCCCGTATTGCACACCGAGAGGCTGACAAAGCAGTTCGGGAGCGGCAGCACCGCCGTAACCGCGTTGAATAACGTGAACATCTCCATCGAGCCGGGCGAGTTCGTCGCCATCATGGGGCCGTCCGGCTGCGGCAAGAGCACCCTGCTCCACCTGCTGGGCGGCCTGGACAGGGCTACGTCGGGCAGGGTGCTGCTGGAGGGCACGGACATCTCCAGGCTGGACGACGGGGCCCTTTCGCTCCTTCGGCGGCGCAAGATCGGGTTCGTCTTCCAGTTCTTCAACCTGATTCCCGTCCTCACGGCCCAGGAGAACGTCGCGCTTCCCTTGATGCTCGACGGCCGCCAGAAGGAGGCTGTTCGCCTCGCCCGGGAGTGGCTCGGCAGGGTCGGGCTGGCCGAGCGCGCGGAGAGCCGGCCGGAACAGCTCTCGGGCGGCGAGCAACAGCGGGTCGCCATTGCCCGCGCCCTCATCGCCGACCCCGCGATCCTGCTGGCGGACGAGCCCACCGGAAACCTGGATTCCCGCGCGGCGGACGATCTGCTTCAGGTGCTAAGGCGCAGCGCCGACGACTGGGGCCGCACCGTGGTGATGGTAACTCACGATGCGCGCATGGCAGCCTATGCCGACCGGATCGTCTTCATGCGCGACGGCACCATCGTCGACGATGCGCCGCTGGGTCCGAGGGCCACCGTGGACGAGATCGCGGAAAGGGCAGGCTCCGGCCGATGAGCACCCAACTGATTCTCGCCATCCGCTATCTATCGCGCCGAAAGCTTCGCACAGGGCTCACCACCATGGCCGTGGTCCTCGGCGTGTCCATCATCTTCGCCATCAACACCTTGATCCCGACCATGCTGAGCGCGCTGGAGGGCACCTTCCTGGGCGTGTCGGACCAGGTGGACCTGACGGTGAGCAGTGCCATGGGCGAGACCTTCGACCCAGGCGTCGTGAACATGGTGAGAAAGGTTTCCGGCGTCGCAGCGGCATCCCCGGCCCTGCGCCGCCAGATCACCTTGGATGGCGAAGGCCACCAACTGGAGCTGGTCGGCGTGGATCTGGCCTCCGCCCAGTCTGTCCGCCGCTACCAGATCACCACTGGACGCTTCTTGGAGACCGGCGATACTACCGGCGCGCTGGTCTCGGAGGTGCTGGCCCAGGCCGATGGCCTGGGGCCAGGCGGCACCATCCCAATCCCAACCCTCCGCGGCACGGTGCCCCTCACGGTGGTCGGCATCGTGTCCTCTACGGTCGGCGAGCGACTGACAGTGCCCCTGGCCACGGCCCAGGAGCTGTTCGGCGCGCCCGGCCGGGTCAACACCGTGGACGTCTCGATCAGCGCGGGGGCAGACCGGGAGACGGTCAAGAAGGAGCTGGAGAAGGCTCTGGGCCTCTCCTATCGGGTGGGGAGTGTCGCTCAGCAGACCGATGCCGTCGGGAGCATCCAGGCCGCGCAGATCGGTCTCAATCTCTTCGGCCTCCTGGCCCTCTTCATGGGCGGCTTCCTGATCTTCAACACCTTCCGCACGGTGGTGGTGGAGCGGCGCCACGACCTGGGGATGCTGCGGGCACTTGGTGCGACACGAGGGGCCATCGTCTCGCTAATCCTCGTGGAGTCGGCGATTCAGGGAGCGGTGGGGACCGTCCTCGGCCTCGCGCTCGGCTATCTGTTTGCCTTCGCCACGATCACCGCCGCTCAGGGGATGATGGAGCAGTACCTGCAGGCACGCGCGAACGGCGTGTTCCTGTCGCCGGAAAACTTCGCCCTGTCCATCGGCCTGGGCATGGGAGTCACGCTGCTCCCAGGGCTGCTCCCGGCCATCAATGCAAGCAGGGTGCCGGTACTCGCCGCCCTCCGACCCGAACCGTCCGCCATCCGAGGCTTCCGGCCCGGCAAAGGGACGCTGGGAGGAGCGGTACTGGCGCTGGTGTCAGTGGCGGGGATCGCATCGGGCAATTCGACGGCGGCCGGTGCTGGTGCGCTGCTGTTCCTGGCAGCGCTGGTGTTGCTGGCGCCCATTTTGGTGAGGCCCATCGCCGTCATCCTGGAGCCCGCGCTACGGTTCGCCTTCGCCGGTGAGGCGCGCATCGCGGAGGGCAACATGCAGCGCCAGCCCGGCCGGGCGGCTATCACCGCCTCCGCCATCATGATCGCCCTGGCCATAGTGGTCGCCCTGGTGAGTCTCTTCGCCTCCATCCAGAAGACCTTCTTCAACTACCTGGAGCGTAGCCTCGCCGCTGACGTCATCCTGCTGCCTCCCTCCCTGGTCTTGGGAACCAACGTGGGGGCCGGGCCGGGCCTGGAGCAAGGTCTGGCCGGCACCCAGGGGATCGCAACCGTGGCCACTCTGCAGTACGCCGCCTCCGTGGTGAATGGCATTCCGGTGGAGGCACTCGCGTTCGACCCGAACGTATACCCGAAGGTCTCCACCTTCCTGTTCGACCAGGGCGGGCCGAGCGTACTGGGAGAGATGGACGCCAGCCCTGTCGCCATAGTCACCCCGGTCATGGCGGCCAACGCGAATCTGAAAGTGGGCGATGCGCTGCAGGTCCAGACGCCGGATGGTATCAAGGAGTACCGGGTGGGTGCCGTGGCCGCGGAGTACCTCACGGCCAAGATCAACACGATCTACATCTCTCAGAAGAACATGGCAGCGGACTTCCATCGAAGCGAGGACGTGGTGTTGCTGGCGAACCTCACCCCCGGTGCCCATCGCGACCAGGTGAAAGCCGAGATCGACCGGCTCCTGGCCAGCTACCCGCAGTTCAAGCTCTACTGGGGCGCCGATCTGCGGGCGGAGCAGCGAGCCACCATCTCTCAAGCGTTCATTGGGATCGATCTGCTGCTGGCCGTGCTGATCATCCCTTCGCTGCTCGGGCTGATCAACACCTTGGCTATCAACGTTCTGGAACGGACCCGGGAGATCGGCGTGCTTCGGGCCATCGGCGCCACGCGTATGCAGATCCGAAAGCTGGTACTGGCGGAGTCGCTGCTGCTGGGAGCGGCCGGCGCGGCCCTTGGCATGCTGGCCGGCCTGGCCCTCGGCTACGGCCTGACGGCGATGCTGGCAGCCATCATGGTGCCGTCCATGCGCTTCTCCTTCCCGCTGGACGGTCTCATTGCGGCCATGGCGATCGCGCTACTGATGGCAGTGGTGGCGAGCCTGCTGCCGGCGCGCCAGGCGGCGGGCCTGCGCATCGTGCAGGCACTCAGGTACGAGTGAGGAGAGGAGAGCCCGACGGCTTCAGCCTCGGGCGATGCCGATGGCTGATCGCTAACTGCTGGGAGAGTGGTGACATGCGCTGGGCAGCAGTGGCCTTGACAAGACGTTATCTTCTTCCGCGCGGCTCGCGAGCGATGCTTCTGGTGTTCCTGTTGCTCGGGCTACTGGGGGTCGCGTGCGATGAGGAGACTTTCACGCTGCATGCCTCCGGGCCGTTCGGGTATCTGGCAGAGTATCCGGCGGCCACCAACCCACCCCAGGAGCGAGTAGCCATTCTGGTGACCATCACCAGCCGAAGTAGCGACGACCTGCAGGTCAACCCTGCCGACTTCGTCGCGCGCGACTCCGACCACCGCATCTATCCGGCAAACGTCGCCGCGATTGCCACCGACTCCCGCCAGGTCAAGCGCCTCATCGGCGCGCTGGGCATCCGTGATGTCTCGCCGCTGCCCTCCATCACCCTGCGTAAAGACGACGTACTCTCGGGCTTCGTCGTGTTCGACGTGCCCCCAGGGGTGCGGCCGGTGGATCTCATCTGGCGCCAGGTGGATGGCGACAGCGTCGCCAACCTCTCCTCGACACCGTGAGGATCGGAGCAGCGCCATGGCGGAGCGTGCTGTAATCAGAACTCGCGGCCTGTCCAAACGATATGGGCGGCAGTACGCGTTGAAGGACCTGGACCTCGAGGTGCTCGAAGGCGAGGTGCTCGGATATCTGGGCCCCAACGGGGCCGGAAAGACCACGACGATCCGGCTGCTGCTCGGACTCATCGCGCCCACATCCGGGGATGCGACGGTTTTCGGCCTGGACGCGCGGCGGCAGGCGCCGGAGGTGCACCGCCGCCTGGCGTACGTGCCCGGCGAGGCCAACCTCTGGCCATCGCTCACCGGCAAGGAGACTCTAGCGCTGCTCGGCCGGGTTCAGGGCCGGGTCGACCCGGCCTACCGCGACGATCTGATCGCGCGGTTCGACTTCGATCCCTCGAAGAAGGTCCGGAGCTACTCCAAGGGCAACCGGCAGAAGCTGATCCTCATCGCGGCGCTGATGACGCGTGCGGATCTCCTACTCCTGGACGAGCCGACTAGCGGCCTCGACCCCCTGATGGAGCAGACCTTCCGCGAATGCATGCGGGAGGCCAGGGAACAGGGGCAGACCGTGTTCCTCTCATCGCACATCCTTAGCGAGGTGGAGGCGCTGTGCGACCGAGTCGCCATTCTGCGTTCGGGCGAACTGCTCGAGATCGGCACTCTCGACCAGATGCGCCACCTCTCGGCGCTTTCCATCGAAGCGACCTTCGAGGAAGCGCCACCCGACGTCAGTGGGGTGCCGGGGGTGAGCGCGGTGGAGGTCGATGGCCGGAGGCTGCGCTGTCAGATGACGGGATCGGTGGAGCCGCTTATGCGGGTCTTTGCCGCGGCCGGGGTGCGCGAACTACTCAGCACCAAGCCGTCGCTGGAGGAGCTGTTCCTTTCGCGCTACGGCAGAGGAGGCGAGGGGCAGTGAGTGTTGAAGTTCTCCGGTCTCGCGCCGACAGCTCTGTGGCTCGCGGCAACCCACGATGGGTCATCGCGGGGCATGTGGCGCGCGGCACCATGCGCATGGCGGTCATCTGGGGCGTCGTGTTCGGCGTGTTCGTCTTGGCCACCATTAAGGCGTTCGTGATCGGCTATCCGACGCTCAGCGACAGGATGGAGCTGGCCAACTCCCTGCAATCCTTCGCCATGCTGCTCGGGACCCCTCGCCACGCCGAGACCGTCGCCGGTTTCACCATGTGGCGGCTGCTGGTCGCCATCACCATCATCGGCTCCATCTGGGGTCTCCTAACCAGCACGGGCCTGATGCGCGGTGAGGAGGAAGCCGGTCGCTGGGAGATCCTCATGGCCGGACAGACCACGAAGGGGTGGGCCGCCGCGCAGGCGCTGCTGGGCCTCGCCGGCGCGCTGGTGGCGATGTTCCTGGTGACCGCGCTGCTAACCGTCACCGCCGGACGCATGCCGGGAGCTCGCTTCCCCATGGAGAGGTCGCTGCTCTTCGCGCTGGCCATGGTGTCCGGACCGGCCATGTTTCTCGCTATCGGAGCGCTGGCAAGCCAGATGAGCGCGACCCGGGGACAGGCGATCACCATCGGGACGGCGATCCTCGGAGCATCATACCTGCTCCGGATGGTGGCGGATTCCAGGAGCAGCCTGGGCTGGATGCGATGGCTGAGCCCTATCGGCTGGGTCCAGGAGCTGCGTCCCTTGCGAGATCCCCAACCGTGGGCGCTGATACCCATCGTCGCGCTGGTGCTGATCTGCGCCGGCCTCACGGTATTGCTGGCAGGACGCCGCGATCTGAACGCCAGCTTCCTGCGAGAGGGCGAGGGGCGGACCGGCGATGGACGGTGGCTACTAGGCCCCGTCAGTCTTGTGCTTCGCCTATCCATCCGCACGGCGCTGGCCTGGCTCGCTGGCCTAGCGGCCATGGGGGTGATCTA
>Ga0315298_1006766_pt1 | contig 15465 bp, 17 predicted proteins | sample WHS_1_MG_FD_203077 | JGI IMG/M metagenome (GOLD analysis project Ga0315298, IMG submission 203077) | Extremophilic microbial mat communities from Washburn Hot Springs, YNP, Wyoming, USA - WHS_1_MG | ecosystem: Environmental > Aquatic > Thermal springs > Hot (42-90C) | place: USA: Wyoming... | reverse complement strand
GGCGCCCGTACTCCAATCCCCGGTCGTCTAATGGTAGGACAGCGGCCTTTGGAGCCGTGAATCGTGGTTCGAATCCATGCCGGGGAGCCACTATTCTTCCATCCGAAATCAGAGGGCCAGTCATGTTGACGGCATCGCCGACCTGATGCCCTCCGCATAACTCAAACATTTCGCGCCGGTTTTGGTTTTTCTCGCATTCTCCGGTTTGATCAGATCCGGCTTGGGGTGCGCTCTGAACCCCCAGGGTTCGGCTCGGACCCCAGGACTTCGGTTGCGAATTCTCCGTGTTCTCTTGTTGACGGGCCGGTTTTGTGGACGGCCTGTTCGTCTTGGGAGCCGGTCACGGCATGTTCGAACTGCGCGGTTGACAGGCCTTTTCGAACTGGCGGTTGACGGGCCCCAGATTCTGATCCACATTCTGATCGCCGGAGTGGACAGTTTGCGGAATTCCGGCGTATATTTGACTGGGGGCGGTTCTCTGAATCGCCGCCACAACACCAGACAGCGGGATTACCGCCAAGCGGACACCGATGTGGGTGCGGACGTCATTGGGACGGCCGGCCACGTCGGTCCGGCGGTCCTGCTGAATGGCTCCCACCTGCATCTCCGTAAAGCGGCCTCCCGTGAGTGCATTTGCGCCTTGATTCCGGGCGCGAAGGAAGCGTTCATGGACACGAGGTTGACGCCTTTGGAGAAGACAGAGAAGAAGATCAACATCGCCGTCGAGATCCGCCGGCTGGCGAAGATGACGGTGCCGGAGCTGCGGGTCCGGCACGAGGAACTGTTCGGCGAAGCGGCGCGCTCCACGCACAAGCAGTACCTGACGCGGCAGATGGCCTGGCGGCTCCAGGCTGAGGCAGAGGGTGGGCTGCCAGAGGAGACCCGGCAGATGGCGCTGGCCATTGCGCGGGATGCTCCGCTGCGGCTCCGGATTGAGAGCGCCGCCTTGCGCGGCACACAGGAAGTGGAGCGCACGGCCACCACGCGTCTCGCCTCGACTCACGACTCGCGGCTGCCCATGCCGGGCAGCCTGCTGATGAAGGAGTTCAAGGGCGAGACGCATGTCGTGAAGGTTCTCGACGGTGGCTTCGAGTATCAGGGGCAATGGTACCGGTCGCTGTCGGCCATCGCGCAGGAGATCACGGGCACGAAGTGGAATGGGTTCTTGTTCTTCTCGCTCGCCAAGGAGATGCCCCGTGGCCGTCGTTAACTTGGCACGCAAGGCCGCGGCAGTTCGCTGCGCCATCTACACGCGCAAGTCCACCGATGAGGGTCTTGACTCCGACTTCAACACGCTGGACGCTCAGCGGGAATCCGCCGAGGCCTACATCGCCAGCCAGCGGCACGAGGGCTGGATGGCGCTGCCGCAGAGGTACGACGACGGCGGATTCACCGGAGCCAACATGGAGCGGCCCGCACTCCAACGCCTGCTGAGCGACATCCGCGATGGCCTGGTGAACTGCGTGGTGGTCTACAAGGTGGATCGCCTGACGCGATCCCTGCTGGACTTCGCCAGGATCATGGAGGTCTTCGACCAGCACGGCGCCACCTTCGTTTCCGTCACGCAGCAGTTCAACACCACGGCGTCGCTGGGCCGACTGACCTTGAACATCCTCCTAAGTTTCGCGCAGTTCGAAAGGGAGATGATCGCCGAGCGAACGCGCGACAAGATGTCGGCGGCGCGACGCAAGGGTAAGTGGGTCGGCGGCAACCCGGTGCTCGGTTACGACGTGCATCCCAACGGCGGCGCGCTGGTGGTGAATGAAGAGGAGGCCGCGCGCGTCCGGGCCATCTTCGACATGTACCTGGAGCATGGCTCGCTGCTGCCGGTGGTGAGCGAACTGAATCGCCGCGGCTGGACACTGAAACGCTGGACGACCCGCGACGGCAAGACCGCCGGCGGCAAGGCGTTCACCCGCCCGCGGCTCCATCAACTACTCACTAACATCATCTACACGGGACGCATCCGGCACCGTGGCGAGATCTTCGCCGGCGAGCAGGAAACGATCATCGACACGGCGACCTGGGACCGGGTGCAGGCGCGATTGAGGGACAACGCCCCTCGCAGCAGCCGCACCCTGCGCAACAAGTACGGCGCGCTGCTCAAAGGCATCGTGCGCTGCGGCACCTGCGACGTGGGCATGGTCCACACCTATACGCAGAAGGACGGCCGCATCTATCGCTATTACGTGTGCGTCCAGGCGCACCAGCGCGGGTGGAGCCAGTGCGCGACGCGATCGGTGTCGGCGCCGGAGCTGGAACAGGCGGTGGTGGACCAGATCCGCGGCGTGGGCCGGAATCCCATGATGCTCACCGCCGTGATGGAGCAGTTGGAGGCGTCAGGCGTCCACGATGTCGGGCGGGAAGACGTCGCGCAGGCGTTGCGGGAATTCGATGGCCTGTGGAATGCGCTGGCTCCGCGCGAGCAGGAAGAGTTCATCAAGAAGTTGGTGGAGTGCGTTACCTTCGACGGGCAGACCGGCACGGTGACGGTGGGCTTCCGGTCGGCGGGGCTGAAGCAGTTGTGTCTGTTGCAGGAGGTCGGACGATGACGAACGCGATTCAATTCCAGTTGCGCCCCGAGCGCAGCACGAAGAAAGAGGCGGCCGTGGACCGGGGCAAGCTGCCGCGCATCACCGAGGTGCTGGCCCTGGCCCTCCAGTTCGAGGACATGATCCGGCGCGGTGTCGCCAGGGATCATGCCGACCTGGCCCGGCTGGGCTGCATCAGCAAGGAGCGGATCAGCCAGATCATGCGGCTGGTCTGGCTGGCGCCGGACATTCAGCAGGAGGTCCTCACCTTGCCGCGCACGCCGCGCGGGCGGTGCCCGGTGGGTGAAGTCGCGCTGCGCGAAATTGCCTCGATGATGCTGTGGGCCGAGCAGCGGGCGGCGTGGGGACGCGTGGCCGCTCAGAATCTTCGATGATTTCCGCACTTCGGCCTTGCTTTCTTCCCCGACTGAAGTGATTCATGGGTTCGATGCAACGCACCACTGAGACTGCCAAGCAAAGCGCCGCCGCCTGCTACGCGGAGCGCCACGCCGAATGCCAGGGCCTGCTGAAGCGCATCGCCAGCCGCATGCAGCAACACCGCAAGAGCCAGGCGCAGGAACCCGCCAACTGGGGGTACGCCGGTGACCTTGGCCGTGTGGCTGAGGAACTCGCCTACGTCCTGGCCGATCTGGGCGATAGCAGTGCGGTGGACCAGAAAGGACTGGAGTACTGACATGCAAAAACACCACGTGAAGGTCGGCGCGACCTACCTCGTCAGGGTCAGCGGCACGCTGACCAAAGTCCGCCTCACCCGCGAGCACGACCGAGGCGGGTGGTATGGCGTCAACCTGGCCACCGGCCGCGAGATCCGCATCCGGACCGCCGCCCGCCTCCGCGGGGAGCTGCCTGCCGCTGCTGCGGAAATCAGCCCCGAAGAGGCGCGCCGGATCGTCGACCAAATCGAATTCTGAAACCGGAGATCCCCATGCCCACTTTTTCCATCGACGCCGAGAACAACATCACCGCCTTCACCGCCGCCGAGCAGGTTCCCGAAGGCCACGAGCATTTCGCCAGCGAGAAGGAGTTCGCCAAGCTCTCCGCCGGCTGGCCTATCACGCGTTTCGCCGAAGTCTGGAATGGCTTCGCCGGGGTGGTCCCCTTCAGCGAGCTGAGGCCGGTGAAGAAGTTCACCGATCGCAAGACCGCCGTGGCGCGGATCTGGCGCGCCATCCAGGCCCTGACGCCTACCGCCGCGCCCCAGGCAGCCACCGCCAAGGACGCGGCGCCCAAAGCGCGCCAGGGCAGCAAAAAGGCGATCGTGCTCGAACTGCTGCGCCGGCCCGAGGGCGCCACGCTGAAGCAGATCATGGCCGCGACGCAGTGGTTGCCGCACAGCGTCCGCGGCTTCGTCAGCGGCGGCCTCACCAAGAAGATGGGCCTGAAGATCGAGTCCTTCAAGAGCGAGCGCGGCGAACGAGCCTATCGCCTGGCCCAGTAGGCTCGTGCGCCATGATGATCGAGTGGGAGGACCACGGCGAGGAGGAGCGGCAGCTCCTCCTGCGTTACTTGGAGGCCACGAAGCCACGGCCTGCCACCAGCGAGTCGAGCGAGCCAGCGAAGCTAAGCCGCTTCTGGCGCCTGGTCGGACGCCTGTACCTCGCCTACCTGCGCTGGCGTTACCGCGCCCAATCGAATTAGTGCTTCTCCGCCGCTGGTCTCCGTGCCCGGCGGCGGTGTGCGTTCAACGTGAAGCCGCCCACCGTTCAGGCAGTCCCGGCTTCCTTGGCCGCCGCCGCCCGGATCGCCCGCACTTCCCCCTTCATCAGCTCCATCTCGTCTTCGCCGATTCCCAGGACCTTCTTGCCTTTCCGGCAGTGCTTTTCGATGAGGTCGAAGTTGCGCAGCAACGCCTCCCGGACGCTTCGGAAGCCCTGATCGAGACCGGGCACCCGGTCGCGGTTCCGCATGATCAAGAACAGCAGGCCCAACAACTCCTGCTCCTCGAGCGTGCGCGGGATCGACTCGGCCCGCATCTCCAGCTCCTCCTCCATGGCCTTGGCGAACACGCCGGCTTGCTCGCGGAAGCCCAGCGCGACGGCCAAACGGTGAAACCGTGCCAGTTCGGCTCCGCGCGGGGGGCGGGCGCCTTCATAGCGGGCGATGGTGCGGATGGCGGTCTTCATGCGGTAAGCGAAGGCCTGCTGGCTCTCGCCCAGCGCCAGGCGGACGGCGCGGATGGCTTGGGAAACGGGATCGAGTTGGGTTTCATTCTGTGGCATGGCGGCCTTCCCGGCGGCAATCGTTCAAGCAGGACCGGATTGACATGACCGAGTGGTCCTGCTACACTTAGCTTGCCTCGATTGTCATTGTGACGCATCCAAGACCGAAACGCAAGACCCAAGAAGATGAGATGGACAAGAAAGATGAAGCCGCCGTCCTGACCGCGGACGAAGCGCATGAGTTTCTGGGGCGAGACAAGATCTCGCGCGCCAGCCTGTATGCGGCGCTGCAACGCCGCGAAATCCCCAACGTCCGGCTGGGACGGCGGATCCTGGTGCCGCGGGCGGCCCTGGAGCAGTGGCTCCAGAACGCCGCCGCGCACAAGCCCGTGGGCGGAGACGATCCACAGCGATGAATCACCCGCGGAACCTCAGCGTCCCGGCGCCAATCCGGGCCTCCAGCCGAGGTGTGGAGGTACGTGATGTGGAAGGGCGCTTCCTCTTCCACGCCACCATGGAGCAAGCGCAGGCCGCCATTGCCGCGGGCGTCGCCCAACCGGTGGGCCAGGGCTCGGTGAAATACCTCCGGCTGCACCGCAGCTCCAACTTCGCCCGGCTTAACGCCGGCGACTTCACCCAGCGGCCGCGCAACCACGTTCATGAGTTCCTCGGCGGACCCTGGCTGCGCAAGCACAAGGACGCTCTTCCTGTAGGAGGACATGCATGACCACGCTCCCCACCTATATTTGCTTCCCGGTCGATGTGGACGACCCGGAGAATTTGCAGTTCCTTCCGCTGGCCAAGGCCAGTCTGGCTGAACTGAAGCGCGCGGCCAAGTACGCCGAGGCCGACTTCAACAGGGCGGCTGTCGAGATGGAAGAGGCCAAGGTTCGCTGGCAGGTGCTCCGGGCGACGCTCAACATGCTGGCGCCCGTCATGGAGGGCAAGCCGGCGATGACCGTGGCCGAGGCGGTCGTGCTGGCGGGAGGGAGTGTGAGCGAAGGGAAGTAGCGGCAGGCGTAGCTTTCATCGTGGTTGTTTCGAGACAGGCGCTGTCCCCCGGCAGCGCCTTTTGCATTTCTACAAGGAGGCTTCGTGCAGAATCCGAGGTCGAATCCGCCGTCCTCAACTCAACGTAGCCGGGCGGCCGTGCGGCTGGTCAGAACGATCCTGGAACTGGACCGTCGCGGGGTTCGTGGCGCCCTCTCCGGTTCCTGTCCGCTTCCGGGAACCGAGTGGGCCAGTTGGGCAGAGCGCCAGCAGAAGCAATATCAGAAGCAGGCTCCGGAGGATCTCCTGGCGATCGTCGAGCGGGAGTGGGCGGTGCTGCTGCGACGTCGAGGGCGGCGAAAGGGGTCACGGCCGCTGTACTCGCGTGCTGCTCTGGCAGCTTTCTGGCTACTCAAGGCTGTCCGGGAGTTGGAGCGCCGCCGCCTCCGCAGCACTCTTTCAAATCGCTGCCCGCTCCTCGGAGCCGACGTTGATCGGAGTGAGATGTGCGCCCGTCGCCGGCTGGCGAGGCTTTCGACCGACGTGCTGCTCGCCACGGTTCAGCGGGATTGGGAGGCCATACTATGAGCGCGCCCGACTGCAACCCGGTCACGATGGCGGAAGAAACGTCTGCTGAGGTCCACCGCGCCGCCGCGCTCCTGTTCAACGCCTCCGACGTGATCGAGGTGCGAGTGCCAAATGCCGGCCGTCACCAGACTATCTCCGGCTACTTCAACGATCTCGACGCACTCGTCAGCGAGGTGGTACGGCTCGACGGGCTGCACTGGCCGGGCATTTACTGGACGCCGAACCCGCTCGATCCCGCCTTGTTGGCGCGCGCTCATAATAAGCTCAAGACGCGGGTCAAGTACACCACCAGCGATGCCGACATCCTCAGCCGCCGCTGGATGCTCGTGGACCTCGACCCGAAGCGCCCCGCGGGAATCTCCAGCACCGATGCCGAGCACGAGGCGGCACTCGAGGTGGCCCGCAAGATCCGCCTGGACCTGACGGCCGACGGCTGGCCGGAGCCCATCGTCGCCGACAGCGGCAACGGTGCTCACCTGCTCTACCGGGTGGAACTCCCCAACGAGCCGGAGATCACCGATGTGATGAAGCGCTCGCTGGCGGCCCTAGCGGATCGTTACGACACCGCCGTGGTGGCCGTCGACAGCACGACCTACAACGCATCCCGAATCTTCAAGGCCTACGGCACCACGGCCCGCAAGGGCGACGACACGGAAGATCGTCCGCACCGGCAGTCGCGGATTCTGGAAGCCCCCGCCAGCCTGGGCCTGGTGTCGCTCGAACTCCTGCAGCACCTGGCCGCCCAGGCGCCGGAGAAACCCTCGGCGCGCATTGTGACCATGCCGCGGCCGGCGCGTCCCGGCGCCGCCTTCGATGTGGAGGAGTTTCTGCACCGCTACGGCATACGGTTCCGAGCGCCGGTTCCCTACCAGGGCGGCCGGAAGTTCGTGCTGGAGCAGTGTCCCTGGGACCCCTTGCATGCTGCACCCGACTCGGCGGTGTTCGAAGGTGCGGACGGCCGGCTCGGCTTTCACTGTTTTCACAACGGTTGCCAGGGGCGCACGTGGCGGGACTTCCGCGAGTTGTTCGAGCCCGCCGAGCGCAACATGCAGGCGATGCCGCGCATGGAGGACCCCGACGCGCCGCCCTGGGGCGACGTGGCCGAGTGGTGGTTGCGGGACGACATGCCGGCCTGGTCTCGGCATTACCTCGAGGAACAGATCCGGAAGATCGAGAAAGAAAAGAAGTGGCAGTGGGTGGATTCGTACCCGTATGCGACGGTCGATGGTACGCCGGTGTTGGTGAAGATTCGCTTCCTGGACCGGGCCAATGACAAGACCTTCCGGAACTTCGTCCTGACCTCGAAGCGCGGTTGGCGGCTACGGAAATCCGGCGAGGCCCGCGCGCTGCTCTACCGTTGGCCCGAGTTGGCCGGCGCGACCGAGATCTTCCTGGTGAGCACGGAGCCGGAGGCGGACCGCGGCGTCCGCCAGTTAGGATTGGCGGCGACGTGTCATGTCGACGGTGAAGGTGAATGGCATGCAGCGCTCAACGAGTCATTCCGCGACAAGGATGTTGTCGTCATCCTCGATAACGACGAGAAGGGGCAGCAGCACGGGACGCTTATCGCGAAAGGACTCGCCGACACCGCCCGTGAAATCCGTTTGGTGAAGTTGCCGGGGCTCCCACCCAAGGGCGGTTTTGGGGAATGGCTCGACGCCGGCGGCACCGCGGAACAACTGCGTAGCATCGTCGCGGACACCGAGCCGTTCCAGGCTGCTGGTCGTGAGACGGTCGACGAACCGCCGGAACGCACTGCGAGTTGGCGCAGCCGGCTGTTGGTCACCGACAAGGGCGAGCCGCGTGCCCTGCTGGCCAACGTGATCACCGCCCTGCGTCACGCGCCGGAATGGGAAGGCGTGCTGTGGCGCGATGAGTTCGCTCTCAAGACCGTGGCGCGCCAGCCAACTCCATGGGGTGAGGTTGGCGCCTGGAGTGAACGCGAAGATGGCCTGGTCACCGACTGGCTCCAGCACCAGGACATCCGCGTGTCGAAGGAGGTCGCCGGCCAGGGCATCGAGATCGTCGCCGGGGACCGTCCCTTCCACCCGGTGCGGGAGTATTTGGAGTCGCTGAGCTGGGACGGCGTGGCGCGCCTCCATGAATGGTTGCACCGGCACCTCGGCGTAGAACAGACGCCCTATTCCGCCGCCGTGGGCTCCCGGTGGCTGATCTCGGCGGTGGCGCGCATCTACCAGCCCGGCTGCAAGGCCGACTGCTGCTTGATCCTCGAGGGCACGCAGGGCATCAAGAAGTCCACCACGCTGCGGACGCTCGCCGAGCCATGGTTCATCGACCACGTACCCGACCTAGGCACGAAGGACTCTCTGATCCAGGTACATAGCGCCTGGGTCATCGAACTGGCCGAGTTGGAGTCCATGTCGCGGGCCGAGGTCAGCAGCATCAAGCAGTTCATCTCCGCCCAGATTGACACCTTCCGGCCACCCTACGGCAAGCGCAGCGGCAATTTCCCGCGCCAGTGCGTGTTCGCCGGCAGCGTGAACGAGCACACGTATCTGCGGGACGCGACCGGCGGGCGGCGTTTCTGGCCGGTGAAGTGTAAGGCGCCGACGATCGACGTCGACGCGCTGGCTGCGGTCCGCGACCAGTTGTGGGCCGAGGCGGTGTATCTGTACTTCGAGGGAAGGACGTGGTGGATGGACACGCCGGAGCTCAACGCGATGGCGAAGCAGGAGCAGGCCTCCCGCTACGAGGATGACCCATGGGACGAGCTGATCATGCGTTGGGCCGAGGGCCGGGAATCGGTCTCGATCGCCGAAGTGCTGGCACAGTGTCTGGAAAAACGCAAGGATCAGTGGACGCAGTTGGACAAGAACCGGGTGGTGCGGTGCCTGCGGTCGCGGGGCTGGGAACGGTTTCATACGGGGCCGCGGGGCGCCCGGGAATGGCGCTATCGCCGCACGGACCAGGGGGAGCCCTCATGAATACTTCGCCGTTTGTCAGAGTATTGTTGAAAACCGGCGTTGGGAGGGCTTTTCGGTGCCCAACCGGGCTCGGTGTACCAGTCTCCCACCTCGGTGTACCAGTTGGTGTACCAGTACTGGTCCACCGGATTCCCATGAAACGGAAAGACTTATTAGCCGTGTACCAGTGTACCAGTAGTTTTCTGAAGAAGCCTATAAAAAAACAATACCTGGGGGTGCCGACAATAGTTCCTCCTTGAAGCTTTTCGCCAACCCCGAATTAGACTGGAACACTGGTACACCGGGCCGTAAGTTACCTGCCATCAGTTGATTACGGTGTACCAGTAGCCCGCTCAAGACTGGTACACGGCCGCGACACTGGTACACCAAGCTGCGCTGTCCCCCTCGGTGGCGGTTAGTACGGCACCTCCGGGCAAGCAACTTCAGAGGAAAGGGAAACCGCAATGAACAGACGACACTACACGATCATGACCATCGACGACCACCGCGCCGCCGCGCGCGAGTGGGCCACGGTCCACCGTTCGGTGGCTGAGTTCGGCAACGCCATCTTCGAGATCCTCAAAGACCGACGGCGAGCTGGCCAACCCGCGAAAGCCCTTTGTGGCCGGATTCCGCGCACCCTGAAGCGCATCCATACAGCCCTCGACAAGATTCAGATCGGCATGCGAGAGCTTCAGATCCGCACGCTGCCCGACGATGCGGAATCCGTTGCCTGCTGGTTGGAGAACGCCGCCCTGGAGCCGGCTGCCATTGTCCAGGAGGTCACCGGCGTGTTGGAGCTTGACCGGCACATCACGGCGGCGAAAGCGTTGGGGCCGGCCCAACCCGCCGTACGCCGCTTCCTGAACATCATCAGCCTGCGCCGGCATCTGCCGGTTCGCATGATGGATGACGCGATCCGCGTCCTCCATCTGACCCAATTCCTGCGCTGTCAGATGGAAACTCTGCAATTCGACTCGTTACGAGGCCGCGGCATCCCTTGGGTGAACTGCTGGCTGGGATCGAACAACTATGTTGACGGCGGCGATGCGGGCAACCCAACTTTGGAGGTGAACTGAGTATGGATTACTATGCGATCTACAAGGCGAGCGGGCGGCGCAGTGAACTGGCTGAACGGGATTGGGAGGCCAATGATCCGGCGGGGTTCCAGAAGCTCGAGCCGGAGCAGCAGGCCGCCCTGCTGGACTGGATCCGGGCTGTGCTTGTGCTCGCCAAGACCGTCTTTCGCCGCACCAGCTACGGCATGAAGCACGACTTCGATCGCGAGCCGGACGGCTTCTACGTCTACAACGGCACGTTCAAGGGCGCGATGCTCGCGGCAGGCTTTCCTCCGGTGGATGCGAGCGAACTCAACTGGCGCTTCCGCGTCAAGCCCGCGTGGCCGCTCGAGAGATGGGAGATGGAGCAGCGCAGACAATGGGGGCGCTGCTGGTTAGTGCGCGACCGCTGGCGGGAGAAGGGCTACATGGTAACGACGCCCGGCCAGCACCGCCGGATTCGGGAGCACGATGCCGCCTGTCAGCGCGAACGGCGGACGAAGTTGTTGGTGCTGCGCGGCGCGAGCGTGGCCGAGATCATCCTGGACACCGCCCCTGGCGGCTACCGGCTGACGGACGCCGCCGTTGAGGAGATTGCCGCGCTGTTCGACAGGCTGAATCCGAGCGGCAAGAATTGGTCCATCACCAACAACTGCCTGGCGGTGATCCGGCGCGTGCCGGGTGTGGCAAGCCGAGGCTGTGGCCGGGGACCTGGTCCGGATCGCCAGCCGCTGCCGGGCTGAGGCCGAACGGGGAAAACGCGATGGCGAACCTGTTTGAGGTCTCCGGCGACTGGGGAAATTCCCCAGTCGGCCGGGTGCGAGAGCCTGGGCATGCGCCGGTTAGTCCACAAGATGGAGACAGAGGCGGGAAAACGGGCCGGGATGGAGAGGGAATAACATTAGCATATCCAAACTGACAGACTATCTACTATAAGTAATACTTAATCTATCAGACCTGTGGAAATCCTCGTAACTCATTGATTAATTGGGTCCTTCCTGGCATTTATTTCCCGCGGCGGTGCCCGGTCGCACCGTGTGTCCAGTGAGAGGCCCGAAATACTGGTCCACACTGGTCAACACAGTCAACACCGCTTCCTAACTCACTGATTCCACAAGCCGTCCGGCTTCGGCGGCGGCGCACCCGCAGTCAACACTGCGGACAGGTCAACATCATGGCACAAAAACCAACTCCCGGCCTGATGACCCAGGCCGAATACGCCCGCCACCGGCAGGTGGATCGATCCTACATCTCGCGCTTGGCACGAAAGGGCATTCTGGTCTTACGCGGCAAATTGGTGGACGTCGCCGCCAGCGACGCCGTGCTCGACGACAAGCCCGTCGACGCCGAGCCGCAGGCGCCAGTCAACACTGGTCCACAACTGGGCGGACCGCAACAGCCGGCGAGCTTCGCGCAAGCGCGCACGATCGAAATGATTTATCGCGCGCGGTCCCGGAAGCTCGATTTCGAGCTCAAGAGCGGGAAGCTTCTGGCCGCCGACGAGGTGAAGGTGAAGTGGTTCACCCTCGTCCGGCAGATCCGCGACAAGCTGCTCGCCCTGCCGGCCAAGCTGGCGCCGCAACTGGCCGCCCTGAGCGACGTGCGCGAGGTGCGCGAGTTGCTCGACGCCGAGATCACCGCGCTGTTGCGCGCCCTTCAGGAGGACATCCGCTATGGCCGGCATTGAGGACTGCATCGAGCACGTGCTCACGGCGCTCGAGCCGCCGCCGAAACAGACCGTCTCGGAGTGGGCGGATGCGAACCGGCGCTTGTCGCCGGAGGCGTCCGCTGAACCCGGCGAGTGGCGCACCGATCGGGCGCCCTATCAGCGTGGCATCCTCGACGCGCTGTCGCCGCACAGCCCGTACGAGCGGGTGGTGTTCATGTCGTCCAGCCAGGTGGGGAAATGCCTCGCCCTCGACACACCGATCCCGACTCCAAACGGTTGGACGACCATGGGTGAACTCCAGGTGGGCGACCGCGTTTTCGACGACCAGGGCAAACCGGCGACGGTCATGGGAACCAGCGCCATCTTCACCGGCCGTGCCTGTTACCGGATCCGCTTTGAGGATGGCGGGGAGATCGTGGCCGATGCCGGTCATTTGTGGCCGGTCTTTGATCGCCGGCATGGTTACAAGCCGAGGCTCGCCACCACGGAAGAGATGGCTGTCAGCCTCTGCGCGATGCGAGGGGCACGGAAGGAATTCCGGTATCGGGTCGCGTGCGCCGGCGCCCTGGAACTGCCCGACGTGGTTCTTCCCGTTGATCCGTATGTACTGGGGGCCTGGCTCGGCGATGGCAACTCTCACGCGGCCCAGATCACCTGCGATGTTCGGGACGGTGTACTGGCCGAGTTGAAGGCGACCGGCACGGATGCGTTCGTGGCGCGTCAGGACCGTGATCGGCCTCACATCGTGTCCGTCCAAATCGGCGCCACCCGGCGCCTCGCCCATCGGACCCACTGTCAACGCGGACACCGGCTTCAGAACCACGCAACCGGTTTGATCCGCTGTCCGAGGTGCGCAGCGTTGCACCTGCGCGGCTACCAACGGCGACTCAGGGAACGTGCTGGCCAGTTGCGGCTGTTCGCAGACCTGCGGCTGGGGCTGCAACCTGTGAACCGGGTAGGGGCTTCTGACACCATGCATACCAAGCTGGTGCAACTCGGCGTCCTACCTCACAAGCACATCCCGGCCAGCTACCTGCGCGCTTCCCGCAGCCGGCGTCTGGCCCTGTTGCAGGGGCTCCTGGACACCGACGGATATGCCGGGCCGCATGTCGAATTCACCAACGTGAACCGCCGCTTGGCGGATGACTTCCTGGAACTTGCCATCTCGCTGGGCTTCAAGCCGAAACTGAAGGTCGGGCGGAGCACGCTCAACGGCAAGGATTGTGGTCCGAAGTACCGGGTCTGCTTCACGGCATACCAGGAGGAGATGCCGTTCCGGCTCGATCGCAAGCAGAAGAAGCTCCGCCTGCTGAGCGACCCCGCGACGCGGTTTTCTGAGAGTCGGCGACGAAGCATAATCTCCGTCGAGCCCGTGCCCTCCGTGCCGGTTCGCTGCATCGCGGTGGATTCTCCCTCGCACCTGTTCCTCGCTGGACGCAGCATGATCCCAACGCACAACAGCGAATGTTTAAACTCCTTCATCGGTTACATCATCGACCGCGATCCGGGACCGGCGCTGGTGGTCCTGCCACGCGTTGAGGACGGCGAAGCGTGGAGCAAGGACCGCCTGGCGCCCATGCTGCGTGACACGCCCTGCCTGCACGGCAAGGTGGCCGACGTGCGCTCGCGCGATTCGAACAATCGCATCCTGCACAAGCGCTTTCCGGGCGGCAGCATCACCATCGCCGGCGCGAACAGTCCGGCCGGCTTGGCCATGCGGCCGATCCGCTACGTGCTGCTGGACGAGGTGGACCGCTACCCGGCCTCGGCGGGCACCGAAGGGGATCCCGTGTCCCTGGCGGTGAAGCGCAGCTCGACCTGGTGGAACCGGAAGATCTTCCTGGCGTCGAGCCCGACGGCCAAGGGTGCCAGCCGCATCGAGGCCTGGTGGCTGCGCAGCAATCAATCGAGCTTCTGGTTGCCGTGCCCCGAGTGCGGCGCGTATCAGGTTCTGATGTGGGAGCAGTTGGAGTGGCCGGAGGGCCAGCCGGACCTTGCGCAGTACCGCTGCGAGCACTGCCAGGCGCTGATCCCGCCGCACCGTAAGCCGTGGATGCTGGCGCGCGGCGAGTGGCGCGCGGGCAATCCGAAGTCGAAGATCGCCGGCTTCTGGATCAACCAACTGTACTCGCCCTGGAAGGAGTGGCCAGAGACGGCGATCGAATCGGTGGAGGCCAAGGCGGGCGGGCCGGAAACTTGGCGTGCATTCGTGAACACGAGTTTGGGACGGCCCTATGATGACGAAGCGGAAACCAGCGTGGACATCGCGGCGCTGCTGAACCGGCGCGAGTCGTTCGGAGCCAGGCTGCCCGCAGGCGTGGCCGTCTTGACGGTGGGCATCGATCTGCAAGTGGATCGGGCGGAACTGGAACTGGTTGGTTGGGGACGCGGCGAAGAGAGCTGGTCGGCCGGCTACTACACCTTTCCTGGGGATCCGAGCGCACCGGCGTTGTGGAAGCAGTTGGATGAGTTCCTGAACCGCGAGTGGGTGCACGAGTACGGCATCAAGCTGCCGGTCGCGGCCAGTGCAATCGACTCGGGCTTCCACACCGAGATGGTGTACCAGTTCACGCGGGAGCGCACCCACCGCCGCATCTTCGCGGTGAAGGGCAAGGCGGGATCGATCCCGGTGTGGCCGAAACGCCCAACGAGGAACACCATCGGCCGCACGCCGGTGTGGATCATCGGGGTGGACAGCGCCAAGAGCGTCATCCTGAGCCGGTTGAAGATCGAACAACCCGGCCCAGGGTACTCGCATTTCCCGATGGAGCGCACAGCGGAGTGGTTCGAGCAATTGCTGTCGGAAACGCTGGTGACAACGTACTCGCGAGGGACGCCGGTGCGCGAGTGGAAGCGCAAGAAAGGGTTGCGGGCGGAGGTGCTCGACGCGCGTTGCTACGCCTATGCTGCGCTCTGCGGGCTGGTCGCGATGGGCCTGCGGCTGGATGCAGAGGCGGAACGCATCGAGGCGCTGCGTCCCGAGGAACGCGGCCGGCCGGAACCGCAGGCGCCGTCCGTCCCCACGCGCCAGATCTTCCGCAGCCAGTGGATGCAGACCGGGCGGCGGCCGTTCTGATCGCCAAGTTGGGCGCGCCTACGGCGGCGCGGGAGCGACCAAGATCGGCGATGCGGCCAAGATCCAGCGACAGGTCGCCGACCTGACCGACGGCGGGGCCTATACCTTGCACATCCGGGCCCGCGTCCCATCTGGCACGCGCAAGGTTTCCCTCGCCATCGTGGACAATGCCTACTCGACCTACCTGGCCGGCCCGACCCAGATCACGCTCACGGCATCCTGGCAGCGCTTCAAAATCACCGGCACGCTCGCCGCCGGGCAAACCGGACTTTGGATCGTCGTGCGCCAGTACGCCAGCAACGGCGACGACTGGACGACTGGCGACATCCACCTCTGGGGCGCCTGCCTCCAGGAGGGCAATGACCCGCAGAAGGGCTACGCCCGCACCTGGGCATCGCCGACTCAGTATGTCGCCGCGGGCTTGGCCGCCGGCCCCACGGTGATCGCCG
>Ga0315298_1006763_pt1 | contig 15469 bp, 19 predicted proteins | sample WHS_1_MG_FD_203077 | JGI IMG/M metagenome (GOLD analysis project Ga0315298, IMG submission 203077) | Extremophilic microbial mat communities from Washburn Hot Springs, YNP, Wyoming, USA - WHS_1_MG | ecosystem: Environmental > Aquatic > Thermal springs > Hot (42-90C) | place: USA: Wyoming... | reverse complement strand
GCATCAAGCCTGTCCTAATTGCGGCACTTACAAACAAGAACAAAAAAATGAAGTCTCCAAATGACCCCAGACATAAAGCAAGAGAAAAAGTCATAAAAGAACTTTTTAGTTTGGAATTTAATTCCCAAACACAAATTGAAAACGAAACGGTTAAAAAGATAATTTCCAGAATTAAAAATATAGACAAAATTATTTCTCAAGCTGCTCCCGAATGGCCAATTGAAAAAATAAACAAAATTGATTTGGCAATTTTACGCCTGGCTGTTTGGGAGTTGGTTATTTCAAAAAAAGAACCTCCAAAAGTAATTATTGATGAAGCAGTAGAATTAGCAAAGGCTTACGGCAGCGAAAGAAGCCCGGCTTTTGTTAACGGCGTTTTAGGGACTGTTTTTAAAAATTACCAGAATGGATAACTTAGATATTTTGGAAAAAAATCTAAAAATAAAATTTCAAAATCGCCAATTACTTAAAGAGGCCCTAACTCATCGTTCTTATCTGAATGAGGCAAGGGAAAAAGGGCTTTGTTCTAATGAAAGATTGGAATTTCTTGGAGATGCTGTTCTTTCGCTTGTGGTATCTGAATGGCTGTTCAAACAATTCCCCAATTATCCTGAGGGCAATTTAACCAATCTCCGCTCAAATCTAGTTAGAACAGAAAGCCTAGCGAAAATCGCTAAGAAATTTAATTTGGGCAAATTTTTATTTCTAAGTAAAGGAGAAAAAGAAGAGGGGGGAGAAAGTAACCCAGTTTTACTAGCCAACGCTTTTGAGGCAGTCTTAGGAGCAATTTTTCTTGATGGGGGAGTGGAGGTAGCAAAAAATTTTATCAGAAAGCATTTCAAAAATTTATTAAAAACACTGGTTTCAAAAGGGGAATTTAAGGATTTTAAAAGCCTGTTGCAAGAAAAAGTTCAAGCGGAAACTAAAATCACCCCATTTTACAGAGTAATTAAAGAAACCGGACCAGACCATGCCAAAACTTTTACCGTTGGAGTTTATTTAGGAGAAAAATTATTAGCCCAAGGAGTAGGAAAAAGCAAGCAGGCAGCAGAAGAAGAAGCCGCCGAAAAAGCTTTCAAAAAAATAAGAAATCATAAAGTAAAAGGATTTTCTTTCCCCAGAGGAACTGAGTAGGAAGCTTCCTGAAGAAGGGGAGAAGTAAAATTAGAAACTTGGTAATAGAATTTTTCCTCCTCTGGATTAATCAGTGGAAGCGGATTTTCCGTTTTTCCCATTTCTTTCGGCAACTCTAAGAAAAACGCTTTAATTTTAATTGTTGCTTGAAGTAAATTTCCCTCTTCTAAAGAAATATCTAAGCCCTCTAAATCTATAAGCGGATAGGTAGTTTTAATTCTTTCGATTAGATTGTTTAAACCCTCCTTATCCCCAACAATTCTAAGGGAGAATGAAATTGAAGATAGGCCAGAAGAAGAGCTCTCGCCACTCAAATTTATCTGAAAAGAATCAATTTGAAGATTCAATTGAGCGCATAAGGCTTTCAGAGAAGAAATAATCAGAACCACATCTTTTTCCGGAGGCAATACTTTAAGTAAAAACTGAGTTTTATTTGCCAATTCGTTTTCATCTAAACTTTCCAAAAATTCCGCCTTTTGAGTTAGTTTCGCAAGCTTTTCTTTTTCTTCGGCTATTGCCCTCCTGCTTTCAGGTATTTCTTTTGCTCGAGGATAAAGAAAAAACACTCCGCTAAAAATAATACCTCCAATAATTAGCGCCTTGATAAAAAAATTTCTGTATTTGTTAAAGTCTTCAGTTTTTTTCATTTTTAAAAACCATTGAAAAGCTATAACCACCTTCACTCCTTTTAGAAAGCGATTTCAAAATTATTTGGGAAAAACGAGAACCTACCTCGGAATTAGTTGTTTCTTCCAGAAATCTCGCCAATTCAAAGGGACTGTTTGAGGTAGCAGAAATTTCTATCTGCCCCCCGGAAGAAATGTTTATTTCCGAAATTTCTGTACCCCCTCCGGTTTTTGTTAAAAGAGGATAAAACAAGGAAAAATCTTCTTTCCGCGAGGAAGATAAAATTTGAGAAAGGGAAGAAAGTTGTTTTTTCAAAAGAAAATAAAGCGATTCTTTTTTTTCCTGCTGTTTGATTCTCGCTTTTTTAGCTTCAACTTCTGCTTTAGTATAACTATAAGTTTTATTTAAAATTCCCCAATAAAAAAAAATTCCCCCCGCCACAAGACAATAAATTACTACCATTATTATCAAAGCCCGGTTAATTATGGGGGCAATTTCTCTTTTCTTTCCCAATTCCTTCTTATAAAACTTTAAAAAATCAATTTCCCCCCTCATTTCAGATTTCCTTCATTGCTAAACCAACCGCTATTGAATAAACAGACCTCTGATTAAAAGGAATTTTCGCCAATAAAGGCCCCTCAATCAACTCTCCAAATGGATCTCCTATTTGAACCTCCAGGTTAACGCTTTTAGCCAAAAGAGTATTGAGCTGGGGTAGAACTGCCCCCCCTCCAGTAAGAATTACTCTTTGGATATTTTTTCCTTTTTGCTGATAGAATTGAATAGTTTTTTTGATTTCTTCTATTATGTTGTTAAGTACCGGCTTAATCGCCGCGCCAATTTTCCCTTCAAGCTTTTCTGGATCGGCACCGTAGCTTTCTTTATATGCCTCAGCCTGTTCAGGGTCTAATCCTAGCTCAAGGCTAATTGCCCTTGTTAAAGATTCACCGCCGCTGGGAATTGAGTGGATTAAGCTCAAAACATCACCCTCAACGACTGCTAAATCAGTTGCCTTTGCTCCAAAATCGGCAATTAAAAAAGAACCTCCACCCACAGGAGTTAAGCTTCGAATAACAGCCATTATTTCCATTTCGATACTTACAGGGTTTAAACCAGCCATTTTCAAAACGTTAATCATTTTTTCTATTAAAGCCCTTGGCGATGCCGCTAAAAGAATTTCCATTTTTTCCTGATTATCCTCTTTCACTTTTCTTAAGATCTCATAGCTCAAAATTACCTCAGAAAGAGGAAGGGGAACATATCGTTCAGCTTCCCATTCTATTGCCGACTCTATTTCTTTATCAGAAAGAGGAGGAATAGTAATCAATTTCGTAAAAACCTGATCTTGGGGCAAAGCCGTCACCACATTTCTAGTTTTAACTCCGCTATCTTGATAAAGTCTTTTAGTAATCTCTGCTAAAGAAGCAAGATCCGTCTCTGCTTCAGAAAGAAGGCCCTTTTTAGGTGAGGGACAAGAACCAAAAGCCAACAACTGATATTTATTTTTGTCTTTTTTAAGTTGAACGATTTTAATCGTATGAGAACCAATGTCTAGACCGAAAAAATCCATAGGCAGGAAAATTAATTATTTTGATAAGTTTTGCTCGGAATATAATACATAATCAAAAATTCCCGGCGGGGCTTTATGAAGTTGACATTGGCGAACTTTCCGGGTAACCCCTCCCCCCTGCGGACTTGCCGTTGATTCAAAGCAAACACCCTGCGAAGGAATGGTCCCGCTTGGTGCTTTTGCTCCCAAAATCTCCTCTTCGGTATTATAAAGAAGCCGAAGGCGAAGAGCATAGCATACGTTGGTATTACACTGTAAAGAAAGAGTCTTTTTGTATTTAAAGGTTTTTCCTCCAACCAGAAAATCTCCGGAATCAGCTGAATCAAAGCCATTATTTGACCTCCTAGAATTATCAGGGTCCAAAGCCCAGCGCTTGATTTTTATTCCGCCCTGATTATAAAACAGGGTTACTTCCAGGGCAGGAATTGTAGTATTACCCGGTTTACCCCAGTAAATATCCAGAGAATTACCAGTATAGGGCGACGGCGGATTATTTAAATCCAGACTTCCGCCCTGCCCATGTTCTACCAACCAAAGCGTCTGGATATCTCCCGCCGAATATTCACCGGGAAAAACAAAATCTGAGGCGTTACCTAAATTAGACTGGGTGACAGTTGCCCTAATCCCCCCTATTTCTACTACTCCCCCCGGCGGAACAGCACCCGACTTTAGGGCTTCTTCAATTCCCGCCTCTGCCACGGAAAAAACTCTTGCAGACTCTTCCTCCTGACGAGAAACACCCACATCAGTAACAGAGCGAGAAACTACCGCTAAAGCCACCGTCAAACCCACTGCCATTACTAAAAGAATAATTAGTAGCGCTTGTCCAGAATTTTTCTTCATCTTTTCCATCGTAGCAAAGAAAAATTTTTCTGTCAATAGTTTCTTAAAGTAACTGTTGTTTGGAAATTCACCGTTGCCTGCTCCTCAGGTCTGGTCGAACTTACTACCGGGCTTAAATTAAAATTAATTTTCACTACTGCCGGCCTTATCTCCGGCTGACCCACAGTAACTTCAAAGATATTACAATCATTGACCTTAACTTCGCTACTCAACAAAGAGGCGCCATTTGAAGCTATTCTCGCCGGCGTCCCACCGCAAGAAAAAGTAGTTTCCTTACCGTCGGGGTTTTTAATAGTAATCGAAGTAACCGTAGAATTTACCGTTGGACTGGTAAGAGCTCTAGCATTTCTGATCATTCTTTCCATCACCGAAATTGCGTAATCGCCGTTTTGCTTAACCATTTGGAGGGTTTTTGTTTTTGTTGAACCCCTTAAAATAGAAAAAAACGCCCCCGAGCCAACAACAGCAATAATTCCCAAAATACTAACTACTATCATCATTTCAATTAAGGTAAAGCCGTTTTTTCTCATTTCCATTTTGTTAAACGGGTAGTTAATTCTGATTTATGGGTTCCTTTGGCATCAGTCCAAGAAACCGTAACAGTAACTATCATTGCTTTTTTATCTCCATCGACGGCTAGGCTACAGGTTCGCGTCCGCGTAAAACCGCCCACGGTGTCTGACGCATTGCATGAGCCGTCGGTAAAAAAAACGCTTTCGGGTTGGCTATCTCTTATTTTTCGCGCATCTTCAATCCACTCCTGAGCATATTTTGTCGCCAAAGCTTGGTTTCGAGAAAAACTTGCATTGCGAACAGAAACAGTCGTCACCGCCACTAAAGCAACAATCACAATCAAAACTACCGCAATTGCGACTACCATTTCCACTAAAGATTGGCCACTGGCTTTCTTCATTCTATTTTTCCTTGTTTAGTCACTGTAATTGTTTTGGTTTTCCCAAAGGCAGTAAGGGTAATTGTTAAATCATTATTTAGATCTGTCCCTTGGGCTAAGACTTTAAATAAAACCTCAGAAGGGGAGGGAAGGGGATTAAATTTCACTACTGAAGGCAAAGAAAAAGTCTTGGATTCTCCCTTCTCGCTGCCTCCACAGATCGCTACTATTCGGTAAGTATCTGGGTTGCTAGTGCCACCAGAGGAAAAACTAACCTTATAACCATCAAGGGTGGCGCAACCCGGAGGTTTTTCCCCATTTGCTGCTTTTGTTTGGGCTAACCGAAGATTGTTAATTAAATCCCGACTTGCTTGCTCCAAAATCTGCCGGCGATTAAAATTCGTGTATTGAGCAACTCCGACTCCAAAAAGAATACCAATAATTGTCATTACTACCAGAAGCTCAATTAGAGTAAATCCAACAAAGGAAGATAATTTTTTGGGCAGATTTTTTTCATACATTTTAAGGATTAGTCACTTTATAATTACAAGTTACTCCTGTACCACACGAGCCACAACCAGTAACCGTACCCCCACCAACCTCTAATGCAGCGCACAGAGTGTAGGAAGTGCACTTAGTGCTACCGGAGGGATTACAACCAGAGGGAGAAGGGGTATAAGCATATGAATTATTGGTTACCGGATCTTTAGGTGTGCCGCTTAAATAAGTTTGCCCCCCGCAAGTAATATCATTATAAATGCTCGTTGGGTAAGTTCCGGTATCTGCCCGGCACATTTCCAAAGCACTTCTTATTTGCTCCAAATCCGCCTTTCTTTTTCCATCCCGCGCCGACTTTCTTGCTCCCTGATAGGAAACCAAAGCCAAGCCCATTAAAACAGAAGCAACCGTCATTGCCACCAAAAGCTCAATTAAAGTAAAGCCTTTATTTTTCATGGGCAGTCAGAAATTGTAGGTGCAGTCGATTTAGTTCCTGTTTTTCCGGTAGAACAAACATACCAATAACCGGCGGTTTCCAAGTCGGCATAAAGAACATATCTTGTCCGGTCCGAACTAGATCCATAATAGTAGTGCTGCGTAGAGATCGGATCATCCGGGCAACTAGCCATAAATTCAGAACCTAAAGGTTTTCCGCTTCCGCAAATATTAGCCACTGTATTAGGAGTAGTCATTAAGGGGTACACTCCATTATTTGCCGCCGCGTAGTTTTCTAAAGCATTGCGGTACTGGTTTAAATCCGATTTTCTTTGGGTATCTCGAGTTTGTTTTTGCGCCCCAGTATAGCTTGCCAACGCCAGCGAGGCCAAAATCCCGATAATGGAAATCACCACCAAAAGTTCAATTAGAGTAAAGCCAAACTTTTGACTTTTGACTTTTGACTTTTGACTTTTAATCATTTTAGTCTGCACAAACTACATAATTATAACTAGAACTAGGCGGGGAACAACTACTACACCTACTTCGCGATTTACTAATATCTCCATCTGATTTATTTTCCAACCCCGCCCACAGGCAAAAATCTTGCCCAGAGGAAATCTGAGCATAATAATAAGTTTTCCCTGCGCTAGGGTCTTGGGGTAGTTTTTTCATATAGACCATACTCCCACATGCAAATTGAGAGCCCCAATCAAAAGTTTGTGAAGGTGTACAACCTGAAATTTTTCCACTGCTTGCAGCCGGGTACATATTGTTATCATTATAATACATCCTTAAGGCCTTTTTAACTTGGTCCAAGTCTGATTTTCGCTGAGCGTCTCTTGCTCTCTCCCTGGCAGCATTAAAGTTTACCATAATTAATGTTGCCAAAATCCCAATAATTGAAATTACTACCAAAAGCTCGATCAAAGTAAAACCTGATTTTTGGATTTTGGATTTTGCCTGCCTGCCGGCAAGGCAGGAAATTTGAAATTTATTTGGAATTTGCCTGCCTGCCTGCAAGGCAGGGAATTTGTGATTTGGAATTTTCATCTATGGTGTTGTATTGCTACTTGAAACTCCGTAATTATAACCACTTGCCGCGGTGCATGCCGCACTGTTGGGCGTAATAATTTTTGGATCTCTTGTATTTTCTAGTTTAGCATAAAGTTTATAATAAGTTCCATCGCTTTCGTAACAATAGCTTTCACCCTTTGGTCCTTTAGGTACTGTTTTCATATAAATTGTTTGTCCACCTGCTGCTGTCCACGAGCCGCCGCTATTTAAAAGACCCTGCAACTCTGCGGTCAATGGATATCTTCCGTTATCATTATAATACATTTCTAGTGCCTTTTGGATTTGACTTAAATCTGACTTTCGTTGGGCATCACGACCTTTCATTTGGGAAGACTGAAAACTTCCCAAACCAACCGTTGCCAAAATTCCCAAAATGGCAATCACTACCAAAAGCTCAATTAAAGTAAAACCGGTTTTTTTATTATTCTTACTATGGCTCATAAGGCTGTGGTGCGTTATTTGGTTTGCATACATTACTAGGATTTCCACATTGTCCAAAGCAATCAGGGGCGTTTATGTAATTGGGATAGCAAATCGGGCCAGGAAGAGGAACACAATATCCCTCTTCATTACAGCCGTAGTATTTCACGCCTCCTGGTGTAGGCGTTGGAGTAGACGTCGGTGTCGGTGTCACCCCTGGGGACAAAGTAGGTGTTGGGGTAGAAGTTGGAGTTGGAGTCACCGGAGTTAAACTAGGCGTAGGAGTAGGAGTGGAAGTTGGAGTTGGAGTGAAAGTTCCTCCCCCAATCGGCGGCCACCAAAGTTCTCCTTCAGTTTGTTCCACTTTATTCATATTAGGACTGGCTACCCAATAATTATAGTTGCATCCCGGTCCGCAACCACCACCAGGGCAACCTGCTGCTTCTCCCCCGCATTTTACCTTTTTAATTATTGGGTCTTTTGTATACTCTAACCGGGCGTAAATTTTATACCACGATTTACAACTTGTTTCGGCGGCATTATAAGAGTAAAAATAATTAAAATAAGAACTATTAATTGGATCGCAAGGAATTGCCGTAAGATAAGGGCTAAAATCTGCCCCGCACTCCAAACTGTCAGGATAACATCCATGGTCATTCATATAATCCTCCAATGCTTTTTGGATTTTGGCTAAATCTGACTTGCGCCGGGCATCTCTTCCTTTGGCAATTTGCAGTTTTGCGGCAAAAATTGCCATTGCCCCCAATATTCCAATTGTCGCCACCACAATCAAAAGCTCTATCATTGTAAACCCAAAATTTTTTCTCCCCAAAGCCATATTTTTTCTCCCCAAAATAAACTAACAAAGGTTGCTGTTGTTAAAAATGGCCCAAAAGGAATATGCTGGCCAAATTTCTTTTTTTTCAACAAAATCAGTATGACACCAAAAAATGCTCCTGTCAAGAAGGCTAAATATAAAGCAACAATTATTTTTGGCCAGCCTAAAATTAGACCCATTAATCCGGCTAATTTAACATCTCCCATTCCCATCCCCCGACGGCGAGTAACTAAAACTAAAAAATAAAAAAATCCGGCAACTAAAAGAGAAATTAAGAAATTAGAAATTAAGAAATTAAGGGAATGAAAAATTAAATAAATAAAAACAATAAATAGGGTAGGGTAGACAATTTCGTCAGGGATAGTCTGATAAATAAAATCAGAAACAAAAATCGCCAAAAGCGCCCAACTAATTAGTAAATTGTAACTCGTAACTCGCCCGCCTGCCGGCAGGGCAGGTAATTCGTAATTGGATAATTGGACCACCAAAACCGTCAAAACTCCCGCCGCCAGTTCAACCAACGGATATTGCCAAGAAATAGGCTTCCCACAATAACGGCATTTTCCGTGTAGCAGAATAAAAGAAAGTAGGGGAATGTTATCAAACCAAGCCAACTGATGCTTACACCTCGGGCAAATCGACCGTCCCCTTAGCGGCGAAAGCCCATTATTCACCCGATAAACTACACAATTTATAAAACTCCCAACACAAATCCCCAGCAAAAACAAAAACACCCAAATCATTTTCTACGGTAAACAAACACAGTTATCAGATTGTCCCAAAGAGGTCTTTGGGCAAGATCCACACGCAGTTGTGGGATAATCAGCTGGTGCTGACTTACATCTATCTTCAGCCTCTTTTTTAAATGAGCCCGATTGGGGGTTAAAACAAACATAAACACTATTCCCCGTCTGTCCTCCATATTCTATAAAAAGAGCATTGTTCTTAGTATCAGTAATTCTATTTACGAAAGACGCTTTAATCTCATCGGTTCCCGGGCAATTAGGATCAGTAGAGGTGGATAGGTTGGTCAACATCGCACAGGTAGAACCCTTTGGATAAGTAGCTGTTACTTGACCCCATGTCACCGCTGCGGGATCATCGGTCTTATCTTGCCATGGCCAAAGTCCTCTTGAGGCATTATAGCGGTCAACTGCGCTTAAAAGCTGTTCTGCATCGGATTTACTCGCAGTATCTCGGCTTCTATTTATTTGTTCAATCGGGTTAATCGCTGAAAGCACAGCCACGGCTAAAATACCCAACACCGCAATAACAATCAAAAGCTCAATCATCGTGAAACCTCTTATTCTTCTCATTTTTTCTTTCTCACCCCCTTCCCTTCAAAATTGACTCGTTAGATTATAAATCGGCATAATTACTGAAATCATCAAAAATGCCACTCCTACTCCTAATACAATCATAATAATTGGCTCAATGGCGCTTGTCAAGCCCTTAATAGCATTTTCCGTTTCTTGCTCAAAATAATTTGCCACTCTTCCCAAAACCTCATCTAGCTTTCCCGTTTCCTCTCCAACAGAAATCATTTGCGGTAAAACTAGAGGAAAAACTCCTGTTTTTGCCAGGGCTGAAGCCAGTGGCAATCCCTTCTCTACCTCTCTTGCTGTTTGTTCTATTGCTTCTTGATAAACTAAACTTCCCAACGATCCTTTAAGAATCTTTAAAGCCTCAACGATCAAAATTCCTGTCCCTACTAAAAGCCCTAGGGTTCTTGTAAATTCCGTAAGAATTGATTTTTGCTTGATGTTGCCGAAAATTGGAATTTTAAATAAAATCTGGTCGTATTGCTTCTTTATCTGGGGATTTTTCAAAAGGGCCCTCACCCCAAATATTGAGCCCCCAATTGCACTTAAAATTAACCACCAAAAGAAAGTGACAAAGTGAGAAATGCTTAAAAGAATTCGTGTTGGGAGGGGAAGTTGGGCTTGAAATTCCTCATAAATAGCACTCATTTTAGGAATAACAAAAACAACCATTATTCCTGCTACCACTATCATTCCTAAAATAATTATTATTGGATAAACCATTGCTGATTTTATTTTCCCCTGAAACTCTTTTTGTTTCTCCAAATTTTCTGCTAACCTTTTTAAAATTCTTTCTAAAACCCCGGCAGCTTCTCCTGCCCTAATTAAAGCCACATAAACCTGGTCAAAAACCTCCGGATGTTTTGCCAACGAAGAGGCTAAATCTTTTCCGCCCTCCACATCCCGACGAATTTCTTCTACAATTCTTCTCATTGTTGTCGAGCCTTGGTTTTCTAAGATCTCTAAAGCTTCGGTCACTCTCAATCCCGAACCCAACATTGTTGCCAACTGGCGGGTAAAATTTACTTTATCAGTTAAACTTACCCTTCTAAAAATAGTGGCGCTTATTGTCTGGCTAAAACTTTCTCTTTTAGGCTTTAAGTTAATTACTAAAAGTCCCCTTTCCCAAAGAATTGACGCCGCTTGCCTCTCATCTGAAGCCTCTACTATTCCTTTAAGAGTTTTTCCCCGGTTATCCCTGGCTTTATATTCAAACTTTTCCATCTTTTATCTTTTAATTAATTTCATTAGTTCTTCCGGTCGCTGGGAGTGTGCTTTTGCTGTTTCTAAACTAATTTTTCCCTCTTTAACCAAACGGGCTAAATCCATTTCTAAAGTTTTCATCCCTAAGTCAGCCGAAGTCTGGATAATGTTATCAATTAAATGAGTGCTTCCTTCGCGAACAGTAGTCTTAACCGCTGGAGTACTCAACAAAATCTCAAAAGCAGGAATTCTCCCTCCCTCCAAGGATGGCAAAAGTCTTTCTGATAAAATCGCCTCTAAGGTATTTGAAAGTTGCATCTTCACCTGTTCCTGTTGGTTTTCGGGAAAGACATCAACAATTCTATCTATAGTTTGGGCAGCAGAATTAGTGTGAAGAGTACTAAAAACTAAATGCCCCGTTTCTGCGATAGTTAAAGCCGAGGCAATTGTTTCGTAGTCTCTCATTTCTCCAATCATCACCACATCAGGATCTTCTCTTAAACAAGAGCGGAGAGCTATTTGCCAGGAGTGAGTATCATCCCTAACCTCACGCTGAGAAATAATTGCTTTTTTAGGAGAAAAAACATATTCTATTGGGTCCTCAATGGTTACAATATGAACCGGCCTGGTTTGATTTATTTCTTCAATAATTGCCGCGAGGGTTGTTGATTTTCCGTGGCCCGTCGGTCCTGTTACTAAAATAAATCCCTGGTTGAGTCCCACAAATTGATGACAAATTTCTGGTAAATTAATTTCCTCCATTTTGGGAATCGTTAGAGGAAGAAGACGAAAGGCAGCCGCTAAAGTTCCTTTCTGGTGATAAGCATTTACCCGAAACCTACTTTCTTTATAGCCAAAAGAAAAATCAAGCTCTTTGTTGGTCAAAAGAATTTCTTTCTCTTCTTCACTAAGTAGAGGAAAAACCAATTCTTTCACGTCATCGTTGGTTAATCTTTCTTTGCCCTCAATAGAAAACAACTCTCCATTAACCCGAAGCATAGGAGGTACGCCAACCAGTAAATGCAAATCTGAAGCTTTTTGGTTAATAACAATTTCCAATAATTCTTCTATTTTCATTTTTTACTCCTGGGCAACTCGTAATACTTCTTCTATTGTAGTAATTCCTTCTAAAACTTTCAAATATCCATCCTGTTTCATAGTAATCATTCCCTCTTCCAAAGCTTGTTTTTCTATGTCTCTCGCGGCCGCTCTTTCTAAAATTAGCCTGCCAATTTTCTCCGTCACTGGTAAAACCTCAAAAATACCGATTCTTCCCAAATAACCGGTGTTGTTGCAAGTTGGACATTTCTTCCCCCGAGTAAGCTTAATTTCCTTTCCTGAGGGCAAAAGCCTTCCCAATACTTTTTTAATGTCCTCAAGTACCTCCGGCGGGGGAGAAAATTCTTCTTTGCAATCAGGGCAAATTCTTCGACAAATTCTTTGAGCAACCAAACAGGTTAACGAAGAAGCAAGCAAAAATGGCTCAGCCCCCAAATCTAAAAGACGGGGAATTGCTTGAGCAGCATTGTTAGTATGAAGGGTAGAAAAAACCAAATGACCTGTTAAAGAAGCCTGAACCGCCAGTTCTGTGGTCTCCCGGTCACGGATTTCTCCAACCATGATAATATTCGGATCTTGACGCAAAAAACTTCTCATTCCCGAAGCAAAAGTCAAACCTGCTGCCGGATTTACCTGAACTTGATTTACTCCCGGAATTTGATATTCTACCGGATCTTCTAAAGTAACTATATTTACTTTTGGAGTATTAATCCGCGAAAGTACGGAATACAAAGTAGTTGTTTTTCCCGAACCGGTTGGTCCGCAAACAATAATTATTCCATGGGGTCTTAAAATTGCATCTTCTAAATTTTTTAATGCTCTTCCTCTTAGCCCTAATTCTGGCAAATCAGGAACTCCCCCTGATTTTTTCAAAAGTCTCATTACTACCTTTTCTCCATGAACCGTAGGTAAAGTAGAAATTCTTAAATCGACCTCTTGATCTCCAGCTTTAAAATTAAATCTTCCGTCCTGGGGAACTCTTTTTTCATCAATCCTTAATCCAGAAAGAATTTTAATCCGGGAAACAACGGCATCATGAATAGCTTTTGGCAGAGCAAGTTTTTCATGGAGAATACCATCAATTCTATATCTTACTCTTGTTCTTTCTTCTTGGGGTTCGATGTGAATATCCGAAGCTCGAGCTTTTATAGCAAACTCTAAAATTGCATTCACAACCTTAGCAATTTTTTCCTCTCGAATTACTTCTCCCGGACGAATAACCTCACTCGGTTGAGTTCCTGAAGGTTTTACTCCTACCTCTCCCAGGGCAGCCTTGACTTCAGCAACTAAGCTTTGTCTATAATTAGTAATTATCGCCTCTCTAATTTGAGAAGGGGGAGCAATAAAGGGTTTTATTTTTGCTTTTGATTTCCTACTAATAAAATCTATTGTTTCTAAATCTAAAGGATTTTCCATCGCCACCGAAAGTTCATTTTTAGCCGCATCGTAACTAAAAGGAATTAGGTTATATTCTTCAGCAACAGGCTGGGGGATTAAACCTAAAGCCTGAGGGGAAAAAGCAACTTCAGCTAAGTTTACAAAAGGAATTTTCCAAAGTTCTCCTTCTGCCTGAGCTATTTCTTCTTCGGTGGCTAAGTTTTTCTCAATTATAATTTCTTTTGCCGATCTTCCGCTATTAACTTGCTCTAATCTAATATTTTTAAGTTTCTCTTCGCTTAAAATTCCCTTAGCCGCTAAAATATCAGCAATGTCTTGGGCAGGTGCCATAGTTTAATTATTCACCAACTTATGTTAAAATGTCAATAGAATGCTTCGCAGTCTTCTTATCGTTGGAGGAAATAAAGAAAAAAGATGGCAATTTGCCCTAAAAATTGCCCAAGAAAATTTAGAAGAGAATCAAATTTTTTCTCATCCAGATTTCTTTTCGATTTCTGGGACAAATTCAATAGGAATTGAACAAATTAGAGATTTAGAAAAAAGACTAGTTCTTAAACCATACAGGGCAAAAATAAAGGTTGTTGTTATTGATGGGGCGGAAAAACTTACCCTTCCAGCCCAAAACGCCTTACTAAAAACCTTAGAAGAACCACCAGAAAATTCTTTAATTATTCTTACCTCGGAGAGAAAAGATTTACTCCTTCCTACAATTGTTTCTCGTTGCCAAGTTTTTAGATTAAAAGGGGAAATTGACTTAGAAAAAAATTCCCTAAACCTTCCAGAAATTCAGGGAAAAAGGGTAGGGGAGTGTTTAAAAATTGCGGCTTTATATTGTTCGGGAAAAAACGAAGCAATAGCTTTTTGCCGACAACTTCTTTTAAAGGAAAGAGGGTCTTTTTTAAATAATCCAAGCATTAAAAAAGCTAGTAATATCCGTTACATTTTAAATACTCTTAAACTTTTAGAAAGTAATGTTAATCCAATTTTAGCCACTGGAAACCTTCTTTTAAAACTGGTAAAATAAAGACGTGGAAGAATATACTGCCAAGCAAATTAAAATTCTTGATGGTCTTGAGGCGGTTCGACGACGGCCGGGAATGTATATTGGTTCTACCGACGTTAAGGGCCTCCACCATTTAGTTACCGAAATTATTGATAATTCTATCGATGAATCTTTAGCTGGTTGGGCTAAAAATATTTGGGTAACTATTAGAAAAGATGGGGCGGCAAGAATTGAAGACGACGGTCGGGGAATTCCTGTTGATAAACATCCTTCTGGTCTTTCGGCTTTAGAGGTGGCGATGACCAAGCTCCATGCCGGAGCAAAGTTTGATACCAAGACTTATAAAGTTTCTGGTGGACTTCACGGTGTTGGCGCCTCGGTAGTAAATGCTTTAAGCGAATGGCTAGAGGTTGAAGTTCATCGAAACGGAAAGGCTTACAGACAAAAATATCAAAGAGGAAAACCCATCACTCCTGTTGAAGAGATAGGGAAGGCGCAGGGGACAGGAACAATTACTACTTTTTTGCCGGATAAAAAAATTTTTGGTGATATTAATTTTAACTATCAAATAATTGAAGATCTAATCCGAGAAAGAGCCTATCTTATTCCTGGACTGAAATTTCATCTTTTTGATGAAAGAACAGGAAAAGAGGCTCATTTTTATTTTGAAGGAGGAATTCGCTCCTTAGTAAATTATTTAAACCAACAGAAAAAAGTGCTTCATTCTCCAATTTATATTAAAGGCGAGACCGATGGAGTTTCAGTAGAAGTTGCCCTTCAATATAATGATGGCTACACTGAAAATATTCAAAGTTTTGTTAATGTTATCAATACAAAAGATGGAGGTACTCACCTTACTGGTTTCAAAATTGCTCTTACCCGAGCGATAAATGATTATGCTAAAAGAATTGGCGCCTTAAAAAACAGCGATGGTTTTACCGGAGATGATGTCAAAGAAGGTTTAACTGCTGTAGTGGCAGTAAAACTTTCTACCGACAAAATTCAATTTGAATCACAAACAAAAGCAAAACTCAATAACCCCGAAGTTCAAGGTTTGGTAGCCACTTTTGTAAAAGATGGACTTGACACTTACTTTGAAGAGCACCCCTCAGAAGCAAGAAGAATTGTTGAAAAAGTTGCTTTGGCAGCA
>Ga0315298_1006759_pt1 | contig 15478 bp, 15 predicted proteins | sample WHS_1_MG_FD_203077 | JGI IMG/M metagenome (GOLD analysis project Ga0315298, IMG submission 203077) | Extremophilic microbial mat communities from Washburn Hot Springs, YNP, Wyoming, USA - WHS_1_MG | ecosystem: Environmental > Aquatic > Thermal springs > Hot (42-90C) | place: USA: Wyoming... | reverse complement strand
CCAGGGCCAGGAACAAAAGGCTGGCGATGGGGGCCGCGTCGCTTCTGGCGGGGGTGGAGTGCATATTCCTTCTCTCCTGTCGTTATGGTAAGGGGCGGTTTTCTGTCCCGGCATTGCAGATATGATCCGGAGGTGGTGCTTCTGGATCGGGCATGGTGGGCAGCGTTTGCCCTGGGGCGGGCATGGGTTGGAGATCGCTACCGCCCGGGCTGCCCGCGCCGGGGCCGTCTTGGGGCTGCTCCAGGCTCGCCCTGCTGGGCAGATCCTCCGCCAGCACCGGGCTCTGCATGCGCATCAGCGCCTCGGCCTGCATGGAGATGCCCCAGCGGGTCCTTCCGTCGACGCCGATGACCGGACGCAGGGGAATGCCGAAAAAGCCGAGACCTTGCTGGAGCTGATAGACTCCCCGCCCGATCTGGTCGATGAAGGGCATGATCAAAGGCTGGATGTAGGTGATCTGGATCTTGAGGAGGGTGGCGTCCTGGACATTGAGGCCGCTGCCGCTGCCGGCACTGGTCTGGCGATAGCCCAGATGGTCCACGGGGATGGCCCTGACCCACCGACCCTGGGGATCGCGGGTCTGCTCGGCGAAGTCGGCAAAGGCCTCTCGGGTGGGGTTGAGGATGCGGATGTCGGCCTGCCCGGCGGCTACCTGCGCGGCGGCATGGCCCTTAGCCAGCGCCGTCCTGTCCCGGCCGTGGGTATAGAGGGGCGTCAATCCCCGGGCGAGGCCCGCACGGATGGCGCCCAGGCTTGCCCCATGCAAGGTTCCCGCCCGCACCGCCTCCTGGGTGGCGACTTCCAGTTGCAGGCGGGCCTGGTAGAGGAGGGCTGCCTGGAAGGTGCCGAGCAGGGCGAGCAGCAAAGCGGGTGCCGCGATGGCGAATTCCACGGCGCTGGTGCCGGCTTCGCGCCGTCCGGCCGCGCTTTCCGACGCCGGTAGCGGCTGCACCGCCGCAGTGGGCCTGTTCCCCATGCCGATCACTGGCTTATGCCACATAACCCTCCTCCCGCCCCCGCTGGAGCTCCTCTTCCTGGAAGATGGACAGATCCACCGGCAGGCCCCGCTCCCCCATGACCTCGTAGAACTCGGGCAGCGCACCCGTGGCGCGGAAGACGCCCTTGACCTCGCCGGCGGCGCCGTAGCCCTGCTGTTTGAAGGTGAAGATCTCCTGCAACTGGATGGTGCCGCTCTCGGTGCCGGTGACCTCGCAGATACTGGTGACCTTGCGGGAGCCGCAGGAAAAACGGGTGATCTGGACGATGATATCCACGGCGGACGCGATCTGCTCGCGGATGGCGGTCAGGGGCAGTTCCATGCCGGCCATGAGCACCATGACCTCCAGTCGGGAGAGCATGTCCCGGGGCGAGTTGGCGTGGGCAGTGGTGAGGGAGCCGTCGTGGCCGGTGTTCATGGCCTGCAACATGTCCAAGGCCTCGCCGCCGCGGCACTCGCCCACCACGATGCGGTCGGGACGCATGCGCAGGGAGTTGCGCACCAACTCACGGATAGGAATCTGCCCCTTGCCTTCCATGTTGGCCGGACGTGCCTCCAGCGAGACGAGGTTGGGCTGATAGAGCCGCAGTTCGGCGGCGTCTTCGATGGTGACGATGCGCTCATGATCGGGGATGTAATTGGAGAGCACGTTGAGAAGTGTGGTCTTGCCCGAGCCGGTGCCGCCGGAGATGATGATGTTTTTGCGCTGCTGCACACAGACCTGAATGAAGCGGGCCATGCGCTCCTCGATGGAGCCGAAGGCCATGAGATCATCCATCTGCAGGCGTTTCTTGGAAAACTTACGGATGGTGATGCAGGCGCCTTTCAGCGCGAGGGGCGGGATGACGGCATTGACGCGGGATCCGTCGGCCAGGCGGGCGTCCACCAGGGGCGAGCTTTCATCGATGCGCCGGCCGATGGGCGCGACGATGCGTTCGATGATGTGGCGCACGGCTGTTTCGCTGCTGAAGATGGCCGGGGCGGGGAGCAGCCGGCCCTGCCGCTCGATAAAGACCTCATCGTAACGGTTGACCATGATTTCCGTGATGCTTTCATCGGCCAGGAAATCTTCCAACGGCCCCAAACCCACCGCTTCGTCCAGCACCTCCTTGACCAGACGTTGGCGGTTATGCTCCGGGGGCGTGTTCATGCGCCAGACGATTTCCCGGACCAGTTCGCCCACCGTGCGGCGCAGTTCCTCCGGCGATAGGGCACTGAGATCCAGGCGGCGCAGGTCCATTTGACTGCGAACCGATTCATGCACCTCCCGTAGCAGGGCCAGCCAGCGGGCGTCGTAGATCGGCTGGGCGAGTTCCGGCATGGTCTTGGTGACCGCCGCGGAGGGTTTTGTCGGGATGGCTTGCGCTGCCGTTACGATGCCCGCTTCTGCCGAAGTGGCAGACCTGGGTGCGAGGATCGCGGTGTTCCCTGTCTCCTGTTGTCCTTCCGCCATGACGTCGTGATCAAAGCGCGGCAGGATCTGCAGCCGGTACCCGGCGACGATGATTTCGTCATCCGCTTCTATGGGGCCGTAGGCCCGCATGCGCTCCCCATTGACCAGGACCGCCCCGAAACCCCCCAGACCCTCGATATAGATGGCGCCTTGCTCCGCATAGATCCGGGCATGTTCCTTGCCCACGTTCCAGCCTTCCATACGCAGATGGGCGTGATCCGCCTTGCCGAGAATGCACACGCCATTGCTGGGGGCGATCTCCTTGGTTCCGATCCTAGGGTGTGAAGCACGGACCATGAACATAGCGTTATCCCCTAACGGATGATTCCCTTGTCGGCGTTACTGTTGTACATATTTTCGAGATAGCGGCCGTGGGACTCCTCACTAATGTTTTCAACGGAATCCGCAGTAATGACTTTGGGCGTGACCAAAAAGACCAGATCCGACTCGCTGTTGCGAAAGTCCTCGGATTTGAACAGGTAGCCGAGAATGGGAATATTGCCAAGGGCGGGGATTTTATTGCTGGTCTTTGTCAGATTCTGATCCAGCAATCCCGATATCACCAGCGTTTCCCCATCCTTGAGATTGATCTCGGCCTGGGTGCGGTTGGTGGAGAATCCCGGGATGCCTCCGACCGTCAGTGCCGGATCGATATTGCTGATTTCTGTGAAAATCTTGAGTCCGACGTTGTTCCTGTCATCCGCTACCGGAGAGAACTTGAGGCGGATGCCAAAATCCTTGAATATGACGGTGGTCTGACCAAAGCCAATGGCTAATGGAATGGCAATTTGGCCGCCGGCCAGAAATTCGGCAGGCTCCTTGCTGCCGCTCTTGGCGCTGAGCTTGGGATTGGCGATCTCATAGGCATCCCCATTCTGCAGAGCGAAATTTATGCGCGAAGCGATGGACGTCACAATGCCGAAATTAGTCGCGAATGGCGCAACTTTGAGCGGCAGGTCCTGTATCCCCGTGCTGGGAAAGGAAAAGTTGGCGGTGGAGCCACCAGTGCCGCTATTCGTTGGTACGCCAAGGCGAAAATATTGATTGGAACTGAAATCGCCGACAATCCCGGCTTGTGGGCCAGCCATGGATAGGTTCCAGTTCACGCCCAAGCTGCGAAAGAAATCTTTTTTCATCTTCAGGATTTTTACGTCCAGAAGCACTACCTTCTCCATGCGGAGCTGCTCTTTCTCGGCCAGATTGACTACGTTGGGATAAACCGTCTTAAGTTTTTCTATCCTGTTGAGGGTTTCTTCGGAGAGGTTTCTGCCATCGATGATGACCTTGTCGCCGACGATCCGTACCTGGGCCTGCTTATCTTTTCCCATGAGGTTGCTGATTTCGTCCGCCGCGCGGCCAACGTCTCCTGGCGCGATCACGATTCTCGCCGCACCTTCCTCCCCGTTCTTGTACCAGATGTGTAGGCTGGTTTCGCCCGCTCCCTCCGCCAGTAACAGAAGTTCTTTGCCATCCACCAGGGTGACGCTGAGTATTTTCCCGTTCCCTACGGCCACTCTTTTGACCGCCCTGGTGGGGAGGATCTTTACCTGACCAGAGTAGAGCTGAATGGTGGAATGTTTGGCAAATTCCTGCCTGTCGTCGGCCATAGTCAAACCAGGCAGCATCCAGGCCAGCATAGCGGCGGAAAAATATTTCCGGAAATTGTTCGTCATGTATCGCTTCCTGTCACGGCTGGGTCATGGGAGGGCGGTAGGAAAATGGCAGATACCGGACCTCGGGGATGCGGTTGCCATCTGCCAGAGAACCGGTTGCGCTATTGTCGCTTGGAGGATTGCCGCCGACAGTCCGTGGGAGGGGCTGCGTGGCGCCCACGGCAACTACGCGGGCGATTTGCGGGGTGCCCGTGTTGGACGATCCGCCGATGATGTACTCAATGCCCGCGGATGCGCGGATAACGCCCATGATATCCTGCAGCGTGAGGGTGTGGTTGGGCCAAGCGCCTTCCTTGTCATTGCTACGCAGGCCCAGCCGAATTTCTCCGCTTTTCTGTGCGATGAGAATTTTCTGCGCTTGTAGGGGGGTCACTGCGAGGGTGATGGTGCCGTACGTGGCGGCGTTTTCATCCGCTCTGCCGCCATTGGGCGACAACTCCCTTCCGGTCGCCAGCACCTCCAGGTTCTGCTCCAGGAAACGCACCGCATCGCCCTCGGTATCCGCCCGCACGCGCAGGGCTTGGCCAGGATCCCCATCGCTACCGTTGGCGGGGGACTTGGCGATCCAGAGCATGTCAATGTGATCCCCTGGGCGAAGCATTTTGTCGATGGAGTTTTCCGTATCCACGCTGATGGTCAGCGCCAGATGATTGCTATCCAGCATGTCGGCCGGGCTCTTCACAGAGCTGAACATGGACCGAGTGAGGGGTTTCCCCCGCTCCGCAGGGAACAGCAAGCGCTTGCTTTCGATCTTGTTGAAATCGGTATCGAGCACCACGTCGCCAGGGGCGGTATCGGCGGGAATGCTGCGCCGCGCCACCATGGAGAGGGTGAGCAGGGTATTCGCCGGCAGATTTTGGATGGGAACCACGGCCGCTACGGTGCGCTCATCCTTTCTTGATAGTTCGCCCAGCAAGCGTTGCTTCAGCGCGGATTCTTGGGAGTTGAGAGTGCGTACCGCCAGGAAGGCAGCCCCCAGTCCCGCCAATGCGGCTACGGCCAGGAGGAGCCATCCGGCCAGGGCACGGCTCCTTTTTTGTAAAACCGGTGGCGTGGTCTCGGGTTTTATTGGAGTCGACACGGAAAGTCCTCAGAATGGCAGGGTGGCGATGGATGCGGCCCACGAATAATCGCCCGCAAACTTGCTCAGGGCCTCCATGAACTGGGCGATGGGGCTGGGATCCCCCGCGAGCAGCAGGCCTATGGCGAAGACCGCGACGATGGCGTACTCGATGCTGGACTGGCCTTTCTCGCCGGCCATGTGCTGCCGAAGCGAGTTGCTGGCTTCTCCCTGCCATGGTAATGACGGACGATTTTCCGATCTCATCGGATTGCTCCCTAACGTTGATCCAGAACGAGCACCAAGCGGCTCTTGCCGACACTATCCTCACCAACGACGATGTCGAGGCGGCGATTCCCTTTGTTCATGGAGATCACGGAGCCCTTGCTGCCCTGCATGGCGGGCGAAGGGTGCCATTGGCGCGCCAGCAGCACCTTTTCCAATGACGAGTGGACGGCCGCTGCGGGGCTGTCTACGCGAATGTGCAGCACCCTCCCGTGGATGGTCCCGTCGGTGCTTTCCACGTCCTGGAGCACCTGTGCATTACCGGGTAAGGGCACGTCGCTCGGCAGGGAATCCCGCTGTGCTTTCTGGTCCAGCCGCAGGCTCGTCAGGGTCCCGTAGGCCGAATCGCCCTCCATGTGCCATTGAGTGGTCATGGAGTAGGGTGCTTTGATGCAACCCTGGATGTGATCTTTGCGTAGCTGGTTTTCCGTGTAGGAGCCGCCGAGCTTGGCGCAGCCCTCCACGAAGAAGGCGCGCAGCCACTCCTCCTCCGCCCCCACATGGAATTGCACAGCCCGCATCTCCACGCCATTGATCTTGAGATGGCCTGCCAAGGGTTCGGTGACGGCGTTTTCCGGCACCGACAAAAGGAGTTGCCCATCGGCTGCCTGCGATGGGATGGAACACACCAGCAGAAGCAGTGCGCACAAACTGGATTGCCTGATCATGTTCTTTGGACACCAAACTTTTCGTAGGGAACTCATTTCACTTCACCTCTTTGGGATAGGGCTGCAAGCGGTCGCCGTACTGCACATCCGGATCTACGTATCCGGAGCCAAGGCGGTTCAACTCCGGGAACAACCACCCGCCCGCGGACTTGACGGCATTGGTGACGGTGTTGTTCATGAGTCGGGAGGGAAGGAATTTCTGAACGATACGGGTCTCTTCCGCTGGCCCGTTGGCCGTCCACGCATCGGTGAGCACCGCCGCCTGGGCGGTGAACTGCGGACCCTTGGCCAAAGGGTTGCCCGGCAGATACGCGGAGCCCGGTAAACCCTCCAGTTGCACACTCACCGTCGCCGCAGTCGGCCCGGTCATGCGCAGGGGAGTGTCGGTCAGTTTCATGAGGGTGCCTAAAAACTTCATCGATACCCCGGTAGATATGGGCTCTTCGTGGATGGCCACCTGAATATTGCCAAGGTCGCGCAACAAAGGCCGGCCATCGTGCCGGGTGAGAATTGAATCGACATTGTTACCGCCGCCGGTATCGGTGTTCGACAATCCCCCATTGTGCCCACCGAAAAACCGCACCGCCGCCTCATTGCGCAGGTCGGCATCGCTTTTAATGGCGAACCATTCGCGCCCTCGGGGTGGTTGATCGCGCCATATGGTGCGCTCCCATGCAACATAGCGTGCTGCTTCGATGGCGCGTAACTGGGTAAAGCTCCATTTGCCCGTGTAGATCACGAAGAAAAAGAGCGGAATGAGGGCGAATGCCGCCACCACCACGAATTCGGTAAGGGATTGGCCAGATTCTGCGGGGCGGGTGCCCGAGCAGACGACTGGTCCCGGGCGGGATATTCCAAGCATTGCTCCGGCGCTCATTTTTTGCCGGGAATGCCGCTGATGGCGGTGTCGAGCCCGCGGATGGGGATCGCGGGTACATCTAGCGGCGTTAGGGATACTTCTTTGATATCGATGACGGTAAGCCTATTATTGCCATGCAAGTAATCCTTAAGCGGATCGATCATGGGCGCATACTTGGTCATATTTTCCGGATGGCTTATAAGTGATGGTGGTACTATATCGCTGCTTATTATGGGATAAACATTCGCATGTTTTTCTAGATTGTAAAATATTGGGCAGGCGTCACTGGGATTATCTCCACATGCGCCAGTATATCCTGGAAAGTTGACTTCCTTGTAACCGGATGCCTTTAAAGTTTTGGTGACAAACGCCCTGGCCTCTTGCACGGAGGCGCTGGTGGCGCTCTGATAAAATCGGATGAACCAAGTCCATGTTTTTGAGCTTACGCCCTCTTTTGTGATACCTTTGGTTTTGCTCGAACATGAAATAACGCGCCACTGGCTAATGTGTACGGGAAAGCTAACTTTTGCATGAGGCGGTATGATTGGGCTAAGTGATGGCGGATTGGGAATCCATCGGCATCCCACGGGAAGCTTTAGCTGCTTTTCCAAATCAGTATATTTTAGACTAAAAAATTCGTTTGAAAATTGATAAAAGTGATTTAATCCAGCAACAGTTACGTTATATTCAGGGATGTCCCCGTTTTTTGTCAAATCTCCCGGAGATGAAAAAAAGTAATTATTCAATTCAATGCCTTGAGGACCTGTCAAGTTTCCGGATCGCGCCGCTGCACGGAGGTCTTCTCGTAAATGCGGAGAATCCGGTATTCGTTCTGTAACTTTCTCCGCGAAACTCGGGGTGGCCGCCGCTAGACATAGCATGGACACGGTGAGCGCTGCGTAATTTTTGGATATGCCGGATGAGATCATTTATCAAGTCTCCTACTGTGTGCCTAACCGGGTTGCAACACTTACGCGATCCTGTGTGGTCAAATCCGTGAGGCGCGCCTCCCAAAAGGGGCTGAAGAGGTTGCCCCGCTCGTAATATCCATCCGCGCGCGGCCACAGCGACTTGGGACGACGGAAATAGGCTTGGGCCTTGGCTACGGCGCGTATTTGCCCGCCCTGGGCGGTTTGTGGCAATACCAAATTCATTTCCTGGCGAGCGGGTGCTTGGCCAATGCCCAAAGCAGTGACGGAATCCCGGACGGTCCCCCGCGGATGTTCCACCGCCACCAGGTAAAAGGGCATGATGTCTGCGGGGTCGCCGTTGGCTTTTTTCAGCGCATCGCTGTCGCGGACAAAGTCCTGATATCGGGTGATGCCACCGGCGGAAAAACGATCCGCCTCGCCGGTTGTTCCCGCCACCTCTTTGCCATAGGTGTCTTGTTCTCTGGCGTACTGCGATTGGGCGATATTTGAGGCAGACGGGTTGGCATCCCGGGAGCTGCCATAGGGGGGAAGGGATTGCGTCTCGCTTTGGGGCGGATAGGGGGTCTCCACCCTGGCGCTGGTGGTCTGGTAGCGACGCGAACTGCGGAAGTAGTGATAGGGCTCTTGGCCTGCTGTCTGCGCGGCACCCCAGCCCAGAGGAATTTCAAAGCCGCCCTGCCATCCACAACCAGACCAGCTACACCTATAGTTCCACATCCTGAATGAAAGTGTGTCCATACCGGACCACGCATATTTGCCGGTAGCATCTGTTGCTATTTGACTGCCTCCCCGTCGCTCTATGCCAATTCGGAAAGGCCAAAGAGGCAATGATGGAAATGGACGTAGCATGGTGGGCATATCGCTACGCTCCCGGGTAAATCCATCGCGAGACGCGTTTATCATGTAAGCCATGCGCCCTTGGGCGTCTGCCTTCTTCCCGCCCCATCGCTTGATGAAATTGCCGCGCTCGAGATTGTAGGAAACGAGCATAGTCGATAGAACCACGGTATTCAGTTGCGCCTGCGGATCGTTGAGCTTGACCATCTGCTCGGCGACCGCGGTCATGGCGCCTGGCTTTCCGCTGTTGGGGAAAGCGCCATTATTCAGATGATACATCTCCTGCGCACCGCTGAGCGCCGCATCTGCGCCATCCAGAAGAGGAAGAACAACCTTGGATACCTCGTCTACGCCTTGATCCAGTGCATCGGTGACACGAGCGATGGTGTTCGCAATGGCCCCAATAGCCTGTCCAACCGCAGGTATGACACTGGCTACGGTGCCTAATTGCTGGATAGTCTGGCCCAGATTCTTCACGTAGTGCCCCCACGACACCAGACTGATGGTTTGGCCGATGGCTACCTGATTGGCCACCATGGCGCGGTTGGTGTAGGAGATAAAATTCAGCTCGCGAGCCTCCATCTGCATGGCGGAGAAAGCGGCGGCGTCGGCGGCATTTTGGGTTTTGATTTTGGTGGCGGTCAGTTGTCCGGTGTTGAAAACGAGGAGTCCGGCGAGCAAGACCACCGGGATGAGTATGGTGGCAAAAAGCGCCGCTTGCCCGGATTCCGAGTATTCTGGTGCAGTTTGGCAATCGTACCTAGGCAATGCGTTGAACAACATGGCACCCCTCCCGGATGTCTTGTTCTCCATGGCGGGGCTTACCCCGCCATGGATATTTATTGTTACTTGCCCAGGTCAGACTTGTAATCCGACATGTCTTTCTGCTTGCCGGCAGCAGTAACGCCCTGGCCCGCCGTGCTTTGAGCGCCTTGAATCTCCGTATCAGCCTTTTTACCGGAAAGCTCAAGAGAAATACCGGCCATCTGATGACGCAGGGTCTGGCCAAAGAATGAAAACACGGCGATGCCGGTAATGGCAATGAGGGCAACGATGATCAGGTACTCGGTCATGCCCTGACCGTGTTCTTGTTGCGCTTTCGGTATCACGATGGACCGCTTCATGGTTTCCTCCTGGATGAGATGGGGAACATCTACCACACCGGCATTCAAGCATAGTTGAAAATGCCGCACAATATAGCCGAAAATCACTCAACGCACATCTAACAAGATGAAAATAATAATAAAAAAATATCATCCAGAAATGTCATAAAAATGACGTCATTTTGCGATGATTTGGTGAACGCATGGTGATGCGATCCTTGGCGTGTCCGTGGGAAACATTCTTATCAAAACCACCGGACGGAAAGTTCGGTGAGCATGTTCATTCAGGCTCGAAGGACGGTCCTAGTTGCCGAAAAATCCGCGCACCAAGCCGCGCACACCTTGGCGGACCTGGTAGTTGGTTTCGTCCCGGACGGCGTCTGCGGCGGTGCCGGCCAGTTCGGAACCGGGGATGTTGGCCGTCGGGGTGCCGGTGTTACGGGGGGTGGCCCGTGAATTGCCACCCATGGCCGGCATACCGTTCATGCTTGGTGCAGCCGCCATGGCGGGCGTAACGCCGGCCGGGGTGGGGGTAACGGCGGAGATGACGCCCGGGGTCAGATCCACCACTTCCACCCGCCGGTTTTGGGCGCGGCCCGCGTCGGTATCATTGCTCGCCACAGGGCGGGTGGCTCCAAAGGCCGCCACCTCTATCCGCTGGCCGATAATGCCTTGTGCCAAGAGCGCGGCTTCCACGGCTTGGGCGCGGCCCAAAGAGAGCTTTTGGTTATAGGCGTCGGTGCCTACCCGGTCGGTATGGCCTTCCAGTCGCACGCGCAGGGCTGGGTACTGCTGCATGAGGCGGGCCAGTTCCACAACGGTGGGCAGGGCGTCGGGCCGGAGGGTGGCCTTGTTGAAGTCGAAGGGCAGGCGCATGGCGAAGCGCCCCTGCCGGACCAGGGCGCTGGCCATGCCCTGGGTGGTGAGTTGACCAGCATCGCTGCTGACCATGCCGCTTTGCATGGGTACCGTTTGCACGGCGTATACGGATATATCCTTGTCGTAACTGTTTATGTCGATAAAGGCCACGGTACGGACGCCATCGGCCGCGCGATGTTCCGCAGTTATGGCGCGCCCGCCGGACTGGAAAAAGGCGAACGGTTCGTCATGGTTCGTGTTCCGAGTAGGCGCTCCCGGCCAGAGCATCATGGAAAGCGGTGCGTCCGGTGATGCCCTGCACGCATTGTTCGCACATTGCCACAGGGTCCGAAATCCCGCCTGCTGCAAGGCCTGCTGATAGTTGTTGGCGATCTCCAGCGCGGAGCGGCCCTCCGGCATCTTGTAGCGGATATAGGTCACTTTGCCCTGGATGGTTTCGGAACGAGCAGGGCCGTTTTTGCCGAGCGGACCCAAGGGAATGGCGACTTCGTCGAATTGGGATGTTTTGTATGCGTCCATGACGCTGCCTGGGTAGCGCCCCAGGAAGGGCAGGTCCTGCCCCGGCTCCTGCAGCGCCCAGGTGGTGTTTGCGGTCAAGAGGAGCATCAGACTGAACAGAAATGGGAAAACGCGCATGGGTGGTCACTCCCGGGTTGGACGGATAAGGGGCCGAATATGCCTGGCACCACGTTGGGCGGGGCCGATGGTTTTCAGCAAACAGGAAAGGAGCGCACGACGGTTGGCGACGCCATACCGCCTGCACAGGGCCTTGATCCGCGAGCGCACGGTGCTCTCGCTCAGGCCGAGCCGCGCGGCCACCTCACTTTGCCCCAGGCCTTCCAGAAGCATTTGGGCGATACGCAGATCGCATGGGATGAGTTGCGGATGGAAAGGTTCTTCGGCCTGAAGTATCGCGTGAAAATCGCTGGCTCGCAGATGAAGAAGGAGGGCATCCTGATCGCCAAGCCCCTCAGAGAGCTCCATGCAGTAGAGCGCTACATGGACCGGCGCGGATGACAACAAAAAACTGATGGCGAGATGGGGCGGGAGGAAAACGTGACATGGGTGTTGTTTGCCGCAGATGGCCTGTCGCTGTGCCCAAGCGATGAACTCCCGCGGCGGCGCCGGCCAGCGTCCGGGCGGATAGCGCCACCATGGCGCCACCTGCCATCCCTTGCACTGGCGACGCAAGCGATAGACCTTGATTTGCCGCAACCAGCCCTGATCGCGCCATTCCCTTGCGATGTTGAAAGGTGAGGCTGCGGCGTGCCGCGGCGGCGCCGCCCCGCGGCACGCCGCGGGTTGAGCTTGCAGATTCGACCACATATACGCTCCCTCCTAAAGGGGAATTTTCTGATCTTGTTTTCTAAGCCAGATGTTACCGTGCTCTGTAGCGATGTCAATATATCGTCATGGTGTTCTCTGCAGATCATTATGCGAAAGGTTTATCAAAACTTTGGATGCAATAATTTTATTATAATAAACATCATGTTAATCTATATGCTATGTGATTATCGAACAACTATTGCCAGCTTCGTTCTTGTGCTCTAATAAGTGGAATGGCGGCAGGTGGTGTTGATTGGCTTGGATTACGCGTGGGCGTGGGGATATTGGCCGCCGCTTCGGTTGGCAAACGGGAGCGGTCTCGGCGAGACTGCGGGAGGCACTCTGGCCATGCCGGGTAAAGCTTCATGAATGGAATATGGGGAGAGCGATGACGAATCACAGCATACTGGGTATTCTGGTTTTCCTGGCGGTGGCCAGCCTTGCCTTTGTGGCATTTCTCGCCATCCAGCAGGCCTTGGTGGAGGGGCGAGTCACATTCTCGCGCGAGAACCGCGCCAGGTTGTCGGAGCTCTTCATATTCGCGGACACGGATCTCCTGTGGAAGTTCAACCTGGCGGCGGCGATCGTGCTGCCGCTTACGGTTTGGCTGGTGCTGGGGTCGCCCGTGCTGGCGATCGCGGCGGCCGTGGCGATCGCCCTGCTCCCTCGTTTCGCCCTCCGCTGGCTTAAAAAAAAGCGCTTGGATCAACTGCATGGGCAGCTCCCGGACGCGCTGCTGATGTTGGCCAGCGGCTTGCGCGGGGGGGCGAATCTGCAGCAGGCCATGGAGGGGCTTTCCCGCGACCTGAGCCCGCCCATCAGCCAGGAGTTGGCGCTCGTGGTCCGGGAGCAGCGCTTGGGTGCCACATTCGAGGATTCCATCGAACATCTGGCGCAGCGGGTACCATCCCAGGACATGCAGCTCGTGTCCTCCGCGCTACGGATCAGTCGGGAGGTGGGCGGAAACCTCGCGGACACCGTGGCGCGGCTGGGCGACACCATTCGCAAGAAATTGTTGATGGAGCAGAAGATCAAGGCCCTCACCTCGCAGGGTCGCCTCCAGGGAATCGTCATGACCGCCCTGCCCGGGTTGATCGTGCTTGCCCTTCTGCAGATCGAACCGCAGGCCATGGGGGCACTCTTCCACACCGTGCGCGGCTGGGCGGTGCTCGCCATTGCCATCCTTTTCGAGGTGCTGGGATATCTCTGGATCCGCAAGATCGTGAGCATCGAGGTATGAGGTGGCAATGCCGGTGCCGCGACACATCCGGCCGTTCCGGAGAGCGGCAGGGCACCCTGCCATTGTGGGCGTGTGTGGCATGATTCCAACGAAGTCAGAGGCGAACTGATCGGGCCAAGAGGGTCTTTCGATGAGCGCGATATGGATATTGATTTTGGGACTGTTCGCCGGGCTGGCCGTGGGGCTGGCCGTGTACGCTCTGGGCATGCTGACGCGGCAGATGGAGCCCTCGCCACGCGACTACATGGATCCGTTGCCGAAGGGGTTGCGGCTCCTCTGGCCCCTGGTCCAGTTCATAGGATCCAGTCTGATCGTGTTCATCCCCGATCGCGCCCTTGTCCGGATACACCAGCGCTTGCAACGGGCAGGGATGAATTATCTGTTGAGCGCCAGGGAGTTCATGGCATTGAAGGTAATCAGCACCCTTGCGCCGTTGATCTTCGTGCTGCTGTTTTACACGGCATTCGGCCTTTTCAATATCTGGCTGGCGTTTCTCGGCATGCTTATGGGGAGTTTTTATCCAGATCTATGGCTCGTAGAGCAGGCCAAGCGGCGCGGGCGGAGGATTCTGAAGGAGTTGCCCGTCTACCTGGACTTTATCACGCTGATGATCGAGGGCGGCCTGAACTTGACCAGTGCCATGCAGGTGGCGGTGGAGAAGGGCCCGCCGGGGCCCTTGCGCAGCGAATTCCGGGTCATGATCCGCGACTTGCGGGCAGGCGCCCCGAAGATTGAGGTGTTTCGGCGCCTTGCCGAGCGTGTCACATTGACGGAGGTACGCAGCCTGGTCAGCGCGCTCATCCAGTCCGAAGAACGGGGCGGCGATCTCGGGCCGGTGTTGCGGGCGCAGGCGGACCAACGTCGTGAAGAGCGTTTCTTGCGTGCCGAGAAATTGGCCTTGGAAGCTCCGGTGAAGCTTCTGGCCCCCCTTGTGGTGTTCATTTTCCCGATCACCTTTCTGATGCTGGCCTTCGTCATCTATATGAAATTCATTCAGGAAGGCGGATTTTGAAGGTCGTGGGCGCGATCCGGCGCAATACGCAGGTTCTCTGGTCCGAGGTGGTTCTGGCTGCCGGTTTTTGGGACCGATTGCAGGGCCTTTTAGGCAAGTCAGTGCTTCATGACGAACAAGGATTGCTGCTGATGCCCTGCGCGAGTGTGCATACTTGGGGTATGAGATTTCCTTTGGACATCGTGTTTCTGGATCAAGAGCAGACGGTCTTGGCCTGTCGTGAGGGAGTGAAGCCCTATGGACTGGAATTCTGTCGGGGGGCATGGGCCACCCTGGAAATCGCCCCAGGCAGCATTGCGCGCTTGGGGATCGTCAAAGGTCAACGGCTGGAATGGAGTTTGATCAGCACCGAGAGCACGGCGGCATGAGCACCAGGTGGTGGCGATGTGCCGCCCGGTATTGCTGGGATAGATGGTCTCTTGGGATGTGCGAAGTCCAGCGCGCCTCAGCCTTGTGCCCACAGATAAAAACCGCGCAACAGTAATTGGGGAATGTGTTGTGTGGCGGGGAGGGTGGGAAGGAAGCGGGGGGCATCGCCGCCGGTAAGGATGATCTGGGCATGGGTGGCGCGCTGGCGGTATTGGGTGATGGCACCCTGCAGGGCGCTGGCGAGCATGTGGTAGACCCCGGAGCGGATGCTGGCGGCGGTGTCGTTGCCGAGGAGGGGGATATCTCCCTCTGGGGACAAGTTCGGTAGGAGGGCGGTGCCCTGGGCGAGGGCGAACAGGCTCATGGTCAGCCCCGGCAGGATGCGGCCGCCCTGGAAGCGGCCCTGGGCGTAGAGATCGATGGTGACGGCGGTGCCTGCATCAATGATGATGCTGTCCTGATGGGGGTAGTCCAGGGCGGCGGCCAGGAGGCAGCAGCAGCGGTCGAAGCCGAGGCTCTGGGCGGGGATGTAGGCGTGGGGCACCAGACGCTGGAATACCGCAGGATCGGGTTCGCGTACCGGGATGCTCCAGTGGCCGAGGATCTGCGCCCAGCCCTTGGCGGCGTGGGGGACGACGCCGCCGAGGAAGACCGGCCCTAGGCGCAGTTTTTGCGGCCAGGGGGGGGGGAGCTGGCTGGGATCGGGGGTTCCTGCGGGGGGCGTGGCCAGACGCAGGGTGGCAAAATGCTTCCCGTCTGTGCTTTCGGCCAGGAGGGTGTGGGTG
>Ga0315298_1006752_pt1 | contig 15486 bp, 11 predicted proteins | sample WHS_1_MG_FD_203077 | JGI IMG/M metagenome (GOLD analysis project Ga0315298, IMG submission 203077) | Extremophilic microbial mat communities from Washburn Hot Springs, YNP, Wyoming, USA - WHS_1_MG | ecosystem: Environmental > Aquatic > Thermal springs > Hot (42-90C) | place: USA: Wyoming... | reverse complement strand
GTGCCTATGCCAAAAGCATGGGAGTTCCAGCACCAGGCTTTATGACTATTCTGACTGGATTAATGATACTTTTTGGTGGCCTCATGGTTCTTTTTGATTTTTACCTTTTTTATGGTGCACTTCTTTTAGTGATTTTTCTCATCCCTACTGCCATTATAATGCATGGATTCTGGAAGGTTACTGATCCAATGATGAAACAGGTTCAAATGTCTCAATTTATGAAGAACATAGCACTTGCTGGCGCGGGATTAATGATGCTCTATTTTACATATGGCACTCATTAAAATTGCATGTTAGCTCATTTCCGGGTTCTTTGTTCCTTTCCACGAAGTTGCATCATCTTTTACCTCGCGAGGTCTCTTGTCTCCATCTTGCCCGCCTCGTATAATTCTATGTAGGATAGAATAACTCCGGGTTCCTCTGTTTCATCGGTCTGATACTTGACTTTAGCAGGGGAGCCCTTATGATTGCAATCAGCCAATTGAATCTTTTTTTTCACCTTTGCCCCAATACAAAAGTGGGTTCCTCCCAACCCTTTCTTTCCCTGGTATCCTTGAGACAGTTACTTACTATTCTTGAATAAAACTTCGATCACGTTTATATTGAATTATGAATACAATTCGCTTCAAAAATTCAAATGAGGAAATCATTGTCCCGAAAATATTTTGTGTCGGGAAGAATTACGCAAGGCATGCCGTTGAAATGAAATCTGATATTCCTGGCAATCCTGTTATTTTTATGAAACCGTCAACAGCTATTGTTCATGATGGCTCCAAAGTAGAGGTGCCAACCATCACTAAGGAGATGCACCACGAAACGGAAATTTTCTTTGTTATTGGTGCTGGTGGAAAGAATTTAAAGAAAAGTGATGCACTGAAGCATATTGTCGGCGTTGGGGTTGGCCTCGACCTTACGCTGAGGGATGTTCAAGGAGAGCTAAAAAGAGACGGGAACCCCTGGTTAATCTCAAAAGGATTTGACGGTTCCGCACCAATTTCAGAAGTTGTGCCCGTAGACGGCCTTGATTTGATTTCTTTGAGTATAAGGTTGTATGTTGATGGACACCTTCGGCAGCACGGAAGTTACAGAGATACTATTTTCAAAGTGGAGGAGATTATTGAGTATATCTCTCAACTGTTTACTCTCGAACGAGGAGATTTGATTTTCACTGGAACACCGGAAGGTGTTGCATCGATTAGCGCTGGCGATAAGCTTAAAGCCGAACTCCTTGACGGAAGCGGTATGGTTTTAACATCAGTTGGCGTTGAGATTGTGTGAATGGCAAAGGTCATTTCCATTGCCATACCAAAAGGTGGCGAGGGGAAAACAACCACAGCTGTTAATCTTGGAGCAAGCCTGGCAGCTTTTGAGAAGAGAGTTCTTCTAATCGATGCTGACATTCTCGGAGCAAGTGGGACTTCACTGGGCTACACAATTGATCAAATAAAAGTTGGTCTTTACGATGTCTTCAACTTTACACACACTTTGACAAGGGTTATTCACAACACAGAACTATCTTATTTGGATTTTGTCCCGTCCAACATATCCTCTGCTCAAGTTGAAGAACGATTCATGCGACTTAGCGAGAACAGGGCTGTTTTGAAGTTGGCTCTTCGGGAGGTTGACACTCAATATGATTACATACTAATTGATTGTCCCCCTTTTTTGCGGGGGATTACCACAAATGCTTTATGCGCATCAAATTCGGTTATTATTCCTATGCGGGCAAGTCATTTTTCGCTTGACTCTGTGATGAGAATTATGCGCTATCTCAAGTGGATACGCGAAACTGCAAATCCTCAAATTTATGTTGAAGGGATTCTTCTCACCATGCATGAGCCAAACACACGTGTTGCTGATATCACATCCCGCGAACTAGAAGCAAGATATTCTCGTTTTCTATTTAAGACTTTCATACCAAAGAATTCGGTTCTTGCTGAGGCTGGCTTTTTTGGGAAACCAATCCTTCTCTACAACATAAATTCAAAAGGGGCACAGGCATATTTTCGACTTGCCAGGGAGTTAATTGATCGCGAGAATCCTGATAATGGGAATTCGAATTTGCCAAACTCCAATAATATATGAGGTAATTGGTTTTACTGTTTTAATTTACTTAAGTTTCAAAAACAATACGCACTTTAATTAATTTAATTCAGCGAGATGAACAGAGAAATATCGAAAACTTATTTGCCTTCAGAAATTGAAGAGAAGTGGTATGGATACTGGATAGATAATGAAATTTTCAAGGCAAAGGTAAACCGTGAGAAAAAGCCCTACTCAATGGTAATTCCACCACCCAATATTACAGGGATATTGACCATGGGTCATATTCTGAACAATACCATTCAAGATGTCCTTGTACGGTGGAAACGTATGAAAGGCTATGAAGTTTGCTGGGTACCTGGCACCGATCATGCCGGGATAGCAACGCAGAATGTCGTCGAGAGGAGTTTGTCGAAAGAGGGGAAGGACAGGCGTTCGTTAGGTCGTGAGAAATTTCTTGCACGTGTGTGGGAATGGAAGGAACAGTACGGTGGGACAATCATAAAGCAGCTAAAAAAGTTGGGTGTCTCATGCGATTGGTCTCGTGAAAGGTTCACAATGGACCCAGGGCTTTCGGACGCGGTACAGGAGGTGTTTGTGAGACTCTATGAAAAGGGTCTTATTTACCGTGGAAAGTACATTGTGAACTGGTGTCCAAAAGATCATACAGCCATTAGCGATGATGAGGTCGAGTACAGGGAACGGGATGGGAAGCTCTATTTTCTGAGATACCCATTTGAAAATAATGATGGTTACATCGTGATTGCGACGACAAGGCCTGAAACAATGCTTGGGGACGTGGCTGTTGCAGTTAATCCCGACGACGAGAGATACAAATCAGTTATAGGGAAAAATTTGATCTTGCCACTTGTTGGTCGGAAGCTCCCAATTATTGCTGACGACTATGTTGAAAAGGGCTTTGGAACTGGTGCTCTTAAAATAACTCCTGCCCATGACCCAAATGATTTCAGAATAGCGGAGCGGCATGGTCTTGACAAGATTGTCATAATGGATGAATCGGCCAGGATTAGTAATAATGCCCCTGAAAAATACCGTGGACTTGACAGGTTTGAAGCGAGAAACAAGATACTCGAGGATCTTGAATCCTTGGGGCTGATTGAGAAGATAGAAGAGTATAAACTAAACGTCGGGGAATGTTACAGGTGTCACACTATAATTGAGCCATATCTTTCCGATCAATGGTTTGTAAAGATGAAACCTCTTGCAAAGCCCGCTCTCGAAGCTGTTCGCAGTGGCAAAATAAGATTTCACCCTGACAAGTGGATTAAAACTTATGAGCACTGGATGGAGAACATCCGCGACTGGTGTATAAGCAGACAACTCTGGTGGGGACACAGAATTCCAGTCTGGTACTGCAATAACTGCGGTGAATATGTGGTAAGTAAGGGACATCCAGAAGAGCCGTGCCAGAAGTGCGGTGGATCTTCATATCATCAGGATGAAGATGTGCTTGACACATGGTTTTCTTCGTGGTTATGGCCATTTTCGGTATTTGGCTGGCCTCAGGAAACAGAGGACCTTAAGTATTTCTATCCTACCGATACCCTTGTGACAGGCCCGGATATAATTTTTTTCTGGGTTGCGAGAATGGTTATGTCTGGTATTGAGTTTATGGGTGAAGTCCCATTTCATAATGTATACTTTACCAGCATTATCCGTGATGCCCAGGGTAGAAAGATGTCTAAGTCATTAGGCAACTCACCAGATCCGCTTGATGTGATTGCTGAATATGGAGCAGATGCTTTGAGGTTTACCATACTTTATCTGGCGCCATTAGGACAAGATGTTTTGTTCTCAAAAGATAAATGTGAAATAGGACGGAATTTTGCAAATAAAGTATGGAATGCTGGTCGATTTCTCCTTATGAATCGTAATAAGTTAGAAATTAAGGCGGCTCCAGATCCTTCGATTTTTGACTTTGCCGACAAATGGATCGTCAGCAGGCTCAATAGCGTAATTTCGGAACTTGATAAATCTCTTACCTCGTTTAGAATCAACGATGCAACAAAAATCATTTATGATTTCATCTGGCACGACTATTGCGACTGGTATGTAGAAATGATTAAAGAACGTCTTGACCAGAACATTAGTAACCGTGATCGAGCTAAAGTTATAGCAAACGCAATTTCAATTTTTGAAACGTCATTAAAAATGCTCCACCCTGTAATGCCGTTCATAACAGAAGAGCTGTACAACGTAGTGACAGAGGGGAAGAGTAAAAGCATTTCGATTGAGGAATTTCCTGAGGCAGACAACAGGTTCATAAGCGATTCCATCGAAAAAAATATGTTCTTAATTCAGGAAATCATCACATCTGTGCGTGCCATGAGAAAAGATGCCAGGATAGAGCCATCTGCTTCAATTGATCTTGTTGTCATTCCAAAAAATGAAGAAGCTTTCAATGTTATCACCATCAACCAAGCTTACATACGCAAACTTGCAAAGGTTGGGAACTTTGAAATTGGATTAACACTCAAAAAGCCCAGACCTTCAATAAGTGGAGTTGTCCTTGGAAACGAATTGTTCATTCCGTTGGCAGGTTTACTGGATCTAAGTGCTGAAAGAACTCGCATGGAAAAGGAAATTACTCGATTGAAAGGGATGATAGATACAATAGAGAAGAAACTGGGCAATGAACAGTTTGTCAGCAAAGCACCTGTACACGTAATTGAGAAGGAGCGCGTGAAGCTAAACTCGATGAAGCTTTCTCTTGCAAAGCTGCGGGAAAATTATGAGGCGATGAAATCCGACAGTTGAACTTCATTTTTTGAAAGCCGATAATCCTTCGTTATATTGAAAATTGAACATTTTTCTAGAAAGTAAATCATTTTTAAGGTAATATGGAAATGTCGTCAACAGTGTTTTCAGTTCGTGGGAAACAGAGAACTCATACCTGTGGGGAACTTAGAGCCTCACATATCGGTAGTACAGTTACTTTGAACGGATGGGTCGATCGAAGACGCGATCTGGGAGGGCTTATTTTTGTTGATCTTCGCGATCGATATGGAAAGACCCAGGTGGTCTTTAACCCACAAAGAAACGAAGACGTTTATCAAAGAGCAAAACAACTTCGCAGCGAAGACGTAATATCAGTTAGTGGGCGAGTTGAGCGCCGACCAGCTGGCACGGAAAACGAAAGTATGCCAACAGGCGAGATTGATATTCTTGCTGATTCGCTTGTAGTTTTAAATGAATCAGAAACTCCACCTTTTCCAATTGAGTCTGACATAGATGTTAGCGAGGAAATCAGGCTGAAGTATAGGTATCTCGATTTGCGTCGTGAACCAATGCAGAAGAACTTATTGGTCAGGCATAAAATGGCACAGGCAACCCGAAGGTATTTTGATGCGTTAAACTTCCTGGAAATCGAAACCCCTTTTCTTATGAAGAGCACACCAGAAGGAGCGCGTGATTATCTTGTGCCGAGCAGGATACATCGCGGGAAATTTTATGCTCTTCCTCAGTCGCCCCAAACATACAAACAAATACTGATGGTTTCCGGGTTTGATCGTTACTTCCAGATTGTGAAATGTTTCAGAGATGAGGATCTCCGTGCAGATCGTCAACCTGAATTCACTCAAATCGATGTTGAAATGTCTTTTGTGGTTGAGGAAGACATATATCAGCTAGCGGAAGGGCTAATGAAAACTTTATTTAAAGAAGTGAAAGGTATTGATATTGAAACTCCTTTTCCAAGCCTGACGTATGATGAAGCTATAAAGAAGTACGGAAGTGATAAGCCGGATCTGAGATTTGGTATGGAAATATTTGATGTAACGGAGGAAGTAAAGGGATCTTCTTTTAGAATCTTTCAAGATAGTGTGAAAAACGGTGGCTTGGTGTGCGGACTTAATTTAAAGGCCCTTTCAAGCATCAGTCGGAAGCAATTAGAGGAGTTGTCAGACTTGGCAAAGGGTTGCGGTGCTACTGGTTTAGTGCATTTCAAGGCAACTGAGAACTCATTGGAGTCGTCAACTTCAAAATTTTTCACCCCTGAACAATTGCAGCAAATCCGGCAAAAGAGCAACGCATCAAATGGCGACCTTATATTGTTGATAACGCAGTCGAAAGAAAATATTTACTCGATATTGGGCCAATTAAGGTTAGAGATAGGAAAAAAGTTTGATTTGATTGATCGCAATAAAGATGTCCTGTTATGGGTTACAAAATTTCCTCTTTTTGAATGGTCAGAAGATGAGAACCGATTCACGGCAATGCATCATCCATTCACTTCACCAGGAGAGGAGGATATGCACTTGTTGTACGAAGGATTGAATGAGTTTGCAAAGTACAAGAAGTGGAGTCGTGAAAATCCGCTGAGCAAAGTCAAAGCGCGTGCTTACGACCTTGTGTGGAATGGGAATGAGATTGCTGGGGGAAGTATAAGAATTTTTCATCCTGAACTTCAGAACACAATGTTTAAATGCCTTGGGATTTCAAGTGAAGATGCCGAAAAAAAATTTGGCTTTCTACTCGAGGCATTCAAGTACGGGGCTCCCCCTCATGGTGGCATTGCATTTGGGTTCGATAGATTGGTTGTCCTTTTCACGGGTAGTAAGTCGATTCGAGATGTCATCGCATTTCCAAAGACAAGCAGCGCTGTTTCACTGATGGATGAAGCACCAAGCGAAGTTTCTTTTGAACAGCTTGAAGAGCTTCATATAAGAATTGTCTAATTGCGGTGTTTTACCAATTATAATGAAAGGGGAAAAGTATGAAGAGCGTCATACTTTTGATTGTGTTTTCTGCAAAACTTTTTGGAATGGAAAATAATTCAATGGAACAATCTAAAGAATTTCCTCCCATTCAACGTGAAAAAAAAGCTATCGTACTTAATTATCAAACAAAAAGAGTAAGGATTGAATTGTTTAATCCTGCAACTGTGCACCTCTCAATTTCTGGAAAGGTCCAACCGCCAAAATCTTTTGCAGTTATCGAGGCTCCGGTGGAAATTCCAGAAGATGTTGTAAATGAAAGTCATAATCAGATCATCTTGAAGCTTCCGACCGGCATGTTTGTGTTCAACCGCAAAAACGCAACGTTTATGTTCAAGCCCTCAGGGAAAAAACAGCCACAGTTGCTCGATATGAAATCGTGGTCGGTTGAAGATACATCTATAGATGCTGTATTTGGGATTAATGGGGCAAGGAACTTCTATGGACTTGGAGAAAAAACACTCCCCTACAATAAGTACGGAAGTAGCTGTGTGATGTGGAACTCGGACTTTCCTGCGTATTCGGTTTATCACGATCCGCTTTATGAGAGCATACCTTTCATTTTAAAGGCAGATACACACGGAGCTTATGGGCTGTTTATAGACAATACATCCCGTTCAACCTTTGATATTGGAAAGAACAATCCTGATTTGATCACTTATCATGCATGTGGCGGAGCTTTGGAAATATATCTCGTGACAGGTGATTCTCCTGAAAAAGTTGTCGAGGCTTTTGCGGACCTCACTGGCAGGATGCCCATGCCTCCACTATGGGCACTTGGCTACCAACAGTCGAGGTGGAGTTACTACCCTGAGGAGAAGGTCATACAACTTGCAAAGGATTTTAGAGAAAAGAATATTCCCTGCGACGTCATTTATCTTGACATCGATTACATGGATGGCTACAGATGCTTTACATGGAGCCCCAAGAATTTCCCAACACCAGGAGAAATGTTAAAGGAGCTTCACTCAAACGGATTTAGAGTTGTTACAATTATCGACCCTGGCATTAAAAAGGACAGCACTTATCAAATTTACAAATCAGGTCTAAATGAGAACATATTCGTACATAAGGAAAATGGAGACCTGTTTGTTGGACAGGTTTGGCCGGGGGATTGTGTTTTTCCTGATTTTCTAAACGAGAAGGCACGAAAATGGTGGGGAAAAAAGTACAGTATTCTTGTAGAAAACGGTGTTGATGGATTCTGGAATGATATGAATGAGCCAAGTGTCTTCAATACACCAAATAAGACATTTCCTCCCGATGTTGTTCATAAACTGGACGATGGGAGTACCGTTTTTCATTATGAGGTGCACAATGTATATGGCATGGAAATGGCACGTGGTACCAGGGAGGGTTTGGAAAGACTGGAACCTCGAAAGAGACCTTTTGTTCTAACGCGTGCTAATTACGCAGGAGGGCAAAGATTTTCTGCAATGTGGACAGGCGACAACTTCTCAAGCTTTGCCCACCTGAAGTTGGCTCTGGCAATGTATTTAAATATTGGGGTAAGCGGACAGCCATTTGTAGGAAGTGATATAGGTGGTTTTGTGGGTAGCCCTGGTCCTGAACTCTTCACAAGGTGGCTCGAGCTCGGTGTTTTTACTCCGTTGTTCAGGACTCACAGTGTCATCAATTCTAACCCCCGTGAGCCCTGGGCGTTTGGAAAGGATTATGAGGATATAAACAGGCAGATTATTGAAAGAAGATACGCTCTCCTCCCTGAGGTTTATACAGCTTTTTATAATTCTTCGACGAGAGGACTTCCGATCATTAAGCCTCTCTATTTAAGCTATCCTGAAGACGAGAAGGCTTATGAGATTAAAGACGAGTTTGTTTTTGGAAATAAGTTCCTTGTTGCACCTGTACTTGATTCTGGGGTTACGAAGCGGACTGTATACTTGCCACGAGGTAATTGGTTTTATTTTTATGATGGGCGAACATTTAGCAGTGGTGAGCATGTTGTTGATGCGCCATTGGGGAGGACACCTATATTTGTAAAACAAGGCGAGATAGTTTTCCAGCAAAATGTTGTGCCATCTACTGCTACGCCTCCTGACACGTTGATCATTTCGATTTTTGGTAATGGTGAGTCGACAGGTTATGTATACTTTGATGATGGAAAAAGCATGGACTACAAAAGTGGAAAGTTTACAATTTTCCATCTACAATATCGACATACGAGCCGGGGGAATGAAGCATTGTTTAACTTCGATGGAAGCTTCAGGCCTGATTACAAAACCATAAAGCTAATCCTATCTGGAACTGGTGATGAGCTGCCAAAAGAAATACTTGTTGTTGACAAATCTGGAAAGCTCAATCGCTATAAGGCAAAGTCAGTACGAACAGGTGTAGTGGAATTCGTATTTCCATTCAAAATGTCAATAAGGAACGCATTGATAAGATAAGGGGTTCAAGATTGGCCATTTATTCATTCTAGCTCCGACACCTCCTATCCTCCATTTTTTCTTCAAATATTCATAATCCTTTTGGGGATGCTCTACTCTATGCACTTTAATAGAAAATATAAACAGGTTTGAGACGATAGCTACGTAACAAAATTGAAACAAATTGTTACGAAAAAGAAACAGAGCAATCTATATGGGTCGTAAATCAGTGTTTTTTTTAGAATTTACGTGCGTCTCTTCCGGCATGAATGTTGTTACTATAGGTGGTGAAGCTAGAAGAAATTGAGCAAGTTCTTCAAAAAGTTTGAAAAAGATTTTAAGCAACGGCAAGCTCAGCCGTAATTTCAATGGTTAATAATAAAAGGAGAAAAAATGAAAAAGTTAATGTTAGGATTAACAGTTTTGTCCACTTTATTGGTGGCAAGTCAACTTACGTTTGCACAAAGCAGCGCCTCGGCTAACGTAACTGTCCAGGCAAAAGTAATTGCTGCATTGTCAATTACCCCTACAAGTGCAACACTTAATTTTGGTGACGTTGCGCAGGGAACTTCGCCAGCAATAGATGCGGCAAGCGGCATAGCCTTTACTGTTGCTGGTGAACCAAATCATACAGCTACACTTACCTACAATTCGACGGCAACACTTCACCAAACAACTGGCTCCGCTACACTGACGTTCACTGCTAATGTCATTGGTAACACGACAAACAGTACATCGGGTGCCGCTAGTTTTCCATCAAGCATCACACTTAACGGGAGTGGAAATTACTATATCTGGCTTGGTGGCAACCTTGGAAATATTCCAGCAACCCAAACAACAGGTCAGTACACAGGTTCGTACACAATCACGGTTTCTTACTAATCTCAAAAGATGAATCGTGATAGTGTGGACACTGAAAGAGTTATGGTTAAACAAAGGCTTGGCGGCAAAAGGTGCGCTAAGCCTTTTGTTGTTATGGACCTCAACGGCAGGAATTGTTTATTGTCAGACAAAGACTTCTACAGTATCGGTTCTAGCATCAGTTGTCCAATCAATCTCAGTTTCCAGTTCAGGAGGTGCCGACGGCCAGGGGAATCTTGACTTCGGCATTTCTGTAGTTAATAGAACAGTCACGATTAATCCAAACACGAGTCCCAATGCAAGTGTTTTTACAGTAACAGGTGCAGCAGGACACTCATTTACAGTGACATACTCTAATCCAGCTGTTATAATGTCAGACGGTCAGGGGAATACATTGACTTTTATCCCAAGTGTAGTCGGTTCCTCTTCTTCTAGCTCGCAGGGGACAGCGGCGCCTGTTTCAAGTGGAGTTACTTTGACTCTTAGCTCAACAGGCGCCTATTATTTTTGGTTGGGCGGCTCAATACAGGTTCCGAATGGTCAGCAAGAGGGTACATACAGCGGCACATTTAGTCTAACAGCAACTTATTAGGATGGAGATTTTGCAAATACATAACTTGAAGATAAAGATTATCAAGAGACGCCCGAAGATCTTCTTTAAATTAATTGGGGTTTCGTATTTAGCTTCGATATTTTTTCTATTGAATGAGTGTGCATTTTCTCAAACAACAAGTCGAACAATTACCATTGACGTTGTAAATGGGCTATCTCTTTTTGTCGATCATCAGATTGACTTTGGCGAGGTTGTGCAAAACAGCGGAGCAAATATTTTAACGATTAACTCTCCCAATATAGGTCACGTAACAATTACTGGACAGAAGTGGAAGAGAGTTTATGTAACTTTGACAGCACCTGCAAGTCTTGTAAATGGGACAAACTCAATTCCATACACGCCTCAAGCTGCTTATAATAATATTAGCGATAACCCGTCGGGATCTACAATCATACCCATTCCACCTGGAACCGCAAATTTTAAATTACAAGCCCCATCTGTTAACGGAAAATTGCGAAATGCATATATTTACCTATTTGGCTCTATAAATGTTGCAAATGTTCCACCTGGAACTTATAATGGTACGTTCGTGGTATCAGTGCATTACTGATTACTTTTTGCAGCTCACTTATAGCAGGATTGTATGGTGGTGAATAAGTGTACGAAGCATCTCTCAATAGCAATTCTGTCAATAATTTTCAGTGCAAGTATCTCTGTAAGCCAAATTTCAGGGAACCAGGTAAGTGTTGATGTAATTCCGATTCAGAATTTGAATTTTGGGGATTTAGTAGCTGGAGTACCAAAGCACATATCCTATCAGGATCCGATGAATGCAGGAAGGTTTGAAGTAAGGGTCACGCATGGCAATTCCTTATTAATCATGGCCCTGCTTTTGTCTCCCGTTAGCTTAAGTGGCCCTCAGGGAGCTACACTTAACCTATCCTATACCGGAAATGATGGATATTATAGTTTGGAGCCGAAACTAACAGGAGGTGCCACATTTGATCCATTAGCAAATTTATTTTTTCTGGAATCTGGGCGCAAATACTATTTTTATATTGGTGGAACTGCAGAACCAACTCAGACCCAGCGTCCAGGTAGCTATAGCGGGCTAATTATGTTCCAGGTTGTTTATTTTTAATTGCAACGAAGGTGGAGTCTATGGAGAAAGTTAAAAGATTTGTCTTAATCATTTTGATGGCTTTGGTTACAGATGCCCAGGCGCAAGTAATTGTTGCGCCAACTATTTTATACATGAGCGACAGGGATCGGTTTGGAACATTTATAGTCATGAACAGGTCGACAACGCCGCAGGAGATTTCCATATATTTTAAATTCGGATATCCTGCTTCTGATTCACTTGGCAATCTGTTCATGCAGTACAATGATTCTGCTGCGGCAGAGAAATATTCATGTGCTAACTGGGTTCGAGGATTTCCCAAACAGTTCATCGTTAACCCTGGACAGCAACAAATTGTTCGTTTGACTGTTGCTCCTCCTCCCAACCTCCCTGATGGAATGTATTGGACGCGTTTGGTTACCCGTTCTTCGCCACAGCAAAGAACAATAGACACGATAAGAGCAGGGGTGACGGCAAACATAACTTTTGTTCTGGAACAGGTCACTACTGTTATTTACGAAAAGGGTGGATTGAACACCAGCGTTACCCTTTCTGACATTAGAATTCAGCAGGATACAAGTAATGTGAGAATACTATTTAAGCTTAACCGTGGGGGGAATGCCGCATTCTTGGGAGAAGCAAATTTAAAAATTCTAGACGCAGCCGGGAACGACGTTTATTCAGATCGACAGTTGATTGCTGCTTATTTTGATATGATGCTTAAATTTGAGGTCCCTCTTTCTAAGTTGGTCCGAGGCGCTAAATACACTGCTGAGCTTGACATAGATTCTGAACGTACCGATGTACCGCCAGAAAACGCCGTTAGAATAGATCCAATACACAAGGTTACTCGTTTCACTGTTAAATGAGGATTGAAAAGAAGATACTCGTGTGTCAATTTACCTTTTTATATGGGTCGCACGAGAGTTTACAGGATGACGAGTCCATCTCAGAGCTATTGATCTCTGATGGGGTAAAGCCCATATAAGTAACACGACGTACTTTGTCATTTAAGGCGGGAAAGATGTTGAGCGTGGTTTACTAAGTCTTAAAAAGAACTTTACCTTGCTTTGGACAAGGCAATTTTCTTATTATTGAAAAATTGATACAGCCCAGGATATTACTGCGATTTGTTGGAATTCTTCTATTGGCGGTCGTATTATCAGGACCAGCTGATGCTCAGGAAATTCAGGATGTGTATCTCTCTTTCAATTTTTCCAGTCTTGTTAACACAATCATTACTGCGCAGTATTATAATGATACCATTTACCTCCCGATTGGGGCAATTTTCAAGCAACTTAGGATTAATTATATCATTGACCCCCAGAAAAAAACAATCTCTGGCTTTTTTGTTAAGCCATCAAACAAATATGAGATAGATTTCGTAAAACGTATTAGCAACTTCAAGGGAAGAGAGACCCACCTCGACTCATCCACATTTCTTATCAAAGGGGTTGAATTTTATTTGACGCCAGTGATGTTCAAGAAAATTTTTGATCTGGATTTTACCGTGGATATGAACAATCTTTCTTTATATCTCAAGACAGAGCAAAAGCTCCCTGTGGTGGAGGATTACGAACGAAGTGTACAACGGCAATTTCTGACGATGGGGCCTAATCCGTTAGTTCAACAAGCTCCATTGAAATTTCCACGATATAAGGCATTATTTGATGGTGGTGTAATCGACTATTCGCTTACTGGTTACAGGAATGCAGGTCAAAATTCATTTTCTTACGCATTTGACGCTGGCGCGGAATTACTTGGTGGTGATCTGGAGGGAAGTATTAATGGAAGCTATTCCAGCCGAAAATCATCAATTTACGCTCAGGATATTCACTGGCGATATGTCATAGATTCGTCGAAGTATATTACATCAATCTCATTGGGTAACCTGACATCCAATGGGTTAACTCAATATGGCTTTCGTGGGTTTCAACTCACAAATATCCCTGTTTATCTCCGAACACTTTTTGGAAGCTATGCTTTTAACGTCAAGACTAATCCCAACTGGGATGTCGAGTTGTATCAAAATGGGCAACTAATAGGATACTCTAAGGCTGATGTATTTGGAAATGTCCGTTTTTCCGTTCCCCTTGTTTATGGCAGTTCCTTTCTCGACATGAAGATTTACGGGCCATCAGGTGAATTCAGGGAGGAGAAAAGGAGATTCCAGATACCTTATTCATTTGTACCCGAAGGAGAGTTTAATTACGCAATTAACGTGGGCAAATTAAATAGTGTAAACAACAATCTAATTCAGGCTAATATAGCCGCTGGTTTGACTAACTGGTTGACAGATAAGGTTGGAGTTGATTATCTTGAGAGTCCATTTTATAACAAGCCAATTGTTTATAATTCGTTATCATTGAGGTTTGCAACTTCTTATCTTCTGAACTTCGATGTGGCTCCCGCATCTGTATATCGGGCTGTATTTAGTGGATTTTATCCGTCACTGGCTAGCTTTGACATCACGTATGCTTCATACAGGCAAAATCAACTTTATAACCCCGGTCAGCTCATCAGATCACTTCAGGCGGATGGATACATTCCATTTACCTTTGCTGGGGGTAACTTTGGTCTTAGAGCCAATGGAAATGTTCAAGATTATATCTCGGGGGCAAAAACTTATAGCTATTCAGCTGATGCAAATTTTGGGGTGGCCAGTATGAACATTTCAATTGGCTATCTCGGATCCCGGTTGGATTACGGCGCTGGTTCGGCAACGACTGGATCTGCCATCGATATTGGCTTACTTTACTCGCTTTTCTTCACCCGCGGCATTCTTTCGTTTTTAAATGGGTCAATCGCTTCGACATTTTTAAGATACAATTTGCAAAGTAAAGCTGTTGATAACATTCAATTCCAGTTTTCAAGAAGCATATTCCGTTATTTCAGATTTCAACTTACTGGACAAAGAGATTTCTTTAACAAGCTTACAACATTCAGCGCTCAGATCATAGCAGACCTGCCATGGACCCGTTCTACCACCACGGTTCAATCACAGTCAAGTCAATATTTTTACTCTCAAAATCTTAGTGGAGCGATTGGATATGACAGCTATTACCGTCAGCCGTTGCTGAGCGAACTTGGATGGGTAGGTAATTCGGCAGTTACGTTTAGGTCATTCGTTGATGAAAATGGAAATGGGAGATACGATAAAGGCGAAGAAATTATAAAAGATGCTCCTGTTACACTGAGACAGGCTTCATACAGTCAGCAATATTCAACTGGACTTGTAAGAAACTGGAATCTTCTTCCATACACAAGGTACAGTGCAGATGTACAGACTTCAGTTGTTAGAAATCCACTCTGGATACCGGAGTTTTCTTCATTTTCATTTGTAACAGATCCGAACGTATATAAGTCAATTGATGTGCCGTTCTTTGTTGGCGGAGTAATTGATGGCATGGTTGTAACTTCTGGTGGAGGTGCTGGAACAGCCATTCCGGGCCTTTCACTAGAAATAAGGTCGTCCAGTGGGCAATTTAGTAAAACCATTGCAGTTTTCAATGACGGGAGTTTTTATTACATGGGGTTGCCTCCAGACAAATATGTGGCTTACATAGATTCATCACAGCTGTCGATTTTAAATATGGTCTCTCAACCCGAATTTCTTTCTTTTGCTATAAGACCTACGAAGGAGGGCGACTATGTGTCGGGGTTAAGGATAAGATTAATTCCCAAGCAAGAATTTTTGCGCGGTGAGAAGGAAGCACCTCCTGCCGAATCTTTGGTTGTCAGGTCAGAACTTATTCAACAGCCAGTTGCCCAGCAACCTTTGTCATT
>Ga0315298_1006751_pt1 | contig 15487 bp, 14 predicted proteins | sample WHS_1_MG_FD_203077 | JGI IMG/M metagenome (GOLD analysis project Ga0315298, IMG submission 203077) | Extremophilic microbial mat communities from Washburn Hot Springs, YNP, Wyoming, USA - WHS_1_MG | ecosystem: Environmental > Aquatic > Thermal springs > Hot (42-90C) | place: USA: Wyoming... | reverse complement strand
GCCGTCCGGACTGCTTTTTTGCGGCGCTAATCTTGCAGCCACCAGACTGCACCATCCACATTTGCGCTGCGGGTTTTGCTTCGTCAAAACCCGATCGCTGGTAGGGCGGGCAGTCCTCTGCCCGCCGGATGCAGAATCAACAGGGTGTTTTTCCCGCACCAACAGATTACCAGCTCGTAGCCGCGCCCGTAAGGGCGCGGAAAAACAAGATTCACACCTACAAGTCGGGTTTGCATGACCGAGCCCGACGCGCAGTGGACTGCGCGCCCTAGTGACTCTTTGTGTCTCTGTGTCGCTGCGGTGTAACTCGGCCAAGCGAGAAACCAACGTGCATGGCAACATATTCCCCGGGTGATATTCGGTTCTCAGCATCAGCCGGATGAACCAACTGCAAGTCCGGACAAGCCATTTACACGGTGAGCGATGATCTGCCGTCCGTATTGGGACTTTGGAATGATTTTTGGCGGTTTGTTAACCCACCGTTGGCACGGCGGGCTATTGCCTGTTGCCCTGACGTGCTTAGGCTTTGGGATTGGGGGCTTGGGGACAAGCCGTGTCAGCAAGTGCCTCCCGGGTTTGTCTAACAGCCGCGGGATGCGATGCGCCAGACTTGTAACTGTGCAACACGTAAAACGTGTGAAATATCCGGGCTACCGCCGGCTGAGGCGGTCGAGCAGTTTTGTGTGGATACCGCCAAACCCGCCGTTACTGAACACGCAGACCACGTCGCCCCCTTGCGCGTGTCGTGCAACGTGCGCTGCGATTGTGTCGGTGTCGGGTAGGTAAACCGCTTCTTTACCGAGCGCGCGCAGGTCGGCTGCGAGCTTTTCCGGGTCCAACCGTTTTTCAGCCGGCAGTTGCTCGGCGCGTGCGACGGCTGCAATCACGATTGCGTCTGCACCGACAAGCGCATTTGCAAGCTCGGTTTGAAAGATGTTGCGTCGGGTTGTATTCGAGCGCGGCTCGAACAGTGCCCAGATTTTTTCAGTTGGATACCTGACGCGCAGGGCTTTGAGCGTTTCGCGTATTGCAGTTGGGTGATGGCCAAAATCGTCAATCACAACCACACCCCCTGCTATGCCGCGCACTTCAAGTCTGCGCCGCACGCCTTTGAATGTGTCGAACGCGCTTTGGATTTGATGGTTTTTTAGACCGCAATGTTTCGCACATGCAATCACAGCAAGTGCATTTCGCACGTTCAGCTCGCCGATCATGTTGGTGCGGAACTTGTAGCTCGGTATTTCGAACTCGGTTGCCGTGGGTGCAAGGGTAATATTGTAGGCGCGGATTGCGTTGTCTGGGCCGAGTCCGAACCGTTTTACCGGACAATGCGTTGCCGCAGTTGACTCGAGCACAGACGCTACATTTGGGTCGTCGCCATTTGCCAGTACAAGCCCGTTCCGCGGCACCAGCCGAATTAACTGCTCAAATGCAGCCTGCACAGCCGCAAGGTCACGAAAAATATCGGCGTGATCGAACTCGATATTGTTGATGATCGCGATCTCGGGCTGGTAATGGACAAATTTGCTGCGCTTGTCGAAGAACGCGGTGTCGTACTCGTCCCCCTCGATTATGAACCATTGACTGTCTGTGAACCGTGCGCCCTGGCCGAGGTTGATCGGTATGCCGCCGATCATGTAACTCGGGTTCAGTCCGTTGTGCTCGAACACCCAGGTCAAAAGCGCTGCAGTAGTCGTTTTGCCGTGTGTACCTGCAACAACAATTACGCGCTTACCAGCGATGAAAAACTCCTTCACAAGCTCCGGCAGCGAGCAATACCGCATCTTGTGTTCGAGCACGTACTCGACCTCGGGGTTACCGCGTGAGATTGCGTTGCCAATGACAACCAGGTCAGGTTTGTACGCAAGATTGCGCTCGGTATAGCCTCTCATCAGCTCGACCTTGCGCTCGGCAAGGAACGTTGACATTGGTGGATACACGTTCTGGTCCGAGCCGGACACATAAAAGCCCATCTCCTGCATTGCGGCTGCAACTGCGCCCATCGCAGTGCCGCAAATGCCGACAAAATGTATCGTGCGAATACCTGTACCCGTGATCATCCGACCGACAGCATAATCAAAAGACGCGCCCAATGGAAATTGAAACAAACAGTGCGTGTCGGGTTTGCGTTTCAATACAGATTTTGCTTTTGCATTCGAGCCTTTAGCGGAGCAGTGGAATCTACCTGTACCTGGTTTTTCGGCTGTTCGACCTACGTAATCCAACAGCATTTCAGTTGAAGATTCACTTTTCCGTGCAGTGAGCTGGCATTGGACCGCCACCCGGCGCAAGGCGTTACAATCGGGATTCAGCGCCACCAACGAAATTTGGATTTACGCAATTGATGGTTTAGCGAATCAGATGAAACTGAGTCATTCAATCTCACCTTGGCAATCCGGTGAACATCGTGGGGTCGAGTTTAACCTTAACCGGTTCTGCGGCGTAACAGTGGATTGCGCGCGCTGCATTGCTCTATAATTTGGAGTGCGGTGGCAGAGCGAGCCGCAGCGCGCCAACACCGCTTTCGTTTCGGCCCCGAACACAGCCCAGCGGCTCCAACCTCGTACGGCATCTGGCATATGTGGAACTGCGCACCGCAGTGGGCGCGCGCCGTAGCTGCGCCCGTAAGGGCGCGGAAAAACAAGATTCAAACCCACAAGCTGGGTCTGCACAACCAACCACGGTTCGGCTCGGGCTGCACGCCATACCAACTCTGCGTGTCCGCGGTGAAGGACCAGAGGAGATGCGTTTGACAGAATCTCAACAGAGCAAGCTTTATCGCGGCGTTCTGCGAACGCCGTCCGTTTTTCACCGGCATGGGGCGGCTCCGGATGCAGGCCACGTTCGAAGGCAACCTGGCGCAGCCGGTGCGCGGTTTGTCAGTGCCAGACCGGTTTGTTGAACAGGAGCAGGATTATCGCCAGTGCACCAGCGACAAGCACCCATGTCACCATCACAATCAACAGCACACGCAATTTGCGCTGGCGCACGTCAGGTGGTGAGTCACGGAACAACAAATCCGCCAAACGCATCATAAAACTGGAAAAACAGTATCATCAGGCCGTGCTTATTGGAAAGCCGGATTGTTACTGTGTACGGTACACACGGTAAAACTGTACCTGAGCAGGCGCGTTTGTACTGTAGCTGAGTGTCATGCCTGTGGCAGTGAGGTTCGTTGTCAGCCGGCTCCATGAGATCAAGTTTGACGATGCTTCGATACCGTACTTCATGCCGGGCACGGATTCCCACTTCAGGTTCAACTGGCTGTTGCTGACCGTTAATGATAGCAATCTGAACGGCGCCTGGTACGGGTTCGCAAATACCATCAGCACAGGCAAATGATCCGATGCAGTCCGCGAGTCATTGGTCAATAGAGGTGGGGCAGGATTAGTGAGCACATCTGTACGGAAGACCTGGCTGCTGACGATGTTCGAGCATAACAGTATGCACGGCATGATGTAATCGTACCGCGCGAATAGCGAAGTTTGGATTGAGATCGTGCGTTCGTCGCCGGTGACAGGATTGCGCGGTGTAGTGATGACCAAACCGGTTGCCGGGTTTGCAATACGTTGGATAGCCGTGTTTGTGGTGCGGTAAACGTCCTCATTCAGGTCGCCGGTCAGTACGTATGGCCGTATTGAATTTGTTGTCAGAAAGCCGGTCACAAAGTAATTTGAGATTGCGCTAGCCTCGGCTGCGCGTCGTGCGATGCTGTTTGTGTCTGTGCCGGCTTTAAGGTGTGTAGTAAACACGTGCAACGGCTGGCCAAACCCAGGCACATCAATCTCAGCCTCAAACAAGTCGCGCGTAAACGTGCCGTTATATCCGAAGTTCGTCAGGCTCACCCCATCAAGCCACTTCCGCGAGCGCCTGATCGGGTAACGACTCACGATCACACTCCGGATGTAACCGTCTGTGCCCGAGTTAGTGGCGAGGTGATAACCCGGCAGATACACAGCCACAAAATTCGCCATTTGCCATGTATTGGTAAATGGGATTTCTTGGAATGTGATTATGTCGGGTTGCAGGTACTGCATCTGTCGGCCGATGGCCTGTACTTGGGGCGAGTTTGTGCTCCAGTCTTCGACGCCATTGCCACTGACGTTGTAAGTCAACAAAACAAGGCCATGGCCATCCGCCACCGAGACCATCAACAGCAAAAAGAGTAAAATCGTTCTTTTCACTTCAGGCAAACTCCAGCCTTGGCAAAACTGTCCGAAACCATCTTGCTGCGGCTAAGAAAGCATGAATTCGACTGCATGTAAACCCTTGGAGCTACAAACGCAGCCTGAATCATGAAATGACAAGTGAAGCAAAGCACGAAAGTTTGTGGGCGGGACAATTCTGGTGTTCGAACAGTTGCGCCGGAACGCAAGCTGACCCGCTCGCTTAGAATTTTGGCTGGTTCATTAAAGTGTACCTTTGCAAGGTTGCGGTGGCGATGGAAATTGTGCATGCAGGGTTTTGGTGGGCAGCGCACCCGGCATGTAAGAATATCAAACGACGAATGCACGCCACTACATTTCTCATTTCCCAATGCAAAACTGGCTGAAGATAACGTCCAGCAGGTCGTCTGTGACAGTTTTGCCGACTATCTCGCCGAGTGCATTAATTGCCTCACGCAGGTCAATTGCAGCTAACTCGAGTCCGTGGTTAGCCCGGAGCAACTCGATTGCACCAACTGCACCAGCGCGCGCGCGTGTGAGTGCATTTTGATGACGCGCATTAATTGTGACCTGCAGCATCTCGGCAACGATCTCGCCTGACCAGATCAAGTTTTTTATGGTGTCTTTGAGCCGTTCGATACCGGCCCCGGTCAAACAGCTAACTTCAACCACAGGTGGACAATGGAAAGGTTGGTCTGCCCGGGTTCCATTTTCCGGCTGCATTCGCACGAATTCTTCCGGCAGGTCTAGCCTACGTGGCAGGTCAATCTTGTTGATGATAATGATCCGTTTCTTGTCGGCGAACTGGGCAAGAAACAGTTTGTCCTCGGCGGCAAGCTGTTCGGAACAATCCAGCACGTGCAATACAAGCTCGGCTGCATCAAGAGCCGCGCGTGTGCGTTTGACACCTTCCTGTTCGACCAGGTCACGCGCATCACGCAGCCCGGCAGTGTCAATCAACACAATCGGCAGCCCGCGTATGTTGGCTGTTTCTTCGATTGTATCGCGAGTTGTGCCGGGCACATGCGACACAATTGCGCGGTCGTGACCGAGCAACCGGTTCAGCAGACTAGATTTACCGACATTTGGCCGGCCGACAATCACCGCACGCACACCGCGCCGTAAAATTCGGCCTTCATTTGCTGTGCGCAACAGGTTGTCAATCTCGGTCAAACCAGCTTCAAGCTTTGCGAGCAGTTGCGTTTTTGCAGCCGGCTCGATGTCTTCTTCAGGAAAATCAAGCTGCGCCTCGATGTGTGCCAACACGGTAATGAACTCATCGCGCAGCTTGTTGATCCGGCGCGACAGATGACCTGCGAGTTGTTCGTTAGCCGCACGCACGGCCAGCTCGGTACGTGCGTGGATCAGGTCTATGACCGCCTCAGCTTGTGCGAGATCAATTCTGCCATTGAGAAAGGCGCGTTTGGTGAACTCGCCCGGCTCAGCCAGTCGCGCCCCGTTGTGCAGCACTGTTTCCAAGACCATTTTGGCCGGTAAAATGCCACCGTGACATGTGATCTCGACCACATGCTCGCGCGTGTACGTGCGTGGGGCGCGCATCACGGCCAACAACACTTCGTCAATTGTCTGACCGTTCCGGACAACTCGACCATACTGAATTGTATGTGTAGGTGCAGCAGACGGTTTTTGTGAGTGTTTGCCGATCGGCTCGAAGCATTTGTCGGCAATCACAAGTGCGTCGGGTCCTGAGATGCGCACCACGGCCAGGCCGCCTTCGCCGAGCGGTGTTGCAATTGCAGCGATTGTGTCACTCGAGACCATCAAAGGTTACTGGCCAGAGAGCCATTGCCGGCGAATTCGGCACATTTGCGCCGAAACATGTTACGTCGCACATCCCACCAAACACGTGCAGCCATGTTCAGAACCCGAGTCGTTTGGCTGCGTCCAAAAACAGTGTATGAACGTCTTTGAGTTTGCCTGCTAACGCACATGCAGTGATGAACCTGACCGCGCCTGACGCAAGCGCCAGCATAATCACAGTTGTGATGTACAGACCGAATGCTTGAGGCGGGTCGGGTTGCATGACGCGCGGCACGCCGTGGTACAACACCGCAATTGAAAGCGCAATACCAATGCACCACGGTATCCAGGGCGACATGTGCGTGAGCATGTCAAGCAACCGCATCAGAAACAGCGGGCTAAGCCCGTAGGCAACTGTCCTAAAAGCTTGTTGGAACGATTGCCGACCGTGAAATGTTTCACAGATACGCTTGAGAAGTTTCGCACCGAAAAACACCAACGCAACGCTCAGCACACATTGAAATGCTTCATAGCTGATCGCCTCTGCGGTTGAGAATTTTTTGATTGCCTTGACTGGCCCATGGGCTTTGCCCCAATGCACCAGGGCATAACCTTCGGCTGCACAGGTGATCGCAAGCAATGGCAGCAGAAATGCCAGTGCAACCGACAAGTAATTCCGGTTTTCCAGGACGATATTGTCCCATGTACGTACCGGATTCAACACAAGTAAAATTGCCTTGATCATGCGCCCAACTGATACATGCTGGAGGCGCAAATGACAATCAATTTACGCGCGCAGATCACTGTAGAGCGTGCTTGTGCAGCGGTTGGATTGACCGGGACAAAACCGGTCCACCGTTAAAACCTAAACAATGGTTGCGTTATGAACAACGTCAGTTCAGCTCAGTTGCCGTGCCTGATATTGGGGGCGTTCGTTGCAGTCTGTCTGGCGGTTTGTGGCTGCAAGACTACTCCAAAAATTGACTGGCAAAGCAGAATCGGCAATTACACCTACGACCAAGCGGTGCTCGAGCTTGGTCCACCTGACCGCTACGCAAAGCTCACCGACGACACGGTCGTAGCCGAGTGGATAACGGGCCGTGGCAGTTCACAAGTTTGGCTCAACTACGGCTACGGGTACGGCTATTGGTGGACACAGCCGGCGTATGTAACAACTTCGTCACCCGAACGATTGCTGCGACTCACATTCGGCCCAGACGGCAAACTTAAAGCCTGGAAAACGCTTTACCGATAAATTGGCCTTTCTTTTCAGTTGTACACGTGCTTGACTGAGGCGCGCCATGAAGCCGGACCTGGGCATATGGGACAAACTGACCCGAGCTGCGATTTGGCTTTTGGTTGTGGCCGGTGTGGTTGGGGTGGTTGTTCTGTTCACTCCGCTTTTCAGGCAGAAGGAACGGCTACACAAAGAATTGATCCGACTCGATTCGCAAATCGAGAAAGCGCATCAGGAAAACAAACAACTCGAAGCATCGGTTAAACTTCTCAGCCGCGACCCGAAAGCGGTTGAACGACTCGCACGCGAAAAACTCGGCTATGCCAAACCCGGCGAAACTATCATCCGGTTCATCCCGGGAACAAACACGCCGGTTCAGCCGTAGCAGTGCTTCACCAAGCGTACCGCGGCTGGAAACCTACGGTTGCAACTGCTTAGACAGTCATGATCTCCTTCTCTTTGTGCGCGAGGTGCTCGTCTATTTTTGCGATGTACTTGTCGTGAAGCTTTTGGATTTCTTTCTCGGCAACCAAAGCCTGGTCTTCGGGGATTTTGCCCGCTTTCTGTTCCTTTTTGATCGCCTCGATTGCGTCGCGCCGCACATGCCGGATCGCAACTCGACCGTCCTCAGCCATTTTCCGGACAATCTTTACAAACTCGAGTCGTCGTTCCTGACTTAACTCGGGGAAAAAGATGCGAATTGTCTTGCCTTGTACGGTTGGGGTTAAGCCGAGGTTGGCCTTTTGTATGGCTTTTTCGATCGGATGCAATGTGCTGGCGTCCCACGGCTGAATCACCAACACACGTGGTTCGGGTGTTGTGATCCCCGCAAGCTCGCGTATGCGCATTTGCGCACCGTAAACCTCCACAAGCACATTCTCCACCAGTGCAGGCGACGCTTTCCCGGTGCGCACAGTCGCAAACTCGTTCTGTACGAACCGCTCAGTCTTCTGCATCTTTTCCTCGGCCTCCAATAAAATCTCGTCCGTAGTCATACCTGCGCAAATCTAGCCAAACATGGCCGGTATGTATAGCCCAAAAACCCGCGCTGCATGCATCTGATGTCTACCCGCCCGTGCACACGGAACGTGAGCCGCCGTGACGCAGTTGCTGGTCTGGGGAATACAACATTCAAATTGATTTGAACTGCTAATCTTGGTCTGGAGTGCAGCAGAGAATGGGTAACAACTACGCATACACTTTTCCCGCTCTGGCGGTCTGGTGTGACACGACACGGCCCAGGGCAATTTCGGCTTTGCGACGGCGGTTGCCCCGGACTAGTATGCAGGCGCGTTTTTATGGGCGAGTTCACAATAGGTCAAATGGTCTTTATCCGGCCTGACGGGCGACAGCCAGGTCAGCTCAGACCGGTCAGGTTCCAAAACAACATTGCACCGCATGCAGCCGGCTCGACCCTGATCGAGTGGGGCAACACACGCGTCATCTGCGCCGTGACTGTCGAGGAAGCCGTGCCTAAATGGATGCGTGACCAAAACGTGCTCGGCGGCTGGATCACGGCGGAGTATTCAATGTTGCCGTACTCGACCGTCGAACGGAAACCGCGTGAGATCAGCCGTGGCAAAATCGAGGGGCGCACACAAGAAATCCAGCGGTTGATAGGCCGTGCGATGCGCGCGGCGGTTGACTTGCAAAAGCTCGGCTCGCGCACGTTGTGGGTGGATTGCGACGTTTTACAGGCCGACGGCGGCACGCGTACCGCTGCGATAACAGGCTCGTATGTGGCACTTGCATTGGCGGTGCGGAATCTTTTAGCCGCCGGTAAACTGGCCGATAACCCCCTGCTGCACCCTGTTGCAGCCGTAAGTGTCGGACTTGTACATGACCGGATCCTACTTGACCTATGTTACACTGAAGATGTCGAGGCCAGTGTTGACTTTGTGCTTGTGATGAATGCGGCGGGTGAGCTTATCGAAGTCCAAGCCACAGGCGAACAGGCCACGTTCACAGAAGCGCATCTGGCGGAGTTAATTGCACTGGGTAAAACCGGCATACAACAACTTTTCAACGCCCAAAAAGCTGCTCTTGAATGAACGGTTAGTACCCATCCGGTAAAGGTTTGCCGCGCTGTGGTGCCGGTCTGACCGGTTTTAATGTATGGCCGGCACGCCTAGAGGGGCGAAGTTGCCTTTCATCAGTTTCCCATCGCGACCAAGGAGCTGTTAAAACAGCTTCTCATCTTGAAGCTATGCCCGCCACGTGCGCCCGGCTCGAACTAAAGCCTCCTCATCAAACGCGGAATTTACTGCGCCACAGAGGGGCGCGCGCCAGTCCACAACTTTTGTAGCGGCATTCTGCGAACGCCGTCCGTTTTCCTGAGCATGGGAATAGCATGACAATCCAGCAAGTGCTAGACAACAAAATCGGGCGTTCACAGACCGCCGCTACAGTACTGCAAGGTGAACGTAGCCGCGCCCGTAAGGGCGCGGAAAAACAAGATTCAAGCAGATAGGCTGGGTCCAGCGTGAGCGGCTCCGGCGCGCAGTGGACTGCGCGCCCTACCTTACTCTGCGCTTCAGCGTCTTTGCATTAAAAATGCGGACGCATGAGGCCATACGTCCCTACCAACGCAACAAAATTTTTTGGGTAGGGACACATCGCCGAGGCGTCAGGTCGGTGTGGCTATGCAACTGTTATTGTGCTGTGGCGCGCGGCCATCTTGGCCGCAGTGCCATTAAGGCGGGTGTAGTGTGTCAGGGGCTTTTTTCCACCGGAACAGTTCTGGAGCTGTGAAATTACCAGGCTGTTGAAAAATGGCTGTTTTGGAAAACCGCCCCTCGAAAACATTGGGATTTTTGCATTTTTTCGGCCGAAAATGACTTTTTCAATACCCTGCTAGTGGCTGTTGTAGGCCGAAAGGCCGGGCACTCAACCTTTGTGAGCTTGCGAATTGTGCGTTTCGGCTTAATCCGGCTGGGGCGATTTGGACTCAGTCGAGTCGGAAGCTGGAACTGGCTGTGGCAATTGTCCGGTCACGTCATGTGGGGTGGTTTGCGTGTGATGTTCGGTTTCGGGCAGTTCAGTCTGTTGCACCGGTTGTGCCGGTTCGGGTACGGGGGCCGTTTGTGCCTGTTTCCAAGGTTTAATGGTTTCGATCCGGTAGCGTTTCTGGCCGTGCTCGAGTTCGAGCACGAGTTCGTCTCCGGGTTTATGTCCCATGAGCGCCTGGGCTATTGGCGACAGGTAACTGACCACGCCACGTTCCGGGTCGCTGTCCCAAGCACCCAGGATGGCGAATGTTTCGGTATGGCCTGTGTCAAGCTCGGTTATTTGGACAATTGTACCTGGGCTGACGGTTTCACCTGTGGCATCGGAGAAATCCGTGCCGCGCGCGCGGCTCAGCTCAAGCTCAAGCTCGGCTTTGCGTTGGAGCAACAGCTTTTGCATTTCCTTGGCTGCTTTATATTCGTGGTTTTCGGCAAGGTCACCGTAGCTACGAGCAATGGCAATTTCCTTGGAATTTTCCGGAATCTTTTTGTGCACCAGTTCCTGGTACTCTTTTTTGCGTCGTTCGAGGCTTTCCCATGAAACCAAGAGTGCGTTGTCTTGTTTGACCTGCTCGCCTGAGACAATCGGTTGGATGGCTGGACAAATCTTCAATATCCGCCCGAGCAACGAGCGCCGGTCGCGTTCGTCGTCGAAACACGGCGAAAGTTGCAGTGCGCGTGTCAGGTCGGTCACAATCTCGAGGTCAGCCGAACCGATCAGGTCGGCCATCAGGTCTGCATCTGCAACCAGGTAATCGCGCAGCCGGTTACCGCGTCTGTTGCTGAACAGGTCGTCTTCCATGGCACTGAGCATTGCGCGGAACATTTCCGGCCCAACGATATCTGCAAACGCATCACTTCTGTCCTTCGCCAGCCACAGCAGCAGTTCACTGCTTGCCATGTGCTGGTTGATGAGTCGTCTCAAGGTTTCTTTGAGCTGGTCGAGCTTGCCTTCAGCGATCAGCACCTGCGCAAACTCACGGCACAACCGGGCTGAAACGCTGTTGATCGCGCCCAGCAGAATATCGGCCCATTTGTCCGGATTCGCTGCCTTGAACGATTCAAGCGCGCGCCGGTGTTTTGTGGCTGGGACCTGTTCCATTACCTGAGCGAACTTCACGTCCTGAGCCCATATGGCCTCGGCGGTTAATTCACCTTCGGCAGGGGGCAACCCAGCAGCGGCACGGAGATCGTCTCTGATAAAAATGGCTTCCAGCGCAACTGCAGGTTGCGTACGTTGATGCGTGGCGATTTCGGCATTTAGCATCTCGATGACTTCGGGCAGTGCAGCGGGCAGCTCAGGCAGTTCATGCGCATTTTTGAGCAGTTCAGTTGCCACTGTAACCCGCGCTTTCAACCCTTTGGCGGCACGGAACTCCTCAAGCAACCGTTCCTGAAGCGAGGTTTCACGGTCCTGGTACTGGATGGGATCGGTTTTCTTGAGCGGGACGTAAAAATGCCCGTCTTTCTTTAGCTGGCGTTTGGTTGTCTCCCACCATTTTTTCCAGTCTTCGCCGATGACATCCGGCACAAGCACCTGTTCGATCTGTTCCAATGTAGCTTTGCCGTGGTAACTTTCGAGCATCAGCCGAATTAATCCAACCGGATTTGTGGCAGCCATCTGCCGCAGCTCAGCCAGATTTGTGGCCTTGCGCGCCAGGATATGGTCTTTAGGGATCGGCTTAAGTGTTTCTGCGGCAAAAGCAAGGTCCATCGTGTGCCCCGGCTTGTTCGGGAAATCTATCGTGAACCGGGCAAAAACCGGGTCAATACTCCTGATCCGGCCAAAACCCCAACTGCGGTGCAGACAAAAACCGCTCTCGGCCAGCGCCGTTAGTGGTTCGATATGCCGGCCTTCAATTTTGCCGGCTGCAGCAAGTTTGATAAATTCTTCGCGCATAAGCCTAAGTTCTCGCCCTTGAACACCCAACGGTGCAATATTCAACCTGATGCGCCCCCGAAATCCAAGACAAATTGCATTGCGAGTTCTGAGCCACTGGCACAAAAGCGGCCATTTTCTTGAAGAGCTGCTTGATGCCGAGCTTGCAAAAGGCCGACTTTCAGACCGTGACTGCGCATTAACGCATGAGCTTGTCTGCGGCGTGGCGCGTTGGCAGGCAACACTCGACTGGCTAATAAGCCGCAAAACAAAGGGCCAGTACCAACGGCCATTGCTACAAATCATATTGCAGCTTGGGCTTTACCAGATGTTCTGGCTCGAGCGTGTGCCTGAGCACGCAATCGTAAATGAAGCGGTCGAACAGGCCAAGCAATGCGGTTTCGGCTCACACGCCGGGTTTATCAACGCCGTTTTGCGCAGCTACGCGCGCGAACGCAGCGCAACTGAAAAATTGCTCGCCGAGCTGAAAACGGCCCAGCCTGCCCTGGGCTACTCGCATCCGGACTGGCTTTGGCAACGCTGGCGCGATCGTTGGAACGACGAAAATGCAAAACAGTTGTTGGACTGGAACAATACGCCGCCGGTTATATGCGCCCGTGTCAACACAATCAAAACCGATCCCGGCAAATTACTCGCACGCTGGCGCGACGAAAACGTCGAGTACGATTTCGTTTACCGCGACTGGCTTGAAGAAAACCTCGCTTTCGAGCTTAGAACGCATCCGCAACTTGCCAGGCTCGGCAGTTTTTGCGACGGCTGGTTTTATGTGCAGGACCCGAGCACGTTACTTGCTGTGCGCGAGCTTGACCCGCAGCCGGGTGAAACCGTTCTTGACATGTGCGCAGCACCTGGCGGCAAAACAACTTACATCGCGCAATTGATGCAAAATCAGGGCAAAATCATCGCCTCGGACATTTCAGAAGCCAGATTAAACTTGGTCCGGGAAAACTGCGCACGACTCGGTGTAACCTGCGTTGAAACTGTCTTGTCCACTGCCCTTGCGACTCTGGCCTCGACCAAGTTTGACCGCGTGCTTGTTGATGCACCGTGCACAAACACGGGCGTGATGCGCCGACGCGCAGACCTGCGTTGGCGGGTCAAACCTGAGGAAATTACCCGACTCAAAAAGACACAACTCGAGCTGCTTGAGCGCGCGGCTTCCTACGTCAAGCGCGGTGGCGTGCTGGTTTACAGCACATGCAGCCTTGAACCGGAAGAAAACCAACAGGTTGTTGCCGAATTCCTCAGTCGGCATGACGAGTTCAGACTCGACCGTCAACGCGAGCTGGTACCGTTCAGAGACCGTGTTGACGGTGCATACGTGGCGCGCCTGCAACGCACGTAAAAGTTTGCGCGCACCGGACGCGGGATGCTTTTTGCCTTGCTGCGTTGCGGTCATTCGTCGTGTTCCGTCAAAGCCCCAATCCAACCCACGTGTGCGCAAGGCCTGGGTTTCTTGTCACATGCCCATGATCTGATACCCGCAATCAACGTAAATGACCTGGCCGGTAATTGCCGCTGCGCCGTCGCTGGCAAGAAACAATCCAACTGAACCGAGTTCTTCAGGCAACACGTTGCGTTTCAGTGGCGTTTTTGCCTCGTAATGTTTGAGTATCCTTCCGAACCCCGCAATGCCGCGCGCTGCAAGTGTACTGACCGGTCCTGCGCTGATGCAATTGACGCGAATCTTGCGCGGGCCGAGGTCGTAGGCAAGGTACCGCACACACGCCTCGAGCGATGCCTTCGCTGCGCCCATCACATTGTAATGGGGGATGACACGTTCAGACCCGATATAGCTCATGGTCAGGATACTACCGCCTTCTGTCATGAGTGGCGCTGCCGCACGTGCAAGTGCCACAAGCGAATACGCGCTCACATCGTGCGCAATCCGAAACGCATCGCGTGTTGTGTTGATGAACGCGCCTTCGAGAGCTGGCTTCGGCGCAAATGCAATCGAATGCAACAGCAAATGCAATTTGCCAAACTGCCGCTTGACCTCGGCAAATACATTCTCGATGTCTTGGTCACGGGTCACGTCGCACGGTAAAACGGGTGTGTCTGTGCCAAATGCAGTCGCCAATTCTTCGACCGCCTCTCTGACACGTTCGCCCTGGTATGTGAAGGCAAGTTTCGCGCCTTCACGCGCCCAAGCCTGTGCAATTGCCCAGGCAATCGAACGCTGATTCGCCACGCCAAATACGACACCAAATTTTCCGTCTAACAACCGCATGTTGAGCCGTTGAATCGTTAAACCGTAACTAACATGGAACTGCACACGCAGGTTATCAATCAAGAAAGCCGACCGCGCCGAAATCGTCTCTCTCTCGGCAAGTGTCCAGAGAACGCTTCCGTTGCCGACCCGTTGCATGCCAGGCGCATTGGATTAGACCCGCTGGAATGTATTGGCAAAAAAACTTCGAGTTGACCGGCAGTGCCAGTACAGGCTCGACGTGCAATTGAGTGATTTTATTGGCTTGGGCGAGCAGGGTATGGAGGCCGGCACGGCTTTGTGCGTTGTTCATCGGCAAACGCTTGGCAGGCTTTTGCAATTTGGGCTTGTCAGCACCGTTCACAGCCGCAGTGAGCAGGAACGTCACTAGGCGAGAATTTTTAATGGTCGGACACGTCCGCGCTTTGACTCGGGGGCAATGTGGCGCCAACGCCAATGAGACCGGCCTTTGGACAGCCACACCATCCCAGCGCAGCCGTGCAGAGCAACGCTCAACAGCGCGCCAATACAATCTACACGGCGTTTGTAGCGGCGTTCTGCGAACGCCGCCCGTTTTTCCGTAGCATTGGTGCTGCCACGCACTCCCGCAAATGTGCGACGAGAAAAACTTCGTGGTCACAGACTGCCGCTACAGCACTGCAGGTGAACGTAGCCGCGCTCGTAAGAGCGCGGACGGGAGGATTCCGGCCGAGAAGCCGGGTCAGCACGACCCACACCGGCGCGTCCCGCACATGCGGGACGCGCCCTACCTTACTCTCTACGCCTCTGCTGTGAAGGATTGGAGTAGAAGCTTTTGGAGCGCGGTGCTCCAGCACCGCTTTCGGTTCCATTGATTGACGACTTCCATGTCGGCCAAAGTTTGGTATAGCCCGAGCGCGCGCAGCAGCCGGCTTGGATAAAGCCTTACCCTCGAACACACGGCTCTTACTGCGCCCCTTCAGCGGCGCCATCCGTAGCCGCGCCCGTAAGGGCGCGGAAAAACAAGATTCAAACCTAGAGCCGTGTCTGCATTAACCAACCCCGGCGCGCAGTGGACTGCGCGCCCTACCTTAACTCTGCGCCTCAGCGTCTCAGCCGTTAAACGTAGCCGCGCCCGTAAGGGCGCGGAAAAACAAGATTCAAACCTAAAAGCCGGGTCTGCACGACCCACACCGGCGCGGCCCCCCCCAACGGGGCGCGCCCCACCAA
>Ga0315298_1006750_pt1 | contig 15488 bp, 18 predicted proteins | sample WHS_1_MG_FD_203077 | JGI IMG/M metagenome (GOLD analysis project Ga0315298, IMG submission 203077) | Extremophilic microbial mat communities from Washburn Hot Springs, YNP, Wyoming, USA - WHS_1_MG | ecosystem: Environmental > Aquatic > Thermal springs > Hot (42-90C) | place: USA: Wyoming... | reverse complement strand
TCCTTTTACCCGCGTCGCTACGCTCCGCCTGCCCCGGCCGGATGGCCGTGGACAGGGTGGCCGGATCATCGTGGAACCAGTGGCCGGATGCCGATGGATTGAGTGGCCGAATGGCATGGAATACGCAATGCAGTATTAAGCAGCGTATTAATAGCATAATAGATGTGTAATAGATGCATGCTAGTCTTGACTTAATAGATATAGTGTGCATACTGTTATTATGTAGGTAGCGTACTACAATGATATATAGGGGGAGAGTAATACGAGTGTTCCAGTGAGTTTTATTATATCGGCATATAAAGTTGATATTGAGAGTAAGAGAGACACAGGATGGACCTGGACTATGATTCTGGATGCATTAAAAAAAGCAGGTGCTGAACTTCCAGCAGGCTTCAATACACAGAAGCTATCACTGGCATATAAAAGGACGGAACGTTACAGAATACAACAAAGAGAACTTCCAGATATCACTGTAGACCTGATTGCTGCTCCTGTGGCTTATACTGCAACAGTAGTCAAAGCAGGCGCGGATGTGCAAATCCCAGCGCAAAAGAGAACTGTGCAAGAAATGGTGCAAGCAGCAAAAGAGGCAGCTGCAGCAAAAGAGTTAAAAAAGGCAGAAGAGTCAGAAGAGTCAGAGTATTATGAAGAAGTGGATTTAACGTAAGATATCTTCAGTAAAACTAAGCAACCATCATAATAATATAGTACTATAGATCTAATTGTCATGCATATTTAACTATAGTTAACAATAGTTATAGTATAATAGACCCAGTTGTCACCTATATTGCACATGATGTAGACAACATCATCAAATATAGGTGCATACTCATATAAAGATGTATTGATCCGTATAAGTATCATCTATTAAATGGATACCCGGCGGGTATCCTAAATCACGCACATTCGCACCCTACTGTGACAAGTCGTACAGGTCAAAAGCGAAAAGCAACCCACCACCCCCCCTATTTTGGGGAGGGGAGGATGGGTGTTTTTATTGCGCTGGTAAACCTGCGCTGTCGTTGAAGTGCATCACAATTGCGTTTGCCATCAATCAGGCTCTAGAAGAGGCTTTTAAAGCATGCCCTCTGGGAGGCTCGACTGAAGCTCTCACTTCTACGCAGGTGCGGACGCAAGGCTTATACGCAATGCCGCGCTTAATAAAAGCGCATAGCTCTCCTGCGTACAGTCTTCTGCATGCACTCCGGGTCCCGCTGTCCTTCGCTCTCACTTCAGCGCCGATACGCACCCTTGCCTCGCCAACGGCGAGGTCAGCAACGCAATGCTCTGTGCCAGCGGCTTTTCGCTGGCGCTGGCATTGCTAAGCTGAGGTGCTACAGGCGCGAGCGAAGGACGGGGGGTGAAGCAGCAGAGAACTGCAAGTCGAGATATGAGACACAGACGTAGGTGTGGATAGCGTTTACGTGGGTAGCACAAGAAAAAGAAGAGAAGGAAAGGGAGCCGGAGGCTCCCCTCTTATACGCTTATGCGCTTATGTGCTTATGCGCTGCTTATCTATAAGTAGAAGTAGAAGAGGGAGCGGCTTTTCGCTCCCTTTTCTTCAATGCTTCTCCCTGTGCCACCTCACTTCTACGTTGTTTATTTCTATAGATTGTGTGACCACTTGTGACCACTTGTGACCACTTTGTGACCACTCATGGTCACACACTTTTTACTCTACAACTTCATAGCTATTATCTCATCTATTATCGCGCTTGTGACCACTTATATATATATACTCATATAGTATTTATTTGTTTTATTTATATTCAGTACAGGTTTGTAGCTGTTAGTTAAACTTATCTTATCACTATGAGTGCCATCTTGATTTTATTTATCTCATGATATGCTCTCTAATAATATCGTGTTTATGTTTTTATTAGGGGTGTGCATTTCTGAGACTGGTCACAAAAGCAAAATAAGTGCATATTTACGCTTAAACTTTTACAGATATTCTTGTGTGACCATGGTGGTCACAAGTGGTCACAAGTGGTCACAAGTGGTCACAAGAGTGAACATAAATAGAAGGAGCCTATATGGGCTCCATTCACTCAACGCTTACCCACCTATTCACGAGTATTAGATGGTATTAACACGGCTTTAGCAGGCGTTGATGTAAAACGCACAGTCTGTCCTTTTATACAACACGGAGTTGACTTAAGTGGCTCTGCCCAGCTTCCATTTGCTCTCCATCTCGTATTTGCTAGTAGTCGTGATAGCTCTATATTTTGTAAAGCGATAGCAGTATATGAGAGATCATCTTTCTTGAACCCAGCTCTGATGCCGATCATTCTGAGCGCATGATCCGCATCCTCATCATGATCCTCTGCTTTTTCTATAGCCTCTCCAATGGTCATGGTATCAACTCTAGTGCTTTCGCTGCCAGACCCATTATACTGTATACACTCTACGCGAATCTTGGTTTCTGTGATCAACTTGTACACTGACTCATAATCTTTGCGCTGCTCTCTCGCTACTTCTATTTCTTCAACCATATCTTTAAGAGTCGCGCTTACCATATCCTTGATATTTTTTGAGAGATCTTCTACACGCGTCAGACTTTTCTTGATGCTGTAGACGAGCACTGCGCCTGCGACTACTGTGCAGTAAGAATCACGCTCTCTATCATCGGCTTTAGTAGGCTCTTGTACTTTATACTCTTTTTTCACAGCACTTAGTATCTCTTTATAAAGATCCCATCGTCTCCATATCGACCACATGAACTGCGCCCTATCTTCTTCTGTGGCTATAGGTGCATCTTTCCCATCATGATCCGCTGGCTGCATACGTAGTCTGACAATTCTACCGGCGTCTGCGCTCTCTAAAGCGGGACTACTAACAGAAAAGAACGCGAAGGGGTACATTTCCCTATATTGCATACCACTCTGGTTACTTGTGCCTTTAATAGTGGCGTTTTTAGACGTGTATGCAGCACGCATTGACTGCAAGATCGACACAGTTGCACCTACTTTTTGATCTGTACCAGTTGTCTCGAATTCATCTAGTAGTACGGGCACACTGCTATCCCTAATACTCTGTCTGATTGCAGCACTCGACGCTCTCTCTACTGATAGTGCTGACTCTCCCAGAAGACTTGATATGTAGTGAAAAAGCTTCGACTTTCCTGCGCCTGCTTCACCAGTAATCCATATCGATGGTCTAGTCTCTAGTGCAGCACAGTATATCGCAGAGACGATCCATCCTACTGTAATCGCTACCCCGATCTCTGACTCGTATACGAATTTCCATGTCGATAGGTCCTCCAGCACTTTTTTTGTCACATCCACATCTTTATCGCTCTCTGCTACGTAAGCTGGCATGGAGTACTTTGACTGTGTCGTATAGATAGCAGCGCGCTTTCTTGATAGGTCGATACGCTCTACGTCTTTACCTGTATTATCTACACAGAAATCAGCACTATTTATTACTAGTCTACCCTCTTTATCGGACCAGCAGCCAGTAGAGTAGCAGTTACTAGTAGAGAAGTGTCTTAGTGATCCAGCCGTACCAGCTATCTCTAGAGACGCCGCTTTATGATTAATGCCTGTGTCACCCGTGCGTGGATCGATTTTTAAGAAGTACCTAGTGAGCCAGCTTTTTCCGCAGAAAGCCTGTAGAACTGTGTCAGCTTTAACTTCGGACATCGTCACTTCTATAAGCGCATTTTGCCTGCGTGACCATAAAACTATATTTTTATCATGTAGTCCCATAACTATAGGACCCTCTAACTTTTCATTTTCTTCACCACCATATAAGTCTATAGTAGTTTTAGTTGCTGATGTGACTACTGAAAAAGCAGCACTCTTTTTCTTAGATATACTTTCAGACTTGACCTTACCTTCTTTATTTTGTAACGTAGTCATATTGCTTTACTCCTTTAAGTTAGCAATGTTCTAGAGCGCATCCGATATGCGCTCTTCGTTTAACTGGTTATACTATTCCCGCCTCTTCTTTAGCACTCATCTTAACTCCTCCACGTGCCGCCATCTTTGCCTCGTACTCTTCTATAGTGCGGCGACATTTTTCAATTTTCTTCTTCTCAAGAATGCGCTTTCTATAAATATATGCGCACTTACGTCTTTCTTCTATAATTATTTCTGCTGGTCTCATATCTTTTTTCATTATATGCATCTCCTTTTTCATCAATCATAATATCATACAACAATATAAGAGCTGCATAGTCAAGTATATAGTGAGGATTTATTTTCATGGGTGCAATAAATTACTTGTTAGTAAAACCCCTAAATACTCACGGAAGTCTTATTAAAACAGGTATCTGTGACGTGAATTTCTTTCAAGTAATTTATACTGCCATGTATGTATAACGGGGCGTAATAGTTATGCTACTTTACACAAACTAACGTACAGAACTTCAGTTCTGTGCGTTAGTTTGAGCATATACACACAGCCATTAAGATGTACAGGTTACACGGCAGATATGCACATATCTGATACATGAAAGATAATGCGGAGCAATCAACAGTATATCTGTATTAATATACTTCCGCATATCATCATAATAGCAGGTCATGCATATGCTATGGGACTTGACGTATAGTGACTTGTCACAGAAAGAGATTGTGAAGTATGCTATCGCTACTCTGCACCAGAGCAGATGAGGTGGATGTGGATGTGCTTTCGGAAAGCACCCGCTGCTAACTGTTAGCACCTCACACTGGGACAGCATTGACTGAGAATCGACAGCGATGAGATTCAGTGTGAAGTGTCACAGCGTTTCATAGAATCATGCAGTTTACTGCAACTTGTTGATTTGACTATTTCCCTAAATCCTCACAATGATAACTAGACCTATTCCATCTGACTCCTAAGCGGTAGGTCGCGCGTTCGATTCGCGCTCGGGGCACCAATAAATTGACATCAAACAGAAGATCTCCGGCTGTTTCCGAACCTTCGATGGGGCCAGCGCTTTCTGCACGATCCGATCCTGTCTGGAAACCCTACGCAAGCAGGGCGTCAACCCGCGGCACGCGTTGGTTCCGTCTTTTCAGGGGAAATCCCGCAACCAGCCACTGGGTAAATGTACCTCTGGTGAATAGTTATTTTCAAACAACGCAGCAATGTTTGGCATGTGCTATCCTTGTGAGTAGTTACCAGTAAAAAAGGATGACTATGCGTGAATTTACCCCTCTCTCCGCATGACGGCGCACAAATTCTCAAGGAGATTCATGTCGCTAGCAATAAAACGGTATTAGTCACGATGAATTGTCAGCTTTTTGATGCGCTTTGTCTTTGTGTTGGCAATGCTTATAAAACTGATTCATGGCTTGCGATGCGAGTGCTTGAGGTTGGCGATCTATCCGACGATACAATTAGGTCATATCTTAGAGCTATGTTTCAGGAAGTATTGTCTAGGCATAATCCTATCCATGAAATAGCAGTCGAAGAGGCAAGAATAAGTTTGGTGACCCACGTTGTTCAATGAAATGGTTCTTGATTTTTGAGTGAATAACTACAGAAAATTCCGCCCCATGAACGGCGCTGCACCGCGCATGAAGATCTTCCCCAGCGTCAAAGGCTGGGTAATGGAGGTCCCATTATGATTACTTCCACCAAGGTACCGCCGATGGCATCCTGGTGGCGCGCGGTCTGAAAACCATCAGGAAACCCCGAGCGTGGAAGCCTTGATCGCCAGCGCTGTGCGGCACAGTGTCCCTGGATTCTGGCACATGAGCCCCCATCAGCAGACCTGCCAGCGTTTATGTCTGCAATATGGTGTCTATCCTGTAGAAATAGCGATTCCCGATACGGGCTGGGAACATGCGGTACGCCGTTGGCTGGTCACCAACGGATTTGAAAAGGAGCTAATTCTCTTGACCCAGGGCCCAAACAAAGGCCACTCGGGCGGAACCAATCGCCTGGAACTCATTCACCTGGATGGTTCTGTCCACCCATGACAAGGAGGTTTTATGGATAGCTTGATTGAAGACATCATCGCCCGCGAAATTCTGGATTCACGCGGTAACCCCACTGTCGAAGTGGAGGTGTACCTCAATAATGGCCAGCATGCGCGGGCGGCGGTACCCTCCGGTGCTTCCACCGGCAGCAGGGAAGCCGTCGAATTGCGTGACGGTGACAGCCCTCGTTTCGGCGGCAAGGGTGTACGGCAAGTAGTGAAAAACGTCGAGGAAATCATCGCATCGGACCTCCAAGGTCTGGATGTCCGCGACCAGAAAGCCATTGATGATACGCTGATCGGCCTGGATGGAACGGAAAACAAAAGCAATCTGGGGGCCAACGCCCTGCTGGGTGTATCCATGGCCTGCGCCCGTGCCGCCGCCGATTATTGTGATCTGCCGCTCTACGCGTATCTCGGCGGTCCCGGCGCGACTCGTCTGCCGGTCCCCTGTTTCAACGTGCTGAATGGGGGCGTCCATGCGCACTGGCAAGGGGCCGATTTTCAGGAATGCATGCTGGTCCCCTATGGCGCCGACAGCTTCCGCGAAGCCCTGCGTTGGGGTGCGGAAATCTACCATACCCTGCAGGGATTGCTTCTGGAAAAACATCTGTCCGTTGGCGTCGGTGACGAAGGCGGTTTTGCCCCTGCCGTGCAATCCAATCATCAATCCTACGACCTGCTGGTAGAAGCCATTCGCCGCGGAGGATTCGAGCCCGGAAAAGATTGTGGCATCGCCATCGATCCAGCCTCTTCGGAATTCTACAAGGATGGAAAATATCAGCTGCGCACCGAGAATCGCGCTCTGAACAGTGCGGAAATGGTGGATTATTACGTAGAAATTGTCCGCAACTATCCCGTCGTTTTGCTGGAAGACGGGCTGGCTGAAAATGACTGGGAAAGCTGGAAACTGCTCAACGAAAAACTGGGCGGCAGCATCGAACTGGTCGGTGACGATATTTTCTGCACCAACCCGAAAATCATTGCCCAGGCCATTGCCGACAATATTGCCAATGCCACCCTCATCAAACTCAATCAGATCGGTACGGTGACCGAGACCATCACCGCCACGCGGCTGGCGCAGTATCACGGCTGGGGGGCCTTTGTCTCCCACCGCTCCGGTGAGACCACCGACGATTTCATCGCCGACCTCACCGTCGCCCTGGATACGGGGCATCTGAAGTCGGGTGCTCCGGCGCGTGGCGAACGGGTGGCCAAGTACAACCAGTTGCTGCGGATCGAAGAAGAACTGGGCACCGCCGCCAGCTTTGCTGGCAAACACGCGTTTTGCAGACCGGTCCGTTTCTGATAGCGTTCAAAGGAGAGAGATCATGCGTTGCTTAGTCACCAGTGCTCGTCCCTATGATCAACAATTCCTCAGTGCCGCCAATAACGGGCGCCACGAGCTCGTCTTCACCGAGACGACATTAAATGCCGAGACCGCCTTTATTGCCCAAGGCTATCCCGCCCTCTGCCCATTTGTCGATGATACGCTGGACGCAAAAACACTGGAAATCATAGCGCGCTTGGGGACTAAACTACTGGTATTGCGCAGCACCGGATTCAACCATGTCGATATTCCAGCCGCGGAAAAGCAGGACATCACCGTCATGCGGGTGCGGGATTATTCTCCATGTGCGGTCGCCGAATACGCGGTCGGTCTCATGCTGACTCTGAACCGGCATCTGCATAAAGCCTATAACCGGGTGCGCGACGGCAACTTCCTCCTCGACGGTTTGCTGGGTTTTGACATGCACGGCAAGACTGTGGGCATTGTCGGTACTGGCAAAATTGGCGCGGCACTGGCACGGATCCTCCATGGCATGGGTTGTCACCTGCTGGCCTATGACATTACCCCCAATCCTGACTGTCAGGAACTGGGGGTCGCCTATGTTTCTCTGGAAGAATTACTCACCAAAAGCCGGATCGTCAGCCTCCACCTACCACTTCTCCCGGAAACCCGGCATCTGATGAATGCGGAACGGTTCGCCTTGATGCCCAATGGCGCCATGCTGATCAATACCAGCCGCGGTCCGCTTATTGACACCACGGCACTCATTGCGGCGCTGAAAAGCCGCCATCTGGGTGCAGTGGGTCTGGATGTCTATGAAGAAGAGGCTGATCTATACTTCAAGGACCATTGCGACGACATTATCTGCGATGACAGCTTCGAACGGCTGCTCACTTTTCCCAATGTCATCATCACGGGCCATCAGGCCTTTTTTACCAGTGAGGCACTGACCACCATTGCCAGGACCACGATCCAGAACCTGGATGACTACAGCGATGGGAAGGATAATCCAAATTGCGTTCGCAGCAAGGGATGAGAACAGTTCCGACATTCCATTCGAAAAGGAGTATTACCATGACTAATCAAGACAGCAAGGCGGTAGATGACGTGGCCATACCTCATGAGCGGATATGATCGGCGCATTCTGCCGTCATAATTTCTTCAACAACCACCTCTCGCAGAAACGGTCATGGTACTTGAAGATCTCCACCGTGTGCTCATGGTATGGCTTATGACAGCGCTTTTTTCTGCAGCGCAGGCGGACGCTACCATACCACCGGTTTGGTTGCAGGCGGCTCGTGATCTTGCGCAAATGCACTATTTGCCGGGGCAAGTGGGCTGGACCGGCTAGGGGGCAAATCCACAAATTTGGTGGTTATGGCCGTCAGGCACGCCGTCCGCATTGCAGGTGTTTACCCCGATTTTTTTGCCAAGGAGCACGGGCTGCCATGGTCCAACCAAAGCAGCGACTGGTTTGATCAGGGCAACCGCCATCGCCTTTATGCGGCGGTCCTTGCCGCCTATCGGCGCGGGAAAGGCGCGCCAGAAACTTTGCCCATCTGGCAGTACAACGCGGAAACGGATAGGGGTAAATGGGCGTTGCAAAGTCTGACCAATACCGGGGTGCTGGTGCGATTCATTAGGCCTGGCAACGGATATATGGGCTGGGGTCAAAAGATTTCCGGGGAGAGGGCTTAATGTTGCGTTGGCGTTGGCACCATCTTGTCAATTGGCTCGAATCGACGGGCATCATCAGCGCGATGTTGTTGCTGATGATGTGGATCGGTTGGCTCCTGGGTGGTGTGGATACGCTTTACGTGATGCTGGGTGCAGGCATGCTGTTTATTTTATTTGCGCCCCGGCTGATGCCACAATTACTCATTCGTAGAATGGGGGCGGAAGTAATTACACCGGGGCAATCGCCGCTGCTCTTCGATATGGTGCAAAGGCTGGCCGAACGCTCTGGGCTGGATCATCTTCCGACCTTGTACCACCTGCCCACCCCTGCCCTGAATGCGTTTTCCACCGGACTGGATGCGCATGTGTCGTTGGTGATTTCTGATGGCCTGCTGCGCGCACTTGATGGGCGTGAGCTGGCTGCAGTAATGGCGCACGAGATCTCCCATATCCGCCACAAGGATATCTGGGTCATGATTGTTGCGGATCTCTTCAGCCAGATGACATGGACGTTTTGTTTGCTGGGCCAGATTTTGATCCTGATCAATTTACCCTTATGGATCATGCATAAGTACACCATGCCCTGGGGGCTGATTTTTTTGCTGATTGTCGCACCCTCGGTCAGTATGTCTTTGCAATTGGTTCTTTCTCGCACCCGTGAGTTTGAGGCGGATCGTGGCGCCATGGAACTCACCCATGATCCCCAGGGTCTGGCCAGCGCACTGCAAAAGATGAAAGATGCCCAGGAACGGGAAATGAAAATACTTTTCCCCAAACTGGGCAGAGTAGCCGTTCCCTCGTGGTTACGCACCCATCCGAGGACAGAAGATCGCGTGCGCCGTCTTTTCGCCACAGCGCGTCCCTTGAACCATCCGGAAATATGGGCATGGGACCACGGTGTAAGTCTGCCCATGGCCAAAGACCTACCACGCTGGCGTCACCTGTCGGGTTTTCGTTGGTAGTGGGGACAGCCCATTACTTTTCACGGTAGGAATCCCCATTACGGGGGTACCCCGCATAGAGATCCCGGCGGGCGCAATTCACGATTTTACCAAAGGAGATACCCTTGGCGGCAAGCGCAATTCATGCGACTACCCCTCCTGAACCATCTCCATCTTTTTCGCGACCGCAGTTTCGCTACCGCCACGCTGATCACCGGCGTATTCGGCCTTGGTCTCTTCGGCACTACCGCCATGCAGCCCCTCATGCTGGAGGGACTGCTGAATTACATGCCGGAAACCACCGGCTGGGCCATGTTTCCGCGCGGCGTCGCCAGCGCCGTTACCAGGATGATCGTTGGGCGCCTCATCAATCGTTACCAGCCGCGACTTTCAGTGCAGCGTTGCCGAATTGGCTGCAGGCCAGCGGATTGGTAGCACAGGATCCCCGCGTCTGGGCATTGCTCGGGCAGACCTTATTCAGCCAGGCCGAAATGATCGGCTTCCTGGACGTGTTTCAGTGGATCACCATCCTCTTCTTTTGCCTGTTACCCCTGACATTGCTGATCCCCAGGCGTGTTCTTCCAACAGGTTAAGCCGAGAGGACCGGACGGGTGGGGCGAAAATGGACAGCAGGAATGCCGCGTATAGGCGAATGGAGCACGATCCCGTCTTGCCGCCTGGCCGCCTGGCCGCCTGGCCGCCAACCACGAGCCCGCCATCAGCCAGTTCAGTTGTCATTGATCCTGTGCGTTGCGCAGCCGACAGCACTTTTTGGATCTGTCATGTCCAGTGCCTTGGTTTGTCCGGGCAGGTGCAGTGCGGACGGGCGCCCCTCTTTTTGGCTGTGGCCCGTTGTCCGTCGCAGTTACTGGCCCTTATTCCAGGGCCGCTCCTTTTTACTCAGATCTTGGAGAAAATTGGCGATTCCTTTATGGGCCACTGTTTTCCGGTAAGTATTCCGGTAAGTCAGGTTCATGCAGACGCCGTCGATAAATACATCGTAAATCTTCCAGCCGGAACTCTCCTGGAGGAACGCATAGGTGACCGGAATGTTCGCCAGCCCATTCGTTTGCAGAATCGTCGTATTCACCTGCACGATGTCAGGATGTTGATATATCTGGCGACTGCTAAGGACCTGTACCGTTTGTCCGGAGTAATGACTGAATGCAATCAGGTAGGTATGAACCAGTTGCTCCTTGAAAAGCCGAACAAATTCATTCTGCTGTGCCGGAGTCATCTGGCTCCAGTACTGACTCATGACGAAGCGCGACATGGTCATGAAATCTATGTGGGGTAGCACAATATCCGCAATCTGTTGCTGGACGGCGGGTGTAAAGGGTTGTCCCTCATGCGTCTGCAATACGTGGATGACCTCTTGGGTAATGTCCTGGACAATGATAGTGGGCGTATTCGGTACTGCCGCCCAGACTGCTGTGCTCCACAGGAGCAGGAAACATGCGCTCCAGATACTGCTGAACACTCTGAAACGATACAGTGTTGCGATGTCTTTGCCGTTCATGAGGACGTCCTTTGCACCAATGCCGGTGGAATCAACTCAGAGGAAATGAATAGGTAACCAGAAGTTCGTTTTCTCCCGGATTACGCGGGTAGATATCAGCATTGGATAAATGCGCTATTTTCAGTCCCAACCGCCCGCCGTTATCCATCTGGTAGGCCAGCCCCAATTCCAGCCGGAAGAGAAACGTACTGCCCATATATTTACTGTTACCCTGATTATAGCCGCTCACGGCCGCTTCTGGCGTCAGCATCCAGCGCGGCGTCAGCAGGATGTCGGCATAAAGGCCTCCATAACCATCGACACCACCATCGGTGTTGGCGAGCAGACCCAGTACATAATCGATACCATAAAACCGGAATCCGGACTGGTACTCCGCATTGAACTCGGCCGGAGTATGATTGTAGCCGTCGTCATCAACCGCGCCAACCAGATTGAAAACGCCGGCACCAACGCTCAGATATGGTGCGCCGCTGGGCATCAGGGTAACGGCCCACGCCGAAGGTGCCGCTGAAAACAAGGTGACCAATCCGAGAACCCGTAGCCCACTGTGGGATAGTAAAAAACAGGGGACGCATGAGCCCTCCCTTTGTGCAATAAACGTGTTATGCGCCTATGTCGCAAGTGAAATTTTCCTGAATTCAGCCTGCCAGACGGTAGCCGTCGGCGTCCTTACCGCGGATGCGCCGCCAGATCACCTGCGGCGTGAGGCGATTGGCCACGACGATAAAAACTTTGCGCATATGCCCCGCCGGACACTGAACCGCCTTGACGGCGTGCCAGGAATGGTCAGTCTGAGCGAAAAGAAAACTGCGATTCCCCAGCACCTGGGAGGCGCCGACTTCGCGCAAGTCCGCATAGTCCGGAGCCGAGTGACGTGGCCATTTGCCCCCGTCGTCCAGTACCAGGGTCTGCCCACCCCAAGCCTCATCCCAGTCGTCTGGCGTATTGAAATAGAAGATATGAGAACCGAGCTTGCGCCGGGCGTCGGTATGCGGCGAAACGGACGCGCCGGGCGGGGCGTAATGCCAGTGCATGGTGAGAATCACGGGTGTCCTGGGGCTTAAACCCAGCATCTCTCGCCAAAAGGATTTATAGGCATCACTATGCAATTCATGGACAAAATGGTTCCAGCTCGGTGCCAGTATCTTCTCCAGCGCCGGACGATACTGTAGCGCGAGGCGATCATGACCTTGTTGCCCATGCGCCCTTTTATAGCCCATTTGGGATTCAAAAAGGGCGGGATCGGGGAGATCCTTGCAGAGTTGGTCAAACTTTTCCGGATAAAGAAAATCAGAAATGCAGGTCCATGGGTAAGGCTGGGTATGCTGAAAGTTTTGGGCTTGGGTGCGCAGCCTGCTCATGGCAGACGCACCGATGATTTCCATAAAAGTCCTCCGGATGTTCAGCGACAAAAAATGTCATCCTGAATACCACGTAACTCTTTGATTACTAATCCCCCTGATTGGGTATAAAAATAAATGTTTCATCCTGGGTCACCGGGTCACAAATTACATAACAGCTTTCCCGGACGAAAAAGTATCATCCTGGCTTATCGCAGATTATCTACCTCTTGAGATATACCTTAACTTGGCATATGGAAGTCACTTGCCGCATTAGCTACCAGGTTTGACTGCCTCGATAGCGGCGGAAACAACATAGTCCGTCACGTTGCGGCCAGGCGCCCAGTCCTTGATGAATTCTTTTGACTCATCCTTCGGCTGGATACGGATCTGCTTGAAGCCAGCCCCGCGCATCATTGCTTCTAGGTCATCAATCAGAGAGGCGTTGCCTATGCAGCCGGCAATGAGGACGGCATCGTTGCGCATTTCCTCGGGTAGTTCGACGGTAGCGACAACATCCGAGATAGCTAGCCGTCCGCCTGGTTTGAGTATTCGGAAAGCATCGCGAAAAACCTGGAGCTTGTTTGGCGACAAGTTGATTACGCAATTGGAGATAATGACGTCGGCGGTTGCATCGGCAATCGGCAGGTGTTCAATCTCGCCGAGACGAAACTCCACATTTTCATACCGCCCCTTCAGCGCGTTTGCACGCGCCTTGGATACCATGTCCGGAGTCATGTCGACGCCGATCACGCGGCCGCTGCTGCCAACCTCGCGAACGGCAAGGAAGCAGTCAAAACCGCCCCCTGAACCCAGATCGACTACCGTTTCACCAGGCTTGAGCGCAGCAATGGCCTTAGGATTGCCGCACCCAAGACCCATGTCAGCCCCTGATGGAGCTAGATCAATATCTGTCTGGCTGTAGCCGAGGCGAGTGGATATAAGGGTGTTGATTGCACTATCGTCGGTGGTGCCGCAACAACTGGCGCCAACGCCGCAGCCTTGATCCTCGTTATTTGCGTTGGCTACTTGGGCGTATGCCTCGCGCACGCTCTGGCGATGTGCATCGTGGTCGGCAGCGGACGGACGCTTATTGGTAACAGCGGAAGCGCCGCAACAGGTGTTCTGTTCGCTCATGGGTTTTATCCTTGTATCTTCGTTTGTACAGATAAGTCGCCAAAGAATGCGGCGAGCTGCTCAAGGGTTTGCGGAGCCACCCAACACTCAACCTGCTTACCCTTGCGCGCCATCTGGACTAGACCGGCGCGATTGAGTTCTTTCAGATGATGAGAGAGTGTGGAAATCGAAACATTGACCCCTGCGCCAAGCTGGCCAACGCTGTAACGCACCGCATCCTCGGTACTACAGCTTGTGCCTGGCGGGCAGCAACTAGCGAGGCGGCGGAACAGAGCCAAGCGGTGAGGATTACTCAGCGCTTTGAACTGTGCTACGAAGGATTCGGTGTTATTTCCATAATTCGACATGTTTCGAAGTCTATGGAATATGCGCCGCCGAAGTCAAGATGTTTTCGGCCGTTCGCCGTCGAATGACACGGGACGTGTTGTGACCGGAATCGGAGTGCTCTTCGGCTTATCAAAGCGGTCGTGACCATGGACCACAGCCCTGGCCGTCACCTCAGCGCAGACTACCCCGACCGAACGACGGCGTCTTGCCGAGGCGATCCTCACCCGGGGAACCTTTTCCTGCTGCCGGATGGGCGCTGGTGCTTTCACGATTTCGGTATCGTCGGCCGCCTTTCGCCCCGAGATCGGGAAAATCTGAGCCAACTTTTTTTGGCCGTCATTGCCCGAGATCCTGAATGGCTGGCCGCCGCCTATCTGGCGATGGGCGGCGCTGCTCCCGACGTGGATCGTGCCGCGTTCACACGGGATATGGGCGAAGCTTTGGAGCAGTACTATGCCGGGGCGGCGGACCAGACGCCTTCATTCGCCGAAATCGTGAACCAGTTCAGCCGCTTGAGCCAGCGTTAGCAGCTCCGAATACTGCGCCAGTTCTTGCTGGCTTTCAGGGCCTTTATCATTGTGGAGTCGGTGGCGCGCGACCTGGACACCCGTTTCAATATGCTTGCCACCTTACAGGCCTTTACGCCGCAGTTGCTTGCCCGGCAATTCCTCCCCGATATGACAGGAGCCTTTCCTGGCATCTATCGGACCCTCTTCACGTTGCGCCGAACCCTGACAGGATTGCCTGTTTCACTCACCCGTGCGTTACAGCAGCTGACCAAGGGTGAACTGACCGTAACGGTTGCCAACGCACCCATGGAAGAGATCTCGCAGCACCTTGATCGTGCGGGCAACCGCCTCAGCCTGAGCCTGATCATTGCCGCTGTTATTATTGGGTCATCCCTGGTCATGGCCGTTCACTCCGGTCCCCATTATCTGGGGATTCCTCTTCTGGGCCTCATCGGCTACTCGGTGGCCAGCGTACTCTGCGTGTGGTGGGTGATAGCGATCCTGCGTTCGGGGAAGCTCTGAACAAGCGACATGCTGGCTGCTTGCCGATCCATGTGCTAGGCGGTGAGCCGAACCCTCTGGAGGAGCTTGGCGTTGATGGCGACGATCACCGTGGAAACGGACATCAGGGCCGCCCCCACCGCCGGAGAAAGCACCAGGCCAATACTGTAAGCCACCCCGGCAGCAAGGGGGATCGCCACGATATTGTAGCCGGCACCCCACCACAGGTTCTGGATCATCTTGCGATAGGTCGCCCGGGAAAGTTCCAGGATGGCCGCCACGTCCCGGGGATCGGAGCGAACCAGCACGATGTCCGCCGACTCGATGGCGAC
>Ga0315298_1006749_pt1 | contig 15489 bp, 12 predicted proteins | sample WHS_1_MG_FD_203077 | JGI IMG/M metagenome (GOLD analysis project Ga0315298, IMG submission 203077) | Extremophilic microbial mat communities from Washburn Hot Springs, YNP, Wyoming, USA - WHS_1_MG | ecosystem: Environmental > Aquatic > Thermal springs > Hot (42-90C) | place: USA: Wyoming... | reverse complement strand
GCCTCGACAAAAATCAGGCGGGTGCCGTTCTGCTTGCTGATATTATCCAGACGAATCATGGGTCCTCGGTAGCCGGAATTGTCGGGGGTTCTTAAAGCAACTCCCCGGAGCCGTGAACCGCAGGGGCGTTGCCGAAGTGAACCCGGATTTCGGGTTCATCCGGCCCGCCCCCGACGGCCCGGGGGCTTCCCTCGGCCATCAGCGCGCATCCGATCGCGTTCCAGCGGCTGTCTTCGTCGTTTTGCCAGTCATGGATCCGGCGGCGCGCCTTGCGCGGATCAAGTCGTGATGAGCGGCTCCGGCGACTCGGGTGTTGGCGGCGATGTAGTACGCCTCCGTGGTGCGGAAGTCGGTATGACCGAGAACCGGAGCACTCATACGCACCCGATTGGGATCTTCATCGGCGATGGTGGTCGCAGCGCAGTCACGGAACAGATGCGGATTGATGTGATTGGGAGCAGAATTCTGGCGCCACGAGCGGCCCAAACACCTTCTCACCGGCCTGATGCGGTACGGGGTGTGCGGCGACGCCTACAGCAAGATCAGCGCGACATTGTTCGGTTGCGCGGCGGCACGGAACAAGGGCACCTGCGACAACCTGCTGAACATCCGGGGCGACCGGCGCTGGACGGATTGCGCCACCGGCTGATGGACCCGGCGCTGTTCAGGGAATTCGTCGCGGCGTTCATTGCTGAGCAGAATACCGCCAGCCCGTAGAGGCGGGCGCATTTCACGGGGATGCGGGAAGAACTCAAACGCCTCGAGCACCGCAAGGCCGAACTGACCGATCTTCTCGCCCGCGAGACCGCGCCCGAACCTTCGCTTCATCCAGCGATGGCCGAACTCTACCGCGAGGCGATCGCCAACCTGCGCGAGGGGCCGAAGGATCCGATCACGAAGGACGAGGCATTTTCCATTATCCGCACGCTGATCGAGGCGGTGATCCTGGTTCCGGAGGGAACGGAACTGAAGGTTGAACTCCGGGGCGCGCTGGTGGGGATACTGCGTCTTGCGTCAGGGGCGGGAACGATAAAAGCCCCGGCGCGTGTGCATCGGGGCTTATTTCTGCTTCTGTTCTGGAGGCGTAAATCAAGATGGATGCGGGTACACGAGACCACCGAGAGTTGGCACTGCGGAGCGCCTGCTGATCGGTCGTTCGGATCATGCGCGCTGACCGCACCAATGCGAGTAGCTACCAGTATCTTCAACGCCCGTGTACTCACCACGCTTACCTCACAGAGATCAAGGTTCCTTTGACTGAAACGACCGAATTGATGAATAAGTGCCCATTTTCATTAATTGTGCATTATTTTTCGCCATTTTGAGATGTGTCATCGTATTTTGGCTACTTTACGGGCGCAATAGCCTAATGCCCTCGCCCATGCGATCGATAAGATGCCATAAATAGTCACTCAAAAAGGCATCGATCATGAACACATTCATTCCACAGGGCAGTCGCTTATGGCACTGGGCGCGGGGACACTTGCTGCCGGCGCTAGGAAGTCTTGTTTGCCTGTTTGGCGTTGGCGTGGCGCAACCGGCTTTCGCTGCCGAGACGCTGCCAACCGTTCCCATCTCCTGCGCCAAACTGCAGGCAGAATATCCGGCATTCAAAGGCAAGACGATCGTCGACGCGCTGACGCCGCACACGCCGGGCTATGAGGCGTTAAACCCGAAAGACCCCAGCGAGTATGTCGGCTTCGACGTCGATCTCGCAAAGGAACTAGGTTCTTGCCTCGGGTTCCGACTGGCTTACAAGCCGGTGGCGTTCGCCGCCCTACTGCCGACACTGCAGAGCGGACAGGCGGGGATCGTCATCTCCGACATCTACGCCACCAAACAGCGCGCCAAGGCCGCGGATTTCATCACCTATTCCAAGGTATTCGACGGTGTCCTAGTGGACAAGGGCAATCCGAAGCACCTGACCGGCATCAACATGTCGATGTGCGGAGCGACGGCGGCGGAAAACACTGGGTTCGTCGAAGTGCCGCTGGTCCAGGCGCTGGCGCCGCGATGCAAGGCCGCCGGAAAGCCTGCACCGAAGCTACAGCTTTATACGAACAACGCGGACTGTATTCAGGCCGTGCTCGCCGGTCGCGCCGACACCTATATCAACGACGTAAATACGGTCGACGAGGCGGTTAAGGCGCATCCGGACAAGCTGAGCAAAGCGGCTGCAGTCACCCTGCCCTATTCGGTCGGCATTGCCGTGCCGAAGGACAAGCCGGAATTTCGTCACGCTATCATGGCGGCGCTTGTGGCGATCCAGAATGCCGGGATCGAGCGGAGCCTCCTCACGAAATGGTCACTCGGCGCGGGTCATCAGGAAACGCCGAGACTGGTGACGGCCGGCTGATGGACCTCTTCTTCCACTATCTGGCCATGCCGTACCTGCTCCGGGGTATCATCGTCACGCTCGACGTGACATGCCTCGGATTGGGTGGCGGCTTGGCGATCGGCGTCGTGCTCGCGGCGATGCAGCTTTCCCGCTTTGCACTGCTGGCCGGGTTCGGGCGGACCTATGCGGTCATCTTTCGGGGCACACCGCTGATCCTGCAACTGGTCTTCGCCTATGACGCGCTGCCGCATCTCGGCCTGAAGCTGACGCCGCTGATGGCCGGGGGGCTGGCACTCGCGGCGAATGAGGCACCCTTTATCGCCGAGATCCTGCGCTCCGGCATTCGCGGCGTCGATCAGGGTCAGATCACGGCGGGCGAGGCACTCGGCATGACGCCGGCGGTACTGATGCGCCGGATCATCGCGCCGCAAGCGATCCGCACGATGGTACCAGCGCTCGGCAATGAAGCAGTCACGGCGCTGAAGAATTCATCGCTAGCCTCGGTCATCGCCGTCCAGGAGCTGACTCTGCGCAGCACCCAGCTTGCGTCCTCCACGTTCGACTTCTTCTCGATCTTTTTCGCCTCCGGCGTGATGTATCTGGCTCTCGCCGGAGCGTTCAGCCTGGCGCAGATCCTGGCGGAGATCTGGCTTGACCTCGACCGACCGCCGATGCGCGAAAGGCTGCTGCGCCTGCTGCCCTGGCGCGACGCGCGGACGGTCACGCCCCGCTCGGCGCCGCCGCGACAATCGGCTGAGGATCTGCTGCAGGAACCCATCCAATCGGCCAGCGTGACGATCAGCGCTCAGGATCGGGCCCGGCGGCTCGAGGCCCTAGCCGAGCGGGTGCCCGCGGTGGAGGTTCGGGACCTCGCAAAATCCTATGGCGATCATACGGTCTTCAACGACCTCGATATCACGGTGCGGTCGGGCGAGGTCGTCGCGCTGCTCGGGCCCAGCGGATCCGGCAAGAGCACGCTGTTGCGCTGCATCAGCCGGCTGGAGACATGGGATTCGGGCACGGTTCATGTGGGCGGACGCCGGCTCGGCTACAGTGAGGACGGCGTGGCGCTCGGGCCGCGCGATCTGGCCCGTGAGCGAGCCGATATCGGCGTCGGCATGGTGTTCCAACAATTCAACCTGTTCGGCCATCTGAGCGCACGAGAGAATGTCGCCGGGCCCCTTCGCTGGGTCCACGGCATTTCCGCCGCCGAGGCCGACTGCCGGGCGATGGCGCTGCTAGACCGCGTGGGTCTTGCTGAGCGCGCCGATGCCCTGCCCCGCCACCTCTCTGGCGGCCAGCAACAGCGCGTCGCAATCGCCCGTGCGCTCGCGCCCAATCCGAGCGTGCTGTTACTCGACGAGCCGACATCGGCACTCGATCCGGAGAGGGTTGACGAGGTGCTTGACGTGGTCCGGCGGCTCGCGATCGAGGATGGGCTGACGATGATGATCTCCACGCATCAGCTGCGTTTCGCCCGCGACGTCGCCGATAGGGTAGTCTTTCTGAGTAGCGGCCGGATCATGGAGGAAGGATGGGCCCATGACATCTTCACACGGCCACGCCATCCTCTGACGGCACGCTTCCTGCGGGTCATGGGCGTGGAGCGGCCTTTAGGGACGGTTGCATGAGCAAGACGCGACGCTGTTTCTCGTTCTCATCCGAAGACGGCGTTCCGCCGTCCGTGGCGCCCTTCTCCCACGCTACGCAATGGGGCGACCTGCTCTTCGTCACCGGGCAGATGCCGAGCGATCCGGCCACGGGCGCGCTCGTCGATGGCGGGATAGAGGTGCAGGCTGAGCAGGTGCGCCGCAACCTGTCCGCGGTGCTCGCGAGGTTTGGTGCGACGCTAGACGATGCGCTGATGGTACGGGTCTATCTTACAGATTTCGATGACTACGCGGCGTTCAACGCGCTCTATCCGACCTGGTTCTCGGGGGCGTTGCCAAGCCGGACGTGCGTCGGCGTGACGGGGCTTGCGCTTGATGCCGCCGTCGAAATCGACCTAGTCGTCGGACTCGTCCGATCTAACGATGCGGCAGCCGCGACTTGAAAAGTGCTTTCGGCACGATTGCGTGTACACCCCAGTTGCCGTCCACGAGCTGGGTGATGCCGAAATCGACAGCCACTGAGAGAAGCGAGATCGCCTCGTCCTCGTCGAGCCCATGGGCCGACATCAGAAAGCGCCGCGCCTTGCGGAAGGCGTCGCGCCAGGCAGTGTCGAGCGAAGCACGCCGGTAGACGTCGCTCTGCGCGCCGGCGCCAAGATCGGCGAGATAGTCGGGCTCGCTAAAGCCCTGGATGATCCAGTTTTCCGGCGTCTCGATGAGCGGATAGGTAAGGTCCCGCAGCAAGGCATCGGCCAACCCACGCGTATGCAGGCGAATGCGGATCGTACCCGTCAGGGAGCATTCGAGCGCCGTGCCGGAGATTTCACCATCGCCTTGCGCGGCGTGCGGATCGCCAATCGACAGTAGAGCACCGGCCACTGCGACCGGGAGGAATATCCGACTGCCGGCGCCAAGACGCCAATTGTCGATATTGCCGCCGAAACAAGACGGCGGTACGGAATCGACCGGCCCGGGGTGATCGGGCGCCAGCGCGATCGTGCCGAAATGCAGGCGGAGCGGGACGTGGATACCGGTCAGAATGTCGTGCTCTGGCCGGATCGTCGCGGGATCGACGGGCACACCGGGATAGTCGATGGTCTCATGCATGACGCCGGCGGGATCGCGTTGCGGCGTCCAGCGGAAACGATAGACGGCATGGGCACAGGGTGCACCCGCGCATTCGGCGATCTCGTAGATCGTGACGATTTCGCGCGGCCGCGGCCCGGTCAGCAGATCGCCATACTGGCGCCCCCACCAAGACGCCGCGTTACTGCCGAAGCAGCGTCCCTCGGCGCCGGCGCTGCGGCTGGGCCTGGGCGCGATATCGAGAATCTCGACCTCGACAATGTCGCCAGGCATCGCTTGCTCGATCATGATCGGCCCGGTCAAGATATGCACGCCAAACCCCTCGCCGGCACCACGGCCGTAGATCGAGGCATCGAGCGGACCGGCACCTCGGCGATCGATCGCCTTGTCGGCATCGGTCCAGCGAAAGACCGCTTCTGCGTCGCCATCACCATTGATCATCCGCGTGGCGTCGTCCGAAGCGTGCTGGGTGAGTGTTTCGACCGTGACCGTGTCGCCCGAGCGAACCGTCAGAACTGGCGGCAGGTCGCGGCTGAAATAGCCCCAATGTACCGTTTCCGGTGTGGCCCGCAGGTGATGATGTGTCACCGCATTGCGCCGCGGTGGAGGTGCGTGCCGATCGGGCATAATGCCGTCCGGATGGGCGACCGGGCGCGGATGGCCGCGGTTCGGCGGCAAACCGGACGTCGTGCGCCGGCGGGTCGCCAGGGCATCGGCCCGATAGACATTCGGGGCGACACCGTGATGGTGGCGGAAAGCGCGGCTAAAATGGGCCGGATCAGTAAAACCGACGCGGAAGCCGATCTCAGCGACGGTGATGGCGGATTGGGCCGGATCGGCGAGCGCTTCGGCGGCCCGGTCGAGCCGACGCTGGCGAATATGTTGGCTGAAGCTGCGACCTTCGCCGAGTAGCAATTTCTGCACGGCCCGGACCGAGAGACCCTGGCTTTCAGCAAAGCGCTGGACGGCCAGAAGCGGATCGTGAAGTTGCTCCTCTAGGGCGCGCAGAATGCGTCGTCGGAGACCAGCACGGGTCGCGCGACTGCCCGCCTCCAGGCCGAGCGTCATCGGCATGATGTCGCCAAGCGCGATCTCGAGCGCCGCGAGAACGCCCGACGCGCCACTTTCCATCGCATCAGCAATCGTTGTCAGAAATGACGCCATAACAGATTGATTTGCCGAGTCGACCTGTGCCGCTTGAGCGCTGTCAACTGCCAGGCGATCCGGCAATCCACCCCAGCGCGCGTCTTCGCACGGCAAACGCAGGAGGAGCATCTTGATTTTCCGGGGAACTTCGAACAGCGCACCCACGCCCGCCGGCCAGCATACGAGTTCCCGCTCTCGCACTGCGGTCTTGTCAGGGAGATGCACCAACCCATCCAGCGGCAGGCCGAGCCAAGCGTGGTCACGCGCCGTTGCAAGGCGCGCGAGAGCAAGCGAACCGGCAGCGAGCAGGACGAAGTCCGTCCCCTGCGGAGCGTGATGACGCAGTAGACGTCCGCCGGACGGGATCTCATCACCGACGGTGGCAAGCCCGACAGAGTCGAGCGCCGAATTCCAGGCTTCAGCACGGTGATCGAGCGGAAAAAGATCAGCGTTGAATCTCTCGACACCCATTGTCCAAGTCTCCCCAGCCAAGTGAGGCAAGGAGCATGCCAGCGAAAGCGAGATTACTCTGGCGGGAACACCGCCTGGCATATCCGGGCATGCACGCCCTGGCGGCCGTCGACTACCTGCGTCACTCCGAAGTCCGCGGCGACGCTCATCAGCGAATAGGCATCGTCACGGCTCAGATTGTAGTGCTCGGTCAGCAGACGCAGCATTTCGAGACTGGCATTGCGCATGGCCTGGTCAAGATCCTCGTCGAAACCATGGGTCATCCACACATCTGCGGTGCGCAGAAGCGGTGAGGGAAAGCTGAAATCGCGGCGCAGGAATACCTGGAACATCACGTCGAGCGACGCCTCGATCGCAGTGCCGCTGATCTCGCCGTCACCTTGCGAGATATGAGGATCGCCGATTGAGAACAGCGCTCCGTCCACCTGTACTGGATAGAACATCGTGGCGCCGGCGCCGATCCGCCAGTTATCGATATTGCCGCCATGGCGCCCGGGCGGGATGGTGCTGACGCGGCCGGCTTCGTCCGGTGCAACGCCGGCGGTGCCGAGATGTGGGCGGACAGGCACGCGGATACCGCGGAGCGCCGGCTCGCGGCAGCAGCTGCGCGCTTCGGTGATCTTGCCGGGCGTCTCGTATTTGCCCGGAAAGTCATAGGCGAAGACGGCCTCAGCGGTCTGGCTTGCCTCGTCCATCCGGTAGATGGTCACCCGCTCCTTTTCGCCGAATTCGCGATAGAGATGGCCCCAATGCGCCGCGAGATTTGAGCCGTAGCGCACACGCGGTGTCATCTGCAGATAGCGGACTTCCAGAATGTCACCCGGACGCGCGCCGTCGACGAAGATCGGACCGGTCATCAGATGGACGCCGGGATTACGGTCCTCTTCCGGGATCGCCTTGAAGATCTCGCGTATCCGGTCGTCCATCATGAGCTCCGGCGCATCGCCGGCGTGATGGGTGATCGCCTCAGCACGGATCACGTCGCCGCTGGCGACGGTGAGCACGGGCGCCAAGGATGCATCGAAATAGCCCCAATGCATTGTTTTTGGGGTCGCGAGCAGTTCGTGCAGCGTCGGCCGGCGTTTCGCTTGCTCATGCGCATGTCCGGTTTTCATCAGGCTCATCTGGCTCACGCCCCCCGGGCTTCAGACGCCGAGGTCACATCGGACACAAGGCGCAAAGAATCTTAAGTCGTCTCTGCTGTATGTTAGCGGTTCGTACGTCCAGCGCGTAGGCTATCAACCGTGGAGGATGGCCAATCCGATCTCTCGCCGCTGCTTCTGTGCAAATCTTTCGCACACCTGCGCGCATATGCCCCGAAATTAGGCCGTCGGCGTCAAACCGCGAAGGAAGATCCGATATGGGGAGGCTTCCGTCCTGAACCGCGCCTGGATTTCCGGATCGAGGTGTATGCTGAGAGCATCCAGGACAGAGGCGCCAGCAGCACGAAGGTGGGTGCAGGCCGGTCCAAATGATAAGCTTAGAGATGAGCTTCGAACTCGCGTGAGTAGCAGTCGACGAACAGCGCCTCGATGGCCGGCGGATCGTGGCTGATCCGGTGCTTGCGCGTGGCGTCCGGACGGCTCAGTTCCAGCCGGTTTAGCGTGCTCTTGCCGGCCAGCGCCGCGCTGCGCTTTGGAATAGCTCCGCGCGTCCGCCGGTTGTTTACCCCCGGCCGAACGGCATGAAAGAAACCGGCGAAGCTCCAATCCTGCCTTCTGAAACTTCAGCGGTAAGTCACGATCATTTTGAGACCGCCAATCGTGCATAACTAGACCGGCTTTTGCTCAATTCGCGTGGAATTTCGGCAAATGCCCTGGGATTGGGACATTTAAAGTCGAGCCACATGATCTGTTGTTGGCACACACTTTGCTTGGCATGTGACGAATGTGGATCAAAACCGGAGCACTTGGATGGAACGCAGGGACTTCCTTACGTCGGTGGGACTGGGCGGCGCGGCGGCGGCATTGGCGGGAGCGCTGGTCGATCCGGCGCAGGCGGCCGCAATGGCGATCAAGCCGGGCGGGCGGATGATCGTCACCTACAAGAGCGATCCGGGCACGCTCGACCCCGCGATCGGCTACAACTGGCAGAATTGGCCGATGATGCGCGGACTTTTCAGTCGCCTCGTCACCTATGAGCCTGGCACGACGAAGATCGTGCTTGACGCCGCGGAGAGCTACGAAGTCTCCCCCGACGGCACCGAGCACACTTTCAAGCTGCGTCCAGGGCTGAAATTCGCGGACAGCTCGCCGCTGTTGGCCGAGGATGTCGTATATTCGATCAACCGCGTGGTCGATCCAGCGACGGCAAGCCCGGGACAGAGCTTCTTCGCGCCAATCGAAGGCTATGACGCGATGGTCGCGGGTAAGGCGAAGAGCCTGAGCGGAGTGAAAGCGCTGGACGCCAGGACTGTGCAGTTCAAGATCACCAAGCCCAACGTGGTGTTTATCCAGGTACTGGCGATGAATTTCGCGAGTATCGTGTCACCGAAGGCGATCTCGGCAGCCGGCAAGGACGTGGCGCATCATCCAATGGGCTCTGGTCCTTACGTAATGGAAAGCTGGACACCGGGCAATCTCATCGTGTTCAAGCGCAATCCGCATTATTTTATCCCCGGCGTACCCTACCTCGACGAGGTGCGCTTCGAACTCGGGATCGACGAGCTGACGGCCTATTTCAAGCTGCTGCGCGGCGAGGTTGATCTTCTCGGCGATGGCGTGCCGGGCTCGCAGCTCGCGCTAGTCAAGAAGAACCCGAAATACCGCTCGATGCTGGTGATCGGCCGGCCGCTCGAGACCAGCTACCTGACCATGAACACGGAGATGAAGCCGTTCAACGACGTGCGGGTGCGACGCGCGCTGAACATGGCGATCGACAAGAAGGCAATCATCCAGGTTATCAACGGGCGAGGATCGCCGGCGAACCAAGTACTGCCGCCAGCGATGCCGGGTTACGACAAGGACTACAAGGGCTATCCCTACGATCCGGCAGATGCGAAGAAGCTGCTCGCGGAGGCGGGGCTGAAGGATGGGTTCGAGACCGAACTATATGCGATGAACAGCGATCCGAACCCGCGAATCGTCCAGACGATCCAGGCGCAGCTTGCGACGATCGGGATCAAGGTGAAGTTGCATATTCTCAGCCAGGCGCAGGTGATTGCAATCGCCGGGACGCCGGGCAAAGCACCGCTGGTATGGTCGGGCGGGCTAGCATGGGTCGACGACTTTCCCGACCCGTCTGACTTCTTCGGGCCGATCCTGGGCAGCGGCAGCGCGGTCAAGGGCGGCTGGAACTGGTCGTTCTACAAGAACGCGAAGCTCGACAAGATGGCGGCTGAGGCAGACGGAATGTTCAAGGCCGAGCAAAAGGAGGAGCGGCTGGCAATCTACCGCAAGATCTTCCGTGCTGTGATGGACGATGCACCTTGGGTGCCGATGTTCAACCAGGTCGACTACACGCTGCACAGCAAGGCGATCGCCGGCAACCCGGCAAATGTTTTCTCCGATCCGGGCGTTTATCCGTTCACTTATTCGCGGATGTATAGCGTCAAGGTTCCGGCCTGAACCGCAGTGCCAGCGGCTGGCGCGATACTGCGTCGGCCGGTGGCATGTGCATTACCATGATGCAGCAGAATAGATGGGTTTATGGAAACGCTATATTACCGCATTGCCTGGTGCTTGCGATGATGACGGCTGAAACCGAGGTGGCGCTGGAGCTTCGCGTGACCGGACTAAGTGTGGTGAACGAGGCCGGAGCCGCAGTGCTCGACGACGTCGGGTTCGCACTCCGGCGCGGCGAGCGTATCGGCGTGATCGGGGAAAGCGGCTCCGGCAAGAGCGTGCTGCTCAAGGCAATACTCGGATTGCTGCCCGCGAGCCTCGCGGTGACCGCGGGTACGCTGGTGATCGACAGCGAGCGCTTTGTGCTCGATCGTGGTGGCGCCGGGGCACGGGTGCGTCTGCGTGGACGCGTGCTCGGTTACGTGCCGCAGGACCCACTGTCATCGCTGACGCCGGTGCGACGGATCGGCTCGCTTGCAACGGAAACGCTACGCGCAGTCGGCGCGGATGGGATGGCGGAGCGGATTGCCGGGAGTTTTGCTGCGGCGGGCCTGCCGGATTCCGACGAAGTACTCACCAAGTATCCCCACCAGCTTTCGGGCGGGATGCGCCAGCGTGCGCTGATTGCGCTCGCACTTCTGGCCGATCCGCAATTCCTATTCTGCGACGAGGCGACCACCGCACTCGACGTGCTCGCGCAGCGCCGCGTAGTGGAAACGCTGATGGAGATCGCGACGCGCGCGGGCAAAGGCGTCGTGCTGGTCTCCCACGACATAGCGCTGATCTCGGAAATGGCGGAGACCGTCTACGTGCTGTACGGTGGGCAGGTACTCGAACATGGTCCTTCCGCGCAGGTGACCGGCGAGGCACTGCATCCCTACACTGCGGCGCTATGCGATGCGATCGTCGAACTCGGCGACGAGACGCTTCCGCGGCCAATCCCGGGCGAGGTGCCTGATCCTGGCCGACGTGGGTCAGGCTGCGTGTTCGCGCCGCGCTGCGCGCGGGCGGACGATCGCTGTCGGGCCGAGCGGCCGGCGCTCGTCGCCAGCGGGGCGCATGCAGTTGCCTGCTGGCATCCACTCGGCGGACCCGGCGTGACGACGGTACCGGAGGCCAAGCCGTGAGCGAAGCGCCGGTCATCGAACTGGATCATGTCTCGTTGGTCTATCGCGCGGGCTGGGGCGGTGCGAAGAGTGAAACGCTTGCCGTCGACGATGTGTCGCTCGTGGTAAACGAGGGCGAGTGTCTCGGTCTCGTCGGCGGCTCGGGTAGCGGCAAATCGACGCTTGCGCGGGTGATGACGGGTCAGATCGCCGCGACATCGGGGGCGGTGTGCATCCGGCTGCGCGAAGACGCGGCGACCGGGCACGCGTCCGGACGACGGACGATCACAGCGCCGCGGCCGCGCGACGTCGCCGGGCATGTCGGCCTAGTGTTCCAGGACCCGTATGCATCGTTCGACCCACACTGGACGTTGCGGCGCTCGATCGAGGAGGCACTGCTGCTCAAGGGCAGCAGCAGGCGAGACCACGCCGGGCGGGGGGCAACCGATTTCCTCGAAATGGTCGGGCTTAATGCAGCTTTCGCGGCACGCCGGCCGGGCGCACTTTCTGGTGGGCAGATACAGCGCGCGGCGATCGCGCGGGCGATCGCGATCAACCCCGATGTGCTGATCCTGGACGAGGCGCTGTCCTCCCTCGACGTTTCGGTGCAGGCGAATGCGCTCGGGCTGCTGGCGCGGCTGCGGCAGGAACTCAGCCTGACGATCGTGTTTATAGGGCACAACCTCGCAGTAGTCGGAGCGATCGCCGACCGGGTTGCGGTGATGGAGGCAGGGCGGCTGGTCGAAGCCGGGCCGACCGCGCAGCTCTATCGCGCGCCCCAATCCGACTATACGCGACAGCTCATTAGGGCGGTGCCGAAACTGCGGCACCGGCAGGGCGGGGTAGCCGCATGACCTGGGATGTCGCCGTGAGGTGCGCTGGGCGCCGACGGAAGCTGCCGACCGGGCCTGCGCTGGGGCTCGCCGCGATCAGCCTTATCATCGCCGGTGCGCTGTTGGCGCCGCTGCTCACGCCTCATTCGCCGAACCTGCCGCTGCCGGATGGGATGACGCCAGACGGTATGCCGAAGCCACCCTCACTCGCGCACTGGTTCGGCACCGATAATCTCGGTCGAAGCATGGTCGCCCGCGTGCTGTATGGGGCGCGCGCGACGCTGTTGGTAGGCGTTGTTTCCAACACGATCGCGGTAGTGGTCGGCACGCTGGTTGGCGGGATTGGGGGCATGCTCGAGGGCCGAGCGGAGGCGGCGGTTATGCGCTTCGTCGACCTGATGCTGGCCTTTCCGGCGCTGATCCTCGCCATCGCCATTGCCTCGATAATCGGCCCGAGTCTCTGGAACGCGGCGCTAATAATTGCACTATCGAACTGGACCTGGATCGCGCGCGTTGTCTACACGAAGACACTGAGCATCCGCGAGCGTAACTTCATAACCGCGGCTCGGCTACTGGGGGCGAGCCGATGGTATCTGTTCAGCCGCCATCTGCTGATGCACCTCGCTCCGATCATGCTGGTCTGGGAGACGCTCGGGATCGCGACAACGGTGCAGATGTCGGCCGCCCTCTCCTTCCTTGGCGTGGGCGTGCAGCCGCCGACGCCGAGCTGGGGCAACATCATTCACGACAACCAGAACTACTTCACCGTCGCCCCTTGGACGGTACTTATTCCGGGAGTGTTCATCCTTGTGCTCTCGCTGTCGTTCAACATCGTCGGCGAATACGTTCACGAGAAGATGGAGGCGCTTGAATCGCGCGAGCGGCGGCCGGAGACGGCGGAGGATGCGCGCGAACGGTTCGGCGAGATCGAACATGCAGGGTAGGTGCCGATGAATCGCCAGTTTTTCGGTTTCGTTGCGAAGCGGCTTGGCCAAGGCGCGATCGTGCTCGTGGGCATTTCGATCGTGACGTTCCTCCTGCTCTACGTGATACCAAGCGATCCGGCGAGCCTGATCGCGGGCCGGGCGGCGAACCCGGACACGATCGCGCGGATCAATGCGCAGCTTGGCCTCGATAAACCAGTCTGGCTTCGTTACGCGATCTACATGGGGCACCTGCTACACGGCAATCTCGGCACTTCCTATGTCGAGCGCACGCAGGTCGCGCGCGAGCTGCTCTCGCGACTACCGGCGACACTCGAACTGGTCTCGGGCGCGATCTTCTGGGAGGTAGCTATCGGCGTCTCACTCGGGGTGATCGGCGGGGTGTGGCGCGGGCGGCTCGCCGACCGGTTGGCGATGGGCTTCGCCTATGTCACGGTGGCGGCGCCACAATTCGTCACCGGGTTGCTGCTGCTCTACGTGTTCGGCTTTCAGCTGGGTTGGCTGCCACTTGGCGGCTATGGCGGACTTTCGTACCTGCTACTTCCATCGCTGACGCTGGGCCTGCTGAACGCAGCCTGGCACACGCGGGTGGTGCGATCGGAGGTGGTGCGTGAGCAGGGCGAGCCATATGTCGAGGCGGCGCTTGCACGCGGTGTGAGCCGGCGGACGGTGATCCTGCGGCACGTGGTGCCGGGCGCTATCCTGCCGGTGCCGACGCTGGTGGGCCTCGATTTCGGCTACCTGATGGGCGGGGCGGTGATCATCGACCAGGTGTTCGGCTGGCCGGGCGTGGGCCAGTACATGTGGCAGGGCATCCAGAACACCGACGTGCCAGTGATCATGGGTGTAACCCTTTTCGCCGCAGTGTTCGTGGTGGTCGCCAACATCATTGCCGACATCGTGTCCTACTTCATCGACCCCCGCATCCGGGTGAATTGAAGCGGGGCGGCCCCTCGCAGACGGAGCAAGCCATGAGCTGGAAAGACGCCTATCGGTCGCTTTACTATCTCGACGCGGAGATACCAGACGTCGTGCCCGATTCCTCGGCGACGGCGCTACTGATGATCGATCTGCAGAACACCTATATCGACCGGCCGGCGCGCGACGCGGTGCCCGAGGCCGAGCGACGCGCGTGGGACCTCTGGACTCCGTTTCACGAGCGGATGCATGGAACGGTGCTGCCTAACGCGCGGCGCCTGCTCGATACGTTTCGCTCGAGGGGGGCTGATGTCTTCCACGCGCGCATCGCCTGTCTCACCGATGACGGGCGCGATCGCTCGCTGAGCCAGCGGCGGCCAGGGTTCAACAACCTCCTGATGCCGAAGGACGAGCACGCGAGCCAGTTATTCTCCGCCGTTGCCCCGGCACCCGGTGAGATTGTAGTGACAAAGACGACGGATTCGGCGCTGACGGGCACGAACCTCCGGCTGATCCTGAGTAATATGGGTGTTCGCCACGTAGTGGTCGCGGGCATATTCACCGACCAGTGCGTGTCATCGACCGTGCGCAGTCTCGCCGACGAGAGCTTCGACGTGATCGTCGTGGACGACGCCTGCGCCGCGGCAACAATGGAACTACACGAAAATGAGCTGACCATTCTGAACAACATCTATTGCCAAGTGATGTCGGCCGATGACGTGTTCGCTTCGCTCGGCTGGCACCTGAGCTGACAATTAATCGGGCAAGCCCCCGCCATAGTATTTTCGCAGCACCATCACAGTCAGGAACGCTTTGATTTGACCACGCCCTGCGGGAAGCGCGCGCGTCAGTCGCTTGTCCGCCGCGCTTCCCGCAGGGACACGAAACCACCGAGAGTTGATGCCCATTTCTTGTTGAATGAAGCTTCAATAGTTGGTCTGGCGTCCCCACATCCTTCCGAATTACGCTAGGCAGAAATTGTGTTCCAGTCGACGCTGCTCTCGAAACTCGCCGCCGCGCGATAGATCGAGTATTCGTCATAGAGCCGCCCAATCAGCATCATCCCAACCGGAAGACCGTCTACCTTTCCACATGGCACGCTCATGGCCGGATGGTGCGTGCAGTCGAAGGGGCAGGTGTTAGGCAGCATCTCGAAGCCGCGTTGCAGGATCTCGGTGACGGGGGCATCGGCGTCCGGCATCGGCGGCGCAACCATGGGGACGGTCGGCATCAGCAGAAGATCGAACCGTTGTAGGGCGGCGTCGTAGGCGGCGCGCAGCCGGCGGACGAGATTCTGCCCTTTCGCGTAATAGCGGCCACCATGGGTCCTGGTCATGTATTGACCGAGAAGCATAGTGTTCTTCAGTGTGTCCGACAGTTCATCCGCCCGGTCGCGCCACGCGGCGTGGCGATCCATCAGCGATGTCAGATAGAGACCCTGCCAATTGAAGCCGAAACCGTTGCCGTGCATCAT
>Ga0315298_1006745_pt1 | contig 15499 bp, 10 predicted proteins | sample WHS_1_MG_FD_203077 | JGI IMG/M metagenome (GOLD analysis project Ga0315298, IMG submission 203077) | Extremophilic microbial mat communities from Washburn Hot Springs, YNP, Wyoming, USA - WHS_1_MG | ecosystem: Environmental > Aquatic > Thermal springs > Hot (42-90C) | place: USA: Wyoming... | reverse complement strand
CCACCAGCAGGATAGGCGCCGAGTACGGGTCACCCCGCACCTGACTGCCGTAGCGCTGGGCCAGCTCGACCATATCGCGCACGCCGGCCTCCGCCCGGGCCGCGGTCAGCAGGTCATGGCGCGAGACATCTGCCAGCAGGGAGGAGAACCAGGCGTTGTGCACCAGCAGGAGGATGCTCCCGCCGGCGGCCAGCAGTGCCAGTCCCCGCAGGGCGCGCCGGCGCTCCCCCCATATCAGGACGACGCCCGTCACCACCAGCAGGATGAGCGGACAGGCGACGACCGCCAGCAGGAGGGAGAGCAGTTGGCCGGTACGGGCATAATGGACGAATCCCAGATAGCCGAATACGCCCAGCACGGCCCCCACCAGCAGGATCAGCCATTCCGCCTCTTTGAGCGCCTCGCGCGCCGTCCATTCCGCCAGCTCGCCCAGGGCTTTGCCGGCCAGCAGGGCCGCCGGCACCGCCAGCAGAGCCAGGTCGGCCGGCCGCCAGCCTCCGGAGACAAGGGACAACAGCAGGCCTCCCACCAGCCACCAGCCGGCGAACACGGAAAGGGCATCGCGCCGGCGGATACCCATGACCAGGCCGGCGATGCCGAACAGCAGGCCGGCGGTCTCATATAAGGCCAGGGACCACAGCACTACCAACGGGCCGTAGCTTTCAGCCCCCCAGGCGAAGCCGCGCCCCCATGCCGGCAGAAGGTCCGCCGCCGCGCCCAGCCCGTCGAAATTGAGCAGGAAGGCGGTGCCCAGCAGGAGGAAGGGCCCGACAAAGAGCAGGCCGGCCTCCCGCCACAGAGCGGGCCGGCCGCGCAGTTCCTCCCAGCGCCGGCCGGCGGAGGCCCAGAACCCCTCCATGCCCAGCCGCCGGCGCGCCCCCCACAGCACGATTGCCCCAGTGATGAAAATCAGGAGCACGCTGTAGAACATGGAGGAGGAGAGCAGGCCGAACGCCAGGGCGACCGCCCCCCAGCGCATCTCCCGCCGGCCCCCGTCCTCGCTCAGCCGGCAGAGGGCGATCAGCAACAGCAGGCCGGCGAACAGGGCCGCCGTGCGGCCGTCCAGAGAGCGGGAGGCGGCGAGCAAAGAGGGGGAGAACGCCAGCAGAAAGCTGGTCATCAGCGCGGCGGAGCGTCCCATCTGCCGGCGCAGGAGTGCCGGCAGGAGCGCCAGGGCGGCGCCGAAGAGCGCCGGCCACAGCCGCGCCGTCGCGTCGCTGGCGCGAAAGAGGGCGAAGCAGACGATGTTGGCGGTCATCAGCAGAGGGCTGTACGGCGCCAGCGCCGGCGACTGCCCATGGGCGATCTGCCACGCCCGCCAGGCCTGCACGGCCTCCGCCGGCGACAGCGGCCAGGCATCCAGCCGCCACAGCCGCACCAGCAGGGCCGCCAGGCCGATCGCCAGGTACAGCACCACCTCCACGGTGAACACCTTCTGCCATTCCGCGGGAATGGGTTCAGCGCGTTCCGGTGCACGTGCTCGTGCGCTCATGCGGTCATTTCCCCCGACGCTGGTAAATTCGCACCCCATCCTGGTCATAGACCAGGTCCATGAACAGGCCGAACTTGTCAATCATGGGCTGGCTGAGCTGGAACTTCTCGCGCTCCAACTGTCCCACATACACATACGTGATGTCGTACTTCTCCAGCAGGGCGTTGACCTGCTCGCGGTCCATACTCCGGTAGATGGCCTCGATATCCGGCTCGCGCCGGCCCGGCTCGTCGTAGCTACCGCGCCACTGCAGTTCGTGTCCGCCCCACCCCAGCAAAGTGGGGATGCCGGTCATGGCGGAGATGCGGCCGTACGGAGTATAGGAACCGCCGTGTGCCTCCAGGATGACCGCCGGCTCCCGCACATGCGCGTTCAGCCACTGGGCCGCGGCGTAATCGGCCGGCCAGTACTGCGCCGCATAGGCGATGCCGTCCAGGGTGGGCTTGCGCTGGAAGCCCTCCGCCCGGTTCGGCGCCGCCAGCACGGGATAGACCATGCCGGCGGTCACCAGCGCGATCAGCCCCACCAGGAAGGCGTTTTGGAACGCCAGCCGGCGGGTGCGGTTCAGCACGTAATAGACACCGTAGGCGCCGGCGATGGCCAGCATGCTCCAGGCCTGGAAATAGAACTTGAAGATGGTGTTCATACGGGTGCCGAAAGTGTCCCGCAGATAGACGTACTCCACCACGAAGGTCAGCCCCAGGCCCACCAGCAGGATCAGCAGGGCATACAGCGTCGGCCAATCGGCTTCCTCGCCGGCCTCTTCCAGCCGGCGCCACAGCACCAGCGCCGCCGCCGCCATGAGCAGGGTCAGGCAGAGAGCCAGCCAGCGCCCGGTGATGATGGAGAGCACAGCCAGCAGGAGGGCGAGCGCGCCGATGATGTAGACTGCGCTGCGGGACAGCCGGCCCGTGCGCCAGGCCGCCGGCAGGCCGGCGCCGACAGCCAGCACAAAGGCGATGGCGATAAAGACGAAGGGCCCGAACATCACCAGATAATGGGCGATGCGGGTCTTGGCCCACAGGGAGAACGCCGGCCCGCCGGCCTGTGACTGGAATCCGATATAGAAGGGGATGTACAGGATAACGCCGGCGGCCGCCAGCATGATGCCCGTCCCGAGCACCTCTTGGAGCCACTCCCGGTTCAGCGCCCGATGATGTACGTAACTGCGCAGGGCGAAGGCCAGCACCATCAGCACCCCGTACACCGGGAAATCCCATGTGTTCATGAAGGCCATCCCGCCCAGGCAGAGGGCGTACAAGAGCATCAGCGGCCCCCAGCGGCGCAAGCCCTCGTACACCTTCTCGGAGACCAACAGGTTCAGCGCCAGGGCCAGGAGCATCAGCCCAAAGGGCAGGGCCAGCACATGCGGATGGATGTCCCCCAGCATAAAGCTGAAGAAAGGGAACTCGTCGATGATCTCGATGGGGTTCCCGAAGGGGTCATAGTCCTGCAGGACGCGCGAGGCGCGCCACCACCACAGGTAGCGGTTGGGAACGGCCGCGCCGCCCGGCGGCAGGGTCGCCAGGTCGCGGATGTCCAGCCACTTCCAGAAGCCGGCGCCGCCCACCCCCCAGGCGTGGAGCAGTTCGAAAAAGCCCTCCAGATTGCCCATGATGGCCAGCAGGAGGCTGCCGAGCAGGCCGTAGCCGGCGGCCTGCCCGAACGCTTCCCGGCCGGCCCGCCGTTGTGCCAGCGCCACCAAATTGTACGCCAGGCTGAAGGCGCCGGTGATCGTCAGCGCGAACAGGAGCGCAAGCCCCAGGTTGAAGGCGATGTTGGACGGCAGGCCGGAGAGCCGGATGAGCATGGAGAGGATGAGATAGCCGAAGTAGTAATAGCTGATGGCAAAGCCGGAGAGCCAGGGGTCCGCCGGCGGGAGCCGGGGACTGCGCAGGATGGCATTGATAAAGGCATATTCCATGAACTTCTCGCCGCCGGCGGTGGCGATGTCCGGGCTGTAGGCGCGGTAGAGCGCCCAGCCGGCCAGGCCGGCCAGGAAAAGCCCCTCGACCAGCAGGACCAGCTTCTTCTGCCGGCGCAGGAAGGCCCACAGCGTCTCCTGCCCCGGCTCCAGTGGGGCCAGGCCCAGCTCACGCCGGCCGACATACACCGAGACGACAGCCAGCACCACCAGGGCGAAGAGCACGCCCCCCAGGCTGTTGCGCAGGAACCCCAGACTGCCCAACAGCCAGAAAACGTAGCCGGCCAGCATCAGCCCCAGGGGACGCGCGAAGGCATAGCCGCGCTCCGGCAGACCTTTGAAAACATGAAATGTCAGGGGAAGGGCCAGCAGTCCGACGACCTGGACCGCCAGCCACCAGGCCAGTACGGCTCCCATGTCACCTCCTGCAATCAGCTAATATAGCCGGCAAAGCTTAAAATCTCATGAAAAATATCCATCTCACCCCAATAGACGCAAAAGCGCCCGCACGGTACGGCCTCAATCCCACAACCCGGGGATGGTGCGGCCGGGCACGGCGTAAATCACGGTGCGCGGGTTGCGGTACACCTCCTGCAGGAGGCCCAGGCGGGCCATTTCCTCGAACTTGGCGATGCCGGCCGGCGAGTATACCCCCGGCGCTCGCTCGAGTTGGCCGATGTAAATCAGCGCGATGTCCAGCCGGTCAATCACCGCCTGGGCCTGCGCGATATCGGGCGAGTCGAAGAGCCGGCGCGTCAGCTCCTCGCGCTCGCCGACCATCTCGCCGTAGCGCTGTTCGTTCTGATGCATGCCCACCAGTGTGGGCAGGCCGGTGTACGTCGCCACGCGCAAGCCGCCCTCCCGATAATACCCGATGCCGGCCTCCGCCACCACCGGCGTGCCCCGCACGTGCTCCGTCAGCCACCGCAGGGCCTCGTAATCATAGCGCAGGTCAATCTCATAGGACGGGTCAGGCCAGAAGAATTTCCCCACGGTCATGAACGCCATTCCATCCAAGGTGCCGATGGGCGGGGTCGCGTTGGGGAAGCGGTCCGTCACGCGCTGGGGCACGGCCAGGGGCACAAACAGGAACGAGGCCGCCAGCAGGAAGACCAGGCCGGCCTGCCAGATGCTGGCCCACGCCGGCGACCAGCGCTGTCCCACCTGCTCCCATATGGACGGCAGAGCGGCTCCCAGCGCCGCACCCAGGAGCACCCACGCCTGGATGTAAAACTTGAAGAGGGTGTTCATGCGGTAGTGGTCGCCGCCCTGCAGGAAATCCCGCAGGAAGAACACCTCCACTCCCAGCAGGAGGAGGAAGCCGACGAAGACCAGCAGATTGACGAAGTCCTCCTGCGGGCCGGCCCGCCGGCGGCGGAACAGCAGGCCCCCGCCGATCAGCACCAGGGCCGCCAGCGCACCGGGCCAGCACTTCAGCAGTGCCAGCGCGACGGCCGTCAGCAGGCCGATGCCCAGCGCCAGGCGCTCGGTGTGATAGAGCGGGCCGGCCTCGCGCACCAGCCGGCGGTGTAAGGCCTCCAGCCGCGGCAGAACGGTCCAGTGCTCCATGATCATGCGCACCCAGCGCAGGATCGGCACCCGTTCACCGCGCCGGCGCAGTTCCACCAGGTAATAGCTCAGCGCCAGGAAGAGGAAGCACCCCCAGATGGTCAGCCACTGCCAGCCGTCGGTCCGCCCCCTGGTCAACCCGATGCCGACGCTCATGGCGGCATAATGCCGATAGAAGGGGAGGTACAGCACATAGCACAGCACGGCCAGCCCGCCGGCGAAGACCGCTGTCTTTGCCAGCGCCAGCCGCCAGTGTGCGTCCCGCCCGACCCGCAGAAGATACGCCAGCACCGCCAGGCCGATGTACGTCGGCAGGTCCCAGGTGTTGATGGCGCCCAACGCGCCGATGAGCAGGGGCAGGGCCAGCCAGGAGGCCAGCTCGCCCCAGCCGGGCAGATAGGGGGCAAGCACGGCGACCGCGCGCCGGCCGGCCAGCTCCCCGGGCACCGCCGGCCGGCACAGCATGTTCAGCACGCCGGCCATGGCCGTCAGCGCGAACGCGATGGCGATCATGTGCGGATGCAGGTCCGCGAACAGGAAGCTCCAGAAGGGGAACTCGTTGATGGTGTTCGTGATGACCCGGCTGGGTGCCCAGTAATCGAATGGCGGCAGGCGCGCCCCGCGCGCCAACTGCAGCAATCCCGGGATAAGCCGCACCAACGGCTGGAGGCCGGGGATATTGCTGGTGAAGGTACTGCCGCCCAGACTGCCGACGGCGCGCTGGAGCTGGGCAAAGGCGGCCAGGTTGCCCATCACGGCCACCAGCGCCGCGGAAAGGAGGCCGCCGGCGATGCCCCGGCGCCAGTCGCCCCGGGCGCGCCGCAGGCCGGCGGCCAGGGCGTACCCCACCCCGAAGGCGCCGCAGACCGTCATGGCGAAGAGGGTCGGCACGGCCAGGTTGAACGCCACGGCCGGCGCGATGCCCGTCAGCTTGATGAGCAGGGACACCAGATACAGGCCGTAGTAATAGTAATTAATATACCCGTGGGCGAAATAGGGGTCGTACGGTGGGAACCACGCCGATTTCAGCACCGCGTTCAGGAAGGCAAATTCCATGGGCTTCTCGCCGCCTGTCCAGGGCTGCCACAGGTCCGGGTTGAGGAGCCGGACCAGCACGAACGCGCCGTAGGCGAAGGCGAACAGCCCCTCGATGGTCAGCAGGAGGCGCCACTGCCGGCGCAGATGAGCCAGGAAGGCTTCCCGCCGGCGCCAGGCGATGGAAGCCGACAGGCCGGCCAGCCCCAGCGCAAAGAGCGCGATGATAGGGGTTCGGTTCTGCGTCAGGCGCAGGCTGGCGCCCAGCCAGTTGGCGTATCCGATGCACAGCAGGGCCAGGGGCTTGCTAAAGGCCCAGCCCCTATCCGGCAGGCGGTCGAACACCACGAAAGCCAGCGGCGCGGCGATGAGGCCCAGCAGGACAACCGCCGCCCACCACACCAGGACAGCGATGCCGGCATGCCGGCTGGCCAGCGCGTTCCAGCGGAAGTCATCCACCACCGGCAGTTCGCCCACCGGTCGGTCGAGCAGGAGGGATTTGCGCGCGGTCGGCCGCCCGCCGGCCGGCCCCTTATCCCCCACCCAGCCGGGGATGGCCCCCTCCCATTTCCCGCCCAGCTTCTCCCATATCTCCTCGTCGGAGAGCGTCCGCACCTTTTTGAAGATCAGCGGCTTGGGATGGTCATAGACCGTGAAGCTCTCATCAGCATGGTCATCCACCCAGACCAGCGGCCCCAGGCGCGGGTACGACGTAAACGTTTTGACCAGCTCGAACCCCAGCTCGCCGCGGAAGAGCAGGTCGTAATAGGCGATGGTCATGGGATAGCGTTTGGGCAGGCGCGGGATGGAGCCGTAGAGCCGGTTGCTGGCCAGGATGATGTAATCCGCCTGCTGGAGGGCGGTCTTGATGATCTCGTACTTCGCCGGCGTGTCCTCTTCATAGAGCGGCAGGGTGATGTGCTGATAGCCGTGCGCGCCGCTGTTCATGCCCGGTTCCCGCAGGGGCTTGGGCAGTTCGTCGTCCCAATGCTCCACCGCGATGACCGAGCCATCGGGGACGTTCTCGTATATCCAGCGCGAGGCCTGTATCCAGGTGTGCGGGCGGGTGTAAATGGTGAAGAACGCCAGGGCATAGGCCGCCGTCCAGGCCAGCGCGACGGCGATGAGCGCCGGCCCCAGCCGGCGCCAGCGCGTGCCGGCCAGCCGCTCCGCCAGGGTCGTCAACAGCGCCGCGCCCAGCAGGCCCAGGAAGGGGGTCAGGATGACCATGTAGCGCATGAACTTGACCATGAAGGCGCCGTTGATGAGGAAATAGGGCACCACCCAGGCCAGCATAATGTACTCGCCGGCGGCGGCCCGCCCCCGCACGGCCCGCCAGACTGCCCAGGCCAGGCCGGCGAAGGCCGCGATGCCCAGCGGCCATCCCATGGCCCAGCGGACCTGCTGTTCGATCTGATACAGATAGGGGATCGTGCCGCGGTACTGCCGCGTGAACGGCCAGTCCACCGCGCCGCGCACCATGCGCCCCTGTTCGCCGATGTTCTTCAGGAAGTTCTGGTAATCGAGGATGGCGAAGGGGTTGGTGATGGCGAAAACCAGCAGGGCGATGAGCACCGCGCCGGCGGCCCCTCCCACCAGCATCCAGATGCGGCGCGCATCCATCCTGCCCTGCCGGCGCTCCATCTCCAGGCGCACCAGCGGCGCCAGCGCGACGGGCAGGAGCACCGGCGCCGAGCGCACCAGGGAGCCGATGGCCAGGCCGGCGACCGCGCCGGCGAGGAGAAAATGACGCGCCTTGCCGGTGCGCACGCCCCGCACCGCCAGCCAGACCGCCATCACCACGAAGGTGGCCATGATGGCGTCGAAGGCGGCGAAATGGGAGAGCTGAATGTGCTGGACGGTGAAGGTCTGGAAGGCCGCCGCCAGCAGGCCGGCCTTTTTCCCGAACAGCTCCTTCGCCAGCAGGAAGACCAGCAGGATGGTCAGCGTGTCGAACAGGGCGGAGATGGCGCGGCCCACAAGCTGGATATGGTCGTAATCGGCCCAAGTGCCGCCGTCCGCCGGCGACGAGATGTGGGACAGCCCCTGGGCTGCGGCCGCCATCAGGTACAGGGGGAAATGGCCGTAGGTGAACGCGCGCGGTTCCCCGACATCCGAAGAGGAGCTGGGGGGCCAGCGGAAGGGGTTGAGCGTCGTGCGCAGGGGATCGAACAGCACCCGGCTGTCCGCCGGCCAGGTGATGCTGGTGGCCACCCAGGTGATGTGGCGCTCGTCCGGGTGAGCGTGCTGGAACTCGTCCCAGTTGAGCCGGTACAGCCGCAGGCCGGCGCCGATGAGCAGAAGGATGACCAGCGTCAGGCGAATCCAATCGCGCTGATGGGATGAAGACGCTCCGTTCACCTGCACGGCGCTGTTCCTTTTCCGCGAAATGGACAACATCGCCGCGATTATAGCATCGGGATTATGGCGTGGCAAACCGAGGACGCAGGGAGGCGTTGAGAAATCCTTAATGCTTCCGGGCGGAGAGGCTGTCAGGCGGTTGAAATCCAACGTCACGGGAGTCTGCCGGCATCCCGGGCCTGCTCCCGCCAAGCATAAATGGGCACAATTTGCCAAATCTGGCCCAGGGTGCTATAATGATGTTTGGATTCGGGGCGTAGCGCAGCCAGGGAGCGCACTTGAATGGGGTTCAAGTGGTCGGAGGTTCAAATCCTCTCGCCCCGACCAGCAGGGCCGGCGATGCACTCGCCTTGCCCAGTATACAGTAGTACTGAGCACCAGCACCACTATATCTAGTATCTGTCTAGTATCTAGTGGTGCTGGTGCTGTTTTTATCCCCCAGCTCCCCTCTGTGCGAATGTTGTAAAGATGTTGTCAGAACAAACGTGCTACACTCGCCAGGGCCATACCAGGAGGGATGTATGGCTCACAAACGGACACCTGGCGAGGGAAGCATCATACGGCGCAAGGATGGGCGCTGGCAGGCAAGCCTCCAACTGGACGGTGTGCGCAAGACCGTCTATGGCAAAACGCGGAGCGAGGTGGTCCAGAAGCTGGAAGAACTGCGGCGCCAGGCAGTCGCTGGCGGTGCGCTCCCCAATCCTGGCAGGCGAACGCTGAATGACCTGCTGGACGTTTACCTGGCCACCAAGCAGGCAGACCTGAAGCGTTCCACTGCAGAGCATTATGAGCTCCTGGTCAACACCTACATCCGACCTGCCCTGGGGAACGTCCTGCTGGCCAAGCTCACCCCCCACCGCATCCAGGTGCTGTTAGGGAAACTGCGGGACCGCCCCAGGGTTGCCCAGCTAGTCTATCACATCCTCAAGCAGGCCTGTGACCTGGCGGTGCGCTGGCACTGGCTGGCGGAAAACCCCTGCAAGCCCGTTGTCAGACCCCAGTACCGTCCCAAACGCAAGACAGTATGGACACCGGATGAGCTTCAAACCTTCCTGAAAGGCGCCCGAGGGCACTGGCTTTTTCCACTCTGGTACTTCCTGCTGGCCAGCGGTTGTCGGTTGGGTGAGGCGCTGGCCCTGACCTGGCAGGATGTGAACCTTGAGCAGGGTACCGTGCAGATTAACAGAACCGTACAGCGCCTGAAGGGGCAGACCATCACCGATGAGCCAAAGACCAAAAGCGCCGTTCGCACCGTGAGCCTGCCCCAGGACGTTGTACAGGCCCTGCGTCAGCAACTGTCCTGTCAGGTGCTTTCAGGTGCTGTGTGCAAGCTGGTATTTCCCTCCCCCAGTGGGGAGTATTTGCACCGCTCCGTAGTGGCCCATGCCCTGCGCAGGGAGTGTGAGCGCCTGGGACTGCCACCCATGACGCCCCACGGACTGCGCCACCTGCACGCATCGCTCCTGCTGGAGGCGGGCCTGCCGGTTCCCCAGGTGGCCCAGCGCCTGGGCCATGCCACGCCCCAGGTCACCATGAGCGTGTACGCCCACGCCCTGAACCGCTCCGACAGGGAAGCGGCGGAGGTCCTGCAAAGGGCGATGGGAGCGCACCCAATACCATTCATCAGGAGGGAAAGACCATGAGGATGCAGCGCGTTGTCCAGGAGCTCAAGCTGGTTGCCCGCCTGTGGCTGACCACCGCCAGGGTGGGCCTGCGCCTGCTGTGGCTTGCATGGAGCGGGGATGAACCCCCAGAGGGCCAGGAACCCACAGAGGACCAGGAACCCCCAGAGGACCAGGAGCCCGCAGAGGAGGGCCACGGGACGCACGTAGAGGCTCTACAAGGCCCCGAATTTCGTTACAAGGTCATCTGATATGCCCACCTGCGCCCTTTGCGGAAAACCCATCCCACGGAAGCGCTTGGGCAGGCCCCGACGCTACTGCTCTGGGCGCTGTCGGGTAGCCGCGTTCCGCGAGCGCAGGGCGCGGGAGGCATGGGATGGGGGGAGCTCCAGGCCCATGAGGGGATCATGAGCTGACACCGCCCCACGTCCCCCACTGCAGACCCCCAGGTGAGGCGCAGCGCCTGGGGGCTTTGCGCGCCCGCGCATCAGACAAATGGGTTCCACGCCCTAAATGGCTTGCAGGGAGTATAGCACAACAGGGCGCGGAAAGGAAACCCACTGGAGAGGGACACAGTGGGCGGGGAACTGCACGCAAGTAGCACCTGGGCTGCATGCCTCTTTTGGCTGACGTCAGTATACCACAATGGCGTGACACGCGCAACACCGAGAACAGAGAACGCCCACAGGGGGATGAGTGCCTCGGTAAGCAGGTAAAGAGGAGTAGCACCTTTGTTATAAATCATGGTTGACAACCGGCGTTGAATTGGCCATACTATACGTGTAGCACAGCGCGTAGGAGGTGGGTGATGAATCGTGGTGGAAAATTGGAACGGTTTTTCACAATCAGAGTCCCAACGGGCTATGTCGTGAAGCTGGAGCAGGCACGGCGCGTGCTGGGTGCGCGATCCGCGAGCGAGGTAGTGCGCCTCGCTGTAGATCGTTTGCTTTGGGAGGTTCTAAAGGGCGATGAGCGGCAAGAGCAATGAAGACAATGCCGCCCCCTGCTGGCACCAGGAGGCGGCGGGTGAAGTGGACGCGCTTGGCGGGCTGTCCAACGATATTGTAGCACAGAACCCGCGCGCTGTCAATACCCCCGCGCTGACACCCGACGCCCTGTTGGCCCTGCCCGACCGCGCCCGTGAGGCGCTCCTGCAGGCGCTGGATGAGGAGTTCTGCCGCGCGCCAGATGAACCTGACCCCCCGCCCGCGCCCAGGGCGCAGGAGCGCTATAAGCGCTGGACGCTCGCGGAAATCCTCGCGGCGCAACTCCCCGAACCCGTCTGGATCGTGCCTTCCCTCATGCCTGCGGGCCTCACATCCCTATGTGGACGCCCCAAGCTTGGCAAGTCGTTCCTTGCGCTCCAACTCGCCATCGCAGTTGGAAGCGGCGGTATGTTTTTGGGGCAGAAAGTGGAGCGCGGGACGGTGCTTTATCTGGCGCTTGAAGATTACACGCGGAGGATCAAAGAGCGCGCGTTGAAGATGGCTGCCCAGGCGGATGCGGATGTGTTCTTCCGTTTCGACTTTCCCCCGTTGAACACGCCTGAGGGCCTGGCCTTCCTGGCGGCCGACCTGGACGAGCTGCACCCGCGCCTGGTCATCGTTGACACGCTGGCCCGCGCGGTGAGCGGACGTGTTGATTGGAACGAAGTGGGCGCGACAACCGCCATACTATCACCGCTCCAGCGCCTGGCACAGGAACGGGAGCTGGGCATCCTTACCTTGGATCACCACGGCAAGTTGACGACCGGCGACGCAATTGACGACATTCTGGGATCAACTGGTAAGGCCGCTGTGTACGACACAGCGCTCGGTTTATATCGTACTGATGGCCGCATGTCGCTCAAGGTCGTGGGGCGCGAGCTGGAACCCCGCGAGCTTGTGCTGGAGTTCGACGGTGTCACCGCTTGCTGGCAACTCATCGGCGAAGCATCCGAGGTGGCCACCAGCGAACGGGAAGCGCAGGTGATGGACCTGCTGGCGGAATTGGGTGAAGCAGACACGCGGACAATTGCCCAGGAGCTCGGAGTAAGCAGACAAGCTGCACATAAGTTCATGCAGCGCATGTGTGAAACGGGCAAGGTGAAGGCACGTACGCTGCCCGCGACAAAGAGCAGTGGAGTACGAAAGGTATACGCACTTAGGTCTCAAGTTGACGAGGTTGACGAGGTTGACGAGGTTGACGAGCGCTCGTCAACCAGAGCAACCTCGTCAACCGACTCTCAACAGCGGTTGACGAGCAAAAACGACTGGGATAGCTGGACGTGGCTGCAGTGACCTCACTACTCTGTGGGCCTATGATGACCGACACGAAAGCCCTCAAGGAGCGCGTTGACTGCCGCATCCTGATAGCCACCGAATTGGGCGACCCTGTCCGGCGGAGCGGTGACGCCTGGCAGTGGCGCTGTCCCTTTCACCCTGACGGGCGCACTCCATCCCTGACTGCCTGGCCCGATGGCTGGCACTGCTTTGGCTGCGGTGAGCATGGCGACGCCATCGCCTGGCTGATGAAGCGCAGGGGAGTGGGCTTCCTGGAGGCGGTGGAGGCCCTGGGCGCGGATCCGCGCCCTGTGCGCCCTCAAGCAAGAAGGTCCACCCCCCTGCGGGAACCCCCCAGCACCGCCTGGCGCCGTGACGCGCTCGGTGCGGTGGAGGCGTTCCATCAGCACCTGCTGGGCCCTGAGGGGGAGCGGGCGCGGGAGTACTTGCGCCGTCGTGGCATCGCGGATGACGACATCCGCCTCTGGAAGCTGGGCTACATCCCTGCGGACCGACAAGCACTGTGGGGCGACGTGGAGGTGCGCCTGCCCAGGGGCATCGCCATCCCTGCCCTGGTGGGCGGTGTACCTTGGTATGTGAAGATACGCAGGCCCGCCGGCGACCCGAAATACGTGCACGTCAAGGGCGGGCGCTCCGCGATGTTTGGCTATGACCACCTGCAGTGCAAGGCGGACCTGCTCTTGTGCGAGGGGGAGTTCGACGCCATCCTCATGCGGCGCCTAGTGGGCGACGCGCTGGACGTGGCCACGTTCGGAAGTGCGTCGGAAAGCGACATCCGCTTGTGGCTCGGTGTGCTAATACGCTATCCGCGCATCTGGCTGGGCTTTGACAACGACACAGCGGGGGAGCGGGCGCGCCAGGAGTGGTACGGGCGCACAAGGCGGGCGCACGGCCTGCTGGTACCTGTGGGCAAGGACTGGACGGAGGCCTGGCTGGAGCTGGGGGATGAGGGACTGCGGGAGTACGTGATGGATAGCGTGGAGGTGGAGCATGGACAGGAAATTGGAGAGCTTGCTGGGGACGTTCGGGCTGTACACCTTCAGTGCGGATGAGCTGCTGACAATGGACTTTGCTGGGCGCCCCGCCCTGGACTATGGGACAATAGCACATACCCTGACCTGGCGGGAGCTGGTCAGACGGGAACCCCGCCTGGCGGAGCTCCTGCAGGAGGCCCGCACCGTGGATGACAGCGACCCCCACTTCTGCGCCAACGCGGTATGGTACGGCTACAACGGTTATGCGGGCCTCAAGGGACGCCTCTGTCAGCTCGTGGGATGGGACGCGGATACCGATGATCCCATCCTGCGCACGCCAGAGGCCTATGACCTGGCCTATGACACGATATATGACGCCCTCCCTCCCTGCAGGCACTGCGGCTGTCTGCGGATCGGCTAGCGGAGGCACCTATGGACGCAGACAAGCGCACACTGCGGGGAAGCTCCTGGCGCGACCGCTTCAAGCTGGGGCATAAGTCCCTGCCCACCCGCTTCTACGCCGTGGACGTGGACCTGGCCCTGGTGGAAAAGTCCCCGCCTGGCCTGGTGGCCATCCTGGACTACAAGCACCCCAATGACCGCCTCACCTTTGCCGAGGTCCTGGCCTACAACGCCATGACCCAGTTCCTGCCCGTCTACATCATCATCGGACTGCCCGATGGGCCTTTCGACGTATTCCGCTACCTGGAGGGCAATCCGGCACCTGACCCGCCCACGGTGCGCCTGGAGCTGGTGAGGACGTGCCAGGACTGGGCGGAGTTCGCACGGTTCGAGGCGGAACTGCGCGAGCGCTACCGCCAGGGGGGAGGGGGGTGAAAATCTCTGGAACCGCCATGCCTCACAACGGGCGGGGAGTGCTGGGCAGAGGGCCGCGAAATAGGACATTTTGTGAGGGAAGGAGGCACGCATGAGCGAAAGGGCCTGGAAGCGCACGGAGCGCATGATCGCCCGCAGGCTGAAGGGGGAGCGCATCCCCGTCACGGGCAGGGCGCGCGGATCCGCCCCTGACGTGCGCACGCCCTGGGCCTGCGTGGAGGTGAAGCACCGCAAGGCCCTCCCCAGGTGGCTCCTGGAGGCGGTGGATCAGGCCTGCGCCTCCGCCCAGGATGACCAGCTCCCTGTCGTGGTCCTGCATGAGGCGGGCATGCCCCACGACCGCGACCTGGTGGTCATGCGCCTGGGGGGACTTCACCGCCTGGCATGGGGAGCTGGAGCGGGCGGATGAGGGATGAGCAGGAAAAGGGGCGAACGTGTGAGGAATAGGGGGCGCTGATGGAGCGCACACGGTGATTTTGCTGAAACGGGGCGGGAATGCCGGCGGAATTCGCCCTTGACTGCAGGGGCATGGGGGCGTATAATGGGGCTGTAACGAAATGCCCTGGCGACGTGGGAGCGTCCCAGGGCGTGGGCCAGGTGACGTGGACACCTGACCGGTGGGGATTGTAGCATAAGGCCCCGTCAGGTGCAAGCCTGGCGGGGCTGTTGTGTTTCGAACGGATGTTCTGACAGCAATCTGTGTAGCAATCTGTGTAGCAATCCTGGGGCCAGTCCTGCGCACCTTGACAGGTGACCACGACATATAGTGGGGGCAGGCAGGCGACGCCACCGCATGTAGTAGGGCGGGTGGGATTCGAACCCACACGGACTCGCGTCCAGCGGAGTTTAAGTCCGCTGCGTCTGCCGTTCCGCCACCGCCCCGGCTTCCGGCCATTATTCTACACGTTCAATAGCGAAAGTCAAGTGCCGGCGCCGAGCACTCGAAACCCTCCGCCCCTCCCGCTAACTACTAATCCCGCACACCTTAACCCCAGCGCCAGGTCTCAGTGGGTGACGGGCGCATCACCTGGCATTTTCTGGCATTACTATGTGCCTTGGCCGGCCACAAGGCCCATTTGCCCGGCTCGCCGGCCCGTGTTATACTATGCCCACCTCATCAAACGGCCATCTCAAGGAAAGGGACGGAGCTCCACCGCTCCCATTCCGGAATCACAAAGGGGGTAGGCGATGAAAATCCTGGCAACGCGACCGGAGCGCTGTACGGGCTGCGGGGCGTGCGAGATCGAATGTGCCCGCACCTGGTTCAAAGTGGATGACAAAGAGAAGTCCCGCATCCGCATCTTCCCGCCGGCCAAAGAGGGCCAACCCTTCCGCATCGTGGTCTGTAATCAGAACGGCGCCTGCATCGACGTCTGTCCCACCGTGGCGCTGAAACGCGCCAA
>Ga0315298_1006744_pt1 | contig 15500 bp, 16 predicted proteins | sample WHS_1_MG_FD_203077 | JGI IMG/M metagenome (GOLD analysis project Ga0315298, IMG submission 203077) | Extremophilic microbial mat communities from Washburn Hot Springs, YNP, Wyoming, USA - WHS_1_MG | ecosystem: Environmental > Aquatic > Thermal springs > Hot (42-90C) | place: USA: Wyoming... | reverse complement strand
TTGCTCATGGTCGTCCTGTCCGCCGATGCCGATACCCGGGCCCTGACGCAGCCGATCATGGCCTTTGTGCAGCACCCCCAGGGAGCGTGTTGACGGGCCAATCCGGCGCATGCCTCGCCTTGGCCTTGCAAAGCCCATGGAAATGGAGAGACAGCGCGCTGTCTTGGCCGGGGGGGGTCCACGCCAAGCGATCTGTGGACGGAGAGAGATGCTCATATGGAGGCGTCCCCCTTCCGCGATCTCCCCAATGACAGGTAAGCAGCCGGGACCCCCAATACTAGGCCAGCCAACACATCCACCGCCACATGCTGGCGTAGGGCCAGGGTGGAATAGGCGATGCCTGCACACCAAACCCAATTACCGATAAGTATCCACGGCGGCGCGCCAAAGCGCCGCAGCAAATAATGCAACCAGATACTCGAAAAAACCGCTGTGGCGACGTGCAGCGAAGGGCAGGCATTGCCGGAGGCATCCATGCTTTTAAGAAAATCCACGTCTGGATAATGGGCCCAGTCAATATGGGCTGCAGGTACGGCCGTCGGCCAGAAATAGAAGATGATGAGCCCTGCAAGGCATGTCCCGGCCATGCCCATGCCATAGTCATACAGTTCGCGCCGCGCCGCTAGCAATGCCGGGGGAAGGGAAACATAGACCCACAGGGATAGGTAGATGGGTAATGCCAGCGGCTGAAAGCCGATCAGGTGATCCAGAAAGGTCCTCGGCATCACTGTTGGCGGGTAGGCCGGGTCTTTGAGCAAATAAAAGTAAGCACCGAAAAACATGCTAATGAAAAGCGTCGTTCCTATGCTCTTAAGATGCACATGTCTGGGTATTACCGCCGCAGCTTGACGATACCAGGGCGCCTGCCCATCATTTTTGATCAAGGCTTGTTCTCCGGAAATGAGGGCTCACGTCTAAGCAACCTTATTATCCTACAGATAGGTTATTTCCTCCCACAACATATAAATTGCGACAAAAATTATGACCACGATGAAAATATCGTTCAGCGCAGCCTTGCGCTGGCCCAGCAGGTCGGCGCTGTATGCACCCAGCCATCCCCCAAATATCCCGCCGAGCAAGTATTCGGCAGCAATGCGCCAGTCCACGAGCCCATCTAGCGAATAGCTGATGGCGGTTGCCGTACCCAGGGCTCCGACCGCCAACAGTGAGGATGCCACAGCATTAAGGATAGGAAGCCGCGCCGAGCGCATGAGCGCGGGGACAATTAGGAAACCGCCGCCGATGCCGAAAAAACCAGATAGCATACCGGCACCCCCGCCATAAATATAAACACAAGCATGCCGTTTGCATGATCCATCGGCAACCGGAGGTTGTTTTCGTGTCCGATACATGCTCAAGGCAATCCAAAGCATGAGAAGAGCAAATAGAATGAGCAGGTACTTCCCATTGATTGCCTTCCCCAACTCCGCGCCGGCAAAGGCTCCGATAACTCCGGCAAATGTAAAGCGCATGGCGGGTGGCCAGCGGACATTGCCGGCACGTGCATGAGGAATCAAGTCCACGAAGGCGTTGAGCCCCACCGCCAGGGCCGTAGTGCCGATGACCAGGTGGGGGTCGGAAACGCCGACCCAATACAGCAGCAATGGGACCGCGAGAATGGATCCGCCACCGCCGATGAGCCCCAAGGAGAAGCCTACGATCACACCGGAGAAAATACAATAGATATTCTGGCTAAGCGTCAACACAATCATGGGAGTTAATCCAAATTTGAATAACATCAAGCATAGCTTATTTTCCTGGCTAAAATAAATAATTAACCTGTAGACCGAAGGCATTTTCTGTAAGGGAGGTGTTAATGGGAATATTGGTTCCCGAAATATTGCCCTGCATGGTATTCTTGAACGCATGCATATACGCCTCCGTAATTTGCCAATGCGTTGCCAGGTTTTCCGTGGCGCCAACGGTAAATTGGTTTGTGACGACCGCAGGCGCAAGTAGATTGGAGTAAAGATTTCCCTTGGTGATGGGGCTGCTGCCGTAAGAATAGCCGGTGCGCAAAGTCAGCCAGCGTGTGGTCACATATTGCACCCCTACGCTACCGACCCATGAGTTTTGCCAATGAGTGCCCAGGGCGATGCTCCCCCCCTGATCCCAGGGGCCATAAATGGACACGGTATTTAAGGTGCTGCGCCAGTTGATCCACTGGCCTTCGATGCTGACCAGGAGTTTCTGCGTAGGATGCAACGCTATGCCCAAGGCAATTTGTTGAGGAAAGTTGAGTCGCATACTATATTGGCCTGCGGAACCGGTCGGGCCAATTTCTCCGGTTACGGGGTTGGGTACGGATTCAGCAGTTTCCTGCCAAGTGAGCGGAGTGAAAAATATAGGCGACCGGTAAGTAGCACCCAATGTCACCAGCGTGTTTATTTTATAAAGAACGCCCATCGTTACGCCTATGCCGTAGGCATTGGCGGGATTGGAGAAGTTCATCCCGGCACTGAATGGGAAGCCATTTGGCATTGTTCCTGCCGTGGTTTCCTGAAACGCGACGTTTTCATTGGCAAAATTAAGAGCCACGCCAATGCTCCAGGTGCTGGACGGTTTCCAGGCTACTCCCAGTGCCATGATCATCATGGAAATGCTGCTATAAGCCTTTAGGTTGGCCGGGATCAATTGAGATGGGTCGGTTGGGCTGGGAACAAAATATGGTTGTTGTAGATAGTTGACGCCCAAGCCAGCCGTGCCAAAAAATCCGCCTCCCAAAAACACCCGCCGGTGTTGGACCGGAACCATCCATCCCAAGGCGGGGATGCCGTAGATGTTGGTGTGACTGCCGATAGTGCCTTGGCCGAAAGAGGCGCTACGGGTTGGGTTGAAGAGTTCTGCGGCAGCGTCCCCTTGCGCTTGTATCCATGCCATGCCTGCGGGGTTGGTAATCACCGTCATTGCATCACCTGGGGCCGCCACGATGGCACCGGACATACCCAATTCATACTGACCAATGCCATTGAACTGATAACCAACCGTCGCCTTGGCAGCGGTGGCGAACAAGAGAGCGGCAGCCAATGCTGATAGCAGCATTATGTCGTGACGCATGACAGAACCTCCCAATATATATCAGAACAAAAGCCGATCATCAAAAATCGGCTTTTCACTGCGCAGGCGGCTAACTTTCAGTCACTGATTAGATCAGTACGGATCTTTCTCATTATAGTAAGCCGTGACAATCAACATGAGAAAGACCGGGATGATGAGGGTATAGAACCAGGCATAAGGATCCGGTATGTAACCGGTTGCACCCCTGGTTGCGATGGCGGCGATCATGATTGTCGCTATTACGCTCACCACCATCAGCAGAGCTATTATTTTGTTACCGCACTTGTTAAGCATAATCTATCTCCTTAGGGATTTACTTTCTCAGAAACGTGCCCATAGACGATTTTCGCGGTAATTACGCCGGCAATCATCACGATCACACCGAAATAGAGGCCGCTGGCTGCCATCTGAACAACACCGCTGAGAATGTGGCCAGAAGCGCATCCATCGGCCATTCTGGCGCCGAAGAGCATAAGATAGCTGCCGACGAAAACCCCAATGGCGCGTTTCCAATCCTCGTTGCCAAAGCGATTGCGCCAGGATGGCGGAACCACCTTGCGGAATGCGGTAAATCTTTTTGTGACGAGCACTGCCGAGAAGAATGCACCAAGAAAAGTACCGATATCGGAAAACGGCTCCCATCCGATGTGGGTCAGGACTCCAACTGAATACTTATAGGTAGGCATAATAAGTACTGCTACCACCCAAGAATAGGTAGTCGATTCTCCAAAAATCTGATGTAGCATGATCCCCATCACCACGGCCACGCCAACCAGAATAGCGATCATAATCAGTATCGGCGAGTAGACATTCGGCTCCGATGAGAGCGCGCGGGCGAATTTCTCCGCCTTTCCTCCCTTGCGCGCGATTGATCCTTCGAGTAGATAGGCGGCGGTATCTTCACGAATTGCATGCAATTGGGGATTATCCTCATCGCAACTGCCTTTGACGAATGCCACCAGACAGCTATGCTTGGTTTTGCGGAACCGGGGTAGGAAGTAGGCGATGGCGAACAAGACTAGTGCGTAAGGGATGGCGATGAGGAAGAGCGTCAAGGGACTGGTTTGCGCGATGGTCTGGCCGGTGATGAGCACGGAGCCCACGTTGGCCGTGCTTACCAACCATTGCCCTGCATGGGTCTGGTAGAGGGCCGTCCATGATGCCGCTCCCAGCAATCCCGCCGGAATGGCGAATAGCGCATCCCGACGTCCTTCCCCCAGCGCCATCCATTCAGATCCCGGAAAGTAGCCGGATAATGCCAAACCTATGCCAAACAGGATGCCGCCCAAACCAACGCCATAGAAGTAGAGGGGTTTCAAGCTGAAATGCATGTCTATACCGAACCCGTAGAGAGCGTACAGCAGGAGTACCGCGAAAGCCCCGCCAAGGGATACACAGGTAATAAATAATCTATCTATCCAACGGGTTAAACGGATAATGGACTCTGGATTGGCAATGCCCCACGCTTCCGCCAAGCCACCGATGACAAAGCCCACGAGGATTCCAACCCATTGCGGTGCGGTAATCAATACTCCATTCATAACCGATCTCCTATTATTTTCTGGTGTAGTCCTTCCGCGCGGCTAAGCAACTACGAAATATAGGAAACCGGCCTTCCTCGCTTCGGCAATCGCGACAAGTCCCGGTTTCAATATCGCTCCTTCGGGAGGGATGGCAGCACCGAGCCCGGCGGCCTCCATGCTGACTGAACAAATCTCCAAGCTCAGACCCTTGTCAATGGCGTTCTGCAAGGCCATACGCAGCTTCCCGGGCGCGAAAATCGGCACAACCGCGGCGCCTAGCGCCACTATCTTCAAATCCAATTTCCCGAGATTGTTGTTCACCATGACGAGCGCATGTTCCCAATTTTGCCCATCCATCACCTGTAAAACCCATTTATCCATTTGAACCTCCGGAACCAGAATCAACCAATAATATAAGTAAACTCTTAAGAATCTATAGTTCCATGTGACCGTATGTGCAACAGAAATATAATCTATGTGCCTATCGAATAGATAAATGGGATGACTTGCTGTTCGCTCCGTTAGGAAGATCGTCGCCGATTTGGCAGGGACCCGATGAATTTTCCCTGGAAAGCGAGAATATCCATCCGGTCCCCCGCCTTTGTTTATGCAATCTGGAGTAACAGCGCATGAAGCGGGGGAATGTGACGGGGGAAAAATGATTCATTCAACGACCATATCCAGCCTGCAACTAGCCACCGAAATGCTTTTTCGGAAATTTCCCAAGTCGATTCCATGATCCCAAGGCATGCCCGGCATGATCGAGAATCATTTGTATCCGCCGAATTGGACTTTGGCTGTGTCTGGCAAGGCGCAGCTAGGCAGTGCCGCGACCTCCGCGGCGACCTGGCCAGCAAAGATCACGCCCTCGCTATCCACTGGCAGGCCGGCGATGTGCAAGGCCCGCGCCGTCCAGGTATTGCAGGTATGGAGGGCGTCGTAGGTCCCGGTGGAAGCGAAAAACCAGCTATCTGCCCAAGGTCCATGGCGCAGTTCTCGGAGATCGCCTTTCGGCCCCGTCTGCAAATAATCCGCCAGATAAGCGTCCATATGCGCTACTCCGGCGCCTGGAATACAAAGCCAGCGGATGGGGGCGTCGGGCAGGAATGCGTTTTGCGGATTTTCCGCAAGCCCTTGTATCAAAATCACACTGGAGGAAGGGAACAGGGCCTTGAGTCCGAGCAACCATCCCGGATGGGTCGCCATGTAGTAACGGCGGTTCCCCCATCCCAAAAGCAGGTACTTTGCCCCGGGAAACCATTTGCGGATTCCGGGTAGCGACGAGTCGATGTCGGCCGCGGGAAGGATGAGGCCCGTGTGCCACCCCTCATCCACGACACCGATTGGCAAGGGGTGAGCAGATATCGGGGAAGGGATGGACTGCGGTACGCCCGGCGAAGGCAAGGCGTTGGCACAGCCGGCGACCAAGCCCGCCATCATGCCGGCAACGGCGGCCTGCAGCAGCGCGAATGAAACACTTCGCTCGGGGCAGGGCCGGTAGGAAAGGATGCGCCAAGGGCGCCGGAAGATATCCATGACAGGCTGCGCGAATACCCGAACGGCCTATCCTCTACTCCCGAAAATTTCCAGCAGGGCCATGAACAGGTTGATGATGTCCAGATAAAGGCCGACGACCAGCAGTACCGGCTCCTGAATGCCCCCGCGCACCATGCGCTGGGTGTCGAAGAGGATGAGGCCGCTGAATACCAGCACCAGAACCCCGGCGATGACAAGCTGCAGCATCGGCAGGTGAAGCAGAAAGATATTCAGTAGAGAGGCGAGGATGGCGACGATCAGGCCCGTCAGCAAAAAACCGCCCATGTGACTGAAATCGCGTCTTGCCGTCATGCCATATAGCGAAAGGCCGACGAACATCGCTGCAGTGGTACCCAGGGCTTCCGCTACGATGGTGGGGCCCCCGGGCATGCGCAGATACATGGCAATGGCTGGTCCCATCATCATTCCCATGCCGGCGGCGAACAGGAATACCAGCGGGATGGCAAGCGGACTACGATGGGCGCCGGAATATTGCACCGCGAAAAGCAAGGCAAAGGAGCCGATCATCAGCAGGAACGGGTGCTGATAGGCGAACAGGGAATGCATCCCGTAGATGGAGGCCATCGTCGAAACCACCAGCGTTGCGGCTAGGAGCGCGTAAGTTTTGCCCATCAGGACGCCAATGGCGGCAGATGGAAATTTGGGGCTGGCGCGATCGGGAAACTGGTAACTGTTGGGATTCATGGAATATTCCTCGGAAATTCAGCGATACCACCCATATTGGACTATAAAATGGGTGCTTCGTTGCGCGAACGGCAAACCGGCAAAGGGGGCGCTGGTCGATGACGAGCATCATGGCGCTTGATGGTTTTCACAACGGAGACTCCTGCGGAAGAGGTGAAGCAAGCGGCAGCGCCTGTGGCGCACGGGAAGCCAAAAAATGCTTCTCATTGCTTGACCCTTTTCTCCCGATGGTTGACCGCGTGGTCCGCAGCCCATGCCAATCTCCTCTGCAGCACAAAAAGAGGAAAGCAGTGGAGCCGGCCTGAATGTCGAAAACCTGGGTTGTTAAGGTAGAATTTTCTGCGCTGTGTCTGAATGGCGGCCGTCTGCGACCGAAAACCTCCCCTCATCGCCCCACCGGCTAAAAATCCTGAATATTTGGCTGGCTGAAAACGGCAGGAGCAGGGGAGGGGTTCTGGCTTTGCGCAAACCCGATAAAAAAAGGCCTAGGCAATAACGCCTACGCATTTGCTCTTTTGGCTCCCCGGGACGGGCTCGAACCGCCGACCTAGTGATTAACAGTCACCCGCTCTACCGACTGAGCTACCGGGGAAAAGTGGTGCAGATGCTAGCGTCTGGCAGACGCCACGTCAAGTACCTGCCTTGATCCGATAGCTGTGCTCAGGCCGGTTGGGTGCCGTACGCACGGATCCTCTCCGGCGGGGTTCTGGGCTGCAAGTACGCAGGGGCCGATGCGCCTTGCCGCAGACCCCGGCATGCCTTGCCCCGCATCCATTTCCTAGCCGCCCTTCGGGTCGGGCATTCCGGGTGTTATTTCTGGCTGGCGGAATGGGCTGGGGTGTGTGCGGGCGGAAATGATATGCACATCCTGTTGCTGATGGGCCAGGGCGATGCCGTGCTGGCGCAGGCTCTCCACCATCTTCGTGCGCAGTTCTGTCTGCACGTTGAAACTCTTGTTACCGTCTTCCAGATATACCCGCAGCGCAAAACGCAGGGCGTTTTCGTCGACATTCAGAAATAAGGCCGTGGGCGGGATGCCGCGGGGATCATCCTGCAGGACATCGGGGTGGTGGCGCCCTACTTCCTCCAGGACCCGCATGACCAGGACTACGTCGCTGTCCTGGGATACCTGGACCGGGATCATCAGGCGGAGTACCGAATTGCTGTAGGTCCAGTTGGTGACCTGGCCGGAGATCATTTCCGAATTGGGTACAAAGACTTCGGTTCGATCAAAGGTCAGGATCAGCGTGTAGCGGATACTGATGCGTTGGACGTAGCCCTCGGTTTTGCCGACCGCCACCCAGTCACCTACGCGAATGGGCCGCTCAAAAAGGAGGATCAGGCCCGAAACGAAGTTGTTCACGATATTTTGCAGGCCAAAACCAATGCCCACGGATAAGGCGCCGGCAATGATGGCGAGGTTGCGCAGGTTGATGCCCGCTACGGCTAGGGCCACCAGCAGAGTGATGATTACTCCGACATAGCGAATGATGGTCAGGATGGAGTGGCGTTCGCCGGAAGCGAGACGATCCATGAAAAGCGGGTGTTTGCCGAGGCGCTGCTGGACCCAGGCGTTCACGTTGAGCAGCAGCAAGAATATCAGCAATGCGAGAAGCAGGCGCAGCGGTGCCAGGTGAAATCCGCCCACGGTAAACCCTGCCGAGAACTGTGCCCAAAGGATCCCAAAGCCGTTCCCCGAGAGCCCCCAGGCATGGAGGATGCCCGCGCCTACCAGGATCCAGAGGATGAAATAGAGCAGGCCGCACAGCCACAGGGTGCCGGGCAGATTTTGTTCGGTGGTCAGACCCAGCCGGCGCCGCAGCAACTGTTTCCAGGCTCCGTCGTTGTTGCTCATGCGCAGGATGCCGTCGCGGAGCAGCAGGTTGAGGATCAGGCCCAGGCCAATGGCGAGCAGCGTCAGGGAGATGCCGCGAAACAGGAAGGCCGCCAGGGCTTCGTAGCCACTGAATTCAACCAGCGCCGTAGCGATGATGGCCAGCCCGGCGACGATGCGCGGGAACGACCAGGCAGCGAAGGGCCGCACCGTGCCCAGATTCCAGAGCACCCGCAGCAGCAGTATCAGAATGGCCACCTGGAAGAGGGGCCGGACCACCTGTCCGCCGAGATCCGCTAGACTCCCCCCCGGCAGTGCCCAATTCGCGAGAAAGTTCAGTATCACCAGGAGGAGTACGCCGCGCAGCTCCAGGAGGAGGGAGCGGCTGATTCTGGGGGGCCAGTCCAGTTGGCGGGGCAGGGGGTGGCTCGGTGCAAGGATCAGATACAGGAGCGCGGCGCCTGCGGCGTAGCTCAAAATCCCCATGCAGAGTGCCCACGGCCATTGCTCCGTGGCGCCCTGGATTTCCAGGTAAGCGGTCGCCGCGCCGGCCCCCGAGAGCAGCGGCAGATAGCGGCCCAGCGCCGCCTGCCAGGCAGATCCATAGCCACGGAGCATGGTCGGGGGCGGTTGGCGGGATCGTTGCCGGCGCCGCCATCCCCAGGCAATGACGAATGCCGCGAGGCCAAGCCCCAGGCACCACTGCATGTCGGCGCTGCCCAGGGCTGTCCGGCCACCGAGTCCACGCCACCAGCTTTGCCGGAAAGGGTTGGCAAAGGGCGCGGTGGACAGGAGAGCGGCACCGCCCTGAAAGAGATTGGGGCCATGATGGAGGAGGGCGGCGGTATGGATCCGGTCCTGCTCGTTCTGGACGCGCCGCTTTAGCTCCGTGCTTTGTACGGTGAGCAGTCGGCAGGTGGCCAGTTGGCTATTGACGTGCTGTTGCTGCTTTTGCAGGTGATCGCGCAGCTTGGCGAGGGTGGGCGGTTCACCCGCCACCACCGGACCGAGGACCGCCATATCCTGCTGGACGGCATCCAGATTTTTCTGTTCTCTCGCTACGCATTGCCGGGCATTGTTGGCGATCCCCGTACTCTCCGTGAGCCACTGTTTCAGCCCTTCCGGCGTCGGCCTTCCCGCCAGGCCTTTCTGAATGGACTGCAGGGTGTTGCCGGCCGCGAGCCAATCCCCAACGTCTGCATGCGCAGCGACCATGGTGGCCAGGGTCATGATGAATAAGAAAAAGCGGGTCAAAGGGGCTCCTTGCTGCCCGTTTACTCTCCTATAGGGGGGAGCCGCCGTCAAGGCCGGATGGAGTCTCGGTGTAGACATCGAGCAACCATTTTAACTGATTGGTTGTCATGGAAAAATCCGGTGTTCATCGGAGTTTTGTTGGCCTGCGGCGACAAATCGGCGGAGCGATCTCCCCGGCATTCCGGACAAAACCGGAGTAAAATCAGTAAATATACATCCACACAATGGGTTATTAGAACTGGCACGGATTCTGCTTATGAAATGCGTACACCTACTCAATGCAGGGGGAAACCATGCGCAACCCTATTCGAGATTACCTATTTGCCGTCATCCTGATGGCGCCGTTTGCGGCCTTGGGGATCTTTGTGCATCACGAAACTCCATCTGCCCCTCAGGCGGCGCCCCTCTTGGCGCATCAGGACCTGCAGGCGGCCCGGCAGGTGCGCGCCGTGGTGGGGCAGGTGGAGCAGGCTCAATGGCTGCGCCTGGAGGCGCGGCCGGCAACGGAGGCTGCGCCTCCCGTGCCGATCATATCGATATAAGGAGAAGAAAATGACACGGAAAATACGGAGCATCATCGGGCTGGGTGCCTTGTTGCTGGGAGCGGCCGTGATGTCGGGCAGCGCCTTGGCCGACGGAGATGGCTGGGGCGGTCCGGCACTCAGTTTGTCCATCGGTGTGCCGGGCGTCGCTTATTATGGGGCGCCCACCTATTACGCAGCGCCTCCGGTTTATTATGCCCCGCCCCCGCCGCCGCCAGGGTGGTATGACCGTCGTGGTCCGCGCTGGCGCCACTGGCACCGCGGCGATGATCGGCGCTGGGGTGATGATGATTGAGCGTCTTGACCCGTAGGAGATGGATTCTCCGGGGGCATGGCTGGAACGTATGGAAGCGTTGCCCGTGGGCAGTCGCTTATCAAAATCAGGCAGAGGAGGGTCGTGTGAAGCGTAAAATTCTAGCCTTGGTTTTGGCTGGTGGCGTAGTGGCCTTGGGCAGCGGATGTGCGTCCATGACGCCTACCCAGCAGCGGGCCTTGAGCGGCGGTGCCATCGGGGCTGCGGGCGGCGCGGTGCTGGGAGCCGTGGCCGGCGGCAATCCGGCGGTGGGGGCGGCCGTCGGCGGTGCCGTCGGCGCCTCCGTGGGAGCCCTCATGAACAAGCTGTAAGGGATGAATCTGCAGTTTGTCGGGCCGCGCCCCGTCGAGGAGAGCGGCCCGACCATTTTGCAATCCTGTTACGCGGCCACCAGCCGCCTTGCCCCCCGCGTTAGGAGGGGGATGGCGGCTTTTTGCAGGGCCGGGGGCAAATCCACGGGCTTGAGCAGCATCTTGAGGGCCATGTCGAAGGGGTAATAGCGCCGGACCCAGACGCTCATGCGCCCCCGGAATTGTTCAAAATCATCGTGGGAAAAGGGCATTCCGGGGTTGCGCACCTGGAAGACATTCTTGATGGCCAGATAGGCGTCCTCCTGGTCGACTTCGGCCACCCGCCGCCACAATTCCCGGCCAATCCGCCAACGGGAGTTGTTTTCCTGCTCCTGATAATGGCGAAAAAACCGGTAGAAATACTTGTAATGGTGCACCTCGTCATTACGGATGCGGTTGGCAAGCTGGGCCAACACCGGTTCAGGGCTGGCCGCCTGGATCATGGCATAAAAGCTCGATGTCCCCGTTTCCACGACGCAGCGCGCCGCCATTTCCAGGGCGCGGCTGGGGCCCAGCAACTCGGGGCGGCAATAGGGGCTGTAGTCCTCGCGAAAGCCCGCAAAGGCCCGCTCCCAGTCAAAATCCGGCCACACGGTCGCCACATACTGGCGCAAGGCCCGCCCATGCTGCATTTCCTCCATTTCCCACTCCGTTTCCAGCCAAGCAATGGCTTCTTCGTCGCCGGCATAATAGCTGACCAGATTGCGGGTGTAGAGGTCGGAGAGGATTTCGACAAAAGAGGCCCCGGCCAGGAGATAAAACCAGTCGGTCTCGGCGGCTATTTTCTGGAGATCGATGGCACCATAGGGAATGTCCGCCAGGGACCAGAGGGGGCGCGTGCTGTTTGCGGGCATGGTATCTTCTCCTCAACGCGGTTATTGCTTGTCGGCGGCGTAACGGACATCCACATCACTATCGCCTGCGCAAAGGCGGCGCGCCGTTTCCGGCATTGCGGGCAAATGCCACAATGGTGGGCGCGGCCTGACCGTCAACTATACGTCTTTTGCCAGGGAACACCAAAATTCCTGCCTGGCCGGCCTTCTGCGGTCCGGGGAGCGCTTTGGTGGAAGCGGGACTGCGGCGTATCATCGGGCCGCCAGGGATAGGTCCTTGGTTGCCTGCCGCCCGCTGGCCATGATTCGTGCCGTTATCGGAGGAGCTGATAGTGGGTCTTTGTCTGAACATACATCCGGTCAATCCCCAAGCCCGTCTGCTGGCGCAGGCGCTGGACGTCCTGCGCGGCGGCGGTCTCCTAGTGTATCCTACGGATACCTGTTATGCCTTGGGCTGCATGATCGATGCCCGGGAGGCTCAGGAGCGCTTGCGCCGGATCCGCCAGCTCGATCTCCAGCATGACCTTTCCCTATTGTTTTCCAGCATCTCCCAACTGGCGGAATACGCCAAGCTGGATGACCGTGCCTTTGCCCTGCTGCGCCGGGCCCTCCCCGGGCCTTATACCTTCATCCTTCCGGCTACCCATGATGTGCCCCGGCGTCTGGCCGATCCGCGCAAACGCAGTATTGGCGTGCGCCTGCCCGACCATCCCCTGTGCCGCGCCCTGCTGGACGGCCTGGGGGAACCGCTCATGAGTTCCACCCTGCAGTTGCCCGGAGATGCGGAGGCGCTGACGGATCCCGAACGCATTTGCGCGGAGGTGGGGCGGCAAGTGGATCTGGTCCTGCTGAGCGGTCCGGGCAGCACGCTCTGCTCCACCGTGGTGGATCTGCTGGCCTGGCCGGCCCGGATCGTGCGCGAGGGCGCGGGGGATCCGGCACGGCTGGGGTTGCCCTCCGCCTCCTAGGGGGGATGCCGCGCAGAGCGGCCAGGAGTTTTCCAATTCCCCCGGGGAGGTTGTTATACTCCGCTCATGTTAGATACCGCGCAGTTCATCAAAGTCGTTGCCATCTGGTCCATCCCGGTGATTTTCGCCATCACCGTCCACGAGGTGGCCCACGGTTATGTGGCCTGGAAACATGGCGACCCCACGGCCATGCTCATGGGCCGGCTGACCCTCAATCCGCTGAAACATATCGATCCCTTCGGGACCATCTTGCTGCCGGCGTTGCTCTTGCTGCTGGGTTCGCCCTTCCTCTTTGGCTATGCCAAGCCGGTCCCGGTCAATTTCGCCGGTTTGCGCAATCCCAAGCGCGATATGGTCCTGGTGGCCCTGGCCGGTCCTGCCGCCAATCTGCTCATGACCTTTTTCTGGACACTGGTGTTGTGGATCGGCGCGCATCTGCCCGGTCCGTTGGCCTATATCAGTGAGCCCATGCAGCTCATGGGCGTGGCGGGGATCAGCATCAATCTGATCCTCATGATCCTCAACATGATCCCCATTCCGCCCCTGGATGGCGGGCGGGTGGCCGTGGGCCTGTTGCCCGGGGCGGCCAGCGACGCCCTCAGCCGCCTCGAACCCTATGGCTTCATCATTCTGATCGTGCTGCTTTTCACCGGAGTTTTGGGGACGGTGATGGGGCCGGTTTTTTTCCTCTTGCGTAGTCTGTTTCTGCAGATAGGTGGAATGTAATGGGTGAAATCATCGTCTCCGGGATGCGCCCCACGGGGCGCCTGCATTTGGGGCATTATCACGGCGTGCTGAAAAACTGGCTGCGTCTGCAGGAGGCGCACGACTGTTTCTTCTTTGTGGCCGACTGGCACGCCCTGACCACCCATTACGAGACAGCCGAGGGGATCAGCGCGGCCGTCTGGGATCTCGTGGTGGAATGGCTGGCGGTGGGCATCGATCCGGAGCGGGCGACCATCTTCATCCAGTCGCAGGTGCCGCAACATGCGGAGTTGGCGCTGCTGCTGGGCATGCTCACGCCGTTGTCCTGGCTGGAGCGGGTGCCCAGCTTCAAGGATCAGCAGGAAAAGCTGCGCGATCGCGATCTGGCCACCTTCGGTTTTCTCGGCTATCCCCTGCTGATGAGTGCCGATATCCTGCTCTACGGCGCGCGCCAGGTGCCGGTGGGGGCCGATCAGGTGGCCCACCTGGAGATCACCCGCGAACTGGCGCGCCGCTTCAATAGCCTCTACGGACGGGATCCGGATGCCCCGGCGCAGGTGGAAAAGGGTCTGCAGGCCATGGGCAAGAAGGCGGCCCGGGCCTATCTCAGCTTGCGCGAACGTTACCAACAAGAAGGCGATGGGGCGGCTGTGGCCGAGGCCCAGGGTTTTCTGCTGGCCCAGGCGAGTCTCAGCGACGCCCTGCGTGCGCAACTGCTGGCCCATCTCGAGGGCCGGGGACGCGAGATCCTCATCGAGCCCCGGGCACTCCTGACGGAGGCGGCAAAAATGCCCGGCCTGGATGGGCAAAAGATGAGCAAATCCTATGGCAACACCATTCCCTTGCGGGAACTGCCGGAAGAGGTGGGCAAAAAGATCCGGGCCATGCCCACGGACCCGGCGCGGGTGCGGCGCAATGATCCCGGCAACCCGGAAAAATGCCCCGTATGGGAGTTTCATCAGGTCTACTCCGGCCCGGAAACGCGGGCCTGGGTCTGGGAGGGCTGTACCACGGCGGAGATCGGCTGCCTGGATTGCAAACAGCCGGTGATTGATGCGGTACTGGCCGAACAGGCACCCATCCGCGAACGCGCCGAGTATTGGGCGGCGCGCCCCGCACAGTTGCGCGAGATCGTTGAGGCGGGTGCGCTGCGGGCCAGGGCCAGGGCTGCGGAGACCCTGGAAAAGGTGCGCAGCGCCATGCGCCTGGATCATGGCCGCGCACTACCCTGAAGCGGGGCAGGCGTCCGGTCCCATGGTCGGGCGCCCCGAAGGGCTTCCCGCGCAGGTCAAGGGGGTGGATCTGGGGGCGATTCCGGAAGGGCTCTATATTCCGCCCGATGCGCTGGAAGTCTTTCTCGACGCCTTTTCCGGCCCCCTTGATCTGCTGCTCTGGCTGATTCGCCGCAATCGCATGGATATCCGCGATATCCCGGTGGCGGAGGTCACGCGCCAATATCTGCACTATCTGGAAGAGGCGCGGCGGCGCAATCTGGAACTGGCCGCGGAATATCTGCTGATGGCGGCGTGGCTGGCGGAGATCAAGGCGCGCATGCTCCTGCCGGTTCCGCCCAGCGTCGATGATGCGGAAATGGATCCGCGCCTGGAATTGGCGCGCCGGCTTGAGGCCCTCGCCGTGGTGCAGGCCGCCGCCCAGGCCCTGGACCGGCTTCCCCAGGCCGGGCGCGACTTCTGGCCGGCGCTGGCCGTTGCCCATGATCCGCTGCCTGTCCCTCTGGCGGCGGCCACCCTTTCCGACCTGGTGCAGACTTGGCGGGGAATACAGGGCCGCTTGCGCCGCGCGGCGATCCAGCACCACCTGCCCATCGCCGAACTGGCCTTGCGCCAGTGCATGGCAGATATCCTGCAGCTTTGCACCGC
>Ga0315298_1006743_pt1 | contig 15501 bp, 17 predicted proteins | sample WHS_1_MG_FD_203077 | JGI IMG/M metagenome (GOLD analysis project Ga0315298, IMG submission 203077) | Extremophilic microbial mat communities from Washburn Hot Springs, YNP, Wyoming, USA - WHS_1_MG | ecosystem: Environmental > Aquatic > Thermal springs > Hot (42-90C) | place: USA: Wyoming... | reverse complement strand
GGCTCTCTTGAGGGACGATTACTACATTGCCAGAGCAACCGGTATTCGGTCCCAAGTTACCTGCAAGGAATCTTTTGTCTTCAAATGTATGATTGGCAGGCCAAAGAACTTCTCCGTTTCTCAGCCAAACTTCTGTGCTTACCTCAATTCCTTTGACTTCAGCTTGGATGAGAATTGGCTGATCCCAATCCGCTGGTAAATCTCGGGCTAAAACCTTGGCTAGAGGCCCGTAATCCTCTGCACTTACTTTGAAGGTCGTGTTAGTGGGAGCGTTCCCTTCAGGCTTAAAATACCAATTGCCTCCGTGTGGTGGTTCAAAGGCAAAGGCCTCTTCTACCGTGTTGAAGACATAAGTTTCGGGGACGCTGATTCCCCCAGCCCTCACAACCTCAATTCCGTAACTCCTTTCTTTTTCTATCCTGTCACAAAGAGGATGTGCCCCTATTACTGTATATCCTAATTTCTTAAGCCGATCTGCCTCCTTCCCAAAGCCTACCATATCAAAAACTATAATATTGTCATTAGGGCTATAGGCAAAAACATCCTGTTTGTGGAGCATACCATCAAACATCTCTTTGTTTTTTTCTTCGCTAATAAGAGCAGAGACAAGCCGATAACCTTCAAGCTGAATCTTGTAAGCCACACAGAGAGCATCTCCATACTTAGAGACAAAGACAAACATTATCGTCCTCGCCTCTTGACTCTCTTTCTAGGTTTTGGCCAGGCCTCGCTTTTGCGCACATCGTATGTATGCCATTTGTGCACTGCTTCCTGAAAGTTTCGAATCTTTCGCCTTCTCACTTCTGACTTACCTCCTTCATAGCGGCTCTCACGAGAGGGAATTCCTTAGCTATGCTTTTACCCAAAGCCTCCGGCCAATGTGGCCAGAAAGGATGTCGTGCCATATCTGTCAAAAGCATTTGAATATTACTTGTTGTCTGTGCCTGAATCGGAGAAACCGCACTCAATGCTCCCGCCAATACCGTCGAAGGGGTTGTCACGAGCTCTTTTTCTCCTACAACTTTTCTTGGCCCCATCCAGTCACTTAAGATTCCCAATGCACCGACACTAGAAATGTCTTCCACCAACCGTTGCAAAAGGCTTTGGTGTTTCTTGTCCCTCCAAAAATCTTCAAGTCTTTCCTCTGGACTCCGTCCCCCTAAGGTCCATCCCAAAAGACTTCTGTAAAGCTCCTTTGCAATATTCGCGGTTTCCCCGGCCATCGGTACAAAGAGCCCTAGCCTTATGACTGGCATAGGATTGATGAGTGCATACTTGAGCATGTCGTTATAGATCATCTGCCACTGCTTAACGCCAAATCGTTTGAATAAGGTAAATGGTCTTACCCAAGGATTATTTATAAAAGCCGGTTCATAGGCGATACTCTTCTGTAATTGCTGTCTATTCGCAAAGTTATACATACCCAGCTTGAGCTCATCTAGGGGGATTGATCCGTCTTCCCCAATTTTTGCAATGTCCACACCTAGTTTGCGAAGATAGTTTTCTGCAAACTCTTTTCTCTTCACTCCGAGCTTGGGGATAAAATGAAGGGGATCTTTCCCCTTTGCCATTTTAGCCATGTCTTGCAGGAAGAAATAGCCTGTGGCCGCGGAAAGAGTCTGCCAGAATTTGTTGGTCCCTGTAAAGGTATTCCATTTAGTGACAGATTCAGCAACCTTTTCTAGCTTGCTTCCTTGTGCAATTCCCGCAAGAAGACTTGCGACGTTGTAGTTTACCGTAGCCCCAGAACTTCTCACCAAATCTCTAAAGGACGCATCCGTTGCAAGCCTGTAAAGTCCCCTAGCAGCATTTGTGAGGCCTGCCTGAGCAAAGACCGAAATGAAGGGCTGAAACCAGTTCGCGATGTTTGCGGTCCCAAACCCTATCTTGGCCATAACTTGAGCCGGAATATACCATCTCCAGATCTTTTCATACCAATGCGGTAGCCTCTCATCTTCAGCATGGCCCCTTGCAAAACGCCAGAGAGCTTGAGAGAGGAGATGGCGTTCGACAGGGTCATCAATTTTATCAAGGAGTTCCTTGGCTACTTCCCCTCTTGGCCCGAAATACTTAACTCCGGCTATGGTCAACGTGGAATTTTTTATATATCTATCATAGATCTCGATTATGTCTTCCAGATGAAGTCCGGGAATTCGAATAGGGATAGTCCGAGGCCTCTGAAGATTAGGGCTAAAGAAAATCTCATCCTTAGTTTCTATATATTGCTGAGCCAGATGCCACAGCGCCTGCCCAGGAGTAACATTGCGTTCTTTCATAATAAAATCAATAGCTTCTCGAGTAACCTTGTGCGGTCTATTTTTGCGAATAAAAGCCTGATACGCCTTGAGTGTGGCTTCTACATTTTTCTCGATATCTTCTGCCTTATAGCCCTCTCTTTCCAAAACATCTCTTAGTTCGTGGGAAAAGGCCGCTAGGTCCTTCTTTAGAGAGCCCCACAATGTAGGATTCGCTATCCTGGGAGCATACCAACCCTCTCTGAATTTTTCAGGTAGATCTTCTACTTTGAAGGGTTTGACATTTCCCTTAGCGTCTTTAAAGAGAAGACCTACGCTTTCAGCATCCCTTGCAATTTGCATGTTGACTTCTCTTACTCGTTCAACCGCCTCTGCAAACTTAAGCTGATCTGTGGGCTTCATTCGGGCCAAAATCTCATATGCTTCGTCGTGTTTCCCCTCTCCAGCCAAATCCATAAATCGAGGAAGAAGCCGTCTCTGTTCTTTGCTTAACTCTCGAACCGGATCCAAAGTTTTGAAGTGTCCACTTGCTGAGCTATCTGCCTCTGCTTGAACACGGGGAATAAGCCAAGTCATCTGTTTCCCCTGAGGTGTGTGGACTACATTATTGAGCTCTCTAAGCTGTCGTATTAATGGACCACTTGCTAAGTGGGAAGCCACATCTTTCAGGGCCTGGGGAATCAAGGATTTAATTGCCTGAAGAGTCATAGACCCGCCAGTTATAATCCCCAGCCCCAAAAGAGGCATTTTTGCCCAATCCGGAATCTGAGGAGGTTCTCGACCTTCTACGATTGCTTTCTCTACTTCCTCCTTGCTAGGCGCCAGCCCAACACCTTCCATGAGCTTCCGAATCCCATATCCAGTTCCCGCCTGAGCTCCTACCGTTGCCGCAATCCCTGCTGGAATACCGAGACCTCGACCAAGAAGTCCTGTAGCCCGCCCTATAAGTCCTGTCCCCCAAAACCAAGTTGTTATCACCTCTGCCGCAGCCCCCAAAAGTGCTGCTGCTGTTTCAACGGTGCTTGCCTCTTTGAGTGCCTGTCTTCCGTCTTCACTTAAAAGGAGGCTTATATTAGGAAAGGCTAGTTCTGCAAGAGGCTTCACATAGCCTTTCATTGCAAGCCTTGCGAAAGAGATATCACTCGGAGCCTGTCCCAACTCCATGACATCTTGGAAGAGTTCCCTGTCTGCCATCCGGAGAAGAAGAAGTTTTTTATCATGAAGAGAGAGTTGATCCTCTGGCATAGTTTGCAGTTTTTGACCAACAAATTCCCTAATTTGGGGCACACTCCATGCCATTGGCCACTTCTTCTCAAATGCTTCAAGGCCCTTAAGCACTTGCTCCCAAGCCGCCCCATGCTTTATATCGGGCATCGCAAGCTCTCGGACTTCTATAGGAAGGCTTTCTCGATAGTTCTTGATGCCGATATCTCGGAGCATTTCAAGAGCATATTTAGGAGCTTGTATCCCTTTGGGCACTTTCCAAGATTCAGGAACATGAGCTGGAGCTGTTTCAGTTCGAGGTATGTGAGAAGGCCTAAGCTCTAAACCTGTCTCCAATGGCTTCGAGATAGTTTCGGGAGCAATCTGAGAGCCAGGCTCTGCGAGGGTTTCGGCGGCTACAGGCCCAGGCCAAAGTTGCACCTTGCGACCCTCAATGGTCGCTGTTTTTAGTTTAGGCTTCGCTTGTTCTGGCTGAATAAGGCCCCGCTCTATTTGCTCCAGGTTTACACGCACTTGAGGTAGAGGTTCTGTAAGTCTTGCAAGAGTCTCGGCAGGAATACTTTGTAACGTCGTATCGATTGCGTGCATTACTTCAGGGTCAGGCTCAGGCATACGATGCCGCTCGTGGCTAGAAACAAGGGTCAAGGGAGGAAGAGTAAGTGCAGGTTGAGCAATCGCCTCCGTGGGAATTTGTTCTCTTTTTTCCTCTTCTAGCGGAGCCCAATCAATCATTGTCCGCCTACCTGAAAGACCTTATTTAGCTCCTCCAACGCTTGAGTTAAGCTTGCTCCCGCACGCATCATTTCAGTCGCCTCGGAAGGAAATCCGTGGATAGGTCGTTCCCGCTTAGGATCGGACGGATCTATAATGTTTACGGAGTAGATTGTACGCTTCCCCATCGGGATCTTTTCCATCCTTGTTATAAATCCTGAAGCCTGCAGATAGTCCTGCAATCTTTTAACCTCTTTTTGATCGGTCCAGTCAAGATCTCGACCCTTGAGCACATCTTTAACATAGCGAGACCAAGCCTTACCTACATCTTGTTTGATTTTCTCCATTTCCTTTTGCACCTCAGGAGATTCTACAGGAACCTCTTCAATTGTTCCATCCGGGTTCTCTCGTAGTATCTTGTTTACCGCATGAGCACTGAGAGGTATACCCGTTGTTGGGTCAACCGCGACTATGCCTGTTTGAAGCTTGCCGGTTTTTAGATCGCGCCACGTCCCAGTAGATATTTTGAGGTTTCCTACTTTTACTCCTCTGCCCGAGACGACTAAATCTTTTTGAGCTCTAAGTAACTCTGCCCTCGCTTGGGCTTCTGCCGTCTCGGCTTGAATATAAGGCACTTTTGCTTTGCCCATTTCAATCTCTGTTTGCAACTGCTGCTTTCGAAGAGGATGTAGCTCTTCTTGTTGTTTTATTTGTTGTGCGCTTCTTGCTAGTTCAAGTTCTTTTTCTGTCCGACCATACGTTTCTACCAGGACATCGCTAGGTTTTACCCCAAGAGAAGCTCCCACTGCAAGCCTCGCAAAAGTAGGATCTTGTTCTAACATTTCCTGGGTTCTTTTTTGGAGCTCTGCTAATGTCTTAAGTTGCTGCTGTTGAACCGTCACGGTAGCAGGCCTTATAATTTCTCCTGTTTCTTTTACTATTGGCCCAAGCCCCGCTTGTTCTCCTAGGCGATTAACTCTTTCAGCATTAGCTCTCAGATGCTCGTCTGGGAAGCCCATTACCATTTCAAGCATTCGCAAAGCATGCTGCTGATTCAAAAGGTCTCTTGTCTCTTTGCGCTCCTGCAACGCCTGATATCTGTCCCAAGCACTTATGAGGGAGCTAAAGACATCGAGAGCAAATCGAGGTCCGCCCCAAGGATCAGGAGGATGAATGATTGTTGGCATCAGACTACCTCCCCATTGCTTCTAACATAGGAAGCCTTGCGTCCTATCAGATCAAATACGAGAAGCCAAAATGCTGTGATAGGCGCTGCCAAGGCTCCCCACGGATTAAGCTTATAGAAATATTTGCCATAGAACGTCATGGGCTTAGTCATTAAGAATCGCACAAGATGTTTCACGGCTCTAGACTTCCTCATAAGCGGCACCAACTTATCCGCGAGCCTATAGTATCCTCTTCTATTTTTAGGGGTCATGTGTTGATCTCTGTAAGCTCTCACAACCCATGGCAGTTTCCCATCATAAGCTTCTAGAAAGATGAAACAACATCCACCCTTAGCCGAAGAGGAGCTTTGTTGTTTGACTTGTCTTGGCCTCAATGCGGACACTAAGGTCTGCATAATTTCCATAGGATAGTAACTCTGTCTTAAATATTCCTGATAGGGTGCTGCAAGGCCTTGCCCTGTCATTTCCCACATTGTTTGCGCTCCACTCATGCCCAGTCGACTAGCTTCAGCGCCTAGCCTCCCCATGTCCAAAGCTGTCTGCCCAAGCATGTTAGCTATATCTGCTTCTATTCCTGCCCCACCGAGCCCCAATCCTCCTAGATTTGCCATTGCGCCCGCAAGACTTGCAGCTCCACGACCAAACTCTGGGGTTCCCAAAGCAGCTCTTGTTTGGAGCTCAGCTCCAGTTTGGGCTGCTTGCATCAAATTTGCCATGTAGTTGGAATAGAATTCCTTTTCAACATCGCTTAAGGCCCTCTGTGCTCCAGATGAATATCTGGCCCCACCTAATCCCGTCATCTCTAAAGCCTGTGCTATATCTCTTCCTAGAAGAGGCTTCAAACTTTGGTAATATCGTTCGGCAGCTTGCTCTAAGCCTTTCGTTAAGCTTCCTTGGGCAATTGGGAAAAGGACTCCGGCAGCTTGTCTAAGAAAGTCCATGCCTTGCTTGGCCATGCCTGCGCCGGCCTCTGCCATTTGTCTTGTCATCCCAAGAAAATCTTCAGCGCCACTTAATGGAGCCGACATCAACGCAAGAGGGCTTCCAAGCTGAGCCGAAGCTTCGGTTGGCATAATAGGTTGACTTGGAATAGCTTGACCTGGAATTGGTCTGTAGACTTCAGTCATGTGACTGATGGGTGGCGCTTGAATCAAACCTGGTTTTGGAGCTGCAGTTTGAGCTTTGCGACCCCTAGCGCCAGCCTTTGTCGGCCCTGGCTGTAGGATATCAACTATATGACCAGTAGTCCTTGCTTTTCCGGTTTTGGTTTTTTGCGAGATTGACCTTGAAGTATCAATTTCAGCCGGAGCTGGCCTTAGGACATCAACCGTATGACCAACAGGAGGCACCGTAGCCGGAGCTGGCCTTAGGACATCGGTTATATGACCAACAGCCGCCGGCGCTCCGACAATATTAGTCGCCTGCCCAAGAGGGCCAACAAGAGCATTCATTGCAGCAGTTGGAGTAACACTTTGAGTAGGACTCAGCCAGCGCTGTAAGTCCATTATGTTCTGAAGACTCTGTGTAAATTCAGGAGGAATAGGTTGCTGCCCTGGCAGAAGTCCTTGATAAGGCTGCATTGGCATATACCACGGAGCCTGTTCAGGTGGCAAATACGCACCTGTTATGGGATCTCTAGGGAAAAGCCACCAAGCAAGGGTTTTGAGCCCAGACATAACCCCCTTAGGGGCATAGAGAATTTGTTCTAATCCAGAACCTTTAGCACTAGAAGAGCCCATTTATTCGCCCTCCTCTTCTTGTGGTAATTCCTGAGGTTGTTCTTCAACCCTATTTTCTTCCGTAAGATTTAGTTTATCAACCTCTTCTTTGAGGACTCCAAAAACATAGACGTCATACCATTTCCCATTATGGAGAAAATCTTCTCTCAATTTTCCTTCCATAACAACGCCATGGCTCCAAAGAAGCCTTCGCAAGTATTTGACAAATTGGGGAAGCATAATAATGATCTTATGAAGGTCAAAAGTAGTGAACCCCCACTTCCAAAAATCTAAGATAGCTTGCTCTCTTCCACGGACCGTCTTGTCCCAGAAGAAGAGATGAAAGACAGCAGAGCCCCTGGGGAGTAACTCTGTAAAATAGAGAATCCCACTTGCAGGCTGATCCGGTCCATCTTTGTATGAAGCCACAATAGTTGTCGGCGCCATCATCCTTGCAGTAAAAAGATCGTATCTGTCCTTGAATCTATCATCAAAAAGCTGCGGAAATCTTCTCATCTGTTCCCACAGAAACATCAAGGTTTTAGGCGTGAAGCTTACTATCTCCAGATTCTCTGTTATTTCCATGGGTATCTCCTGTCTCTCGCGTCTTGCTGTTTTGTCAACAGTTCGATAGTCTGTGTAATCTCTTCAAACAGGAAATTAAGATCCGAGACTAAGTCTTTTAAATAATCCTTTAGCCGCTTAGGGTCATCAGTTTCCGGAACAAAAGGTAACATGGGAAATTTACGCATCAGTCCATGCCTCCGTAATCGGAGATACCACTAAAGCAATATCACGAATATAGCAGGGCCCTTTACCCTTGATACGAATCTTGCAGCTGAAGGTCCTAGTAAAAAAGTGTGCGACGAATAATTTGGCCGACTCGAACTCTCGCCATATCCTCATATCATCTGGATCGCTCCAAGTAGCGCCTCGGTCGAGAGAGACGGAGCACTCCATGTTTACTACTCTACGGATTGGAGTAACGAGCACTCGGACCTCTAGTAAGAAAAACTCACTTATGGCTCTTGTTTCAGGATGAGGAATAACCAAATCCGCACTTTCCCATGCCCACTCAATCGGTTGTCCAAGCCAATCAACTTGATCCTCAGACCACTCCACAATCCATCCGTTAGACAGGCCTATCAAATCCGACGGCAAATTAGGAGTGATTAGGGGGTCGCCAATTTTGGTCGTGGCATCCCCTATTTTGCTAGGAATTTCGCCAACTTTCGCATACCACATACGCGTAGAATATCCACCCGCTGTAATCTCGGCCGGAAGCTTCAAATTAACAGTTGTCCAACTTCCCAACTTGTGATGAAATACCCAGGCCTTTGAAGGATAGTAAGACCCAATCTCAGGTAACCAGAATAATACCATACTGTATTTCTCTGAAAAACCAGTCCAAGCCGTTACTTCGGCAGAAGCGGCTAGGTTGGCAATTAGATCTTTCCCGATTTTGCCAGAAATAGGAGCAAGGCCCGATGTTGTAAGTGAATACAGATCGTCCCATCCTACCCACCAATGCTCCCTCAAATAGGAAGTCACAAGCCTTCCGCTTAAAGGACCCATCGAATCATCTATAAGACTAAAGTTATAAGGAAAGTCAATGTTACCTGTCTCTCTTCCAAAATAAATTCCGCGCTTTTTATAAACAACAAGATACTCACCCAGTGGAGTTAAACTTACAATGGGATAAGGACTGAGCCTGAAATCTATAAAACCAGCTCCAGGAGCATTGAAGTCTCGAGGATCCATCAAAGATGAATATCTTAGTCTATACCCAATCCAATCTCCATTTTCGACTGTGCTTCCTAAAAATAATCTACCATTATAGTAAAGAGCACAGTCTGCATAAAGAGACGTAAGACCTGTTGGAAGAACTGTAATGTAGTCTCCTGTCGTCGTCCTGTTGTAGTATCTAATAGGTTGTGTTCTCGATCCAAAAACAAAGACATCATCTATAATCTCGGACCAAGGAGGGTATTGCATGGAGAAATTATAATTCGTAGCTATTTGCGTCCACTGATTGTTTGTGATATCGAATTTATAAAGAGACTTCGTAGTGATAGCCAATAGCTCGAAGGTCTCGTTGGATGTAATATACTGGTCGATAAGCAAAACGGGACCGTCTAGGGGATACTTTCCCAAATACTGGCTTCCGAAAAATGTTCGCAAAGTTCCATCCGGCATGTAAATAAGATTCTCGATGTGTGCCGCTGCACCCAAAGGCACTTGCAAATCGCTTGCCGTTCTGACAATCCCCTCTGTCAGCGGTCTAAGAGGGATTGTGAACCGGACGCTTTTGGTGCCTCTACGAGCCATCGGGCCGTCTTCCTTACTGTGTCATGCAGTCTATGGCCAACGTTTTCGATCTCGATAAGCCGATTGTAAATTTCCTGGAGCAGAAGCAAACATCTTTTGGGGGCGCAGTCTTTCACCAATTGTGGTTCTCCGGGAGGATACCTTGGCTCCCACCAGACTTCTACATAATTAGGGCATCGGCGCCTATCGCCTTTTAGCTGTTTCAATAATACGCAATCATCAAAACAAGTATTTTGCATCACAATTTCCTCGCCAAAATTCCTACGACTGCTCTAGGTCGCCAAGAACTCGCAGACACTGTTACGCTCAAATTTGCAGAATGGTTGTGTCCTTGAGTAGAACCTGCATCTCCCGAATCGTTTGGGAATGAATACCAGTTAAAAGGATGTCCATCTGAAGTAAAAGAAATTCTAAACGCTGGATTTTGTTCATCATATTTAATAAAAGATCCAGACACTCCTAAACTATGTTTGTGAGTTGGAAGACTTAAATCAGTGCTTGAGGCTGTAGTCCCATTTGCAGTCCCACTAAGAGACAAACTCCAGGTTCCAGCTATTGTGCCTGGCGTTATATAAGTATCGCCTCCTTGAACTGCCAAAACGGAATCTCCAACTCCTAAGACGACATCCCATCCAGGTGGTGGACTAGCCTGATAGAAATACAAAATGGTTCCAGGAGGGAACTCACTAGTTCCGCCTCCACCTCCAGAAATATCTCTTTCGTCCGGAATCTTTTTGTTAGTCCCATCAGGATAGACAATCCGCAACCTGCCATCTGAAGGAGCATAATAAACCCTCGCACCCTGGGCATCAGAACTTGGAGGACTACTTGCATTGAGAAATGTCACTTGTCTATGCATCCCCACATCAGTAGCCCCACCTTCATTCGCATAAAATGCATGATCAACGGCAAGCCGTTCTCGTATAGCTGTCGCTAGGCCTCGAATATAGTCATCTATGTCTTTTATGTAATCCTGATCCGTTGGAGATGTCTCGTAAATCCAATTCTTAGAAAATGTCATTTGACAACCTCCGGCAACACAAGATTAACCGGTCGATTTGGTGTCCAGAGTTCCTCATTATCCATAGTGCTAGTAAGAGATCTCAACAGATTGGTGAACTGTGTAAGCGCTACATTGCCTGCATCATAATCTCTCAAAGCATAGTGTGCTCTGTAAAGAGCCCCCAAGAGGATGAGCTCGTGATACTCTTCTGGAAGGGTAAAAGACGTGCTATTGTCATTCACCGCTCGGATGCGCTTTATATACCTTATCCGCAAGCTATAGGTTACGTTGTCAGCTAAAGAGGGATATACATCCAAGACAATTTTATTGCCATGTCTCGCATAAAAATTGGGCAGGCCTTTCGATTTCGTGCCTAAAGCATCTATGCTGTCGATGGTTCTTTTGTGAACCTTATAACCCACTGGCATCAGTCTTATATATTCGATATAGAAAAGTTCGGATGGGAGATCATATTCGTCTTTGGATTCTTCGAGTACGATATCATAAGTTGCCTGAAGACAGGGCAATCGAAGTCTATAGGCAAGAGTTTGCTCAGCCCAAGCAATGTGCCTCCATTGCCTGTCTTTGGTATAATGGCTCGGCGAGCCTAACTGGTCAAGAAGCTCAATTCTCAACTCCTGAGGAGTCATCTGTAGTCATCTCCTCTTTTTCCTTCGTTCAAGTAATCGGGGAGAGCGCTCATATAGTCTCCATGAGCTAACTCGTTCACACACATAGGGCATACTTCTATCATGGTCTGATATTCTATCACGAACCATGACAGTGGATAGTCAAACCCACACCGAGGGCACTCTCGCCATCGCTCAAAAGTCACTTTGTTGTTTCTAGGTGGTCTCATCTGTAATCTCCCTAAAGTATCCTTCATACCAAGCTATAAGCCCAGCTATGGCTGCAGAGTGGTACGAAGAGACAGCTTCTGTAGGCAAGGCCTTTAGTCCCTTGCAAATAAAATCGCAATACGCTCGACTATCATTTTCTGTAGGAGGCGCATACTTTTTCACAAACCGCTCGATCGTCAAGCCCCGCTTTGCATCTAGCTGAATCTGCTTGACTAAAGCCTGCCATCCATCAATATCTGTTTTGAAAACGGCAAAACCCCTATCATCTTGCCCAACAGCGCCTTCTTGTTTTGCGAATTTAAGATTCCCCGGGTTTTTGTTCCTCTGAGCTCTTGTCATCCAGGCCCTCCCTACACAATTGGCAGATTTTTTGAAGTTCATAATAAATCTCTTCTGTTTTCATGTCAAAAACCAAAGACGCCGAAACGGTATAACTTTTGAGAATGAGCATAACAGCCCACAAAATCCCCCAAACTCGATTTCTAAGTAGCAGCTTCTCATCCGGGGAAGCTAACCTACACTGATTGCATTCATGCGCAATCAAATCTGTGGCAATAGCTAAAAGGCGAGGCAACTCCGCTGGAACTTTTATCCCGTGCTTTCTCAGTGCCACCAAAGGTTTGCCCCACCCCATTATGACATGCCTCATTCTATCAGAAGGCGGGATCATGGAGTCCCTCCAAGATTTTGGACTATGATGTCTTTCTCTTGAACTACTACAGCATTCGGCCCAAATTCCGCCTTAATAGTAATACGCTTCACCTCTGAAGAATTCGTTTGATTCAGTATCGAGCAGATATCTGGCCCTATAAGTAAGTATATTTTCGAAGCCGGATTCGAGATCTCCATCCAGTTTTTGACTATAGTCCCAGACATCAAGTCTTCCACTTTCCAAAAAGCCCTTTGGGGACTAATAGGAGTGCCCGCTTCTGATAAAAAGTCAACACTTAAACTCAAAGTAGACCCTTCGTTTACGGTTTCAAGCTTCATATTCTATGGATCCTCAACGTCTTTTTTTGGACTCTTATGAGAATGCGGCCCGATAAAGCCCCTCTGTAAATGTCCTTTACGAGACAATATAATGTTTCCAACACTTTCCTAAAGCTTAGATTATCAGCCCCATAAAAAGTATCAGTAAACCACTTTGGTTTGAATGACGTCTCTGCGCCATGCAGAGTTTCTCCACATCTTATACAAATCTCATCTGCTCCGTAGCTTGTTCTTATTACTCTTGGTTCAAGTTCCACATCCAGGATATCTTCCAAATAAGAACCGGTGTAAATGCCCTGACATTTTGCTGCCGTATCGCTCCACTCAAGTCGGTAATCCTTCGCCGAGGTGTTTTTAAATGTAATAGTTTGATTATACTTGCCAAATAAGGATATAAATTCCGAATTGTAATTCGTTGCAACTCCTAATGCATAATACCATCTGCTGTTTGGATTGATCACCTCACCTATAGCAATACAATTGATACTTATGTTTAAGTGTGGGATTACCCCCCCGGTGACTGTATTAACGATTGTGCAGTTCATAGCGGGGTTCTTAATCCATCCGCTAGTTGCAGTTGTGTTTGACAATTCTATTATACTATTTACATAATTCGCCCACTGGAAGCCGGTCCCACTTGATACATAACAGTCGATAACTAAACCATAGAGTACATCCCAAGGACCCTGATTTATTTGAATACCTTCCAGAATAACATCATAGTAGCTATCTATCTTAACGGTTGATCGTTTATATAGGTTTGTAAGATTTGGAATTCCTTTGAATCTATAATCATCATGAGCAACAATATGAATATAATGGTGCTGGTCGGTCGTGCTCTGCGATCCGCTAACAGTAGTGCTATCAGTGGTGGTCCCCATACAAATAAACTTGGCTCGGATATTACTCGTTACTAAATTAGGATAAGTCGTGTATAACCAGTAGAGGGCGCTATTGAGAGACGTAAAATCGCCTCCGCCATCTGTGTTCACTGTCTTTGTAATCCAAGGCGCATATGTCCCAGGATCTGGCTCAGTAGGCCCTATAGATCCACGGTGGAATCTATAGCTAGTAATGCCATTATGATACAAAGAAACAGGTAAACCGGAATTCTCTTGAGGTGCAAATTGATTTTTGGCGCTAGTATCATTAATACTTAAAACATAATTCCAATTCGCCTCGTCTACGAAAGTAGGAGTTTGATTGACCAGGTTACCGCTAGTGCTGGGGATAATGGAACTTGCTGTTGTTGAGTTGTAGTAAGTGCTCCCCACTCCCCCATTATTTACAGGTGTCGAGAACCGCACTATGTGGTTTCCACGAATCTCTAAATTGCTTAATGATGCTCCCGATATTCCATTGGCGCCACTATAGTTTGGTCTCGTTACTAATAAATTTCTGGTTATCAAAGGATAGCCAACACTACCAGGACAAGAAATAGCAGTTTGAGAATTAGTAGTGCAAACTATCATTGAATTAGCTACAACGTCCGATTCAACCGCAGTTGCCGCAGAACTTACCACTCCACACAAAAACAAACCCGCCTTGATCGTGCCAGTTCTAGGACTGTCGGGCGCCCCGATTTGAACTCGATGAAAAACTAGGTTATACCAATAGGTCGGCTGTGTCGGATTTGCGGCTAGGTAGTATCTCGTGGACGAAAAGATGCCGTTAAACCAGTGATCTTTTGTAGTTGTAACTAAAATTGTCACATTGCCAGAAAAGCTCGGAAGACTGCCCCAGGGAGCGCTGTCACCATAGGTATTCCCAGAAGTTACCGTGCATATTGCACATACATTTCGATCAAGAGGATTGTAATTGTTATAGAGCCAGGCAATAAAGGCCGCAAGAGAAGAAAAGTCTCCTCCGCCTCCCAAGTCAACTGTTTTGAAAATATTAGCCGGCATCAGACATCCATTACTCCAGAGATCAAATTAGCTTTCCTTATGATCAATCCATGTTTTATCAAACCCGGGACAAGCTTCTTGAGTCTCGGGGGAAGAGTTTTAAGCACGTTGAGATCTGGATGGTCGGGAGAATCTAATAGAAACTGCAAATCTTCTTTGGGAACCCGGGGAACTTTTATCACGCAAAAAAGCGGCGGCTTTTCTTCTGTGCCCCATTTATGACCATCATCCTTGATGTCTATTACCATACCCTTTGTAAAAGCTCTTGGATCCGGAATTGGAGGATCCTGGGCAATAACTAACAATTCTGCCATAAGACTATCCTCCTTTTAATTACTAAATTGTATCTGTATCTGAATTGGCCACACCTCGCCACTCGTCTTTGTCCCAAAAGATTGAACAGCCCTATTCAGGCATACACCTGTCGCATTGTTCTTGACCACAAATTCATTCCATGCATAATTGGCCTCTGTTCCTTCAAAGACAGCAAAAGCTATCAAAGTCCTGGTGCTAACTATTGGAAAGCCCGTATAAGATTGTTTGTAAGTCTTATTGGTCCCCAAAAGATCTGTCTGATTTTCATTCGCCGCTGTGTTACTATCTCCAACACCTATGTAGGTATTCGTGTTATCATAGTGAGAAGAGCTGCTCCCCGTTATCAAGTTCCACATTGCATTCATTCCCGAGGCGAGCATTAAGTTACCCTCTTTCTCTACTACGGCATAAGGTTTGTCCTTCTTATAATCCTCCTCATTTTTATACTTGATCACTTTAATCTTCGTTGTAGCATGAAGCTTAGAAGCCATCATTCCCTCCTTATCACGATACCTTTGTCGGTATGATTATGCCACATGAGAAGGTCTTCTAGTCTGCTCAGCGTATCTTGTATCTGCTGAGTAATTACTCGCAGATTACACTGAGCACAGTTCTGAGACGAAAGCTTTTCGTCGATTTTAGTTTCGAGAGACTTGACGCGGGAGATAAGATAATAGGCAAGGCCAGCAATGAACGTTGTTATGCCAGCAAGGTAGACCTCGTTCAGTGCGTTCATGGCCACCTCATCACTGATTCAAATAAGGAGGCCGTGAGGCCCCCTTGCCGTTAACTGATCGTACCCATCGTCCACAGTACGTGCCATGCATTTGACCCATTGCTGGCAATCGCTATGGCAGCATACTGAGATCCCAGTGTTTTCGATGTCGCCCCATCAATTGTATCGCTCCCCGCCCTGCTAATCGCAATTGTTGCCGAAGCTGCAAGGTTCTTGAAGATGAATACCCTTCCTGCAGGAACACTCGATGCAGCAGGGAGTGTATAT
>Ga0315298_1006740_pt1 | contig 15506 bp, 12 predicted proteins | sample WHS_1_MG_FD_203077 | JGI IMG/M metagenome (GOLD analysis project Ga0315298, IMG submission 203077) | Extremophilic microbial mat communities from Washburn Hot Springs, YNP, Wyoming, USA - WHS_1_MG | ecosystem: Environmental > Aquatic > Thermal springs > Hot (42-90C) | place: USA: Wyoming... | reverse complement strand
TCGACATCGTTACCGGCCTGGGCGGTCGCGACACCACTTCCGCCCAGTACGCCCAGATCTTCAACCGGCTGCGAGAGATCGCCTCGGGCGCGCTGATTGGTGAGCTGGTCAGCTACAATGGCGTGCGGGAATAGGAGGGATAGACGATGGCACCAATCAACCTGAAAGAGCTCACCAAGAAGGAAATCAAGTTCACCTCCGGCCAGCGGATGTGCACCGGTTGCGGCCCGGCCATCATCGGCAAATGGACCCTGCTGGCAGCGGCCGACTACAACGTGGCCATGACCGAGGCCACCTGCTGCATGGAGATCTCCACCGTCGTCTACCCCTACACCAGTTGGAAGGTCTCCTGGTACCACAACGCCTTCGAGAACGCGGCAGCGGTGGCCGGCGGCATCGAGGCCACCTACAAGGCCCTAAAGCGCAAGGGCAAGCTGGACAAGGGCTTCAAGTTCATTGCCATGGGCGGTGATGGTGGCACCTACGACATCGGCTTCCAGGCGCTGTCGGGTATGGCCGAGCGCGGCCACAACGTGCTCTACATCGTGTACGATAACAACGCCTACATGAACACCGGCATCCAGCGCTCCGGCGCAACGCCCAAGTACGCCTGGACTACCACCTCCTACGTGGGCGACGCCTACCAGGGCAAGCAGCAGCGACGCAAGGACCTGGTATCCATCATGGCCGCCCACGACATCCCCTACGTGGCGCAGGCCAGCCTGGGTTACTGGCGCGACTACATGACCAAGGTCCAGAAGGGGCTGGAGGCCGACGGCCCGGCCTTCATATCCGTCTACGCTCCCTGCTGGCGGGGCTGGCGGACCGAGACCCACGACACCGTCGAGCTAGGGCGGCTGGCGGTCCAGACCCGGTACTGGCCCCTGTTTGAGGTGGTCAACGGCAAGTGGGCGATGACCTACGTGCCCAGGGAAACGAAGCCGCTCACGGATTGGCTGAAGCCCCAGGGCCGGTTCAGCCACCTCTTCAAACCCGAGTACGCGCACCTTCTTGAGGACTTCCAGAAGGAGGTCGACTACAAGTGGGATCAGTTGCAGCGTAGAGTGGCAGCGAGTAGTTAGCTATCAGCTATCAGCAGTCAGCAGTCAGCTTCCACTGACTGCTGACTGCTAGCCGCCATCAGCCATCAAGCTGGAGAGGGCGCCGATGAGGAGCTTCAGGGAGCTCAGGGTCTGGGAGAAGGCCCATGGTCTGACCCTGGCGGTCTAGAAGGCCACAGGTAGCTTCCCGAAGGACGAGCTGTTCGGATTGACATCTCAGATATATCGGGCAAGCACATCCATCTCCGCCAACATCGTGGAGGGTTGTGGCGGGAATGGGGATGCCGAGCTTGCCCGATTCCTCACCATAGCCATGGGATCGGCAAGCGAGATGGAGTATCATCTGTTGCTCGCTCGTGACCTTCGCTTGCTCAGCGATGAGCAGCACGAAGCCCTCTCTCACGACGTGATCGACGTAAAGCGAATGCTCACCGCGTTCATTCAGAAGCCGAGAGCTGATGGCTGACGGCTGACGGCTTCCCGGAGGGCGACCATGACACGGCAGGAACTGATCGACAAGCTGGCCGCGATCGTCGGCAAAGAGGACGTCTTCGGGTCGCGGCGGGACCTGCTGGTGTACGAGTACGACTCGACGCCGGAGACTTACCAGCCCGACGTGGTGGCCTTCCCCTCCAACGCGGCAGAAACCGCCGCGATCATGAAGCTTGCCCATGGGGAAGGGATCCCCGTGGTGCCCAGGGGGGCCGGCACTAACCTGTCGGGCGGAGCGCTGGCGCTCAAAGGTGGCATCGTCCTGGGCATGACCCGAATGAATCGGGTGCTGGAGATCGACACGGCCAACGAGAGAGCCGTGGTCCAGCCGGGTGTGGTCAACCTGGAGCTGCAGAACCTCCTGGCGCCCTTCGGGTATCTGTATGCACCGGACCCGGCCAGCCAGAAGGTCTCCACCATGGGGGGCAATGTTGGTGAGAACTCCGGCGGGCCCCACTGCCTGAAGTACGGCGTCACCACCAACCACGTGTATGGCCTGGAGGTGGTGCTGCCCAACGGCGAGGTGATCCATACCGGCGGAGCGGTGGAGGATTGTCCGGGGTACGACCTGACCGGCCTGCTGGTGGGCTCGGAGGGGACCCTGGGAGTGGTTACCTCCATGACGCTGCGGCTGATGAGGGTGCCGGAGGCGGTCAAGACCATGCTGGCTATCTTCGACACCCTGGAGGACGCGGGCAACGCCGTATCGGATATCATCGCCGCGGGGATCATCCCAGCCACTTTGGAGATCATGGACAAGCCGGTGGTAGGAGCGGTGGAGGCCAGCACCGGGGCCGGCTACCCCCTGGATGCGGAGGCCGTGCTGATCATCGAGCTGGACGGGCTGAAGGATGGCCAGGAGCGACAGGCGGGACGGATCGTCGAGCTGTGCCGAAAGAACCGGGTCCGCGACGTTCGGGTCGCCCAGAGTGAGGCCGAACGCAACGTGCTGTGGGCCGGCCGGCGTGGAGCCTTCGGTGCCATTGCTCGCATCAGCCCTAGCTACTCGGTGCAGGATGGGACCGTTCCCCGCACCAGGCTGGCGGAGACACTGCGCAAAGTGGTGGAGATAGCCGACAGGCACCGGATACGGGTGGGTAACGTCGCCCACGCAGGCGACGGGAACCTCCACCCCCTGATCATGTTCGACCCGAAGGACCAGGAAGAGACCGAGCGAGTCCATCAGGCCGGCAAGGAGATCCTGAGACTGTGCGTCGAGATGGGCGGCACCCTCACCGGGGAGCATGGCATAGGGATAGAGAAGCAGGACTCCATGCGGCTGCTGTTCAGCGACAGCGAGCTGAAGGCCATGGCCCTGATCAAGAGGGCGTTCGATCCGCAGAACATGCTGAACCCGGGGAAGATCCTGCCGAGGGAGGCGGATCCCACCCCCAGCCCCTCCCCGTCGCAGGGAAGGGAGTGCTCTCCCCCTCCCCACGGCGGGGAGGGGGTCGGGGGGGTAGGGTCTGACCCTCCACATTCGGCAGAGGAGGTGCGGCCATGAGCCGGTCGCCGGAAGGGATTCGGAGCCGTCTGGCCGAGGTGGTTGGCCAATCCCGCCTCGTTTCGGGCGAAAAGGCCAGCACCTACTCCCTGGACGGGGAGCAGCCTCTGGCCGCGGTCTTCCCATTGGATGAGAGGGAGGTGTCCGAGATAGCCGGGCTGGCCGACGGCGAGCGGTTGCCCGTGGTCGTCTGGGGTGGTGGCACCAAGCAGGGAGTGGAACCCTCGCAACGTCGGGATGGGATCGTCCTGGGCACTCGCCGGCTGGATACGACGGCGGAGCTAGACGTCGCGAATTTGACGGTGACCGTGGGAGCGGGCAAAGTGGTGGACGACCTGCAGCGGGAACTGGCCCCGGTAGGGCTGTTCCTGCCGCTGGACCCCATCGACTCGGCAGGCTCCACCATCGGCGGAATGCTGGCCGCCAATAGCAGCGGACCGAACCGGTTGCTGTACAGGACAGCTCGGGACTGGGTGCTGGGCCTTCGAGTGGTCACGCCGAGCGGCGACATCCTCCGGCTTGGCGGCAAGACCGTTAAGGACGTGGCCGGCTACGATCTCAAGAAGCTGTACATCGGATCATGGGGGACCCTGGGAGCCATCACTCAAGCCACCTTTCGGCTCCTGCCGCTGCCCGAGGCCAGTGCAACGGTAGCCATGGCATTCCCGTCCCTCTCCTCCGCCTGTAGCACGGTTTTGACGCTGTTGGCATCCTTCATGAGGCCGTCGGCCGCGGATCTGCTGAGCTTCGAGGCGACTCCCATCTCACTGGCGCGGGCCCTGGGGCTGAGGAGGGGGGAGTACCTGCTGATGATATCGGTGGAGGGAATCCAAGAGGCCACGGAGCGTCAGCAGCGGGAGCTACAGGAGTTGGCGTCCCGGAACGACGCGAGGGACTCAGCGGTTTTCCAGGGTACGGCGGAAAAGGAGCTTTGGCGTCAACGCAAGTGGGCGCTGGCAGAACCGCCGCGGGGGAAGATCGCCCTGCTGCTCAAGGCATCCGTGCTTCTCCGGCGGCTGTCGGACTTCACCAGCTCCCTGGTCCTGTACGCCCAGGAGGAGGGGTACGAACTGTCCATCGCCTCTCATGCCGGAAACGGAATAGTGTACGCGATGGTGGCCACGAGCACAGGGCAGGACGAGAAACTAGCTCTGGTAGCGGATCGGATCCAAAGGTTGGCCGCCGACCACGGTGGGTTCGCCATGGTGCAGAGAGGGCCCCGAGGAGTGTCGGAGAGGATAGCGCTGTGGCCCCTTAGGAGCGATTACGGCCTGATGAGAGCGGTCAAGGCTCAACTGGACCCGAACAACCTGTGGAGTCCGGCCAGGACGCCGGGCGGGATCTCCGGGTAGGGAGGGGTCTCAGGACATGTGGCGGCTCACCACTAAGGTACCAAGTCATCAAGGGGGCGAGGGATGCAGACTCTCTTGCTTCCTTTCTGGCCTTTTAGCTTCTCGGTGGGCTTGGTGTCTTGGTGGTTGCCGTCCTGCCTGACCAGATCCAGCTCGAAGCCTGAAGGGAGAGAACGGATGGCTAGGCAAGTTCAGGAGACAGACAGCGGGGACTCAACCGGCCTCGCGTCCCTGACAGAATTGCTGGACAAGTGTAACCGCTGTGGCTTCTGCCAGGCAGGCTGCCCCACCTACAAGTCGACGGGGCTTGAGTGGCAGGTGGCTCGGGGCCGCGTGGCGCTGGTGCGCAACATCCTGGAGGGCAAGATAGGGCTGCTGGAGGAGGAGATACGGGAGGCCCTCGGGACCTGCCTTCGCTGCCAGGGATGTGTCACCCACTGCCCGCCCCAGGTTCCTACCGATGAGATCGTCGAACGGGCGATCGAGCGGCTGGTGCAGATCAAGGGCGAACCGTGGGTGCAGAGAGTGATCTTCCGGAACCTCCTGCCGAACCCCCGGGTGCTGGGAGCCGCGGGCAAGATCATCTGGCTCAGCCAGGCCACCGGGGCCCAGGGCACCGCCAAGAAGCTGGGGGCGACGCGAATCCTGGGGACGGACACCGATCGAGCTCAGGACCGGCTTCCACCGATGCCCTCCAGGACGGCGCGGGAGGTCCTCTCCACCATGATGCGGCCAGTACCGAACCGGCAGTACCGGGTAGCCTACTTCATCGGGTGCGGCACCAACCTGATGTTTCCGGAGGTGGCGGCGGCAACCCTGCGGGTGCTCTACGCCAACAGTACCGAGGTGCTGATCCCGCAAGTGGTCGACTGCGGCAAGCCTGCAACGATCTACGGGGATATGGAAGCGGCCAGGCAGTTGGCCAGAAGGAACGTCGACACTCTCGGGACCCTGGACGTGGACGCCATTGTGAGCGATTGCGCCACCTGCGGCTCTTTCATTAAGCGGTACGGGAGACTGCTGGCGGAAGACCCGCGCTATGCCGAGAAAGCCAGAGCAGTGGCCGACAAGACCAGGGATCTGAGCGAGTTCCTGTCGGGGATCGAACTGAATCGTGAAATGGGTGAGGTCAGGCTGAGAGCGACCTACCACGACCCCTGCCATCTGAGTCGGTTTCAGAAGATCACGACCCAGCCGCGCAACCTGATTAAGGAGGTGCCGGGAGTGGAGTTCAAGGAAGCCGCGGAGTCGGATATGTGCTGCGGGGGGGCCGGCTCCTTCTTCCTGACCCACTACGACCTGTCGCAGCAGGTGCTGAACCGAAAGATGGGCAACGTCTCCCGAACGGGGTCTGACTATCTGCTGACGGGATGCCCGGGCTGCATGATGCAGTTGTCCGCTGGAGTCCGCAACAACGGTCTACCGATCCAGGTGATCCACACCGTGCAACTGCTGGACAGGGCATACGCGGCCGTGTAGGGCCAGCCTACCTGGTTCTCCCACCCTCTTCCTGATGAGATACACCCGCTGCACACTTCTGCCACAAGGCAGGGCGGCATTCGTAAGCACCCCGACCGCCGCCGCATTGATTCCAGCACCCAGGCGCTGTAGAATCCAGCCGACAGCGATGAGGCTCGCTGGGCGAGCCTGGAGGCCCGCCAAATAGTCGGCCGTCGACTGATAGCTTCTACCGGGGGCACGATGTCTCCTGTAGGAGCTTTTTTTCTCTTGTTGAGCTGCGGAGGTGGGCGATGGCCGAGGACATGTACGATGATCTATTCGAGGGCGTGAAGACACGCACCGTGGAATTGGAGCTGTTGGAGGAAACCTACCAGCAGGCACTGCAACTGGCTGAGTCCAACGGTTGGCCGCCGCGGGAGGCGCTCCTGACCATTTTCGCCCACGGCCTCGCGCACCTAAGGGCTGATGCTCTGGAGGCAAGCGAAAACAACGTGGACGAGGATGCGTTGCAGCGGAGGCTGATGCGCCTCGACGGCATGTACGCTGTGATGAAGTTCCGCGCCTTTACCCTGACCGAGGAGAACCAGAGGATGCGCATGGCTTTGGCAGCTTACGAGACGGAGTATGGCGGCATGAAGCGCCTGGTGGACCGACTGAGGGCGGAACTGGAGGAGGCAAAGCGGATTCGCTCTTCGGAGACCACGGAAACCGAGCGGCCCCAAGAAGCTCCCGCTCTATCTTCAACCAACCCTTCCACCGGCGTGCTGCGCGCCCTGCGTGGCCGTCTTTCCCGCCGATGAGCCTGAACGAGAGCCAGACAACTTCGCTTACGGTCACCTTGCGGCTGCTGGAGATCACACTGGACGACATCGACGCGATGCTGGAGCGGGATCGCGATGGAATCCTGTACGCGATTCGGACCCGGATGCCAGCTGAAAGGGTCAGCGAACTGGCGCGGCTATCGGCCGAGGCGAGATCTCTCTTGGCCGACCTAGCACAGGAGTACCATCTGGCCAAGGAGGAGCGAGACGGAACGAGAATCATCTCCGGGCTGTTGTCCGCCCGGTGGGAAGCGTTGGAGGACACGCGCCCTCAGAAGCTCAAACGATACGGCCCGGTGGATCCGAAGCTGGTACCCCAGCTCGGTCCGCCGATGGAACGGCTGATAGAGCTAGTGCTGGCCATGGAGAGGCTCACACGGTGAAGGGAGATGTGAGCACCAGAGTGGCTTTCCCTGGAGAACTTCGCCTGATCCCGATTGAGGAGAGGTTCAGGATGTGCCCTGCCTGCGGGGCCACCTGCCCCCAGCGGTGGACAGGATGCCGGCACTGCGGCACCCGTCTCCCTCCGGATGTCACCAGGCGCATCCGCTGGGGTGTTGCCCTGCCCATCCCACGAAAGCCCGCGAGCCCTTCCGAAAGCCTGGAGATGGAGGTGACGGAGGGGACGGTGCTGGTGGCAGAGCTGTGCCTGGGCTCCCACCCTTACGGTGCCTTGCAGCGGTCGTTGGCCGATCTCCTCACGGAGATGGACTCGACGGCAGCAAACCTCGGCGGCCGGCCCTTGAACAGCGCCGACGGACTGGCATTCCTGTTCCCGTCAACGGACGATGCGGCGGTCGACGCGGCGGCTCGGGCGGCACTAGCTATGTTGAGCCGGTGGCGGGTGTGGATGGGTGGTCTGAAGGGCTGGCGGCCGATCAGCGCCGAGTTCAGGGTTGGCCTCAACCTGGGGCTTCTCTATCGGAATGGAGATGAGGATTCCGGATCCCTTCGTGGTGGATGTCTAAGGGGAGCCGAGGCGCTAGCCCGCATTGCCCAATCGGGCACAGTGCTGGTCTCCGAGTCCGTATTCCCTCGCCTGGTCCGCTCTTTCGATCTCGTTGGAGTGGACCCCGCATCGCCGCGGGACGCCGAGGCGCCGGGTCTACCCTACCTGCTTCTGGGGGACAAAGCAGCCTCTCCCCAGGACACCGCGGATCTCCTCCGGTTCCCCTTTGTAGGGCGATCCGAGGAGCTGTCCATGCTGAGCCGCCATCTGAGCGAGGCACTTCGAGGTGGAGTGAAGATAGTGCATCTCATTGGGGAGCCCGGGGCGGGCAAGAGCCGCCTGATGGCGGAGTTCCTGAAGAGAGCACGGCTTTGTGGGGATCTGGATGGAGTCGAGGTGGTTCGCACCCAAGGCGTTCCCTACGGGGGTGGCCTCCTCCACTCGATCAGATCGATGCTCGCTGAGCGATTGGGAAGCGAGGGAAATGCGAGCCGGCTTGCTGAAGCCATCGCCCCCGTGAACAGGATGCTGGGGGACTCCCTCAGCTCCTCCATGTTAACGCCCTCCCAAAGGGAGATGGCCAGAACGAACTCCTTCTCCCGAGGGGAGAGTGGAGACGCGGACCGAATGACGCTGGTGAACGCGGCCCTAGGCATCGGCGAGACGGCATCTCGACCTCAGCACCTGGCGGGGGCAGTGGGAAGGTTTCTCAGGGGATTGGCCGAGGATCAGGGGCTGCTGCTGGTATTGGACGACCTGCACTGGATGGACGATCTGTCGCTGGACGTGTGGAGGCGCGCTCTAGACGAAGTGCGGGGGCGCAGCCTGGTCATTCTCTCCTATCGACCGTCGTTCGAAGCCGAGGTGGGAACGTGGGGCGGCGAGAGGCGAACACACTTGCGCCTTTCACCTCTTTCGGAAGAGGACCTGGCGCGGCTCGAAGCCACCATCACCCCGAGCACGTCTGGGGCCGGCGACCATTGGGAGGTGGTCAATCGGTCCAGAGGCAACCCCCTGTATCTGGAGCACGCCCTCGGCCTCATCTCGGATCGCCAACAAGCTGGGAAAGCCGAGAGCTCCCTGCCCGAGACACTCCACGGCGTGATCCTGGCTCGCCTAGAACTACTGGCAAACACCGCGGATGCGCTGAACCGGCCCTCCAGCCTGTGGGCGGGTGAGACCGGCTGGGGACGGAGCGAGGCGCTGGCGGAGCTGGAGGAGCTGGAGGCCCGAATGGGCAGATGGCTCGATCGCCTGGAGAGCTGGACCCAGGAGGGGCGCCAGGAGATAGCCCGCTACCTCGACCTTCTGGAGCGAGTGGACTTCTCACTGACGCTGGCAGCCATGAGGCTGGGAGTCGCGAGGGCTCGCCACCGTCGGCTTCCCCACGCCATTGACCGCCTGCTTGCCGGTAGCTCCGGGGAGCGGTTGGCGCAACTGGAAGAGGAGCTGGCGACGCGCGGGGACGGAGTGAATACTGCCATGAGGGCCGAGCGGGCGGCAAACCACCTCTTGGCGCTGGGTCGAGCGATGGAGGCCGCCCGCTTCTATGCCCTAGCAACCAGGGCCGCGGAAGCTACCGGTGACGGCGTGAGATGGGGAGCGCGCCATCTGCGGGAGAAGCACGGCGACGCGCTCAGGGAGGCCGGCGACGCGACAGGGGCGGCCTGCTGCTTTGAGGCCGCGCTAGAGATGGGTGGGTGCACCAGCGACGAGAAGCCGAGGCTGCGAACCAAAGCAGCGGCAGCCAGGCGAGAAGCCGGCGACAGTGGACTTGCCTGGCGACACCTGGAGGAAGCGGGTGACAGCGCCGAGGCCCGGGTTGAGAGAGCACTGCTGGCGTTGGCCGAAGGGGAGTTGGAGCGTTGCGGGCGGGAGGCGGCTTCGGCGCTGGAGGGAGGAAAAGCGGCGTGGCGCGCTCACGCCGTCCTCGCCAGACTGAGGAGACTGCAGGGGGACCAGGGAGGGACAATACACCACCTGCGGCTGATGATCGAGGAATGCCTTCTGCTGAGAACGCGCCACGAGAGGCAGGAAGCCCTGGCAACCCTGGAGTGCGCAGGCCTAACGGCGCACTAGATTCGGGTGGCTTGACGCCCGAACAGACCCTTGCCGGCTCAGGGCGCCGCACTCCACCAGGTCCAGCGTCTAGTACCCGAAAACCTGGCTGCGGCCTATCACCGATAGTGTGCTTGCCACCGGGGGGTTCCCGCCTGTAAAATAGTGTCGCTAGGAATAGTGTTGAGAGTTGAATAAGCTCGTCGATAGCGATGAAGCTCGCTGATCTCGGCTCTCAGGGGACGAGTGAAGGGTCGCGGCGCGACTGATAGCTTCTATGGTGGAGTATCCACCGTAGGAGCTTTTTTGTTAGGAGAACTGGGAGGTCCAATGCCAACAGCCAGTGACATTATGAATCCCGACGTGCTCACCATCGAGGCGGATGCCACCGTGCGTCGAGCGGCCGAGGTGATGCTGGAGCATGGGCTGAACGGATTGCCCGTGGTGTCGCATGAGGGGAAGGTAGTCGGCTTGGTAGGTATCAAGGACGTGCTGAGGATGCCTCAACGGGGGCGGGGCAAGAGCTACCTGATCTTCTATCCTGGCTTCGAGAGAAAGGCGCGCCTCATGAACAAAGTGACGGTCAGCGAGGTCATGTCCAGTCCCGTGGTGGCCATATCCGAGGATGCGACTCTCGGAGAGGTGACGGCCATAGTTCTGGACCGAGGGATCCATCCCGTACCGGTTCTTCGAGATAATCTACTGGTCGGCATCATTGGGCGAGCCGACCTGGTACGAGCCATGGTGGCCATCGCGAGCACGGAAACGGCAGATCCAGCAAAGACGGAGTCGTAGGCCACTACCTGGAGACATGGTGAGACAATATGGAGGAACGGTGATAGTGTGGCGCGACCGGTCTGGGACAGAGGTGGTCTGGCCGCAGCCACCGCTGTCGGACGGCGAGATCAATTTCCTGTGGTCTTTCATGGATGGCAGCCTGATGAACCCACCGACGCGGTGGCGGCTTCGCTACGCCTGGGGTATGTGCCAGCGCCACGCCTTCGGCTGGGTAGCAATGGAGGCCACCTTTCGGCCGAATCTTCTGATGGGGCCGGCAGTGCTCTACGAGGACTTGATGGAGCGGGCAGTTCAGGCGTTTCAGTTGCGCGGTCCGGGCCAGGGGCCGCGACTTGCCTGGGGCCTGCGCGAGCGGGGGCCATGCCTGATGTGCGAGATGGACTACGGACCCCGGTCCACGGCTCTCGCCGCGGATCCGGAAGTGCTGCAGCGAGGGAGGGAGCTGGCGAACATCCGGTCCTTCGCGCAGGCAACGGAGCCGTGGTGGCGACCCGCAGTGTGCGGCCGCTGCGCCGGAAACGAAAGCCGGGCCCGCTGCCGCGTCCATCTGCGCGAGGAGTTGCTCCGAGGCGATGCGGTCAACCTGGATGTGCAGCGCGCCCTGGTGGAGTCGATCTTTCGCCACGTGGAGCACTTCTCTCGCTCGTTTCGATGGGAGAACCGCGGCTCCGACACCCCTGAAGATCGAGCAGCGTTGATTAGCGCCAGCGGCTGGTGTGGAGGCTGGCAGCCGTGGCTGTGGCTGGTGGGCCCATGACTTTCCATAGCATCCTGTTTCAGCAACCCGAGCAAAGGGTAGGCGTGGACCAACGGGAAGAGCCCGCATTCTTTGGGGACCTGAATCTCGATCAGGTCATAGAGTCCGTCACCGTCACCCGAGAGGAATATCATCTTAAGCCGTTCTTTTATGCCCCACTCCGAGACGTCGGGGCGATCACCTACCGGCATGAGGTCTTCCGGGACCTGGAGGACAAGGCGGTGTGGGAGTGCATACGCGCGTTTGCTCGCAAGATGCGGTCGACGCGCGAGCACCTCGCTCAAGCCGACAAGCTCCACTACAAGTACCAGAAGGAACGCTGGTTCCTGGATGCTGTGGGAATATACGGAGAAGCGGTCAGCGAGCTCCTGGATGGCCTGACTTCCGCTGACGTGCAGTCGCGCGGGTTTCTGGCCCTCCGCGCGTACCTGTCAGCTTATGTCGAGTCGCCCGAATTCACTTCCCTTATGGCGGAGCGGGAGAAACTTGAGGACGACCTGGCGGGGGTCACATACTGCCTCCACATACAGGACAACCGCATCAGGGTAAGCAAGTATGACTCGGAGGCTGACTACGCTGCGGAAGTAGAAGAAACATTCCAGAGATTCCAGCAGGGCGCTGCCAAGGATTACCGCGTCCAGTTTCGCGCCTGGCCTGAAATGAACCACGTCGAAGCCGCCATCCTGGACAGGGTCGCCCTGCTGTATCCCGATGTCTTCACGGCCCTGGAAACCTTCTGCGATCGCCATCGGCACTATCTCGACCAGACCATCGCCGACTTTGACCGGGAAGTGCAGTTCTACATCGCATATCTGCAGTACGTGCGCCGGTTCACGGCGGCGGGGTTGGAGTTCTGCTATCCCCACGTTTCGAACCAGTCCAAGGAGGTCTCCGCCTCGGAAACCTTCGACCTGGCCCTGGCCAACAAGCTGATTCCTCAAGGTTTGCCCGTGGTGTGCAACGACTTCTTCTTGCGGGGCCCGGAGCGCATATTCGTGGTAACCGGTCCGAATCAGGGAGGCAAGACGACCTTCGCCCGAACCTTTGGGCAGATCCACTACCTGGCCAGCCTAGGTTGCCCAGTGCCTGGTCGGGAGGCACACCTCTTTCTCTTCGACTCACTGTACACCCACTTTGAGCGGGAGGAGCAGCTCCACAATCTGAGGGGTAAGCTGGAGGATGACCTGGTCAGGATCCACGAGATCCTCAACCGCGCCACCCCGAGCAGCATCGTAATAATGAACGAGATTTTCACATCCACCACTCTCAGAGACGCCCTCTTCCTCGGCACGAAGGTGCTGAAGCGGATAATGCAGCTCGACCTTCTCTGCGTCTGCGTAACGTTTGTCGATGAACTGACATCCCTGAGCGAGGCCACCGTGAGCATGGTCAGCACGGTGGCTCCCGAAGACCCGACGGTGCGGACCTACAAGATCGTGAGAAGGCCCGCCGACGGACGCGCCTACGCGACCGCCATTGCCGAGAAGTACGGACTCACCTACGAGCGGCTGAAGGAGCGGATCGCACCATGAAGGCTTTCCTGATGCACAGAGACAGGGACTTCGAGCTGGACCGGCCGCTGCCGCCAGATGAAGGGGAACTTACGCGGGATCTGGAGCTGGAGAAGCTGTTTCACGCGATGGCCCTGGGCGATAGGTTCCTGGTCGACGTGGCTCGGAGGGCAGTCCTGTCCAGCCTCCAAAATCCAGAGGAGATCCTTTATCGTCAGCAGGTCCTGAAGGACTGTGTGGAGCAGGCTTCCATCGTCAGGGAACTCTACGCCATCGCCGTGGAGGCGATCGAGGGTGAGCGGAAGATCTATCACAGTTTCTTACAGTATCCGCAGGCGATATTGCATCGGTCCATCGATGTGATGGATCTGTTCGTTGTCCAGCTCAAGAAGCTAAGGTCCGTCGCCGACGAGCATGCCGACAAGTTCCAGTCGGAGGGCTTCGTGGCCTTCTTCAAGATGCTCGATAGGGAACTCGATGATGAGTATTTCCGTACCATCGAGGACCACCTACAGCAGCTCCGCTTTCGGCACGGGGTTTTGGTCAGTGCGCGGCTCGGCAAAGGGAACAAGGGAGTCGATTACGTCCTTCGCACGCTGAGAATCGCCAAACGTGGTTGGAGGCAATGGATCTCGTTCGGCGACCGTTCCGCCTATACCGTTACAATCGCGGATCGCGACGAAGGCGGGATGCGGGCCCTGTCGGAGCTGATGGACCGAGGTCTCAACCTGGCTGCCAACGCCCTCGCCCAGTCGGCCGATCACATTCTCAGTTTCTTCACGATGTTGCGAACTGAGCTGGGCTTTTACATTGGTTGCCTGAACTTGCAGAGGCGGCTTGTCGAGAAGGGTGAGCCCCTGTGCTTCCCCACGCCCCTGGCTCCCGGCAGACCGGTGCTCGCCACCAGCGGACTGTATGATGTCTGCCTAAGCCTCAGTATGGAAGAGAGAGTTGTGGGGAACGATGTGAATGCGGACGACAAGCTGCTGGTAATGATCACCGGTGCGAACCAGGGTGGGAAGTCGACGTTCTTGCGAAGCATCGGTCTGGCCCAGTTGATGATGCAGTGCGGCATGTTTGTGGCAGCGGAAGCCTTCCGTGCCAACGTCTGCGATGCGATCTTCACCCACTACAAGCGACGAGAAGATGCCGCGATGAATAGCGGGAAGTTCGATGAAGAGCTCGGCAGGATGAGCGAGATCGCCAACCGCGTGACCCCGAACAGCATGTTGCTGTTCAACGAGTCATTCTCGGCCACGAACGAGAGAGAGGGCTCGGAAATCGCGAGCTCGATAGTGCGGGCGCTGCTGGAGACGGGGATCAAGGTCTTCTTCGTGACCCATTCCTTTGAGCTGGCCCATGGATTCTATGCCCGGGGAATGGATACCGCTCTCTTCCTGAGGGCCGAAAGGAAGGCCGACGGGAGACGGACGTATAAGGTTGTGGAGGGCGAGCCGTGGCCTACCAGCCATGGCGAGGATTTGTACAGGCGCATCTTTGGGGAAGTCCCCGACATCGAGCTGGTAGCAACTCGGTCATTCCTGCGCCCCGAAGGAGGTGGTTGCCGATTGTCTCCCGGCCCCGAATCACTCCTGGCGGGTTCGCGACGCGACCATCTCCCGCCGAACGAGTAGCAACATCGGGATCGATGCAAGCTGCGTGGCGACCGAGAAGGTGACCAGCCACAGTATGGACGTATCGTACAGGATTCCAATCGCCGCGCTTCCCAGGAACCAGAAGATACCGTAGCCGGCATTGAAGACCCCATAGGCCGAGCCGCGGCGGTTCGGCGGAACGAAGCCGGCGATGGCAGCCCGCATGATCGACTCCTGAGCCCCCATGCCGATGCCCCAGCAGAGCATGCCAAGCAGCGCGAGGATGAAGCCCCCGAAGAAGACCAGGGGTGCAAAGAGAGCAGAGATCAGCGAGACGACGATGAGGATCGAGATCCCGATCCGATCGAAAAGTCGACCGAACAGCAGCGCGGCGACCCCGTCAACCGCCATGGCGACGGCGTAGAAGAGGGGGATCCAGTCCGGCGAGAGTATGGAAGCCTTCTGGAAGTGGTAGGCGATCAGCGGGAAGTCGGCGAATCCGGCGGCCACGAAAGCCACGGCGGCCAGGTAGAGCCAGTAGGCCCGCGGGAAGCGTGTGTCCTGGATGTCGCCGGTGGCCGCCTCAAACTCGTGGGGGGCCGGGTAGGCGATCCGAGCGGCTATCAGCACGGCCAGCGCCAGCACGGCCGAGATCAGCAGCGCGGCGAAGGCCGCCCGGTAGTCTCCCCTCCAGGCGACGACTCCCGCCACCAGGAGCGGCCCGAGGACCGCGCCGAACTGGTCCAGCGCCTCGTGGAGGCCGAAACCCCAGCCTCGCCCTATCTGTATAGTGGCGTGGGAGAGCATCGCATCCCGAGGAGGATTGCGCATCCCCTTTCCCGCGCGCTCGGCGATGATTAGGAGAGCAGCAACCTCCCACCGACCGGCCAGCGCCAGGAGGGGCACCGCCAGCATGTTCATGGCGTACCCGAACAGGGTGATGGCCCAGTAGCGCCGGGTGCGGTCGGCCACGGTGCCGGACACCAGCCGCAAGCCGTACCCGACCAACTCTCCGAGCCCCGATATGATGCCGACCGCGGTCGCACTTGCCCCGAGGACCGCCAGGAACGGCCCTGTAATGCTGCGGGCGCCCTCGTAGGTCATGTCGGCGAAGAGACTCACCACCCCGAGGAAGACCACGAACCTG
>Ga0315298_1006738_pt1 | contig 15509 bp, 13 predicted proteins | sample WHS_1_MG_FD_203077 | JGI IMG/M metagenome (GOLD analysis project Ga0315298, IMG submission 203077) | Extremophilic microbial mat communities from Washburn Hot Springs, YNP, Wyoming, USA - WHS_1_MG | ecosystem: Environmental > Aquatic > Thermal springs > Hot (42-90C) | place: USA: Wyoming... | reverse complement strand
AAAATGATCTTTTTTATCCCCTTTTCCTCAGCAACCCTGCATACATTCTTTGCCCCTTCCACATTCACTTCATCATAAAGACTTCTTGGCGTCACATCATCCCTGTGCTCTGCAGCAAGGTTTATAATAACATCACCTTCAAGCACACCCCTTAGGGCATCTACATCCCTTACATCCGCAATCCTTGTCTTCTTTGGAAACGTCTGACTCAGCCTCTTATCCACTACAAAAAATTCTCCCCCCGCCCCATCAAACCTTTTACAGAGCCTTGTACCAATAAACCCAGAACCACCTACAATACACACGCTACCCATAATGTTTCTCATTTTGTAGGATTGACATGTGCCCTATTTTAATTCCACCTACGAAGTGGACACTTACGAAGTGGAACATAGGCATATTGGATAAGTTTTAAGAAGGGTTTGAGAAGCATTGTAGGGGGGTAGTATAAGTTGTTGACCTTCCACGCTCGATAATTCTCTTTAATTGCACCAAGGGTATAACTACCCGGCTTACTGGTCCCGCCTGTCCTCATTTTGACTAGAACTTTTGAAATGTAAGTTGTGCTTACCCCATACTTATAAAGAAACCTGAGCATTAGCTCATAATCTGAGGCCAGGGGAAAGTCAAGATTCAATAAACCATATCTCTTTATGACTCGATTTTCTCTACCTGCCCCTTAATCCATTCATAAGTTATCTTCAACCCCTCTTTTAGTGGCATTGAGGGTGCCCAGCCAAGTTTTTCTTTTATTAGTCTATTGTCTGAATTTCTACCTCTAACCCCCTGAGGACCAGGAACATGAACAATTTTTAATTTCACTCCGGCTATGTCCATAATCATTTCTGCAAGCTGATTAATTGTAACCATTTCTTCAGAACCTACATTTACTGGTCCTGTCCAATTAGACCTCATTAGCCTAATTGATCCCTCAAGGCATTCGTCAATATAAAGAAACGATCTCGTTTGCTTCCCATCACCCCATACCTCTATAAAATCCTCCCCCTTCAGTATTGCTGTTGCAACTTTTCTGCAAAGGGCTGCTGGGGCTTTTTCTCTTCCACCTTGCCAGGTACCTTCAGGGCCAAATATATTATGGTATCTCGCTATCCTTACCTCCATGCCATAATTTCTATGGAAGGCAAGGTATAGCCTCTCGCTGAATAGCTTTTCCCACCCATACTCACTATCAGGCTGTGCTGGATATGCTGAATCTTCTGAGCAATTGGGATTATCCGGGTCTTTTTGATTATATTCAGGATATATGCAAGCAGATGATGAATAAAATATCCTTTTTATGTTTCTTTTATGGCAGGCTTCCAGCATATTGAGGTTAATTAAGGCAGAATTATGCATTATATCAGCATCGTTTTCCCCTATAAATACGTATCCTGCACCCCCCATATCTGCGGCTAACTGGTATACCTCATCGAATCTTGTGTCAGTAATATGCCTGCAAATATATGGGTCTCTTAGATCACCTATTACGAAATCATCAGCTTCAGTCTCTCCAAATTCAGGGTACTTTAGATCCACACCCCTTACCCAAAAACTCTCCCTTTTTAATCGCTTTACAAGATGGCTGCCTATAAAACCACCAGCGCCACAGACAAGAGCCTTTTTTTGATTTGACATAATTCTTTCCTCCTTAGTGGGTATTTTCTATTATCTCCATAACTACTCTTTTATAAGACTCAGCGGCCTTATTGAGGCTATATTTTGAATCTATAGCACTTCTTGCGTTTTCGGACATGCTTTTTCTGATTTCAGGATTGCCATAAAGAAAAATTATAGCCTTTTCCAAACCATCCACATCCTTGGGCCTAACTACAATGCCACATGCTTCTTCATTAATAATCCTCGCTATCTCTGAAAAAGAGGACATTACTCCAATTATCGGAACACCAGCAGCCATTAATCCAAAAGTCTTTGAAGGAACAGATAATCCTTCTTGACCTTCTTCCAAAGTCACAAGTCCAATATCAGCACAAGATAGCATATTACTTAAATCTTCCCTCTCAACATATGAATGGAATTGGCAGTTAATAAGACTATTTTTTTGTGCATATTCCATCATATATGTTTTTTTATGTCCCTCTCCAACAAAAACAAAAATTATATCTTTATAATCTATCATTTCCTTTGCCACTTCCATTACAGTTTCCATATCATGGAAACGCCCCATATTGCCTGAGTAAAGCACAACAAATTTACCCTTTAAATTCCATCTTTCAATGAACGGATTTTTATCCTTTGGAATTTTTTTAATAATTCTATCGTCACTCCACACATGAATCATTTGAATTTTATCTTTAAAATCTATTTTATATTTATTCATTTTAGATTCAATCACACTTTTCATACATCTGCCAATCACAATAACTCTTGCGGCATATTGAAAGCTGATTTTATTAACCCATTCCCAAATTTTAGATAAAAGGCTATTTTCTTTAAGAACACCTAAATTTATTGCCGTGTCAGGATAAACATCAAAAATTAGATAAATATATGGATTTCCCATTTTAAACTTTCGCAACAACGCACAGAAAAAAGCTAAAAAAGGAGGATTAGTCAAAACAAGGATTGGCCTTTTGTCTTTGTAAAACAAGAGAGTTAAAAAAACCGAACTGGCATAGGAAACTTGATTAACAACCCTTCCTATAAAATTTAACTTTGGGAAACTTGTCGCCCATACTCGTTTTATGCGAATGCCGTGATATTCTAAGTATTTTGGCACTCGTTTTTTTAGTTTTATAACAGTGGGTGGCGCACAAACCACTTCTATGTCGACTCCCATATCTACTAATTCCTCACAAAGCTCAGTAAGAGTCTGCCCTGTAGAAACCAGTTCCGGGTAGAAAAGTTGGCAGAAAACAAGAAGAGAAAATTTTCTCGATAACTTAGGGCTCATTACTGAAATTCAACATTTTATTAACCTTTGCTATTACTTCACCTACAGCAATTGCGTCCATACAACTATAACCGATATGCTTGCAACGCCCATATTCGCAAGGCCGGCAATCAAAATCATCAGCCCACAAGACCTCAATATTATCATTGAATGGCTTCGTTAACTCCGGCCATTTGGGTCCATAGAGGGCCACTACGGGTGTGCCAACTGCGCCTGCGATATGAATCGCAGCACTGTCACAGCAGATAATTAGTCGACAGCAACTTATGAATGCTACAACATTTTTTAAACTAGTTTTAACTATTGGCACAGTCACACTACTCATCCCAATAATAGAGCTAACAATCTCCGCATCGTTTGGCCCTTCAATAACCACCGGTTGGTAGTCTTTAAAGGTTAAATACTCAATGACTTTCGCAAATTTTTCAGGTTGCCATAACTTCTCTTTCTTACTTGCGCCAGGGTGTATTCCAACAATCTTTTCTTTATTAAGTTGGCTTCGTTCTAAATACGAGTTTACCCATTCCATACTTTCTTGGGATATTGGCAATTCGGTAGTTTTATCATTCGTATCAATACCAAGACAATTAAGTAAAGACAAACGAGCTTCCAATAAATTGACCACATTCTCTGGAAATGAAGGAACATCAGTAAGAAAAATCTTGCCCCCTGTTATATCATAGGAAAGCCTTCTTTCCGCACCAATAAGATACATTAGAAATGCGTTTCTCATATCTATTTGAGCATCAATGGCAAGGTCAAACCTTTCTTTGCGCAATTCCTTTATTGATTCTAATACAAGCAGTAGATTCTTCAAGCTATAATCATACGTAGACCACGGAAATTTAATACTAACTATTCTGTCCACATAGGGTAAGCCCCCTACTAGGTCTTGACCGAACTCATTCACAAGAAAAAATATTTTAGCACCAGGATAAGCCTTTTTTAGTGCCTTCAACACGGGCGTCGCCATCACAACATCACCCACAAGATGGGATTGGATAACCAAGATCTTGTGTGGATTAGATATGGGATGGTAACTCTTATTTTTCCAAAACGGCCTTAGTATAAAACTAAAAAAAAAAGTCCAGCACTCTGGCGTACTTCAACTTCACTTGATTATAACTTAAAATTAACCTATGCCCTTTTAACCTTTTCATTAAGTATCCCACAACTTAATTGGTATAATATTATGAGAATTGCTGTCGAAACAAAGGAAGTTTGAACAATAGACTTAATAGTGACAAAATATGCCTCCCTTAGCCCTAAGCTGAAAAAAATAGAAACGGAAAGACAATAAAAGATCTTATGATTGAAAGATTTGCTGATTGAATAGTATAACAGACAAACCATTAACCCTATTATACCCATACCAAATATTACTGAAAACACTCCTCCCAAGATATAAAATTGTGCCACTATAAAATCTGATCCAAATGGGCTTATCTCTAATGTTTCACACAAATTTCTATACACAGAGATTTTTTCCCCTATCAATGGTCTGGGTATTAAAAATAATAGGATATCCCATAACCCCTTATAACCAAGATATTCAATGTCTGAATATTGATAATTCTTCAGCGTAGCCAGCAGCGTATAATAACAGCCATTAGGCTCTCCAAATATGAATTCTAAGAAGTTCATAATAGCAACGGAGACGTCAAACCTTCTGATATTTCTGAAAACACCGATTAGAATAAACGAGGGAATTAATATTGCCAATCCTTTTAATAAGGTGCCTAATTTTAGGTGCTTTCCGAAGTAATTGTAAATAAATGCTAAAAAATAAATTAAAGTAAGAAAATACAATCGTACCCCTGCTAATGCAAAGAAAAATATAACTATAACCAGTAAAAGCAAAACCCACCTAGGTGGATACATCCTTCTGATCAAGTAAGATATAAACATAAACCCTATACCGCTCACAACTAATAACGATCCACTCCCCAGCGCCCCTTGAACAATTGCTGGCCTAACCTTCTCGATTCCCAATATGCTCTTTGAAAAAAAAACCTCCTCGATCCCTAACCGCATCACAAAGAACATTAACCCTATTACACCACCAGCGATGTATAAAAAAGCTAGAACTTTTAATAGTATACTCATATTTCTGGTGCCAAATTTTCTAAACCTCTGTCCTCCATTTGATATTCCCCAAGTTTTTAAATACGTCCTTCTCCATAGGCAAAATCCAAAGACAAAAGACACATAACCGATCAACGTCAAAACTGTTGTACTTTGAAAAAGAAGAGAATCACTATAAAAAGAATGTAGAGGTAGGGTCATCCCAAAATACGTATATAAAATGTGCAGAAATGGTGTTGGCAGGATATAGAATGAATACATTAAGCTGAAGATACAAATAGGATGCAGAATATCCTTTTTTATTTCATCTTTAAAACTATATAATGACAAGCACAAGCACACCAAATAAACTAATATAGTAACCGTTATTTTATAAAGATTATCAGAAACTGCACTATAGATCAGCCAATATAGAGGAAACAACAATAAGAGCTGCGAGATTATAACGATATTTTTCTCATAATACTTTACTATATACATACTGCTTTGGTGTCTTTCAGATATGAATATAATCTTCGCCCAAATTTCAGTGTGCGTGGCCAAAATTACGCAAAATTATTCACGCCTCACCTTCTTGAGATAGCATATCTCTCGAAAAATTGCGGATCAAATCTTGCTACCTCATCCGGTGTTCCCAGGGGAAGCACATCCTCAGAGGCAACAACTTTCGAGCCGACAATTTTTTTCTTTTCTATCAATACATTATACAACGGAGCAATGTAAACCTCTTTATATTTTTCTTTAATGGTGTTTCGCATTGAACTATAGACATCCCTAAAAAGCGATAATGACTTGAAATAGTACAATCCTGTCGAGGCGAACTGTGAAATTCTTATTTTCTCTGCTACTTCAATTACCCGACCTTCTTCATCCAACTTAGCAAAACTCCAATGAGTTCCAGATGCTGGAAATAGTAATAACCAGCCATCGAAACTCGCTTTTATATCTCCGGGTTGTAAAATCTCAGGTTTGATATGCGTGTCAATATTGTAAATAAGCAGAGGGTGATCTTCCTCTAACAGTTCAGTTCCCTTAGCAACAGTTGTGGCCTGCCCATCAGTCGGGACTTCAATGGCAACAACCTCGTACGAGTCAATACCGAGAATTTGACACCTTTGAGCGATAAAACCTTCAAATCCCTCCCGCGCCACAAAAATAAAGCTCGCTTTTTTATAATAACACTGCAAGCTATCCAGTGCCCAATCAAATAGAGGCCTTCCTTTAGCGATTAATGTAAACTTAGGTTCACGGAATCCATAATCAATAAATCTCTTCCCTTCTCCTGCCATCGCAATCACTACGTACATCATTCCTTTCTCCTCCCTATAATTTCCATGATTTCCTCATAAGTCATGGAAAGGAATTCAGAAGGACGAATGGTCTTATCATCAACATAAAAACCACGTTTACCGGCCCACGGTTTGCCAACATATATTTCATCATAAGGAACTTGATACTTATCTAACCAAATTAACATTGCCTTAAGAGTATTTGCATTAATCTTCCCAATATTGCCATGATAAGTCCGCATATTTCTTGCTGAATATATAATTATGTAGAACCCCTTCTCCTTGTACTCACGAAGCTTTTCTATGACAGCAGCATCAGGTAGAAGATTCATATATTCATCCCCGTCTTCTTTTTCCGGACATAAAGTCCCATCAAGGTCAATTACAATAACCCTATCTTCTTCTACCATCAGACAACACCCCTTTTATAATTGGTAACTTTTCAATCCTTTTTCCTATATACCACTTAACCCAATGGCGGTTAAATATTTTCCTGTAGATTGAAACCAAGGTTTGAAGTGGCAAATACATCAGCGTGTCCAAAATACCAACATTTTCTATCTTCGCCTTTTTCAGAAGTAGCAGAATCGCTTGGAAGTAATTAGACTCCGGAGATAGCAAATCTCTGTAAATAAATTTGTGGAGTAATATCCCCTGCATAACAGCAGCGTAGTTCCTTGCCAGCTTTAGATGTTCCTTGCCTACCATAAGAGCAAGGAGGTGAGTCGCTTCAACATCCTCTCTAACCATTTGCTCTATTCTAAGATTAGAGTGAAATCTTTTGGGATTTTTATGCAGTCTCCAAACAATACTCGGTTTATTTGTAAAAAAAACATATTCCCTTTTTAGAGCCACCTCGGCACAAAATATATTGTCTGCCTTAAATGGATATCTCTCGTTGAATCGAATATTGGCACTAATAATATCAGCAACCCTAAACAAATTTGACTGAATCGCCCCAAAAGGGTACCAAGCTCTCCTCAGAAAAAACCTTAGAAATTCTAAACTTCCTATTTTAAATTGACCATCAAAGAAATCCTTTGCTTTAATTACCTTCTCCCTCGAGTATTCTGCTATATAGGTTGAAAGGCACATAGAAATAGACCCATCATTCTCTAATATACGAATCTGATCATCAATATCGTTTTCTTCGTGAAACTCATCCGTTACAAAAAGATACTGCAGATATTTGCCCCTTGCTTCTTCTATGCATCTCCACCAGTTCGATAGTCTACCGATATTCCTGTCGTTCTTAAGGAGGCGAATATTGGGGATTTCAGCTTTTAATTTTGCAACAATTTCAATAGAATTATCAGAAGACATATTATCTATAACCAATATTTCGTATTCATCCAAAGATAACTTTAAGTTCCCACAGGATCTTATTGCCGACTCTAAAAATGCAGCTCCGTTGTAGTTAGGAATTCCGACAGTTAAGAGTAAGTCACCCATTTCTCTCCTTCCGATATACCTCATTGAGAAGTTTTAAGCCAGTGCAATACATGGCTAATTGCCTGTGTTTATTGTCTTTATGAAGTGGGATCATAGAAATGAACAATAGTCCTTCTATCAATTTGACTTGGTTTAGATCCCAATATTGCTCAATACAATTATCGAGCACTTGCCTTACACCTTCGTGAGCTCTCTTAGCATGAATAGCCATCTCAAAGGAGCTCCCATACCTCGTTATCGAAAAAAAATCATTTATAATTAGATCGTATTTTCCTGCAACCGAATGCCGTAATTTTGCAACATCATATCTTAGATCTCCATAAGCACTCTCTCCCCAGATCCCCCGCGGGTCAATTAACCGAATAACTCCACTCCTCAAATCGAATAAGATGTTGGAGAAACAAAAATCACCATGAATTAAACAGTTGTTTTTTCCCGCATCGTCACATAACCTCCGTACTTCTCTTTCTATAAATGGAAAAAGAGCACTGAAGTTCAGTAGCGACTCTCCATTAAGTGAAATCTTTTCATATGAAAATATTTCCCTGAAATCCGTGTCCTCAGATGCTGCCTCTTTTACCCTATCTAGAGTTTTCTTTATGTACACAAGACTGTAATCATTAGAACAAAAATCCCCTTTATATCGAAGGAACAGCCTAAGGATTTTTATAAGCTTCTTGATTATTTCTTCCCAGATTTTAATGTGAAGATCCCCGTATACAAATAGTTCTGAAAGGGTAGGATAGCCATAATACTCCATTTTTATGTAAGGATCATCATCCACCTCATAATCCAGAATCCTGGGAGCCAGAATAGAAATTTCTTTTGGGAGTTCCGTGTACCACCGAATTTCATTGATCAACTTTTCTTTGTTAAGACTTTTTTTAGTAATAGATCCCAGAAAATGATCGACTTCAAGATCGTTAAAATAACGTGAGTTCGCAAGAACCATCTTGGCTTTGTAGTATTTATCAAGATGCCCTATATCCAACCATCCATTGCATTCAATACACGCAATATTTTCAAATTGCCTATAGAGCTCTAATATCCTACTAATTTCGATTCTACTCGAAGTATCTAATTTCTTAACAATGTTTCTCAACAGGGACATATTTTTTAGATAGTATACACCAATCAAAGCCTTCAACCCTGATACGCCTTCTATGTCGGTCTTATCATAAAGCTTCCCAATATTCCCTTTTCCATCCAATTCCACCAAACACCATTTAGTGGGTTCAATAAAATCAGGTGAAGTATAGACGAAATTGTCCACCAATGAAATCTTTTCCTTGAAAATAGTGTCCCCAAGAACTATAAGGATATCATTACTGGTTACGTGATCCAACGCCGCTATAATCGAATTGCCGGGAGCCAATCGATAGTCAACTTCAATGAATCTAATATCACATTTTGCACTATACTTCCTACTAATGAACTCTTTGATCATCTCCTTCTTAAAACCCACACTGATGAGAAAGGCCCTAAATCCTTGTTCAACTAATTCGTCTATAATCCATGAAATTGCTGGTTTTCCATTTACAGGAATCATGCCAGATGGAATTTCTCCAAACATACTACCGATATCTGGAGTAACGCATCCAGCACTTAAAATTAACACATTTGTACTTTTAACGGTCATTGCAACTCTGTATTTTTAATCTTAACTTTCCTAAAGCTCTTTTCTTTTTCTAAGACTAAAAAGAATGATATATGAACCAACCATAGCGACGCTAAGCTCGGCTGCAATAGTAGCCGCCGCAGCTCCAACCATACCGTATTTTGGAATAAACAAAATATTGAGCAAGAAGTTAGTACACGCTCCCGCACTCACTGCCAAAAGATGTTTAAACTGAAATCCCCATAAGGTTAAAGGATTCGCAAACGAACCCGCCATAGCAGCCATAAATGGAACAATACTTAATATTTGTAATACGTTAACTGCATCGGAAAACTTTTCTCCATAAAGAAACTTGATAGTATACTTCGCTGTTATGAAGATCGTGAATGATACTATAATGCCAATCAAAAGGTTAAAACCTATGAAATTTAAAAGAGTACGGTAATCAAGTTGCTGTTTGCACAGTAATGGTGTAAATGCATATAACCAAAGAGTAATAGGTATAATTCCTAAAAGAATAATCCTATATGCGGCCGAATAGAGACCAACAACTGTGTCATCTTTAAAAACGCCAAGCATTAATATGTCTAAGTTATAATAAATTGTAACCATAAAAGAAATCAGAGCAACAGGCAGAGATTCTTTGATGAGTTGTTTACAAAAAGAACAATCAATTTCAAAGCTAAAAGAATGAAAATTTTTCTTAAGGTAATAAAACGATATAAAAACAACCACCATCGCAGATCCAACCTCCATTAATGCAGCAAGTATTGTGTCTTTGCTGGTTCTAACGAAAAGAAATAATAGGAAAACCAAAAAACTTGAGCGTAATAATTTCAAAATGGCAATAAAATTCATTCTTTCAAATCCTTGAAAGTACCAATCGAGCGAAAATACCGTAGGAAATAAAATGAGTCCATAACTTAGTACAACCATCTTAGTATCGACCGGTTTATTAACCCAAGATATTATTCCGCACAGCAATAAATAACCAACAACGGAAATTATAAATCTTAAGGTTGTTATATTGTTCATGTATTTACTCGCACCAGAATTATTTTTTGAAATTTCACGAACTCCTATAGTATCAAATCCGAAAATAACTAGCAGAACAAAATAAGAAACAAAAGCTTGAGCAAATGAAATTTTTCCAAAACCCTCTACGCCTAAAATACGCACCAAATAAACCATTGCCGCGAATGTAAAAACCTTCGAGCCTACTTCCCCAACGCTTAATATTGAAAAATTTTTAACAACTGTCCTTAACATCCCATTTTTCCTTCTGCTACAATTATAGTCTTTGTCGGACGCTGAATATCGCTACATACAATCCATATGCTCCTAATGCCATTGTAGTTTCTCACATAGCGGCGGGCCCAGATGGCTCTAACCCCATAAAATCTGGATTCGCAACCTTTAGAAAAACACGAAACAGTCAACTCCTCTTAGATGCGTTCTGCAATAGTTCCAATTTTCAATGCTTACTCTTTCTGATAGCCAGGACAGTCTTCACAAATAATTGGAACTTTCCCTCTATGTATAGCATCGCGTAAGGCTTTTAACTTGCCGTTCCAGATCTCACCAAACTGTTGCTGATAAATGTTCCCCATCCTGTGCCTAATCTGAAAATCTCTTCGGTTTGCCTCGTTGCCAGCACAACATGGAATGACAGAGCCATCAACAAAAATAAATGGCATTGTCCACTCGGTGCACTTTCTGATTGGTAATTTCTTCTCCCTAGCGTTTTTGCCCCATGTCAATTTAATTCCATATTTTTTGGCTTTATTTATTGCTTCTTGTCTTACTTCTTTGGGGATTTCAAAAACCATATCCTTTATCTCGTCAAAGCTATGAAGAAGATGAGAAAATAATATTCCAATGTTTTCTCCATTTGTAATCTTATTGACTAACTCTATAAATTCGGAAACCTCAAAATAATTTTCCCTTGAAATAATATAATGAAAAGACAGTTCAGGGAACATGGTCTTATATCTCTTTTTTGTATCAACAAGAACCCTAATATTCCTAATTACTTTATCAAAGTTTGCGCCCACCCTTATCTTCTCATAAGTATCTTTTGTCGCTCCATCTATTGAACATATCAACCTGTCTATAAGCGAGTTTTTGACTATTGTATCAATCATCTCGTCGTCTAACATATGAAAAGAGTCAAAAAGCTCTATATAAATTCCTTTTGATTTTGCATACTCTAACATTTTAAAATAATCCTTATTCAAAAAACTCGAACCAATACCGGTTGTGCCAACCCACGACAATTTAGGAAATTGGTCGATAATTAACTTAAACTGCTCAAATGACATATCCACCCCTTTCTCCCGCCAATAAGTATGTTCACACATTTTACATTTCAAATTACATCGTGTAGTAACCTCAACCTCAATGTACCGTGGATAGAAAATAAAATATGGGTAAAATTTGACCAACAAAATGTCTCTGATTGTGTCGTTATTATAGGTAAAGGCTAAAAATAAATAATTCCATGTATATTTAAGTCCTCTTTCTTTTAACATGTATTTTACCCGTTTGACTCTCGTTTTTAGCGCAATAAAATCCATTTATTTTCCTCCCTTTAACAAATCGTTATATAGTTTTATCATATCCACAGATAAAGAATTTCCCAACAAAAAGCTCGCAGATTCTTTTGCTTTTTTACCCATTTCCTTTATTTTTTCTGGATTATTAAATAGGAAAGCCATACTGTCCGCAAATGCCTTCGGATTCCTGTAATCCTTAACCAGAAAGCCATTTTCAGACTCCTTAACAAACTCATGCGTGGCACCAATTTTGCTCGCAATCACAGGTTTTCCTAATGCCAACGCTTCAAGCACTATAATAGGACCAAACTCTTTAGCCCACTGATGAGGGACTACAACAAAATCACATTTTGACATAATGGCTAACGCCTCTTGATTTTGTTTTTTTCCTAAAAAAATTATGTTCCCATCTATTTGAAATTCGCTTATCTCAGTCTTCACCCTTGAAACAAAATTTTCGTTGCCTGTTCCCACAAGGTAAAGCTTTGCCTCTTTTATTTCACTTGCCACCTGAGCAAAGGCCTTTATCAGTACACCGATACCATTTTCCTCCGATAGCCATCCAACAAAAACAGCCGAAGGGCTTCGAATATCTTCCACCGTCTCTCCTGGTGATGATATCCTATAATGATATATGACCTTTATTTTTTCCTCCGGGATGCCATAGTCTATTAACCTCTGTTTAGAGACATTTGAAAGAGCGACAAATGCAGAGATTCTTTTAAGAAAATAATTAAATTCCATTGCTCTCCAGTGTAATAAAAGCTTTACAAGAAATTTTGGAATGCAGTTTAATATTTTCTTTAATAAGCCTTCACTTAAAACAGACAAACAGTCATAACAGTTTTTTCCGTGATAACTATCGCAGTTATTGCCGTCTGGCTTTCTTATGAAGGTCGTAGGACACAAAATGAAGTAATCAGGCACCGTAAAAAGTGTTGGTATTTTCAATAGGCTACATGTGATCAGCGTAGGAAGGAATAAGTACTTGGCATTAATATGAGCAATATCAGGCTTTTCTTTTTTCAACGCTCTATACATGTTTGCTGTTGCTCCAATATCAATAGGAAAGTTGCGTGATATCGCCCCTAATCTTCTTAAGGGGGCATTAATAGGTAGAACCCTATCGGTCTCACCCTGAACTGGAAAGTCAAACGGCACCGTCATCAAAAAAACTTCACACCCTTTACTTTTTAACATCTCACACAAACTCACAGCTAAAAGCTCAGCACCACTCCAAATTCTATGATATTTTGGCAAATAATCAGAAACAATTGCTACTTTCATTAACTGAGCTCTACCTGAAGAGAAACTAATAACTTCGATATTTTCTACTCAATTTAATGTCGCACATGCGGAGGTAACTCTTGCAAGAAGCTTTCCGCAATTGCTATATCGTCTTTAGTATTAATATTCGTATACCTGTCACAAATATTAAACAACTTGACTGTCTTTCCATCGTCAATTGCACATTGAATAAGGTCAGGGAGCTCTTTTTCTTTTCTCTCATGATGAATCGGAGTTATATCAATATAGTCAAGAATTTGATTTCGAAACACACAATTTCCCGTACCCATATAATTATTCAAGGGATTGCGTGGCTTCTCAACAAGACGATATACGACATTATTTTTATCAAAAATAATACTATATGTTCTCCTGATCAAATCCTTATTATCCACCCATAATACCCCACAAAGGGCAAAAGCATTTTCGTTCTTGAACTCATAAAGCATCTGTTGGTGGCGCGAATTTAGGAGTATTTCATCACCCAACAAAAGCATGAAATCATCCCCCTCCAACATCTCTTTTGCACATTCAATCGCATGGACTAAACCGCGCTGTTCCCATTGGATAACATATTTAATTCTCTTGCCTTTATAACAGTTGCCATAGGCATTAATAATCTCCTCCGCCCTGTAACCAACAACTACAATTATTTCATCAACATCGCATTTTAAAGCACAGTTTAGGCTGTATTCTATTACCGGCTTGTTCCCGAGCAAAAGCATACATTTATTTTTATTTTGCGATATTTCATCTAACCTTTTGCCCCTCCCACCTGCTAAAACTAAAGCCTTCATATGCTATTTCTCCTCTTTGACAATGTAGTCTCTGTTATTCTTTATCCAGTTAATCAGCATTTCTATACCTTCACGCGGCATAATCTTTGGAGACCATTTTAGTTCTCTCTCAGCCTTTCTTATATCACATACAAAATATCTTAAATCTCCATGTCTATCTCTTTCAAACTTAACTTCAGGTTTTTTTCCGGTTATATCTCCAATCATCTCAATGCACTCTAATAAAGATATAGCAGTCCTGGAACCCCCTCCAATATTATAAACACCAGCTTTTCTCTCTCTGTAAAATGCATCAAACGCTTCACATACATCAGTAGCGTATATAATGTCCCTTACCTGCTTTCCAGTTCCATATATGGTCAGCGGCCAACCCAACACACTTCGTATCGCGAAATTCGCTACCCAACCGTGATCCTCACCCCCGAATTGTCTTGTCCCATAAATACCAGTTAGCCTGAAACTGGCCGCCACTACCATATAAGTATCGATATACACCTTGACATAAGTGTCGCCAGCTGCTTTCGAGGCATGAAGCGGGGTAAGCGTGCCCTCAAGTGTCGGGTGAGTTTCATCAATAGCCTCTGGCTTCCTTATATATCTCCTATCCCCCTCTTTGAGAGTATCGTTTATCTTATTCCCATAAACGTGGATAGTAGCGCAGCAAGCAACTGGAATTTTTAATCTCCTTGCTGTTTCAAGGACATTAAATGTTCCCATAACATTTGTGGTAATATCCAAAATAGGATCTTCCCAGCTTATCGTCATAGCGGGTTGCGCTGCTGTATGAATTATATAATCACACCCTTGGGCGTTATCAATCAATTCCTCGAAATTTCTAACATCTGCCTTTACCACTTTAACTCCAAGACTTCTAAGATGATTCCGATTGTAATCTCTTGCTGCCTCCGTTGCAAATCCTGTTCTTTGTAATTCATGCTTTGTCATATTATCGTAAGCAATAACTTCCCAACCCTTGTTTATATAGTATTCACAGACATGGGAACCTAAAAAACCACACCCACCCGTCACAAGTACTTTCATATAGCACCTCCCTCTTCCTATGATATTATTCTTTAAAAAATTCTTGTCCTTAAAAATTGACAAACATTAACACTTCCCATATGCATCATTCTGGCTGCCTCGCACATTTATGGGTTTAGATGATTAATATTTTATTCATACTGCCCGATGAAAATTAATACCCCGCCTTCGGTTTATATCTCTTTAACCTGTCTCTTGGCATGTATGCATAGCAAACTGAGCTTTCCCCCATTGTCAAGATAAAAATGAGGCATTTCTAAGTTTGGTCTCCTCCCTTTCAGCTGGCATATTTATTTTTGATGTTACGTCCCTCTTCTTAAGATATACCTCCTCAGGTGTTTTGTAGCCTAAGGCGCTGTGACATCTCTCGGTATTGTAGAATTCAAAGTAGTTCCCGATGTTGTCCTCTGCTTCCCATACGTCAGCATAGTCCTTAAGATATACCTCCTCATATTTTAAGGTTCTCCATAGCCT
>Ga0315298_1006737_pt1 | contig 15510 bp, 14 predicted proteins | sample WHS_1_MG_FD_203077 | JGI IMG/M metagenome (GOLD analysis project Ga0315298, IMG submission 203077) | Extremophilic microbial mat communities from Washburn Hot Springs, YNP, Wyoming, USA - WHS_1_MG | ecosystem: Environmental > Aquatic > Thermal springs > Hot (42-90C) | place: USA: Wyoming... | reverse complement strand
GTTCAATAAAGAAAATGGGAAGTCCATATGCAAGGAAGATATTATACATGGCAGCATTATCAGCAATAAGGTTTAACAAATACTGCAGAGAATTATACGAAAGATTAGTAAGTAAAGGTAAGGCTAAGAAGTTAGCATTAGTGGCTGTAGCACATAAGTTATTAAGGCAGGCATATGGTGTATTAAAAAGCAGAAGACCATTTGATGAAAATTTTTGCACTTGACATTTAACATAGAACATTCTGAGCGAAGCGAAGGATCTCTCTTTTTAAAAAATGAGAAAGGGAGGAGATTCTTCGCCGGCTTCAGAATGACACCGTTGAGGAGCTTTTGCCAGCAAGCAACAAACTAAGGGATCTCATAATTTTCATTTTTTTAATTTTCCCAAACTGGTATGACTTATACATGTGATAGAATATTATTTTTGTTAAAGTTTTTTAATGAAGTTTTCTTTTTCTGAGTTAAATTTATTTTAAATTCATCTTTTGTAAGGAGTCTAAGAATGATTTTGATAAAGAACGGACATATTGTAGACCCACAAAACAATCTGAATGATAAATTTGATATATTAATTGAAAAAGGAGAAATTAAAAAAATAGAAAAAAATATTCAACCTTTTGCAGGTTGTGAGGTTATTGATGCAGAAGGAAAGATTATAACTCCATCTTTTACAGATATACACGTTCATTTTAGAGACCCTGGTCAAACTTACAAAGAAGATATAGAATCTGGCAGCAAAGCAGCTGTTGCTGGTGGATACACAACCGTTGTATGTATGCCAAATACTATACCTGCTATTGATGACGTACCAATCGTAAGATACATTATAGAAAAAGGTGAAGAAATAGGATTGTGTAGAGTTCTTCCATCTGCTGCAATAACAAAAGGAAGAAAAGGAAAGGAGCTTACAGAAATGGCACTGCTTAAGGATGCAGGAGCTGTTTACTTTACTGATGATGGTGCTCCTGTCATGGATTCTTTCATAATGAGAAAAGCGATGGAGTATGCCGGCTCTCTTGGAACCTTTGTTGCTGACCACTGTGAAGACTTAAACCTTTCACAAAACGGCGTTGCCCACGAAGGAGAGATAGCAGCTGCACTTGGACTTCCACCACTTCCACCGGAAGCAGAGGGCACAATGGTGGCAAGAGATTGTATATTATCCATACAAACAGGGATGCCGGTTCATATATGTCATATATCCTCAAAGCTATCTGTTGAGATTGTAGCATGGGCTAAAGCAATGGGAGCAAAGGTAACCGCTGAAGTAACTCCGCATCACTTATACCTGACTGATGAAGAATTTTTAGATTTTTCTTGCATAGCAAAAGTTTCACCACCACTAAGAACCCATGAAGACATAGAAGCTACAAGGTGGGCACTTGCAAGTGGAATTATTGATTTTGTAGCAACAGACCATGCACCACATGCACATTATGAAAAGATGCAAGAATTACAGGCTTGTCCACCAGGAATGCTTGGACTACAATTTGCACTTCCGATAGTTTTAGAACTTGTTAAGAAAGACTACTTTGATTTAAACAGAATGGTTGAAGTAATGTCAATAGAGCCGGCTAAAAAAATTGGATTAAAACCACCACAAATCAAAGAAGGCGAGATTGCCGAGTTAACTATCTTTGACCCATTTGAAACTTGGGAAGTTAATGAAGAAACGATATTATCAAAAAGTAAAAACACACCACTACTTGGAAGAAAATTAACCGGCAAAGTTAAATATACTTTCTTTAATGGAAAAATCGTTTACAGAGATTAACTATGATAAATAAAATTTATGATTCATTAAAAGAAGTTTATGACCCAGAAATTCCATTAGACATTGTAAATTTAGGTTTAGTAAAGGCAATAGATATAAAAGATAATTGTATAAATATTGTCTTAATGCTTACATCTCCAAATTGTCCTCTTCAAGACGTAATAGTTTCACAAGTAATCAGTAAACTTAAAAATGATTTAAATGTTGAAAATATTAACATAACACTTGATTTTACAACGCCTTGGTCCACTTCTCTAATTACAAAAGAAGGTAAAGAAAAGCTACAAAAACTTGGCTGGAAGATTTAATAGAAAAAAATTCGGTCAATTGCTTGTGAGTATATTGATTTAAAAAAAATACCTTGGGTGAGAAATAAGTGATTTTTATAGAATTTAAAAAAGGAGATCCTTCGAACTTACGTCCTCAGGATGACAAAGAAAGTGAAAGTAGAGGCAATTCATGAATTGCCCTTACAAAATTCAAGTTGTCATTCTGCAGCCGGCGAAGAATCTCCTTTTATTGAATCTTCTCACCCGACATAATTTTCTATGAGTATATTAATTAAAAAAATTTAACAAGAGATATCTACAGTCAACACGATAACAAACAAATAACGATTATTAAGTTTTACAGTTAGCGAAAAATCTAATCATTTTTAAAAATTCTCACCGGACGAATATTAATTAATGATATTAATCATAGAGTTAATTTCAGAATTTAAGATATATTTATCTTAAATTAATATCAGAGGCTTGATAATGTTTGAAAAAGAAATAGAAGAGTTGATTGATGAACATAAGGCAATTAATAAAGTTTTAAGAGAATTTGAGAAGAAGTTAGATAATTTTACGGTTTTAGATGCAGAAAATTTACTCAATTTTGTATTAACAGAAGTTGAAAATCATGCGATTAAAGAAGATGGGATATTCTTGCCGAAAGTCTTAAAAATTTATCCAAATTATGATGCAGAATCATTTTCTTTTGCACATTCAACTATCAGAGAGGAAGCAGATTATCTAAAACAAGCTATTAAAGATGTTAACCTTGGAAAATCTAAGGAAGATATCTTAAAGACATATGCCAAAAAGTTGATAAGAATGATTTACGACCATTTTCTGGAGGAAGAAAATTTCTTTTTTCCGGATATAAAAAGAATCAAGGAAAAAGATGGAAAATATATCATGGAAGAGATAGATTTAAAAGAAGAAAAAGAATGGCTGTAAAGGAGATAGCATGAGCTTGATAATCTACAAACATAATTTTAATATCAAATTTTCTGATGAAAAGGTTGTAATAGAAAAAGTAGCAGATACTCAAAATGCAAGAATTTTACTATTCTTTTTAAAGAAAGGTCAGATTGTAAATTTACATCAATCACCATCTGATGTTATTTTAACTGTTTTAGAAGGTAATGGAAGGTTTTTCATTGGAAGTAAAGAAGAATACAGAGATTTAAGTATAGGAGAAACCATAATATACGAGCCAAATGAACCTCATGGATTTGAAGCATTAGAAAATTTAGTTGTACAAGCTATAATTACACCTATCCCAACTAAAAAGATAAGCTTGTAATGTTTTACGTATCAAAGATATCAACTTACTTCTTTATCTTAGGACTTTTAAATTTATTTTTATCTTTGTTTTACAAATATCAAGAGAATCTTTTAAACACTGCCATTATTTCTGTATTTGGTTTTATTCTTTCAATTATGTTAGGCGGACTATATCAAATATTTCCAAACTCTCAAAATGTTAAGCTTAAATATGAAAAACTTTCTTACATTGTTTTAACGCTTCTAATTTTTTCAACTTTCAGTTTTGTATTAAATCAGATTAAAATAGCCGGATTTCTAATTTTATTTGGAATTTTGATTTTTTTATTTCAAATTTTTACAACTTTGAAAACTATTAAACCGCTTACTATAAGATTTATATTTGTTGGAATTTTAAATTTATTTTTGTCAATTTTATTTCTTAATCTTTATTTATATAGCAACATTTTGACTCTCAAACTTTCAATCCATATATTTACCTTAGGAGTTTTATTAAACCTTGTTATTGGTGTTCAATTTGCTTGGATACCGATGTTGACCATGAAAGTTTTAAATTTAAAATTAGCTGAAAAAGTTTTTTATTTATATCAGTTTTCTGTCTTGATGACTATTATAGCTTTTTTCTATGGAAATTATAATTTTATAGCACTTTCTGGCTTTTTGATTTTAATAGGTGTATTTAGCTTTTTATATACCATTTATATTTCTGTTTTTAAAGGTGGAAAAATATTAAACATTCCTGTTGTTATAAAATATTTTTTAACTGCATGGTTGATTTTCGTTATTGGCGGTGGAATTGGTGTATATTTAGCAAGTTTTGCTGATTTTAGTTTAATTTTTTATCATATTAATATAATGATTTATGGTTTTGCATATTTAACTATTCTTGGTGGCATTCTTCATTTACTGCCGAGAATTATTTGGAATTTAAAATATATAGAAAAAGCAAGAGAGGGAAAAGAAGTTCCACAGATTTCAAAAATGATAGATGAAAATTATGCTCTTTTATATCTAAAAATCTTTATCATTCTGTTTATTTCGTCATTTATCTTGGAATTTCTGAATTTGAAAAATCTTTCTGTTTTAATTATAGGCTATTTGATTTTAAGTAGCTTCTTTTTATTTAAAAATGTTTTCAGATTTTATTTTATAGATTAGAATTTACTGATAGTTGATTTTAAGGAAAATGGAAAAAGATCTTGTAGTGGCTTATATTTAAATCATCACATTAAGTAAAAGGTTTAAATAATGAATGAGAAGGAAATAATTAAAGAATATCTTAAGCTTTCTGAGATTACTCTTCATAATGCAAATTTCATTTACTCATTGCCTGCTCTGGCTAATATACTTGCGGGAGAAGCTTTTAAAAATTATATGCTTGAAGAGATTTTAACAGAAGAAGAAGCAAGAATGCATAAAGAAGGTTGGTGGTACCAGCATCAGTTAGCTTTGCTCAGTCCTTATTGTCTTGGCTATTCTGCCAAGGATATTTCAATTTATGGAATTTCTTCCACTTCAAATGTAACTCCAAAATCAAGACCGGCTAAAAGATTAAAAACATTTCTTGATCAATGCTCAAATTTTATTTGCCTAATGGCTCAAGAGTTATCCGGTGCTGTTGCGTTAAATGATATTATTACCATAGCAACATCTTATGTTTGGTATGAAGAAAATTTAAAAGGTAGAAAGTACTCAGATGAAGATTTATACCATGCATTTCAAAGCTTTTTATATAATGTGAACCTTCCGTTTAGAAGCGGTAATAGTCCTTTTACAAATGTAACTTTAGAGTTTGGAAGACCGGCATATCATTTAAAAGATGATTTTATAACAATTGACGGAGAAGTACTTGATAAAACCTATTCAGAAATTCCTTCTGATTATTACAACAGAACTGTTTTAGGATTTCTAAGAGCAATGTGGGAAGGTGATGCAGAGGGAAGACCTTGGACGTTTCCATTAATAACTGTTCAGATAACAGATGATTTTGATTTTGAAAATCCAATATTTAAACAATTTTTAGACAACTTAGATAAACACGGTGGTGCTTACTTTGAAAACTTTATGAGTAAACCTTTTATTGAATCTGGTTTAGAGCCAAGAGACCCTGCTTTACAAAGAAGTTTTTGCTGTAGATTTCAGATAGATATCAAAGATATTTTAAAAGTTTCTAATCTAAGGTCAATTTTTGGAAGCGTTTCAGGTGTTGGTTCTATCGGAGTTATTTCAATAAACTTTAATAGATTAGGCTACATTCACAGAGGCAATAAAGAACAGCTTTTTGAACATTTGAAGGATATTTTGTCAAAAGCAAGAAATGTTTTAAATAAAAAAAGAAAGTTTATAGAAGAATACAAAAAACTTTATCCAACATTCTTTTACTACATCAAAGATCTTTCAACTATGTTTAATACAATATCTTTACAAGGTGGTCATGAAGGATTAATAAACTTTGGTTTTGTAAAATATGATGAATCAGGTAAAATGATTGAAGAAGATTCTGGAATATTTCATACAGAAGGCATTAATTTTGCAAAAGAGGTAGCCGATTTTATTTTAAAAACCTTAGATGAGTTTATGAAAGAAGACGGCATTCCTTGGAATTTTGAATATGCTCCTGGAGAAACTGCTGCTCCAGTTTTGGCTCAAAAAGATTTAGAATTTTATAATGCAATCAAATCGGGTGATAATTCTAAATTTTTGTTATATAAAGATTATCAGAAAATTCATGATTTTCCACCATTTGTAAAAGGAAGCCTTAAAGGCTCTGGAGTTTTTTTAACTTCTGGATTTCAGCCACCTTTTGATGGTTCATCCTTAGCTAAGCAGATAGATGTGTCTGCAAAAATTCAAAGGTTTGCAACAGGTGGAAGCATCCAGCATATTTTCCTAAACGAAAAAACAGAGGGAGATGTTTTAGCAAGATTTATCAAAAATCTTTTCAGTAAAAGAACAATAATTTATATAACAATAACTCCAACACTAACAATATGCAATAATTGTGGCAGAAAAATAGTAAGTGAAAGATATGTATGTCCTTACTGTGGTTCTGAAGATACGACCATATATTCAAGGGTAATTGGTTATTACAGACCTATTGCGAGAAAAGTTATTAAAGCAGAAAAGGATAAATATCTTTTTGAAGGTGAGGAAAATTATTGGCAAGGCGGAAGAAGGGCTGATTGGATTACAAGAAAAAAAGTATTAGAGCCTGAACTTTTGGAGATTATGCAGTGGCTGGAATAAAAATATCCGGCTTTGTACATTCAACGAAAGATGTTCCGGGTAAATGGTGTTTAATTTTATTCCTTGCTGGGTGTAATTTTAGGTGCTTACATTGCTATAATTGGCGTGTAGTGCTTGATATTGCAGGGAATATTCCTATAGAAAGAGTATTGGAAGAAATTGAAAAAAGTCCATTTTTAGAATGTATAGTTATCTCAGGTGGCGAACCTACCATACATGAACCTGAAGAATTAATAGAATTGATTAATACTATTAAAAAGATTAATCCTGAGCTTAAAATTAGAATAGATACCAACGGCAGCAATCCAGATGTTATAGAAAAATTAAAACCTTATGTTGATGGTTTTGCAGTTGATATAAAATCACCTTTAGAAAATCCTGAAAAATGGAAATTTACAACAGGTGTTGATATTGACCCAAAAGTAATAATTAGAACAATTACTCTTGTGGATGGAATGCCTTTAACTTTGTTTAGAACAGTAAGATATCCTTGGCTTTCTGAAGAAGATATAGAAAAAATAAAAAATTTTACGTCTAAACTAAAATCTCCTTGGTATTTAAATCCTTTTTATGTGGTAAAAGACTGTCCTTTCAATGATAGAATAAAGGAATAATTTTTTAGAAAGATTTATTTATTGATTTAATTTTAATTAAGAAGTGATTAAGGTAATGGAAAAGGTGGCAAAGTCAATTCATAGTTGTACGTATCTAATGAATCACAAAGGTAAAGCCATATGTTTTTAATTAAATAGGAATTCAAGGAAGATAAGAGTGCTGTAAAAATTTTCGTAAGCTTACCTTTCCGTGTCATCCTGAGGCTGTAAGCCGAAGGATCTCCTCTTTTGATTTTTTGATTTGAAAAGGAAAACAGGAGATTCTTCGCCGGCTGCAGAATGACGATATGGATTTTTGGAACAGTCTCAAGGAAGATTGCTTAAGAGGAAGAATAATTATTTTTATTTTTATTGTTAATTTTTAAAAGACTCTTCTACTGACCAGCGTTTTTAGCCAGTCAGAGAAGAATCTTTAAAATGTATTTAATCGTCTAATCCCATCTTTCCAGGGTTGATTAAGTTTTCTGGGTCCCATGCTCTTTTGATTTTCTTCATCAATTCCATTTCTTGTGGAGAAAATTGTTTTCTCATAAATTCTGCCTTTGTTATACCAACACCATGCTCACCAGTGATAGAGCCTCTATAAGATAACGCTAAGTCAAAAACTTCTTCAACAGCTTTTTCTGCTCTTGCTACTTCATCCGGGTCTAATCCGTTTATCATAAAGTTAGCATGAACGTTTCCATCTCCGATATGTCCAAAGTTCACCATTTTTAAGTTATATTTTCTTCCAATTTCTCTAAGCTTTGGAAGTGCCTCCGGTAAATAGCTTCTTGGAAATACTATATCTTCGTTTATTTTTGTTCTTCCAAGTTTTGCAACTGCTGGAGATAAAGACCTACGAGCTTCCCAAAGTTTCTCTGCTTCTCTGTCTGTTTTAGCAACTTCAACTTTTGCACCATTCATTTCACATATTTTAGCAACTTCTACAATCTCATCTTCAAGAGCTTTTGGATGTCCGTCAACTTCTATTAAAAGTATAACTTCTGCATCTCTGTCTAATCCAAAATGTCCAAAATCTTCTACTGCATTTATTGCAAGCTTATCCATAAATTCAAGAGCTGACGGTGAAATTCCAGCTTTAAATATATCCTTAACTGTTTTTCCTACAGACTCTAAGTCCATATATACAGCTTTTACTGTTTTCTTAGCTTTTGGTTTTGGAATTAATTTGACTGTTATTCCTGTAAATATTCCAAGCGTTCCTTCACTACCGATTAAAAGTCTTGTTAAATCGTATCCTGCAACATCTTTTAACGTAATTCTTCCTGTATGGATTGTTTCTCCTGTATAAATTACAGTGTCAAGCTCCATGATATACTCTCTTGTTACGCCGTACTTAACACACCTTGGACCACCTGCATTTTCGGCTACATTTCCACCCATTGTGCAGAATTTATAACTTGCCGGGTCTGGTGGATAGAATAACCCTCTTTTCTCTACTGCTTGCTGAAGTCTATAAGTAATTACACCAGGTTGAACTTTTGCAACTGCGTTGTCCTCATCAATCCATAAAATTTTATCCATCTTTTCAAAAGAGATTAATACTCCACCTTTTACCGGAATAGCACCACCAGTATAGCCTGAACCTGCTCCTCTTGGAGTTATCGGTACTCCTTCTTCATAACAAATTTTTACTACTTTTTTAACATCCTCTTCATTTTCTGGTATTACAACCACATCCGGCGGAAAGCTTAATCTCGTTGCATCATATGAATATAACATTCTATCCATTTCATCATCTAATACATTATGCTCTCCAATTGCTTCTTTTAAAGCTCTTTTAACCCTATCCGGTACCGGTATTTTTTCAACCTGTTTAACTTTAAACATACTAACTACCTCATTTTAAAATTGTTTTAAGAATAATTTAGATTATGTTAACACAAATCTTCAATAGAGTAGGTCATAATTTTAAGTGAGAGAGTGAACAAGCAATGTATGACTGGCAGTAAGCAGAAAAACTGAGAGTAATGTTAAGTACGTAATTGATTTGACTCAAGCGACAAGGTAGTAAATGTTTTACTTTCACATCTAATGTTACATATCACATTAATGGGTTAAAAGTGAAGTGTAACAAAGCATACAGACGTCTTACTTCTCACATCTCAAGTACGGGCAATTCATGAATTGCCTCAACATTTCTTAATCTTTCAATTTTTCACTTTTAGCGTTCTATAGCCGTGCCAAGAATCTTATACTTTTTGAACTTCTCACCTAACGATGAGAAAATCCTAAAAAAAAATTATAAGATTAACTTCAAGCCTTCTAATCCACCAACTTTTAAAGAAATCGCATTAATATCGGTAGGAATATCATAATCTCTTGGATTTATTCTTATCAAAAATCCATTTAGCAATCTTGCTATTCTCTCGCTTGTTAGCCTTACAGTTGGTACTGCCTTCCCGGCTCCAATTTCAATGATTATTAACTTTTGATTTCTATTTTGAACTTTTTCAAGCCAAAGATTAAATCTAAATTCTTGTGCCTCTGTTCTGTGAGGAACCCATTGAAAATCATTAAACATCAGAACATTTGGTCTTGCCAAAGAGCCGCAATTTTTACATGTAGGTAATGGTGGAAGAGCTTTAAAATTTTCCGTATCAATATTAACATCGATTCCTTCAGCACTCCATATTTCATCGCTACAAGGCTCTACACATTGTAAATAATGAATACTGCCGTGAATTTCAACAATCTTATTTTCGTCAAAACCGGCTTTTTGAAATTGTCCATCAACGTTTGAAGTAAAGATAAAATAGTTTTCGTTTTTCTTTTTCACCAAATCTTTTAGAAGATAAAATCCTTGATGTGGTTGTGTTTCCCTGTATAGCTTTAATCTATGCCCATAAAATGCCCAAGCTAATTGAGGGTCTTGTTTAAACCATCTTGGATTTGCAAGCTCTTCAAACCTTAATCCAAGCTTCTTGGCTATCGGATATGCTCTCCAAAACCCCTCTGTACCTCTAAAGTCAGGAAGTCCAGAATCTACACCCATGCCGGCTCCGGCGGTAATCAGTATCGCTTCTGCTGTTTCTATTTGCTGCTTAGCAATCTTTATTTCTTCCATTTTAAAATCCTAATATAATCAAACCTCTAACTTTGGATATTTTTTCTCCCTATCTATTATATGTATATCCTCTACAGCGTATTTGTTTTCTTTTAAAAGATTGTAAATCTTAACAGCATCATCTTTTGATTTTAAACCAAAGACAAGACCGCAATGTTGATAGATTTCTTTTGGAACTGGCAGCATTATAAAATTTTCAATGCCTTTGCTTTTTAAGAAGTCTGCTGCTCTTAAACCTTCTGCAACAGATACAAAGGTTATTAAATACTTTGGCTTGTTAAATGGAATGATATCAAGAAGATGTTTTATAAAATGTAGCTTGACACCCAAGGAGATAAACTTTATTTTATCCCAAATACTCTCACCTTTAAAACCTTTTCCTCTTTCTATAACTGCAATGTAGTAGCCGTTTTCTTCTCTGAACTCCAAAAGCTTATTGCCTGTTTCAAAAGCCCATATTTCTATATCTTTCTTAAATACTTTATCATCTGCTAAAACTTTTAATCTTTCGCCTACAGGTACTTCTTTTAACTTTCTTGATACAAATGTCAGTGGTAAAGGGCAAAATAATCCTCTTGTATCAACTGTTTCTAATTCTTTATTTGCAGATGAGTTTTCCAAGTGGCTCGCCTCCTAATAAATGCCAATGTACATGAAATACTTCCTGTCCTGAATCTGGACCTGAGTTTACTATCAGTCTAAATCCTGTTTTGTCTATTTCAAACATTTTAGCAATTTCGTTTGCTTTTAAGATAATATGACCGATTAATGCTTTATGTCTTCCTTCAAAATAAAGATTGTTTGGTATATGCTCCTTTGGAATTATAAGTATGTGAACTTTTGCCTGTGGTCTTATATCATAAAAAGCCATTATTAACTCATCTTCATAAACTATTTTAGCAGGAATTTCTTTATTGACTATTTTGCAAAAAACACAATCCATGGTTTTCCTCCTTTTGTTTTGCATATTTTTTAAGTATATCAAAAAGTTTATCTATATTCCATCCTTTTTCTGCCGATATGGTTATGGTATTTTCCATCACATCTTCTTCGATCAAATCTTTTGATGGAACGACTTTGTCAATCTTGTTAAAAACTGTTATAATTGGTTTATCTTGAAGTTTTAACTGTTTTAATACGTTTTCAACGGTTGTTTTCTTTTTCATCCAATTTTTATCTGAAATATCAATTACATGAAGAATAACATCTGCATCTTCTATTTCTTTTAAGGTTGTCATGAATGCATCCATGATTTCAGATGGCATATCTTCAACAAATCCAACTGTATCTGATATTAAAACTTTCTTTTTTATATCCGGAAAGTAGATTAAAGATGTTTTTGTGTCAAGAGTTGCAAAAAGCTGGTCAGATATGAATACATCTCTTTTTGTAAGTCTTTTTAAAAGTGAAGATTTTCCTGCGTTTGTATATCCTACAAGAGAAACTTTTAGAATGTTTGGATTATCTTCTCTTGATTTTCTCTGTTCTTCTCTTTGTTTTTCTATTTCTTTAAGTTGTTTTTTAATTTTGTTTATTCTGTCCTTGATAGTTCTTGTTTTTATCTCTCCGAGTTTTTCACCGGCTCCTTTTGTCTTCATACCACCGCCAATTCTTGAAAGCTCTTTTCCTTTTCCGCCATAAACTCTTGGAAGCTGATGTTGCAGGTATGCAAGCTCTACTTGGAGTTTTGCCTGTTTTGTTCTTGCGTTATTCAAGAAAATTTTAAGAATTAAATCTGTTCTATCAAGAACTTCTACATTCAATTCCTTAGATAAGTTGGATATTTGAACAGGAAATAAATTTACATTAAAAACAACAGTATCTGCCCCTATTCCTTCAACAAGCTGAGCTACTTCTTTTACTTTTCCACGACCAATAAAATAAGCAGGGTCTGGAGATTCTCTTTTTTGATACACTTTACCTACAACAGTTCCACCTGCTGCCTCTACCAAACCCTCAAGCTCTTGAATTTTATATTCAAAGTCTTCTTCTTTATCGTTTAGATTTACTGCTACTATAACTGCCTTCACACTTACTCTACAACGATTGTACTAATTGCATGTTTATAGATAAGTTGCTGCTGTCCGTTAACATCAACAAGAATAGTAAATTGGTCTGCGTCAATTATTTTTCCAACAATTCTTGTTCCTCTAATTAAGTAAATTGTCACTTCCTTGCCTTCCTTTCTGTACTCGTTTAAAATCTCATCCTGTACTGACATCTCTTACCTCCTGGTTATATTTTCTATAAATATAGTCTAACATTTCATTAACTTCAAATTTAGATGCTTCTATTTTTTCAAAATCTGTTTTATTTCTAAATGTTCTGATTTGTCTTTTTGCAAAATCCTTAGTATTTTCTATTATACATTTTTTAGCATCTTCAAGTGAAATTTTCTTATCTAAGTAAGGTAAAATTTCCTTGTATCCTATTGCCTGCATTGATGTTAAACTGTCTTTGAATCCCATATCTACAAGCTTTTTAACTTCTTCAACAAGACCTTTTTCAAACATTTTTTCAACTCGTTTCTCTATTATATCCATAAGTTCCTGTCTGTCTCTTTCAAGAATAAAGCCTAAAAAGTTATACCTTTTTGATTTAAAGTTATGTTGATTTATGAAAAAAGAAAACGGTTTTCCTGTAAGGTAATACACTTCTAACGCTCTAACAATTCTTCTTTTGTCATTTACATGTATTTTGTTTGCATACTCTGGGTCTACTTTTTGCAACTGTGTATAAAGCTCTAAATTATCTAAGCTGTATAATTTTTCTCTTAAAGTCCAATCACTTTCTGGTGCATCTGATAAGCCATATAAAGCTCCTTGAATGTATAGCCAAGTGCCGCCCACTACTATTGGTATTTTGCCTTTTCCTCTAATTTTTTTGACAGCTTTATCAAAATCTTCAATGTAGTCTTTTACAGAGTAGTTTTGAGAAGGTAAGACAACATCTATAACATAATGCTCAATTCCTTCTCTTTCTTCAACAGATGGCTTTGCCGTTCCAATATCCATATACTTATAAACCATCATGGAGTCTGCACTAATTACTTCTCCATCTAAAAGTTTTGCAAGCTTAATACCAAGCTCTGTCTTTCCCGTTGCTGTTGCTCCTGCTATAACTATCATCAAAGTTTTTCCATAATTTGTTTTTTTTGTTTAATAATATAAGCTAAAACAATTAAAAATGGATGATTTTTATTTTAGAGTTTACATTTTAAGTGGCTGTAGCATATAAATTATTAAGACCATCTGATGAAAATTTTTGTACTGAAAGTGCTTTAAAATTTTACTAAGTCTAAATTAATCAAACTTTTGAACGTCATTCTAAGCGAAATGAAGAATCTCATATTTTTTCTTTTCAAATTAAAAAATCAAAAAAGAGATCCTTCGGACTTCGTCCTCAGGATGACACGAAAAAGTAAACTTACCAGAATTTTGGAACATGCTCATTTTCTGTTGAGACTATTCTAAAAATCAAGGTTGTCATTCTGAGCGAAGCGAAGAATCTCATTTTTCCTTATTTTTTAAAGGGAAGGTCCTTCAGACTCACGACCTCAGGTGACGAGAAAAGGTAAACTTATAAAAATTTTGGAACATTCTCATTTTTGCACTGAGGTTGTTCCAAAAATCAAAATTGTCATTCTGCAGCGAAGCGAAGAATCTCATATTTTTCTTTTCAAGTCAAAAAATCAAAAAAGAGATCCTTCGGACTAAAGTCCTCAGGATGACACGGAAAGGTAAGCTTACAAAAATTTTGGAACACTTACTTTTTGCACTTGACATTTAACATATTCTTCTTTTCACTTCTTATTCTCACTAACGACCTTATCTGGTTTTTGTTTATAATAAAACATTACCCTATCAACTAAATTCTTTAAGACTGTAGCAGATACACCACCACCACCTATATGTTCACCCGGAAATTTTGGCTTAGGCTCATTTGCAAATATAACAACTGTAAATTTTGGGTCAGGGACAGGAAAAAATCCTGCAAACCACGTATACCATTTAGAATTAGACAAAGCCTTTATTGCTGGGTCATATTTTTGAGCTGTTCCTGTTTTTCCTGCAATAGTAAAGTAATCAGATTTACCAGACTTAGCCGTTCCATCTTCTACAACTAATTGTAATACCGGTTTTAATTTTTGTATACTTTCATCACTCAAAACTTTTCTAATCTTTTCTGGCTGATAAACTTTTACGTAGTTTCCGCTATTATCAGTCAGACCTTTAACCAGCAATGGTTTTACAAGATAACCACCATTTGCAAAAGCTGAATAAGCTAACCCAACTTGAAGAGGGGTTGCAGTCCAGTTTTGTCCAATCGATGCATAGGCTACGTTTACAGGTCTAAAATCCTCCCTTAAAAATCCGGATGCCTCGCCAGGGAAAACACCTGTTTTTTGTCCAAATCCTAAATCTCTTAGCTTCTGATATATTTTTTTCGGGTCCAATCTTAAAGAAATCTTTATAGCACCTACGTTAGAAGAATGCTGTATAATCTGAACCGGTGTTAATAAACCAAATCTTTTATGGTCTTTAATTCTAATTCCGTCTACGTAAATAGCACCATTTTGACAGTCAATTATTTCATTTAAATCAACCTTTTTTTCATCAATGGCTTCTGCAAGAAAAATAGGCTTTGCTACAGAACCTACCTCGTAAGCATGCTGAAAGATTATATTTTTATAAGTTTTATATTTTTTATAATTGTTAGGGTCGTAGTTTGGATATGTAGCTGAAGCTAAAATTTCTCCAGTATGTGAGTTCATGATTAAAACGGCAGCTTCCAATGGATTTCTTTCTTTAACAAGCTCATTTAATGCTTCTTCAGCTATATATTGAACGTTCATGTCTATTGTCAACACCGCGTTATATGTTAATTTTCCTAATTCAACTTTTTCTATAGAGATTAAATTACCTTGAGCATCTTTTAAAAGCTGAATTTTTGCTTTACCACCACCAAGATAGTCGTTAAGCTGTCTTTCTAACCCTTCCATACCAAGTCCTGTTTTTTTACTCACAAATCCTATAGTACTACCCGCTGTTTGTCCGTAAGGATAAGTCCTTATACTATTATCAATGATACCTATATTCCATTCTTTTAAATCCGACCTTAATTTTAGTATTTGAGGTTTTAATGCTTTATCTACATTTGTTGAAATAACTGTATAGTTTTTTCTTGATGTTAGCTTGTTATATATTTCTTCGTAAGGAATTTTTAAAAGGAAAGATAGTTGTTTTGCTACAT
>Ga0315298_1006735_pt1 | contig 15514 bp, 17 predicted proteins | sample WHS_1_MG_FD_203077 | JGI IMG/M metagenome (GOLD analysis project Ga0315298, IMG submission 203077) | Extremophilic microbial mat communities from Washburn Hot Springs, YNP, Wyoming, USA - WHS_1_MG | ecosystem: Environmental > Aquatic > Thermal springs > Hot (42-90C) | place: USA: Wyoming... | reverse complement strand
GCCCCGGTTTATGACGAATCGATCTTCCCAGGTGCGTACGTAACGGTCTTCCGCTTCCCGCCACTGGGTAATCACGTCGCCGGCCACGGTACAGGCGTCCTCAATTTCCACCAGCACATTCTCCCTGCCGATGACCAGGGCGGCCGCTGCGTCGCCGAAGAGTTGTTCAAACTGCCCCCCGGCGGCGCCCAGGCGGCAGTCGGCCGCGGCCACCAGCACGCTGCGGGCGCCGGAGTTGGCTGCGTCGGCGGCCGCCAGCAACGCCGCCGAGCCGGCGCGCAAAGAAGAAGTGAAATCGGCAGTACGCACCAGTTGCGGCGCGTCAATGGCGGCGGCAATAGTGGTGGCGGACTGTTTTTCCCGATAGGGTGGTGTGGTGGTGGCGAAATAAACGCCGTCCAGGCCGTCCGGGGACAGGCCGTTCAGGCAGTTGCGGGCGGCTTCCACCGCCATGGTTACGCTGTCTTCATCGTAGTTGGCCACGGCTTTTTCCCCCGGAAGTGCCGGTTCACCAAAAGCCTCGGTCAGGCACCTGCGCTCCAGTCGATTGAACGGGATGTAAGCGCCGTAGGCGGTGATGCCTACCATGGCTTCGACCTCCTTGTTTTGTTTTCCTGGTTGTTTACCTGGTATTCACTGCCATACGCAAATTGCATGCCAGGTAAATCAACCCGACGGGGGTTGAATGTACAGAGCTATAAAGATGGGTGCAGGGGGGGTTGTCCGTACCGAAAACGGGACGATTGTAATGATTTCAGGACAAATCATAGTTATGTTCAGAATTTTCAGCCCGATTTTGCTGCCTTATACGCAGGCATACAGTTTGCATTTTTTGGAGTCGGCATCGGAATAAGGTCGACAAGATTAGACCAATAGGAAGCGCGGTGGAGAAGGTAACCATCACCTTTTTGGTGCCGGCCATGTGGAACGCCCTGCTGCGGGTGCCCGGAGTGGGCGAAAAAATGAAGACGTTGCGCAAGGCTGTTACCGGTGCGGCTATCATGCCCGCCCCCCTGAAAGGAGAGGTGCTGAAAGCCCTGCCCGATGCGGGTTTATTCGACGCCTTTGGTCAGACGGAGATGAGTCCGGTGACTACCATGCTCAGGCCGGAAGATGCGTTGCGCAAGGGGGCGTCGGTGGGTAAGCCGGTGGTTAATGTGGAGGTGCGTGTGGTGGACGACGCCGGGTGCGACGTTCCCGTGGGAGAGGTGGGGGAGATCGTGTACCGGGGTCCCACCATGATGAAAGAATATTACCGGGATCAGCGGGCCACCGCCGCAGCCGTCAGGGATGGCTGGTTTCACAGCGGTGACCTGGTGCGCATGGACGATGAGGGATTTGTTTATGTGGTGGACCGCAAAAAGGACATGGTTATTTCCGGTGGCGAGAACGTTTATCTGGCCGAGGTGGAAGAGGTGCTCTATAGACACGAAAAAGTGCTGGAAGCCGCTGTCATCGGTATACCAGACGAACGATGGGGCGAGCGGGTACACGCCGTAGTAGTGCCCAGGCCGGGGGCGGTCCTTACCGCGCAGGAAATTATGGAATGGTGTTCCGCACACCTGGCGGGGTATAAAAAGCCGCGCTCGGTAGCATTTGTGGAAGCATTGCCCAGAAACGCATCCGGTAAGGTTTTGAAAAATACTTTACGTGAATGGTTCGGAAAAGAAAAAGGACAGGGGGGAATCCGATGAATATTGGTGGCATGCTGGCCAGAAACGCCCGCCGTCATCCGGACAAGGAATGCCTGGTTTACGGGAAGCTTCGTTATACTTACCGGGATTTCAACCTGTCCGTCAATAGACTGGCCAATGCCATGGCCGGACTCGGTTTGGGCAAGGGAGAAAAAGTGGCGTTGATGATGCAAAATTCCGATCGTTACGTGATGGTATTTATGGCCGCCATGAAACTGGGCGCGGTCGCGGTGCCGATCAACTTTCGGCTGGCAGCGCCGGAAGTGGAGTATATATTAAATCACTCGGACAGCGTGATCCTGTTTTTCGATCCAGAATACGGAGAACTTATCGCCTCCCTTGAAGGCAGGATTCCCGGAGTACGACATCTGGTGCTGACCGGAACGGGCGAACAACCACCGAACGCCATAAAATGGGATGATTTGATGGCGGGAGCGGTCGGCGAAGAACCCGGGGTTGATGTGGATGAATGGGATGATTGTGAAATACTTTACACTTCAGGTACCACCGGCCGGCCCAAAGGGGCGCTTTTCGATCACCACAGGGTTATACACGTGGGGGTGGCAATGGTGGTGCATATGGCGATCAACCCCCGGGACCGCCTGTTGCATGTGGCTCCGTTGTTTCACTCGGCACAGTTGAATCTTTTTCTTGTCACCGGCATGTTTGTCGGAGCCACACATGTTGTGATGCGGGTCTTTGAACCGCGGGCCGTGCTTGAAACCATTCAAAACGAGAAGATTACTTTATTTTTCGGTGTGCCGACCATGTATAACTTTATGCTTCAGGTGCCGGACATCGATAAATACGATTTAAGCTCGCTCACCCGTTGCGGCTACGGTGCGGCTCCTATGCCCGTGAACCTGGTGCGCCGGGCTCTGGACAGATTTCCTACGGACCGGTTTTATAACCTTTGCGGCCTCACCGAAGGAGGACCGGGAGGCGTGCTGCTGGAGCCCGAGGACCAGCTGCGCAAGCCAGGCGCCGGTGGCAGGGCCATCGTCAACACCGAGGCCCGGGTGGTGGACGGGGCGGGGCACGATCTGGCTCCCGGTCAGGTCGGCGAGTTCGTCATTCGCAGCGAGATGATCATGAAGGGGTATTACAAAGACCCCGGGGCCACGGCCGGGACCCTGCGCGACGGTTGGCTTTACACCGGGGATTTAGCCACCGTTGATGAAGAGGGCTACATTACCCTGGTGGATCGCAAAAAGGACATGATCATCACGGGCGGGGAGAACGTTTATTCTACCGAGGTGGAACAGGTCCTGCACCGGCATCCGGGTGTATTGGAAGCGGCGGTAATCGGAGTGCCCCATCCGGTGTGGGGTGAAACGGTGGCAGCGGTGGTTTGCCCCAGGTCGCAGGCCGAATTGACACCGGAAGAGCTCCGTGCTTTTTGCGCACAGCACCTGGCCGATTACAAAATACCTCGTATTTACTGGTTAACCGGGCCGCTTCCCAGAAATGCTTCCGGTAAAGTGTTGAAAAGAATACTGCGGGATACCTACAGCGAAATAAGGAGGCCGGGCGAATGAAAATTATCAAGGGTTGCCCCTCCACTTCCATGAACGACTATCAGTTGAATACCACCACCATCATCAAACATGCAGCCAGAAATTTTCCTGAACGGGAAATCGTTTATCGTAACGAACGGGATTTTGTCCGCTATAATTATAACGAGGCCTATAAAAGAATAAAAAGGTTGGCCAACGCTCTTAGAAAACTGAAAATCAATCCCGGGGACCGGGTGGGGGTACTGGATTGGAACACCAATCGTTTTTTCGAACTGTATTTTGCCGTTCCCGGCATCGGAGCAGTTCTTCTGCAGATGAACCTCCGCATAGCCCCGGAAGAACTGATCTACGTAGTCAATCACAGTGAAGCCAGATTGATTTTTGTGGATGAATCCCTTATTCCAGTTGCCGAGGCAATTTCTTGCAGCGCCCCAACGGTAAAAGGTTATGTAATAATGACCGATAAGAATCTGGCCGAGGTTAAAACCAGATTGAGCCCGGTGTACAGCTATGAGGAACTGCTTGAAAACTCGGAAGCAGAATATGATTGGCCGATGATTGATGAGACTTCCGCCTACAGTGCCTGCTATACCACCGGTACAACCGGCAGGCCCAAAGGTGTTTACTATTCCCATCGTTGTATTTACCTGCATGCCATGGAGGCCGTCTGCTATGCCGGGATTAACTGGAACGATAGCTTCATGCAAATCGTGCCCATGTTCCACGCTCAGGGCTGGGGATTTTTCTTTGCCGCCGCCTTTATGGGCGCTAAAATCGTTTTGCCGGGGCGCTATATGATCGAAGACATCGGTTCACTGGTTGAATTGATGATCAAAGAGAAAGTGACAGTAGGCTGCGGTGCGCCGGCCATTTTTATGCCCATGCTCAATTATTTGCGTTCCCTTGAAGAAAAACCACACTTCGGAGGCGCCCGATTCCTTTCCGGGGCCACCGAGCCACCTCTGGCCATGATGAAAGGTCTCAAAGAGTACGGAATAAATATCATTCATGCCTATGGAGCAACCGAAACCACCCCTCTGGTCGCATTGAACTTACTTAAACCTGATCTGGAGAACAAACTGGCGGAGGAAGAAAAATGGGACCTGAAGCGCAGACAGGGTCTGCCGGTGACGGGTCTGGATATCAAGATCGTGGATCCGGAGGGGAAGGAACTGCCCCATGACGGCAAATCGTCCGGAGAGATTTTAATCCGTGGTCCATGGATTACCGGCAGTTACTATAACGACTCACGTAATGCGGAATCCTTCGTTGATGGCTATTGGAAAAGTGGAGATGCCGGGACCATCGACCCCAACGGTTACCTCAAAGTGACCGACCGGGTGAAGGACCTGATCAAAAGCGGTGGAGAGTGGATTTCTTCTGTGGATTTGGAAAATAGCATCGTCGGTCATCCAAAGGTACTCGAGGCTGCGGTTATCGGGGCTTATCACCCCGGATGGGAGGAAAGACCTCTGGCCTTTGTAGTTCCGAGAGAAGAATATAAAGGCCAAATAACAAAGGATGAGATCCTGGATTTCATCGCTTCCCGGTTTGCCAGGTGGCAGTTGCCCGACGATATAATTTTTATTGACGAAATACCAAGGACCAGTGTGGGTAAAATCTCCAAAAAGACCCTGCGAAAAGGATATTATGATTATTTTGTAAAAAAAGAGAAAAATGTCGCCGATTGATGTGAGCAAACGAAGGTTGTTTGCAATCCTTGCAGACGACGTAAGGTAAAACCAGGTAAAACCATTCGGCTTTGACCGGATGGTTTTTTGTGTGCGCCCGGTATGTCCGCCGGCCGATGGGTTGAAAGAAACCCTGTCACCTGACCGGCGGAAAGCCTGAGCCGTCTGCGTCTCTCCTGAAGATGTTATATCCGGCCCAGTGAATGATTATTTTTTAACCGTGCCGGCCGTGGTATAATGGCGGGAGAACCCGGTTGAATGCTTAATTTTGAACGAGGGGGACAGGCGTAAATGAACAAATCAGCCGCCGCTGTCGACAGTTGTTTGAAAGATGGGAAAAAAATAGAGCTTGTGCTGACCCCGGACGCCCGGGAGTATATTATTAAGCACTGTCCGGAAAATGGGCCGGCGGTTACTGTAAGCTCTTTTAATCCCACCTCCTGCTGAATACAGGTCGATCTGGAGCCGGGCATCCAGTTGGGTGCCCCCAACAACCCCGACGAATTTTACCGGACAATCTGTGACGGAGTTGCGGTATATCTGCAGAAAACCATTCGCTGCCGGGAACGTGTTGTCATCCGGCTCGCCGGTTTCTGGATCTTTAAACATCTGGTCATGGATGGTTGGGTCAGTGGATTGCTGGCGGTTTCCGGTTGACGGTTGAGCGTCCGGAAGAATCGTCCGGGCCGGATGAACCGCCGCCGCGGATCTGTCCCGCCTTCCCAATTATACATTGAAAGAAGTGGGCGGTGCTTATGGCTGTACTGCTGGCGGCCATCGGCCGTGATCTGTTGCTTGACGCTCTGCGCCGGATGAAGGAGCACCCTTTTGTGGTTTTCGGGGTTATGGATGGGAAAAATTTTGCCGCCCTGCCCGCCGGTACGGAAGTCTATTGCTATGAGTGCGACTGAGAGGCCACGCGCAAAGTGGTTGCCGTGGGCAGCCTGAAAGCGGTCTGGCCGGTTGAGCCGGAGGAATTTGACGGCATGACCGACCTGATGGACCGTTTTGCGCGGTATTTCCGGTGTCGGTGGGAAGACGCCGTGGTGGGCGGTGACCGTCCATTCTCCGAGCACCGATACTGGGACGCCTACCTGGCTGTGGCGGGGCTGGCCGCCCCGGAAAATACGCTGTTGCTTCCCGAACTGCTCCGGAGTTTGTCCGTCCGGGGGGAGGATGTTCATCAAACCATTTTCGGTTGAACCGGTTGAAGATTATGTTCCCGGTGCTTCGCCATTTCCTTTGCCGCCTCAAACCGATAGAAGATTGAGCCGGGCGTAAAACCATCCGGGGTTGACCGGATGGTTTTTTTATGGGTTGAAATCTCCCCCGTCGTTGAGCCGGTTTTTGACGGCGCTCCCGGCAGGCGCCGTCGTCGTTCGCTTCTTCGCCCGGCGCAATGCGGTCCGTCCGGAAGCGGGAAGCGGTTTCGCAGCCGCGGACGCCGTGGTAAGGAGCGGGCGGTTGAAGGAAGTGCGGGTTGCGACTCCGACCGGCGTTCCTAAAGAGTGTTTTCAAAAACGGGAGCCGGTCCGATCGGGTTGTCAACGAAGTCGGAATCGTTTAAAAGCCCGAAGGAGAAGGACGGTGAGAGATCCCCCTGCTGAACGCCGAAGGCATTGTTGATTTTGCCGTAGCTGGTGATGTTGTCGGTTACGGTGGGGCCGAAGCTGATCGTGCTGGCCCGATCCACGCTGTTGATTTTCAAACCAAACAAATTCAGGACGGAAGGTGAAAAGCAAATTAAAGGCAATCTTCTTCCCCCTTTAAAAATTTGTTTTTTCTTTCGGCGGGAAAATGATCCTTGAAAAAGGGCTGATCCATGAAATCCGAGTCGTCGACCAGGTTTTGCATGCCGGAAAAAGAGGTTTCATCTCCATAATTGGAACCGGTGCCCTCGTTGCGTTTGGCTGTGCTGTTCCATTCGGCGAGGAAGTTCTGGCCGATATTCATGGCCGAACCGTTTTCAATGGCATTTATTTTTAACAAAAATATATTTATTACTAAGGACACTGCCTCACCTCTTTCCCTTTTTAGCAATATATGCTGTGGGAATATGTTTTAATATGGCAGATAAAGGAGGGTACTCCTGATGTTCGACCAGGAGAAGTTCCGACGCTGGAGTAAACTGGCCCAGAAGGTGTACGGTCAGGATTTCTGGTCCAGCGTGTTCAGCAATCAGCAGGCCGGAGAGCTCATCAAAAGTTTTTCCGATTTAATGGGCGAGGAAAAATCCTTTCCCCGGGTGGATGTTTACCAGACGGAACGCGAGTTTTACATCCTGGTCGATCTGCCCGGAGTGCGCAAGGAGGACGTGCTGATCCAGGCGGTGGGCGACCGGCTGGAAGTGAAGGGCAGTGTGCATAACCCCTACCACGGTTACCAGGTGCTGTCCACGGAACGGTTTACCGGTAATTTTCAGCGCACCATCCGTCTGCCGGATTATGTGGACCACAATCATTATTCGGCCAAGTTTGTCGACGGCCTGCTGGAGATACGCCTGCCCCGGGCCGCCGAATCGCCGGTGAAAACGCTGCATATCGATTAAGCATAGTACGATCCAACGGGCGGGTTTGAAGACACATTTTTTATCTTTTAGCATCATATGGATAGCATCCGGGATCAAGACGGTCCGGAAGGAATGATGGCGGTGCCGTCGGTGGTGGTAGAACAATTTATGGTGAAGATGGTGAGTGCCCTTGCGTATATTTCCTTTCCGGCGGAGGGCGGAGAAAAGAACGGACGAACTGACGCAGCGGGTGCGCGCGCTGGAGCGGGAGGTTGCGGAGATCAAGCGTATCTGCCGGGAGCAGTTTCCGGGCGTCCCGCCGGTGGTGGTGGAAAAGCTGTGTGTGGATAAGATCTGCGTGGACCGGTTGGAATTCACCAATAACCTGGGCGCGCTGGGCATCAGGGAACTGAGCGGCAACCTGAACATCGGTGCCAATTACGGTGCCTGGCCGGGAAAAAAAGGAAACACGGAGCACTCGTCCGGTGCTCCGGAATCTTCTGGCGCGCGGTCGAACGGTGGACGTGCAACGTCCGCACCGTTTTCCGGCGGCGGTTCGGATCACCGCGCCGGAAAAGGGGCGGGGCGCCCGTCGGGAGCGGCCGGAACACCGCCGGAGGGGCGTTCACCGGGGCCATCCGCCCCGGCGGCGGATCGCGGGGGGGCGGAGCGTCCCGGCGGCGGATCGCCGGTGCCTTCAGGCGAGGCCGAAGGAGCGGTGGGGTCGGGACGGGTCGCGGCGGCCGCAAGAAGCACGGTGAAAGTGAACTTCAAACCCAAAGGGGCCCTTTAAGCGGGCTGAAGCGGCCTCGGGCCGCAAACCGCTGTGAACCCTGTTTCCGGACAGGCCCTTAAACCATCATAATCGAAGGTTTTACATTTCATCGGTATGCCTTCCGTGCAAGTGCAGGGGCTGCGCTTTCATGGTGAGTGTCAACCCGGCGGGCGGTGGAAGTGGATGACGGTCTTTCGTAGCTTCATCTTTTTTCGCGGCGCGGCGCCGCCACAAAGGGTTGGGCTGGCAGAGGGGGGCTTATATAAAAATTTTTCGGCCGGTTGTGGATAAACCGGTTTTTCTTTTTTCACCCGAAGTGGTTACTTCCTTTTTCACCCGCACGGTCACTCCAATTACATCCCTTCTGGCGATTTTAAGCCCCGGTTGCTCTGATTTATAGTTAATGTGTATCAAAATTGGTCGGAAGGGTGGGTACGTCATGGAGGTAAAAGTGATCGGCGTTTTGGGAGCCGGGGCGATGGGCGGCGGAATTGCCCAGGTGGCCGCTGTTGCGGGATACCGGGTGATCATGTACGATGCGGTGCCCGGCCAGGTGGAGCGGGCCGTCGAGCGCATGGACGGTTTTTTCAAAAAGAGCGTGGAAAAGGGGAAGATGACGGAAACACAGCGAACAGCCGTGCTGGAACGTATTGCGCGCGGTTCCGGGCTGGAGGATTTTGCGGAGGCCGACCTGGTGATCGAGGCGATTATCGAAGATCCCGCGGCCAAAAAGGAGGCTTTTGCCCGGCTGGACGGGATTTGCAAAACGGACGCCTTCCTGGTGAGCAACACTTCTTCCATATCGATCACCACTATTGCCGCCGCCACCGGTCGTCCGGCCAAAGTGGCCGGCATGCATTTCTTCAATCCCCCTCCCCTGATGAGGCTGGTGGAAGTGATCCGCGGTTATTTCACCGCCGACGAGACGGTGCAGGCGGTGTCGGCGGTGGCCCGCCAGATGGGCAAAACGCCCATCGAGGTGAAAAAAGATTCGCCCGGCTTTGTGGTCAACCGCATTTTAATGGCCCAGTTCGCCGAAGCCATCCGGCTGCTCGAAGAGGGTGTGGCCAGTGTGGAGGACATCGATCAGGCGGTGAAGCTGGGCCTCAACTATCCCATGGGACCTTTCGAGTTGCAGGATTTCACCGGTGTGGATATCGGTTATCACGTGCTGAATTATTTTTACGAGGAGTTCAAGGATATGCGCTGGAACGCGCCCCAGGCATTGAAGGCTCTGATCAGGGCCGGCCGGCTCGGCCGTAAAACGGGGGCGGGATGGTACGACTATAAATAATCCGTGTGAGGAGGAACGCCATGGTTTACCGGACATTGACCCTGGAAAAGGATGCCGGAGTGGGCGTGCTCACCATCAACCGCCCGCCGATGAATCCTTTAAACAGCCTCTTCTTCACTGAACTGGAGCAGGTGGCGGCGGAAGTCGGCCGCGACCCGGATGTGCGCGTGCTCATTATCACCGGCGCCGGGGAAAAATCCTTTGCCGCCGGGGCGGATATCACCGAAATGGTCAACCTGACACCGCTGGAAATGTATGATTTCTGCCACCGCTCCCTGGCGGCGTTCAGCAGGCTGGAAAGCCTGGATAAGCCGACCATTGCGGCGGTGAACGGCCTGGCTCTGGGCGGGGGGTGCGAACTGGCGCTGGTTTGCGATTTCCGCCTGGCCGCTGAAACCGCCCGGTTCGGCCTGCCCGAAATCAATCTGGGCATCATCCCCGGGGGCGGCGGCACACAGCGTCTGCCCAGGCTGATCGGTGCGGCCCGGGCGAAGGAACTGCTGTTCCTCGGCGAAATGATCGATGCCGCCACCGCTCAGGCCTACGGCCTGGTCCACCGCGTGGTGCCGGGCAATGAGCTGCCGTCCGAGGCCCGCAAACTGGCGGAGAAACTGCTGGCCAGACCGGCGGTGGCCCAGCGCGTGCTCAAAACGGCGGTGAACAGCGGGATGAACATGGATCTCTCCTCCGCCCTGCTCTTTGAACTGGAAAGTTTCCTGATCACATTTGCCAGCGAGGATCGGGTGGAAGGGTTCAACGCCCTGCTGGAAAAGCGCAAGCCGAATTTCAAGGGGAGATAACGGCCGGGGGGGAGCGTTATGCGCAACGTCTGCGTTATTGCCGGCGGACAGTCCGTCTGGGGCCTGCGCCGGGCCACCCAGCGGGATTTGTTCCAGGAGGCCGGAAAGGCCTGTTTCGAGGACAACAATATCATCACCAATAAGGATATCGACGGTTTAATCGTCGCTTCGGCCTATACTGAAAGGTGTTCCTTTCAAACCCATCTGGCGCCGCTGGTGGCCGAATATCTGGGCATCAGGCCGCGCAGCGTGTGTGCCCGGGTGGAACTGCTCTGCGCCAGCGGCAGCAGCGGGATTATCATGGCCTACGGCTTGATTAAAAGCGGTGTGGCCGATGTCGTCATGGTCATCGGCGGCGAAAAGCTTTATACGCCGCAGCGCTGGGAGGTTAATTACAGTGAGCTGGGTTCGGTGGATCACGATTGGGACGGGGCCATGGGGCTGGGACTGCCGCCGCCGCTTTTTGCCATGGTGGCCAAACAGCACATGAAAAAGTACGGTACCACCGAGGAACAGCTGGCCATGGTTTCGGTCAAAAACAGGCGCAACGGCATGAATAACCCGAAAGGCCAGTTCCGCGAGCCCGTTGATTTGCAAACGGCGCTGGAGGCCAAAACCATCGTGCGGCCGTTGAAACTGTACGACTGTTGCCCGGTTACCGACGGAGCGGCCGCGATTATTCTGGCGGTGGAGGAGAAGGCCAGGTACTTCACCGATAAACCGCTGGTCTATATTCGGGGCTGCGGCCAGGCCACCATGAGCAACATGACGGCCAACATGGCCAGCTGGACCACCTGGGAGGCGTTGAAAGTCGCCGCCGGCCAGGCCTATCAAAAGGCCGGCGTCGGACCGCAGGATGTGGATGTGGCCCAGACCCACGATTGTTTTACCATTTCCGAAATCATCGAGTATGAGGATCTGGGCTTCTGTGAAAAAGGTGAAGGGGGCTGGTTCATCCAGGAGGGGAAATCGGATTTCGGCGGTCAGGTACCGGTGAATACCGACGGCGGTCTTTTGAGCTGCGGGCATCCCTTCGGGGCCACCGGCATTCGGCAGGGAATCGAGATTATGCGCCAGTTGCGCGGCGATGCCGTCAGACAGGTGGAAGGAGCGCGCATCGGCCTGACGCACAATCTGAGCGGAGCCATCGCCGCCCACACGGTGGTCATCTACGGGAGGGATCTGGAATGAAAGGCATCTCCATCCTGGAAGGGAAATACGCGGTATCCATGGATCTCTATCCGCAGCAGGGCCGGGAATTCAACCGCATATACCCGTTTTACGAAAACCTGAAACAAAAACGGTTTACCACCACCCGCTGCCGCAGCTGCGGCTGGCGTGCCTTTCCGCCGCGGGTGATCTGCCCGGAATGTCTTTCCGAGGAATTGGAGTGGGTGGACCTGCCGGTAAAGGGGCGGGTGCTGGTGGTGACTGAAGAGGAAGTCGGGGTGCCTCTCGGTTTTGAAACGCCGTTGATCCACGCCCTGATCGATCTGGACGGCCAGCTGACCATGTTTGTGCGCATTATAAACTGTGCTTCCGGTGAGCTGAAGGAAGGAGATGAGGTCAGACTGGCTGTATTTCCGGTGGAAGCGGTACCGGTGGAAGGTAAAAAGGGGACGATTATACCGCAGGAACGGGTGTTTTTCGCTTTTGAAAAAGTAAAGTAAAATCTGTTTCCGGGTGGGGAATGAAATGACGGGTAATCAATGGATGCATGTGGGAACAGTGCTCAAGATGAACGCCCTGCACCATCCCGACCGGCTGGGCTGCCAGGATAAAACGAAAAGTTTTACTTTCCGGGAATGGAATGAGCGTTCCTGCCGGCTGGCCAATGCCTGGCTGCGCGCCGGCGTCGGCGGCGGCGAGCGGGTTTCCGTGGTGGCCTACAACCGGGTGGAATGGATGGAGATCTACGCCGCCTGCGCCAAGGGCGGGCAGATCGCCGTGCCCATTATGTTCCGGCTCGCACCCCGGGAGATGGAATATGTGATCAATCACGCGGAAAGCAGGGCCATCATTGTGGAAGAGCCTTTTGTGCCCCTGGTGGACAGTATTCGCGAAAGCCTGCCGTCCATACCGCCGGAAAATTTCATTTACCTGGGAAACGGTCCGGCCCCGCCGGGTTATGTGCATTATGAAACGTTTCTCGCCGGGGGGAGCGCGGATGAGCCGGCGGTGACGGTGAGTGCGTCCGATCCCTGGACCATTTTATATACTTCCGGTACCACCGGAAAGCCCAAGGGTGTGGTGCGCACACACGAGAGCTATATCGCCCAGTACCTGCTGAACAATATCAATATGGGAGTCAGACCCACGGACAAAGTGATGATGGTCATGCCCATGTGCCATGTGAATTCGGTTTACTATTCCTTTGCCTATACTTACGTGGGCGCCCCGGTGATGGTTTATAACATGGTCAGTTTCGACCCGGAGGATTTGCTCAGAACCATCGCCGATTACAAAATCACCTTCACTTCGCTGGTGCCGACCCATTACATCATGATCCTGGCCCTGCCGGATGAGATCAAAAATAAATACGATGTCAGTTCAATCAGGCAGTTGCTTATTTCCTCCGCCCCGGCCCGCCGGGAAACCAAGCTGGCCATCATGGATTTCTTTAAAAACGCCGAACTCTGGGAAGCATACGGTTCCACCGAGGCCGGCCTGGTCACCCTGCTGCGTCCGGAAGAGCAGTTTACGAAGACGGGGTCGATCGGGCGGGAGATTTTCGGCATCGACCGCATCAGGTTGCTGGACGAGTCGGGGCGGGAGGTGCCGCCCGGAGAAGTGGGCGAGCTTTATTCCCGTTCACCGAACGCCTTTAAAGAATACTGGCGCGACGCGGAGAAAACCCGCGCGGTTTCCCGGGACGGCTGGATAACCGCCGGTGACCTGGCCAGGCGGGACGAAGACGGTTACTATTACCTGGTGGACCGCAAGGCCAATATGATCATCACCGGGGGAGAAAATGTTTACCCTTCCGAAGTGGAAAACGTTATCGCCGCACACCCGGCGGTCAGAGATGTCGCCGTGATCGGGGTGCCCGACGACAAATGGGGGGAAGCGGTGAAGGCCGTCGTAGTCCTTCATGAGCAGTACCGGGGCGATGAAAAGCTGGCCGCCGAGATTATCGAATTCTGTCGGGGGAAAATTGCCGGCTACAAGCGTCCCAAATCGGTAAATTTCATCAGGGAGGAAGAAATGCCGCGCACGGGTACGGGTAAAATTCTGCACCGTGTGCTGCGCGACAGGTACGGCCGCAATAACGGTAACGGGTCCTGAGCTGTTGGCGGCGTATTTTCACCGCGAATACACGATCATCTGCTCACAATAATCAGAAGGAGCTGACTATTGTGAATATTGCCTCGATAATCGAGTTCAATGCCGGACGGATTCCGGAATGGACCGCCGTTATTGACGGTGACACCGGGGAGAGGTATTCCCATCGCCGGTTCAATGAGCTGGTGGACAGTCTGGCCGGTTCGCTGGTCGGGGCGGGGATAAAAAAAGGGGATCGGGTGGGTATTTACCTGCCCAATTCCCCCGCCTATCTGCTCGCCTATTTTGCGGTGGCCAAAACCGGTGCCGTGGCCGTTCCCTTCAATATAATCTACCGTTCCCGCGAAATCGAGTACATTTTAAACAATTCCCGTGCCCAATTCCTGATTGCCGCGGCGGAAGAATACCGGGCCTGGGTCCTGCCCATCCGGGAGCGGCTGCCCCATTTGCAGCAGGTGGTGGTGGTCGGAGGGGCGGCGCCCGGGGCCGTGGAACTGGAGGAGTTTATGTCCGGCGGAGGGGCATTCACCGCCGTGGACTGCCGGCCGGAGGACCCGGTGACCATTCTCTACACCTCCGGCACCACCGGCAGGCCGAAGGGAGCGGTGCTCACCCACGGCAATTTTCTGGAGAACGCCCGGCTGAACGGCTGTTATGTGCTGCACATAAACGATCAGGATTTGTTCCATACCGGTACGCCGTTCTGCCACATCTTTTTTGTGCTCACCGTTCTCGGACCCCTTTATGTGGGCGCCGGAGTGGTCACCGCCCGCAGGTTTTATCCCGAACAGGCTCTGCAGATTATTTCCCGTTACCGGGTGACTCATTTTGCCGGTGTCCCCACCATGTACATTTATATGCTGGCGGCCCGCGAGAAGGGCGATTACGATTTGCGGGCGTGGCGGTTTGCCCAGTCCGCCGGGGCGTCCATGCCGGCCGAGCACATTAAGGAAATTGAAGAGCGTTTCGGCGTATCTTTCTGTGAATGTTACGGTTCTACGGAAACCAGCTCCACCGTTACTTTCGGCCGGCTCGGTCACGGCAAACCGGGCTCGATTGGTTTGCCGGCCCGCGGGTGGGAAGTGAAAGTGGTGGACGAAAAGGGCGAGCTCTGCCCTTCCGGGGAAGTGGGTGAACTGTGGGTCAGGGGGCCGGGGGTCTTTAAAGAATACTGGGAGATGCCGGAGGAAACGCGGGCTTCGTTTACCGGACGCTGGTTTCACACCGGCGACATGGCCCGTTACGACGAGGACGGGTATTTCTATATTGTCGACCGCAAGAAAGACATGCTCATCTGCGGCGGCTACAACATCTATCCGCGGGAAGTGGAGGAGGTTCTCTACACCCATCCCGCCGTGCTGGAGGCGGTCGTACTGGGGGTGCCCGACGCGGTCAAGGGGGAGATCCCGAAGGCCTTTATCGTTCTCAAAGACGGTATGCAGCTTTCCGAAGAAGAATTAACCGCCTTTTGCAAGCAGAGGATGGCGCCCTACAAGGTGCCCCGCAGCGTGGAGTTTGTGGCCGGCCTGCCCAAGGGACCGAGCGGCAAGATTTTAAAAACCGTACTGCGGGAACAGCTCGGGTTGTAAGCCGCCCGGTTGCAGAATAAACGGGGGTGGAGTGCCGTGAAGCGTGCGGTGATTGTGGTGGATATGCTGGTAGATAACATCGGTGATACCGCCCGGCCGGGAATCGGACAGCAGGCGGCGGCGATGCTGCCGAAACTGCAGTGGTTGTTGGCCGTTGCCCGGGAACGGGGCTGGCCGGTTGTGTACGCCTGTGACAGTTTCTTTCCCGAGGATTTTATTTTCCGTGGCCGGATGCAGCCCCACGCTTTGCGGGGCACCCCCGGAGCGGCGGTGGTGGAGCTTCTGCGCCCGCAGCCGCAGGACCTGGTGCTGGAAAAAAGGCTGTTCAGCGCTTTTGCCCGCACCGATCTGGATCTTACCCTG
>Ga0315298_1006734_pt1 | contig 15516 bp, 18 predicted proteins | sample WHS_1_MG_FD_203077 | JGI IMG/M metagenome (GOLD analysis project Ga0315298, IMG submission 203077) | Extremophilic microbial mat communities from Washburn Hot Springs, YNP, Wyoming, USA - WHS_1_MG | ecosystem: Environmental > Aquatic > Thermal springs > Hot (42-90C) | place: USA: Wyoming... | reverse complement strand
GCCACACCCTGCTCCTCCCGTGGCCGCGCCTGGCGGGCCTGCTCCTCCTCCTCGTCCATGCGCTTGCTCATCTTGTCGCAGGAGGCGAGGACCTCGGCCGCCTTGAACTGCGCCACCACGTGGCCATCGCCCTGGTCGCGCACGATCTTGCCCATGGGCCCGCCGGCGTAGCCCCACAGGCGCAGGCGGCTCCGCCGCCCCCACTCGCCCTGGCGCGTGAGGGTGACGGTGGCAAACGCCCCCGCGGGGCCGGCCATCGCCGCCTGGCAGTGGTCGCGCAGCCGCTGCAGGCGCTCGCGAGCCAGGACGAGGCCACCCGCCGCGTCCTGCTCGTAGGCGGCCTTGCCATCGGCTCCCAGTTTGGCCATCTCGTCGCTCGTGAGGGCGCACTCGCAGTACACGCGCGCCTGGGCCACCAGGTGGCGCTTCCCCTCGCCCTGCACCACGAACACGGTCACGCTGGCCGGCGCCTCCTCGTTCGCTTTCACGCGCACACCTCCTCGGCCATCTTGCTCAGCTGGGCCACGCTCAGCTCGCACCGGCAGCCGCGGTTGCAGCCGCTCACCAGTAGGATCGGCATGTCGTCCCCGTCGTAGGCCCTGGTCACCCGCACCTCGACTGGCAGACCGCAGCGGGGGCAGGGCGGCTGCCCCGCCCCCACCACCCGCGCCGGTTTGATAGGCGTCTTTTGTGCTCGGCTCACGCCGCCGCCTCCTTCTCCTCGGTCAGCGGGGCGAGCAGATCGCCTAGCTGGCCGCGGTACTTGCGCAGGACCTTGGCGGCCAGCCACACCTGGCCGTCCGTCAGGGGGCCCCGCAGGCTGGCCGCGGCCAGGCTGTGGCCGAGGCGCGTGTCGGCCTTGTTGAAGCCCCGCCCGTTGAGGGCGGCGGCGTGGTCGTCGTCCAGGGCGGTGAGCACCTGCAGGCACCTGGCGGCGGCCAGGCGCTGATCGAGGCTGGCCTTGGGGTACTTGCTCGGGCGCTCGACCGCGGCCGTGGGGATGGCCGGCTCGCGCTTCACGATCACGTCCAGGGCCAGGTCGGCCACCCGCTGCTTTTCCACTAGCACATGGGCCATGCGGGCGTCCAGGCTGCCGTTGACCACCAGGTGCTGCACCAGGACGCTGTCCTGCTGGCCGACCCTATGGCAGCGGTCCTCGGCCTGGGTCACGTTCGCCGGCACCCAGTCCAGCTCCGCGAACACGACGTGGCTGGCGGCGGTGAGGGTCAGGCCGACGCCGGCGGCGGCGATGCTGCCGATGAACACCCGCGCCTTGCCGGCCTGGAAGGCGTCCACCGCCCGCTGGCGCTCCTCCACCGGCGTGTCGCCGGTGAGGGTCACGCAGTCCTTGCCGTAGTGCTCCGCCAGGGCGGCGATCACGTCCTTGTGGTGGGCGAACACCACCACCGCGTCCTCGCTCTCCAGGGCGTCGTCCAGGTGCTCGATCACCTGGGGCACCTTGGCCATGGCCGTCTCGTGGCGCAGGCGGGAGATGTCGCTGAACGCCTGCTGCGTCGCCTCGTGCAGCCGCCCCACCGCCGCCTCGTAGGCGCCCTGGTCGCCCGCGGCGTGGGCCAGGCTGACCTCGTCCTGCAGGGCCCCGAGGCGCTCCTCGTGCGCGGCCCAGGCGGCGTTCTCGGCCTCGATCCGCAGGCGCAGGGCGGGCGGCGGCTCCAGCTCCACGATCTGCCGCTGCTTGGCCGGCAGCTCGGTGAGGACGTCCTTTTTCAGCCGGCGCACCATGCAGCTCTGGCGCAGCTTCTCCTGCAACTCGTCCAGGTGGTCGTGGCCGCTCAGGTCCCAGCCGTAGCCGCCGTCGTTCGAGGCGCCGCAGTAGCGCTTGGCGAAGCCCCAAAAGCTCGGGAACGTCTCGGGGGCCAGGGTGCTCACCAGGCCCCACATCTCTATCGGTTTGTTGAGGATCGGCGTGCCGGTGAGAAACAGGCGCCGGCGGGCCCGCTCCACCAGGCCGGCGACGGCCTCCTTGCCCTTCTTCGCCGCCCGCCCCAGCACCACCTGCGTGCGCTGGGCCTCGGGGTTCTTGAGCTTGTGCGCCTCGTCCACGATCAGGGCATCCCACTGGCGGCCCATGAGGGCGGCGTTCACGCCGTTGCGCAGGCGCTCGTAGTTGACGATCACGAAATCGGCGCCGGCGCTGACGTGGCCGTCCTCCACCACCTGGATCAGGAACTTGCGCGTCAGCCACTTCTCGGCCTCGCGGGCCCAGTTGCGCTTAAGGCTGGCGGGGCAGATCACCAGCACCTGTTTGATCGTCGGGTCGGCGTTGATCACCCCCAGCGCCTGAATCGTCTTGCCGAGGCCCATCTCGTCGCCAAACAGGGTGTTCCGCCGCGCCAGGGCGTAGGCGATCCCCGCCCGCTGGAAGGGCAAATACTCGAGGCCCGCCGGCCGCGGCAGGTCGACCTCGGCCGTGGCGGCGCGGCTCATGCTGATGGCGTGCTGGCGGCGCTGCTCCAGGCCCATCAGGTGGCTGCGCAGGGGCTCCACGGCGTACTGGGCGAGCCTGGCGGCGACCTCCTCGGTCGGTGCCCACCAGCCCTTGCCCCAGCCGGCCTTGCACGCCTTGCAGCCCTTCCGGCCGCAGTCGGGGCCGGGGTGCCACCAGGCGCCGGCCGCCTTGACCTGATCCTTCTCGCTGAACTGGCTGTCGATCCCGTAGACCTCGCCCACCTGGTAGAGGCGCATCTCAGGCCCTCCCGCTCCGCTCGGGGCGGTCGTTCAGGCGGTCGGCCTCGCGCTGCGCCTCGGGCATGCTCCCGTGGCGGCTCACCACCCGTAGGCCCAGGCGCTCGGGCTGGCCGTCCTGGTAGATCGCCGCCGTGTAGCGCCCTAGCCCCACACGCCGCCAGCGCCAGTCGATCACGCCGTAGTGCTCTGCCATCTCTCCCCTCGCTCTCTAGGCGGCCGAATCGGCCAGGTTCAGGCTGGCGTGCAGGGTGTCAGCCTGCTCGCAGGCCGCCTCATACTCCTGGTGCCTCACCACCAGGCAAAGCTCAGGCGCGCGAGCCGCGCCTCCAGAGCCCCTAGGGTCCCCTCGTCGGCGCCCCGCGCCAGGGCCGCCTCGTGCTCGCGCAGTGCCACCCGCAGGCTGGCCCGCAGGCCCGCAAGCGCCCGCCCCAGGGCGGCCTCCTGCAGGTCCGCGGCGCCCGCCGCCAGTGCCAGGTTCACCATCCTCGCGGCCATACGTTGCCTCCTCGTCGCGTTTGTTTGCCGTTTGGCAAGTCTCTATGCTCATCCTATTCCTATGCCGGCGCCAAGTCAAGCTGCGGGTGGGCGAAAGAGTTAAGGTTTGTGCCAAATGACAAAAGTGCCCCCCGGCTACGGGCCGGGGGGCGTGAAACGGGGGAGAGAGGTCCCTCCCCTGTGGGGAGGGCTACTGCCCGCGAATTTGGGGTGCACGTGGCCACCGTCAATAACATCGTGCACTACGTGACCTGGTAGCCTACTTGCCTAGCATCGTCTTGCCGCCTGAATAGAGGCCCATCGCCCCCAGCCAGGCCAGGATGGTCGCCAGGATGAAGGTCAGGACGAGCATCGCCAGGCCACCCTCGGGTGGGGCGGTCAGCCAGACCGCGCCTGCCGCCAGGGCGTTGACGATGAGGCTGCAGCCGAGCGCCGCCACGGGCAGGCGGCGCTTGTCCATGTCGGGGAACATCTGCTTCACGGCCTCGACCAGCGCCGTCACCACGACCACGCCGCCCAGGCCCGCCAGCTGTTGCACGTCGCTCGCGTTCACTTTCACTCTCTTTCTCGGGGCCGGCCTACGCCAGGCCCACGTTCTCCGCGATCCCCTTGGCGGCGTCGCGCAGCTCGCTCGCCGCCTGGTGCATCTGCTGGGCCCGCGCCCCCTCGCCTATGCGCTCGGCCCAGGCCGCCTGAATGTCCAACCAGCCCGCCCAGCCGCGGACCACATCCACCGGCCCGCGGCACTTCTCGGCCAGGGGCGTGCCCACCGTGGCCGCGCAGGCGCCGGCGGCCAGGACGAGCATCTGCTGCTTGAGGCCCTCCCAGTTCGTGCTCGGGCAGATCGTCTGCCCCGGCATGCACTCGCAGTGCCCCAGCAGCACCAGCTTGCGCCCCAGCTCCTCCTCCAGCGCCAGCCAGAGGGCCACCGCTGCGGCCAGCTGCGCCTCGTTCGGGTCGGTCCCCAGCAGGGCCACGGCGGCGCCGTGGTGGTTCCACGGCTCGCCCTGACTCCAGGTCACATCCTGGAGGTCGTTCAGGATGTAGATCCCGCCCACCCCGTCGATGGCCGCCCAGTAGGCGGGGCCGGGCGCCCCGGGCCAGTCGGCGCCGCGGTTCTGGCGGTGATAGACGGCGATGGCGTCCAGGAAGGCCACGGCGCTGTGCTCGTCCATCGGCGTGCCGCCGGTCGTGTGGTGCACCACGAAGGCGGTCAGGCCGCTCTCGGGGCGCTGCTCCCACCTGCCGGCGCTGCCGAAGCGCCCCCGCAGATCCACCACCTCCAGGTCGCCCATCTTGACGCGCGGCAGGCCGGGCGCGGGCAGGGGCTTGGGCGCTGGCGCCGGCGCCACCGGCTCCCTGGGCGCGGGGGCGCTGGCGATCAGGTCGACGTGCCAGTCCTCGTACTGATGCTCGGCCTGCTCGGGTCCCTCGGCCTCCGAGATGAAGAGGTACCACTCGTCCACGCGGTCGCAGGCCACAGCATGGGCCACCACCTCGGGCAGCAGGGCGCGGCGCGCGTCCGCCGGCGTGCCGGTGCGGCAGCCCACCTCGGTGAGGACGATGCGCTTGCCGTGCTGGCCCAGCCACCAGGGGAGGCTCCAGGCCGGCAGGCTCCCGTCGGCCGCCGCCACCATCTCCCCCTTCTCCTTGGGGTAGATGTGGTGCGCCTGGCGATCGGAGGCGTCGACGCACGGGCGGGTGCCGTCCCACCACTCCCAGGAGTTGGGCGCGTAGCCGGCGATGGCCGGGTTGTCCAGGCTCACCCGCGCGCCCCAGCGGCGGCGGTGCTCCTTGGCCGCGGCCAGGTACCACGAGGTGTACTCGGCCGGCGTGCAGTCGAATTCCAGGTTGGGCTCGTTTGCCCAGGTCACGCCCACCCGGAAGCCCAGTTTCAGGGCCAGGTCGATCAGCCAGGCGCTGCCCTCCACCTGGGCGACCGGGTCCGGCGGCCGGCCGCGCCCGTGCATCGCGCGCACGTTGAGTTGCCGGTAGCCCAGGCCCCACAGCTGTACGATGTCGCTCGGGCTCATGTAGTTCAGCACGCGCACGCCGGTCACGCCCGCCTCGGCCATCCGCTTGAGCCAGGCCCACACCTTGGTGCTTACGTGGCTGTCGCCGGGGAACTGCGCCCGCGTGAAGGCGGGCCCGTGCGGGCCCGATCTAACCCCCATCGTCCCTCTCCTCCCTGCTCTTGTCCTTGCGCCGCCGCCGCAGGTCGCGGTAGTGCAGGACGCCAGTCACCAGCGCCGTCAAAATGCCGTAGATCGGGGTGGGCGGGTCCCAGTTATTCCCGCCCCAGAGCCCGTTGGCCGCGTCGGCCAACAGCAGCAGCAGGCAGACCGTCGTGATGCTGGCGATGACGTAGGCCGCCAGCAGACTCCCCTGGCTCACGCCGCGCCCCCTCCTGTTCCTTCGTCGCCAGGCCAGAGCGCTCGATCACCGTGGCCACCAGGGGCCCCAGGACGCCACCGGCGCCGGCGGCGAACATCGCCTCCAGCAGGTGCTCCACCTCCACCTCACACCTCCTCCTCTCGCTCGTCGTCCTCGCTGATCAGCGGTGTCACCCCGCGGGCCCGCAGCGCCTCGATCACCGCGCGCTTGGCCGCGCGCAGGTGCGGATAGCGCTTGCCGTGCTCGGCGCGGTCGCGGTAGTAGCGCTGGTGGGCGTGCAGCCGCTGCGCCTCGGTGTTGCCGGTCACCGGCACGACGGCGGTCACGCCGCAGCCGGCCACGGGGCAGCGCACCACCAGGTAATCTGGCACCGTCCTGCCGCCCGGCAGCACCAGGGGCTCGAGCTCGTCCAGGTGGACACGCTCCTTGTGCTCAAACTCGGCCGTGCCGGCCCTGCTCGGCACCGTGTGATACAGGATGCAGGTGCCGTCGTCGCGGAAATCCAGGAACTGCGCCATCCGTCCCTCCTTCCTTCTTACAGGCGGCTGTCAATGGTGAGGCCATCGTCTGTGCTGTTGCTCAACCACGACACGTGCCCCGCGGCCAGGGGGAACCAGTACATGCGGCACGAGTTGGGGTAGACCCCCACGATGTAAAAGCCACCGCTACCGCCCGTCGTGTCTACGTTGGTGGCGCTCCACGTCCCCTGCTTCGTCACAATCGGGTTGTTGCGCTTGCGGTAGTAGTGCAACAGGATGCTCATGTCGTGCGCGCTGCCGGCGCCGCTGGCGGTGCCCGAGTAGGCAAAGCCATACAGGTCGCCGCCGTTCGCCCGCGGACCCAGGACCTCGTAATAGCGCAGCACCCGCGCCCAGTCCTCGGCCCGGGGCACGGGCTCATATGCCACCTGCTCGCTGCCGAAGACCGCCATGGCGTTGTCGACATAGAACGCGCCAGAAACGGGCGCGTTGGCCGTAATCCCAAAGCGGGCCATCGTGGCGTTGGTATCCATCGTGCGCGTTACCACCAGGGTCTCATAGACGCCGCTCCCGCTGTGAGGGCTGGAGTAGGAGATACCCACGCCATCGCCCATGAAGGCCATTACGGCGCCGGCCGTCGCGGCCTTCACTCGCACGATGAAGGTCGCCGGCCTGCTCCGAAACTCCTCGTAGCCCTCCACGTACTGGCTGATGCTGGCGTAGCCGCTCGCGGCGTGCGTGTAGGTGAAGGCGAGGTTAAAGCCACTAGCGCCGTCGTTATTCAGGTAGTCGCGGCTGATCGAGACCGTGCTCCCGTTACCGGTGAGGATCTTCCATCCGTCGGCGCAGTAGGCCCCGCTCAGAGTGAACGGGCCCGCGCCGTCCTGCCAGATCTCGAAGCCCCCGTTGATGAGGAGGTTGCGCGGGCGCCGGCTGTCGTTCAGGTGCTGCAGGTCGTTCCTAACGTTCGTGCCCCAGCTGGTCGCTATCACCGTGCCGCTCGTCGGCGTCCCCGGGTCGACGTAGCCCATGCCCTAGCCCCCCTCCTTACCGGCCAGTATGGCCGGTCCCTCGTCGCCTGCACACCCGCCTACGGCGTTGGAACCGTCAGCTGCCAGATCACGGTCAGCGCCTGCGCCCCCTTCGTGAGGTCGATGCTGCTGTGGGCGAACATGTCCGTGGGCCCGATCAGGTAGGTGTCCGCCGCCGCGGGCGCCGGCGCCAGGGCCGAGCCCATGCTGATCTGCGTCGCCGTGTTGGCGATGATGTTCTGCCGCCCGCCGGCGGCCGTGCCCGTCAGGATGTAGATCCACGCGCCCACCCACTGATTCACCTGCCAGTTCTTACTCGTGTCGGTCACCGTGAGTGTCGTCGCGCTGGTCACCGTGCCGGTGTCGCCGGCGCTGGCGAACAGGCCGACCTCGGTGAGGTGGCGCTGGGCGTCCCCGGCCAGGAACGTGGCCGCCAGGCGGGCCGTGTGGCCGCTGATCACGCCCCCGCTCATCACCGGCCGCCGGCACCACTCAAACCCCAGGGCCACGTCGCCCGAGCCCGGCACGACCGCCACGCCCAGGGCGCTGCCGTCGCCGTTGCCCACGGCGATGTAGGAGGGCGGCGCGGGGCTGACACCGGCCAGGAACCGGGCCATGCGCTGGTAGCCGCCGTCCACGAACAGGTTGGGGCTGCGCCCGACCTCCAAGCCGTCCAGGAGGAGGATCACCTCGCCCTTGATCCGCTGGCGCTGGCGCCACCGGCTGCACGGCAGCAGCAGGTCCGTCACTAGCCCCATACCGTCTCCCCCCAGTTGCTCGTCGCCCCGTTCCAGGTGTTGGTGGGCGGGTAGACGGTGCTCACGCCGTCGCTGGCCATGGGGCTGACGCTGTCTACGGTCAGCCCCAGCACGCCCACCTGCTCGCCCTTGCTCGCCTTGGGCCGCAGGATCTGCATCAGCAGCCGCTCCAGGTCTCCCGGCATCTCACTCCCCCCAAATATCAGCGTGGGCCTCCACGCGGGTGTCGGCCACGTCGTCATTGTTCAGCTTCGTGCTGGTCTGCACCACCCAAAAGCGCTGCCGGAACGTCTGCCCCCAGGTGTTGTACGAGGCGGCGTCCGCCTGGTCGCCGCGGCGGGCGCTCTGAATGGCGAACACCTGCCCCGGGCGCCAGCCGCTCCTCCTCGTGGAGAAGGTGGCCTTGTACTTGATCCGGCCGTAGCGGCTGAGGGTGATCTGCTCGGCGGCCAGCCACGGCGGCGTGCCGTCGCTCAGGCTGATCGGCTGGGTCAGGGTCGGGTCGCTCAGGATTTGATAGATGCGCCCGCCGCCGAAGCCCTCCCGCGCCGCCACCTCCGCGGCCAGTGTCAGGTTCTTCATAACGTCCTGGCCGTTGGCGTAGTAGTTGTAAATCACGCGTATGCTGCTCTGGCTAGGCGGGGCGAGGTTGAAGCGGATGCCCTGATTGCTCTGGCAGACGAAGCACCAGTCATCCTCGGTCGGCGCCGCCGGCGTGCCGTCGATGTACTCGGTCCGGAGGTTGCCCCGGCCGGTGCTGTACTCCTTGGCGTCGACGTAGACCAGGGTGTGGGCGGGGTCCACCGGCGTATTGTAGAGCGGGAAGAACCGGGTGCTGCCGTCGCCCCTGAGCTTGGCGTTGTTGCTCGGGTTCTCCTCGGCGGGGACGGTGCTCACCTCCTGGTAGTCGCGGGCGTGCACGCAGGTGATGAGCTGGGTGGCGTCCTCGGCTATGCGCAGGTCGCGGTACTCGGCCCAGTCGACGTCGGCGTCCAGCAGCGGCAGGCTCTGCGTCGTCATGCCCACCGGCTCACCGGCCACCAGGTCCTGGTTAAAGAACGTCACTGGCGCGACCGTGGGCAGGGGCGCCCGCGCCCAGGTGCTGTCGGGCATGCAGAAGTAGATGTCGCCGTAGGGGTCCACCCACCAGGAGGCGTAGACCATCCGCGCCAGCTGGTCCAGGGCGGCGCTCACGGGGATGTAGAGCGGCTGGAAGCCGTAAACCTGGACGGAGAGATCCTGGACGTGGTTCGTCGTGATCGGCGCGTCGGGCGCGGGGTCGCTCAGGGCGCCCGTGACCAAGTTGCCGGGCGCCGCCCAGTCCTGGACGATCTGCTTCACGACGTCGCTCACCGCGCCGGTGTAGACGCTGGCACCGATGGGCACGTGATCCAGAAAGCGGGTCAGGTCCACGCAGGTCAGGTGGTAGCCGTAGGTCGTCGGCTGGATCTCGTACTGTTCGCTGGTGGCGATCACGCCGCCGAACAGGCGCCAGTCCGCGCTGCCGGCGGTCACGTGCTCGAGGTAGATCGACTGCAGGCTCTTGGGGCGCGGCTTGGCCTTGCCGGCGATGTTCACGTCGCAGGTCATGATCCCGCCGCGATGCTTGTTGCTCTGCATTATGCTGATAGTGGGCATGTCGGCCTCGACGCTGTAGTCCACGCCGGCGATGCGCAGGCGCCAGCTCACGCCGTCACCCCCATTCCCAGCAGCAGGCGCGTGTTGGCGCCGATCCTGTCCCCCACGGCGCGGGCCACGCGCTCCACCGCCAGCGGGTCGCTGAAATCCATGGCCTCGACGGTCACGTAGACGATCACCGGCGCGCCCTCGCTCCGCGGCGTCCCCAGGGCCCCCAGGGCCGAGAGCGGCATTGCCCCCGGCAGCGTGTCCAGGGGCACGACCGCCTCTGGCCCGCGGTCGCCCACCCAGCTCAGGATGGGGCGGGTGACAATGGCCCCGCTGCCCCCGGCGGCGCCCATCGACGAGCCAGGGCCGTGATAGTTGGGGTCATAGCCGCCCGGGTAGCCGCCGGCGGGGGCAGCGGCACCGCCGCGTCCCGTGCCATTGCTCGTGGCCTGACCGCCGCCTGTCACCCAGTCCCAAAACTGCCGTGCCAGGTCGCTCGCCCACTGAATGCCCACGGAGATGTCGCGGCGGAGGGGGCCGGCGTTGCCGCTGAGCCACTGTGCGAAATCGATCACGATGCCGGCGAAGAACTGAATGCCCAGGTCGAGGGTCCGGCCCAGGTTGGCGGTGGCGGTGCCCAGCCAGTTGAAGAAATCCTGGGCCGCGCCGCCGCCCAGGTAGAACCACAGGCGCACGTCCCGCGCCAGATCCATGGCCCCGCTGGCCAGCCAGTTGAAGAAGCCCTGGGCACTGGCGCCGCCGTTGTAGAACCACAGGCGCAGGTCCCGCCCCAGCTGCTCGGTGCCCACGCCCAGCCAGTTGAAGAAGTCCTGGGCCGCGCCGCCCGCGTTGTAAAACCACAGGCGCACGTCCCGCCCCAGCTGCTCGGTGCCCACGCCCAGCCAGTTGAAGAAGTCCTGGGCCGCGCCGCCCGCGTTGGCAAAGGCGAGCTTCACGTTGCGCGGCAGGTCGGTGTCGCCCAGGCCCAGCCAGGCGAGGAAATCGGCGGCCAGCTGGCCGGCCCAGTGGAGGCTCACGTTCAGGTTGCGGCCGAACTCGGTCAGCCCGCCGCCCAGCCAGCCGGTGAAGTCGGCGGCCAGGTCGCCCAGCCACTGCAGGGTCACGTTGACGGTCACGCCGAAATCGCGCAGGCCGCCGCCCAGCCAGGCGCCAAACTCGGCCGCGCGGTCGCCCACCCACTCGAAGCCGGCGCGCACGGTCACGCCCACCTCGTGGCTGGTCTGCCCCAGCAGGTTGAAGAAATCGGCCAGGCGATCGCCGGTCCACTGCAGGCCGAGCATGACGGTGAAGCCGAGGTTGCGCTCCGCCTGGGCGAGCCAGGCCATGAACCGCTCCAGGTCGAAGCCCGTCTGCTGGAGGTTCACGCCGATGTTCATGACGAAATTGCTGGGGGCGTGGTTTAGCAGGGTGTCCAGGCCGACGATGGCGTTGTAAACGACGGCGAAGGCGTCCGAGACATGGTCGGCCCACGTCTTGGTCGTGTGCTGCTGGCCCGTCCAGTCGTTCGCCTTCCAGGCGGCGGTCACGCCGCCCATGGCGTCGCCCGTCTGCTTCATCGGCCGCTGCACCCAGCCCAGGGCAGCGCCGATGGTCATGACCAGCTCGCCCAGGAGGCGGAAGGGGGCGAGCACGAGGTTGACGACAACTGCCAGGAACTGCAGGGTCGGGATTACCACGGTCGCCAGCAGGCCGGCCAGGAGCACCAGGGGCGCCACGATGAGCACGCCCACGACGTAGCCCAGGGTCCGCCCGTCGATGCCGAACTGCTGGAGGGGCGCCAGCACCTGGTTTAGGCCGTCGATCCAGCTCTTGAGGACGCCCAGGCCGTCGCGCAGGGCCTCCAGGAAGGACACGACCACGGGGAGGAGGGCGCTGCCGACCTCGGCCTGCATGCTCGTCCAGGCGAGCTTGATCTCGTTCTGCGCCCGCTGGAAGCGATCACTGTTCTCGACGTCCTTGTCGCTCGGCACCCAGCCCATGGCGCCGCTGGCCGTCACGCCCGCCCACGCCTCCGCGCCGTGCTTGCCCGCGCTCTCCTGGCGCTCGTACTCGCGCGTGAGAAAGCCCAGGCGCTCCTGGCCGCCGAACATCGGCGCCAGCTCGGCCATCTCGCGGGCGCGCTGGGGGCCCTGGCGGCTGGCCAGGTCCTCCACCACGCGGCGGAGGATCTCGTCCGGCTGGTACGGCATCGGGTTCTGCGGCGTGCTGCCGGGCTGGAAGGCCGAGAGGCCCCAGCGGGCCATCTGATCGCTGATCACCGGCATATAGAACTGGCCGGGGCCCTGGGCCTGGGCCTGCTGGGCGGCGCTCATCTGTTGGAACATGCCCATCATGCCCGTGCCGGTCGCCACGCGGGCGGCGCCGGTCAGCGAGGCCATCGCTCCCTCGGGACCCAGCACGCCACTGAGGGCGTTGACCATCCGCCCCGTCTCGGAGACGGTCGCCGTGGTCACCTCGCCCAGCGTGCGCACGCGCTCGATCATGTCCAGAGCCTGCTCGTTCGCGCTCGTGAAGGCCATGCCCAGGCCGACCACCGCGAGGGTGGCGGCGGCTATGGCGGTCACGGCAGGGGGGATCTTGCCGGCCAGCTCCCCGAAGCCCCGAATCATCCACTGCAGGCCCTGGATCATATTGCCCGCCTGGTAGATCCACTGCGTGCCGGGGAGGCCGCTCCACATCGCGCCCATGCCAATGTGGTAGCCGGCGTAGCCCACCTGATCGAGGGCGGCGGCCAGGCCCTGGGCGTCCTGGGCCTGCTGGCGATGCCAGCGGCTGGCCTGCTGGCTGGCCTGGCCGGCGGCCTGCGCGCCCGCGGCGGCCTGCTGGCTGGCCTGCGCGACCTTCGCGGCGGCCTGCTGCTGGGCCTGGCCGACCTGGTTTATGTCGGCTGCCACGGCCTGGCCGGAGCCCTTTTTGACGAACTCCAGGATGTACTTGAGGCGGCTCTCCTGGTCGGCCACCGCTCCCCTCCCCTAACGCATGCCTCGCAGGTCCTGCGGGCCGGCACCGGCGCCACCGTTGCCTTGGTCCTGGCGCACGCGCTCGGCCCGCTTCTCGCCCTCCAGGGCGGCCACAAACGCGAGCTGGCGCTCCACCGTCAGGCGGGGGTCGTCGGGGTCGTAGCCTCGCAGGACCCCCTCGCGGTGCATCACCAGCTCGAGGTACACGACGGGGATCGCGCCCCCGTGCAGGCAGTAGGCGTAGACGTCCTCACTTACGTCTTTTCGGGGGCGTCATCAGACGCCGCCCCACCTCCGAGACCAGGTAGCCATAGAACTCGCCGGGCATCTCGCCCAGCGGGTCGTATGTGGGGTCGGGCACCTGGCGGCCCGTCTCCTCCAGCACCGGCTCGCCGTCGGCGTCCAGGAGGGTGGTGCCCTTCTCGTCCTGCTTGGGGACCACCTCGGGGACGTAGCGCACGACGGCGAGCGGCTCCCCGTCCTCGCCGGGCACGTTCCACTCGCGCAGCAGGGGCCTGATGGCCTCGTGCATGGCGCCAATGGCCCAGTCGTCCTCGGGGCCGCTCAGGTAGCCGCGGCTGGCGCGCAGGAGGATGAACTGTGCCTTCTGCAGCTTGAGTTGCTCGGCCGCCTTGAGGGACAGCGGGTCCCTCAGCACGGCCTTGACGTCGGGGTAGCCGATCTCTCCGAACTCGACGGTGAACTCCTGGGGCTGGTACATCTCTCTCTCCCTCTCTCTACTAAGCGTCGTAGGCGGTCGCTATCTGATTCGAGACCTCCACCTGGCAGGGGCCCGCGTCGGTCGTGTTCTGGAGGGCGTTGATGTTCGCCACCGCCGTGTAGATGATCTCGTCCGTCCCGATCTCGCTCTGCCGCCAGCCGCATTTCGTCATAGTCAGGACGATCTGCTCGTTGGCGGCGCGGCTGAAGGTCATCACCACCGCGTTCTTGGCCGGCGTGTTGGAGGCGGCGTACTCGTACTCCGTCTTGGCCGTAAACTCGAAGGTCAGGCGGCCCGAGAGGCGCAGGGGGCCCTGCCACATGTTGCCGGGGTCCTGGGTATTGGCCAGGCCACGGCTGAGTTTGATCTGGCGCTCAAAGACCAGCTCGGCCTCGGTCATCACCGCCGGCTGGGCGCCACCCACGGTGACGTTGCCCTGCCAGCCGGCGAGGCCGGCCAGCTCCGTCCAGGCGGCAGGGGTCAACACGCAGGTGGCGCCCAGCTTGCTCTGGCCCTGGATGGTGTAGCGCAGGGTGCCGTCGCGGCCGTTGAAGTTCAAGGCCAGGCGGCTCGCCCTCGCGCCGGCCAGCACGTAGGGCTGGACGTCCTGCCCCCACTCGATGGTGTGGCTGGGCGGCGTGCCGGCCTGGAACAGGTGCTGATAGGGCCCGGCGCCGCTCTTGGTGACCTTGCCCATGAGGTTGAGCAGCAGGTGGGGGAACGTGTCCACGTAGAGGGCGCCCGTCCAGCCCCACTCGCCCTGACCCACGCCGCCGATCAGGTCGTAGTCCATGGCCGCCTGGCCGCGGTAGCCCTCCTCCAGCACGTGGGCAATGTTCCGCGGGTTGAACCTCGGCTCCAGGATGGGGATGAAGGCCGTCCGCGGCACCGCCGTGCCCCAGGCCGCCTCCTTGGCTATCCCCACCGCGGTGTAGTACAGATGCGGGTTGCCGGCCATATGTCAATCCTCCGTCTGCGCCGCCGCCTCGCGGCTCACGGCGCGTACTCCTGCATGGCAGGGCTCGTGATGCTGGCGAAGTAATGGGCGCGCGTGGCCTGGCTGTCGCCCTGCGGCGGGTTGTGGCGGATGTCCAGGTCCTCGCCGTAGCGTTGCACCACGCCGCCCAGGGTCTGATGCGTGCCCACGCAGCGGGCGACGTTCTCCACTAGGGTGCGAAACTGCGGCTCGGCCGTCGCCGGGTCGCTGCTCGACCACTCGATCTCGACCACCACCTGGCTGGTGCCGCGCTTCGTGCCGCCCGCGGGCCCGCCGAGGCCCATGCGCTGCTCGTGCTTGCTGCTGATCCAGACGTAGGCAAAGGGCGTGTCCTGGGCATCGACGGTGAACGGGCGGTAATTCTCCACCCGCGCCAGGCCCAGGGTGCTGGCCTCGGCCCGCAGCACGGCCACGACGGCGTCGACAATGGCGTTCGGGTCGGGCACCTCAGAACCTCCGTATGTGGTCGGTCAGGGCGGCCTCGGCCGCCCCCTTGTGGCCACCCAGGTCCGACTGGTCGACCACGATGCCGGTGCCGCCCATCACCAGGGCGCTGGCCCCGCGTTTTTTGAGGAGGTACGCGGCGTACTCCAGCGTCGCCTCCGTGAGCCAGGCAGGGTAGTCGGGCGCCGTCGGCGTACCGTAGCCGCCGTCGTAGACCAGGTCGAAGGCCAGGCAGTAGCGGGGGTGGCGGTAGGCACTGAAATCGCCCAGCACCAGCACGCTCTCGCCGTCGCCCTCGTGGTCGGGCTCCAGGATCAGGTCGGAAGCCTCCACCGCCACCGCGGAGCCCACCTGGCCAACGGAGATCACGCGGTAGGCGACGCTGGTCACGCTGCGGATGGGGGAGCGCAGGCGCGGGTAGAGGCGCACGTTGCCCGTCTGCGCAATCACCGCCGCTGCCGGCACGTTCGTCAGCAGGCGCTCGCTCAGGGCGTCCGCCGGCGTGAACTGCCGGTGCGTGGTATGGTCCACCCAGGCGCTGGCGCGGGCGAGATAGCGCCCCAGCTCGCCCGCGGGCAGGTCGTCCAGTGCCAGGCCCAGGCGGGCATTCCTCATGTCGTCCTCGCTCAGGTAGAGGCTCACCCTCCCCTCCTCGCCAGCCAGGGGGCGGGCTTCTCACCCGCCCCCTGGCTTACTAGGCGTCCTTCACGCCGCGGATCAGGGCGCAGCCGGCGGGGAAGTAATGCTTGAGCACGCCGTTGGCGTAGACGCCGTGCTCGTACTTGCGCTGGGTGCGCGCCCACTCGTAGTCGGCGTACTCGCTCTGAAGCTCCATCTCCAGCACCGCCGGCACGTTGTTGTTGGGGTAGGGGATGCGCTCG
>Ga0315298_1006732_pt1 | contig 15521 bp, 8 predicted proteins | sample WHS_1_MG_FD_203077 | JGI IMG/M metagenome (GOLD analysis project Ga0315298, IMG submission 203077) | Extremophilic microbial mat communities from Washburn Hot Springs, YNP, Wyoming, USA - WHS_1_MG | ecosystem: Environmental > Aquatic > Thermal springs > Hot (42-90C) | place: USA: Wyoming... | reverse complement strand
CTCACGGCGGAGAAGCTGGCTGCCATCGCCTCTCTCCTCGCCGGATACGAGTATCCCCAAGCCATACTGGATGAAGCCTATCGCCAGGCCCTTTACTACGATGAACACTGTTGGGGCATGGCCCACCCTGGTGGCCCGGCGCAGGATGGCTCTTGGAGCGAGAAGGGCGGCTTTGCCTACAAGGCCGCCGCCCTGACCCACGACATCATCGTCAAGGCGAGCAACAGGCTCGCCGAGCGCGTCGCCTATCCGGAGGAGGGCTATTACCTCACGGTGTTCAACCCCCTGGCTCAGGAACGCAGCGAGATCGTGCGCGCCCCCCTGCACCCCTGGCAGCCTTGTAGCTCGCCCATGTTCTGGAAAGAGCCGGACGCAGAAACCCCCTGGCCGCTCTGGCTCTCTGGCGGGGCCGTGGGCAGGCGGCTCGTCGTCCCGCCATCCTCGTTTTTGGAACGGCCCTTTGAGCTTTGGGACGTGGCCACGGGCCGGCGAGTGCCCTACCAGGTGGCCCGGCTGAGCGATCCCCAGGCGGCCCAACCGTGGGCAGCAGAGCGCGTTGCCCTGGGTAAGGTGGACCCAAGCCATCTCTATGACCTCGTCTTCCTGGCCGAGGGAATCCCGGCCATGGGCTACAAGACTTACCGGATCGTGCCTTGCAAAGAGTGGCCGGAGTTCGCCAGCGACTCCATGGCCATTAACGAGACCGTGGAGAATCGCTTTTTCAGGCTACGCTGGGACCCTCAAAGTGGCACCTTGCTCAGCTTGTGGGATAAAGAGCTGGACCGCGAGCTGATCGACCGCGCCGCCCGGCACGGCTTGGGGCAGATGATCGTCAGGTCGTCCGAGAGCGGCGAGGAGGAGACACTGCGCATCACGGGCATCTCCGTGAACGAGGCCGGCCCCGTTTATACCACGCTGAGCTTTAAGGGCGAGGCCTCCTGCTGTCCGCGCGTGAGCGGGGAGATCACCCTTTATCATGCCCTGAAACGCATAGATTTCGCCGCGCGCATCCTCCGAGATTCCACCCCCATGCGCGAGCTCTACTTCGCCTTCCCCTTCGCGGTTGAGGCTCCACGATTCCGCTTTGAGGCCCCCAACGCGGTCATTGAACCGCTTCGCGACCAATGGCCTGGCTCCAACACCGATTACTACGCCGTGCAGCATTGGGCCGACGTTTTCAACCGAGACTGGGGCATCGTCTGGGCGCCCTTGGATGCGCCGATGGTGGAGTTCGGCGGCCTTTGGCCCGGCTATGTCTCCGGCGCGCATCACGGGGTGAGGCCACCGGGCTATGGGCATCCCTTCCTGCGGCCCGGAGAGCTAAAGCGGGGGCACCTCTATTCCTTGGTGAGCTATAACAACTTCCGCACCAACTTCGTTAACATCCACCCGGGCGAGTTCCTGGTGCGTTACGCCTTCAGCGCCCATCAGGGCGATTGGCGGGAGGGAAGAGCCAGGGGATTCGGATGGAGCGTGGCCAACCCGCCGGTTACAGTCTGGATGAAGGGCCCCCATCCGGGGGATTGGCCCCCCATGGCCTCATTCTGCCAGGTGCAGCCGGAGAATGTTCTCCTGCTCACTTTCAAGAGGGCCGAGGATAGCCGAGGCTACATCCTCAGGCTGCTGGAGGCCGAGGGTGAGGAAGTTGAAGCAGTGGTGATCCTGCCTCGCTTTTCCCTCCTTGAAGCTTATGAGACCAACCTCGTTGAGGAGGACCGCCATTCCCTGCCCTGTAGCGGGCGGGCCGTGAGAGTCGCTTTGAGGCCGTTTTCTCTGGCGACCATTCGCTTGATCCCCAGTGATAGAGAGGAGGAAAGCACATGAGCTCCAGACGACCAAATGTGCTCTTTATCCTCGTAGACGACATGGGCTACGGCGATTTCAGCGCCTTTAACGGGGGGCTCTCCTCCACGCCGCGCCTGGACGCCCTCATGCAGGAGGGGGTTTGCTTCACTCAGCATTACGCCGCCTCGCCGGTGTGCAACCCCTCGCGGGCTTGCCTCTTGACGGGCCGCTACCCCCATCGCACCGGCTCCATTGACACCCTGGAATGGCACGGCCTGGAGCGCCTGGCCCTGCGCGAGCGCACCCTCGCGGATATGCTCCAAGCCGCCGGTTATGTCACCGGCTTGGTGGGCAAGTGGCACTTGGGGGCCTTTGATCCGCGCTATCACCCCCTGCGACGAGGATTCGACGAGACGGTTTGCTTCCGTGGCGGAATGCACGACTATTACCAGTGGCGCATTGAATGGGGGGAAACGGCTAGGCGCACCGATGGGCGCTATTTGACCGACCTGTGGACCGAGGAGGCCGTGCAATTCATCCAGCGCCATCGGCGGGAGCCGTTCTTCCTGCACCTCACCTACAACGCCCCGCATACACCCTTGCAAGCGCCGGAGGAAGAGGTCAAGCCCTTCCTGGAGCGGGGCGACCTCACCAAGGGCGTGGCCACGATCTATGGCATGCTGCGGCGCATGGATAAAGGAGTAGAGCGCGTCCTAGAGACGCTGGATCGCCTGGGCCTGCGCCAGAATACCATCGTCTTTTTCACCAGCGACAACGGCCCACAATTCGGTGGCGAGGGGGAAAACTGCACCACGCGCTTCAACTGCCAGTTCAACGGAGCCAAGGGGACGGTGTATGAGGGCGGCATCCGCGTGCCCATGATCGTGCGTTGGCCCGAGGGCCTGCCGGCGGGGACACAGGTGAACGAGATGATTCACTTCGCCGACTGGCTGCCCACCATTCTGGCCATGACCGGTGTCCCCCTGCCCGCCGACAACTTGCCCTTAGACGGCGTCAATGTCCTCCCCGTAATGCGCGGCGAGAAGGGCCAGGTGCAAACCCGACGTTGTTGGCAGTGGAACCGCTATACGCCGCTCATAGAGTGCAACGCGGCCATCCGCGACGGCGATTGGAAGCTCGTGCGTCCGGCCATCCGCGAGGCTATGGAGGTGCCGATCATCCACTGGCTGTGGGTCTCCATGTACGGCCCCGAGCATTTCATCCATAATGGCATCATCCGCGAGGAGCCAGCGCGCCAAGTGCCGCCCCCTCCACCGCCCGAGCTCTACAACATCGCCTTGGACCCCTTGGAACGCCAGAATCTGGCCGCCCAGTACCCAGAGGTCGTGCAGCGCCTCCTTGGTGAGTTGGAAACCTGGTTTGAGGAGGTGGAGGCCGATCGGCGCAGCATCCACGACATTTAGTTTTCGGCATGGAGGGCGGTTGTCCCAGCTAAGCATGAAAGGAGCGCCGAGGATGAAGCCATTTCGCCAGCATGTAGCCATCGCCATCGACGGTGGCGGCATCCGAGGGGTGATCGTGGCGCGGGCGCTAGCCATCCTGGAGGATTTCCTGGGGCGCTCTCTTCACGAGATCGCTCGCCTGGTCGCGGGTACCTCCACCGGCTCCGTCCTCGCCGCGGGTATCGCGGTCGGCTTGACGGGGCAGCGCATGCACCAGCTCTATTGCGAGCTGGGGGCGAGCGTCTTCCGCAAGACCTGGCGCAGCGCACTGTGGCCCCTTACCCGCTACCGCTATCCCCACGAGCCGCTCTTCGTGCCCCTCTACGAGTCCTTCGGCGATAGAACCATGGGCGACTTCTGGTCCGCCGACCCGCCCACCGATGTGGTCATCACCACCTTTGATCTGGCGACCAACCACACCTGTTTCATCAAGCCCTGGAAACCGGAATATGCCCCCTGGCCGGTGGTATGGGCCGTGTTGGCCTCCTGCTCGGTGCCAACTTACTTTCCGGCGGTGCTGGGGCGCTACGTGGATGGGGGCGTCGGCTCCTACGCCAACCCTTGCTACTTGGCAGCCTACGAGGCGCGCTTTTGCCTCGGCTGGGATCCGGCAGAGACGACGCTCATCAGCCTGGGCACGGGCCGCTTCCCCCGTTTGTCGCTGCCCGTGGATGCCAACCGCCTTTGGGCCTGGGAATGGTTAGAGCCATTACTGGGGGCCTTTTTGCAATCGGCCGATGAGCAGCAGGTGCACTTGGTGCGCACCTTCTTCGAAAAGCTTGACTTTCGCCGCTTTCAGGTGGATCTTGCCCAGCCCATTGAGCTGGATGATGCCAGTCAAATCCCTCAGCTCACCCGCTACGGCGACGAGTTGGGGCGCAAGATACTTGACGACGAAACAGACGAGGCCTAAAGCGCGCGCAAGATGGCCTCCACGATGTCCACGTTGTTCGGCGGACAGCCCTTCACGTAGCGGGCTAGGGCCTTGAGCTCCTCCGGGCAGCAGACCCCTACGGGCACGACCCGATCCTCCGGCGTCCCCGAAGGCGGAAGCGCCCCACCAGTGACGATGCACATCCCCCGTGCGCGCTCAATCGTGCCTGCCCGGATCATGTCAAAGAGCGAGCTGAGGACGCCGTTACGGCAGCCGGTACAACTTCCTTCGGCGTGGAGGACCTGAATGTCCCGCAATTGGACCCTCTCGTCCTCTTCCATGCGTAGGAAGCGTCGGCGCACATCCTCTACCCTCTCGCCGAGGACCTGGATCTCCTCAGCAGAGAGGGCGCCCAGTCCTCGCGCCGCCGCCATGCGTATCAGCCTAACCTCCTGGGGATCAAAACCCATCACCGCGCTGGTGACTGCATCCACTGCGACCAGGTCCCTTCCGGCGAGGATCAAGTTCATCTCCACCGGCAGCCCATAAACCGGCCCCAGCCCCTCCTGGGCGGTGATCCCATCCACCACGGCGAAAGCCGGGCGAAAGAGGGCATTGAGGTCGCAGACCCCCTCAAAGATGCCCACCTGGTGGATCCTACGCTTCTCGGCATCGGTGACCAGGCCCTTGAGGTTCTTGAGGCTCAAGGAAACATCGGTCTGGTCGTGGGTCTTCATCACCGGCACGCTGATGATCGCCTGGGCCTGCAGCGCCAACTCAAAGGTGGTGACCTCCTTGAGCACAGCCCCGTCGGGCACGGGCACCTTGACCGTTTGGGTGCGCTTGAGGTCCACCACCTCGCAGCCCTCCTGGCGCAGGCGGCTGTAACCCATCACCTCCATGACTTGCTCGGTATCGATGCCTCGCGCGGAGGATTCGGCGATGACCGGCCTGCCGCCCAGCTCCATGACCATATCGGCCAGGGCCTTACAGACTGAGGCCCTCGTACAGGCCCCTGCTTCGGGGCTGGGAGGCACGGCCACCAGGTTAGGCTTGATAAGGACCAAGGCCCCCTTGGAGACCACCCCGCCAAGCCCCCCGGCCAGTTCCACCGCTTGACGGACGGCCGCGTTCACCTCCTCCGGCGAGGGGCGCGCCGGCGTCCGAACTATCGCCACCGTAGAACGCTTCATCTGTTATCCCCTCCCATGAAATAGCCGCGATAAGGTCCCGGGCACGGCTATTTGGACAGTAAGAGTCGTTCATCTGACCCGCCACGTCCGTAGGGGGCGTGGCAGGCTACTGCCTGCCTTAGGTCAGTAACATTTGCTGGTCAAGCCACCGTCTACCACGATATAGGTCCCGGTGATGAAGGAGCTCTCGTCCGAGGCCAGGAATAGGGCCACATTGGCGATCTCCTCAGGCCGGGCGATGCGCCCCAGGGCATACTCGGCGGCTATCCGCCGTCGGGCCTCCTCAGGGTCCGGCTGGTGCGCAAAATATTCTTCCACGATGGGCGTCTCCACATCGCCGGGGCAGATGGCGTTGACCCGAATCCCCTGGCGGCCATGGGCCTGGGCCATGGAACGGGTCATCGCCAGGATGCCTCCCTTGGTCGCGCCATAGGCCGGCAGGTCGGGATCGCCCACCAGCCCAAGGGCAGAGGACATGTTGATGATGCTCCCTCCCCCTTGGGCGATCATCTGAGGGATGGCGTATTTACAACCCAGATAGACCCCTTTGAGGTTCACGTCCATGACCCGCTGCCAATCCGCCTCTGAGGTGTCGGGCAATGTGCCGAACACCTGGATGGCGGCATTGTTGAAGAGCACGTGCAACCCACCATAGGCCCGCACCGCCGTCTGGATCATCCGACGGGCATCCTCGTCGCGGGAGACGTCCGCCTCTACAAAGATCGCCTCGCCGCCCTGGGCGCGTATCTTGGCCACCGTCTCCTGGCCCCCCTGAGGCTTCCAATCCACCACGACCACGCGAGCGCCTTCCTGGGCGAAGCGGATCGCCGAAGCCCGCCCGATGCCCGAGCCTGCGCCAGTGATCAAGGCTACCTTATCCTTCAACCGCATGGGGACCTCCTTTCATCTGCTAAGCTTTGCCCGGCCTCCGTATACCGCCTCACGCAAGCCTTTGACATAGCCGATGGCAAAGAGCCGGCCGATGGAGGAATAGGCGGGGTTGTCATTGCTATCCCCCTCCATCGTGGGCACATGATCGGGGCGTAGCACGCCCTCAAAGCCGATATCGCGATAGGCTTGCATGCAAGCCAGCATATCGGTTTGCCCCTCATCGTGGAAGGTTTCCACGAACTTCTCGGGGGTGCCACGCACATCGCGGAAGTGGACGAAAAAGATCTTTCCCTGGCGCCCAAAGTGGCGGATCACGCCGGGAAGGTCATCGGTCATCAGGGTGAAATTGCCCTGACAGAGGGCGATGCCGTTGACCGGGCTGGGGACGAGGTCCAACAAACGCTGGTAGTTCTCAATGCTGCGCATGATGCGCCCAAGGCCGCGGATGGGCGATAGCGGCGGATCATCGGGGTGCATGGCCAGCTTCACGTTGGCCTTTTCCGCCACGGGCACGACGGCGTCCAGGAAATACTTCAGGTTGGCCCATAGCTGCTCTTCGGTGACGATGCCGTATTCCGTTAGCGGGGCATTGCGCATCAGCTCGTGATCGTAACCTGTGGCCAACGCCCCGCCGCGCGCGGGAACCGTCGTGGAGGTGCGCAGCCAGTTGAACACCGGCATCCACTCGTAACACCACACGGGGACGCCCAGTGCGCCCAGGTTGCGGATCAGCTCGCAGACGTTCTCTATCTCCTCATCGCGCCCGGGCAGGCCTAACTTAGCCTTATTTAGCGGCGGCCGACTCTCCAGGACGGCGAATTGGAAGCCGAAATCCTCGTAGGCCGTTTTCAGGCGCACCAGGGACATGTAACTCCAGGGCAGCTCGTCGCGGCTGACGTTGAGGCCACGGCTAAAGTCCATCACCCCAACGACGTGGTTGATGCCACATTGCTTGACCAATCGCCATAGTGGCGTAGGGCGAGGTGGCAATACTTCGGCGATCTCGATCATGGGCTACTCCTTTCTATATCGGGTGTGATCCTCATACCAGGCGCGTTCTGATTCGCCATCGCATAGTAGGGCGAGTCAAAACTCGCCTGGGACAAGGCCCTTACACTGTAAACCGAGAGGGCTGCTTCGTCAACTCGGTCCATAGGGCCCGCGCACGGGATGCTGCGACTATGGAGGGACTACGCCCGCCTGACTATCCTTCGCCCCACTAGCGCGCCATGAGACATCGAGGTACCATGGGCTAGGGCCAAGTCCGGCATAGCGTGATCTCGGCGAGGCTATCCGATCGCGCAGTCACGAAAAAGCTCAAGGGATAGCCCAACGCTGGGTTTTAATGTGTGGAGAGTTCACCAAGCCACAGCGTCCCGCTGGAGAACATCGAGACCCTGTGCGCCGCATGGGAGGAATTTGCTTAAGATGACCACCCTCTTCAAGACGACGGAAACGTGTAGGATCTGCGGTCAGAGCCACGAGTATGTGGGGATCGGCTCCACCAACGAGTTCGGCTCACCTGACCTGGACACCCGCCCCCCGGAGATGAGGCGCTCCACGATCCTTTATTGGGTCCGGCGCTGCCCATCCTGCGGCTATTGCGCTCCCCAGGTCTCGGAAGGCCCCGAGGAAGCCAAGGAGATCGTCGCCTCCGAAGAATACCGCCGGCAACTAGATGATCGGGCTTACCCCGAGCTGGCCAATCGCTTCCTCTGTTGGGCGTTGATCCAAGAGAGGGTGGGCAGTTACGCCCGGGCGGGTTGGGCGGCCCTCCATGCAGCCTGGGCCTGCGACGACCAGGGAGCCTCGGAGGCCGCCCGGCGCTGTCGCCTGAGGGCTCTGGAACTCTTTCGCCAGAGCCAGGCCCAGGGGAAACCCTTTATAGAGGGCCGGGGGGCAGAGCAAGTCCTCCTGGCCGACCTCTTGAGGCGCAGCGGGTGTTTCGAGCAGGTGGCAGCCGTATGCCAGGAGGGCCTACGGGCCAACCCCACGCAGCTTGTCCGCGAGGTGCTTGCCTTCCAAGAGGCGCTGGCCCGCCTTAAGGATGATAGGGCATACCGTATCGAGGAGGCGATCCAGGGGCACCAGCCGCGGAAACTCTCTGCTTCGTCAAGCAAACGAGGAACTTGATCTTTCTTATCCACTCATTTATTATTTTTTACGATCTATTTTTCAGTGCTCTTGACTTTTTATCCCTTTCGGTATATAATGGTTTTAATCTGGCCTTTCTAGCTACCCCCATGATCTGTGATGAAAAGCCGCACCGGGGTGGCTCCCAGGGATTTTAGCTTCTTACATTGTTAGCATAGAACCCGTATACGCTATGGCCCCCAACCTCTGGGGAGCTAGGAGCTTTGATGGCGCGCTACACGCCGGCCTTTTTCTCACAGGCCGCGCTCTCCTGGGCCGCGCCGGCCAGGTCGTATTCTTCTACCTGCTTCCCATTTGGCGCACAAGGCCGGAAGCTACCCGATAGCCCATCTTTTGACTCCTTTGCCGCCTCTTGTCGATCACCCCAAGCGACAGATGTCGCCGATCATCGTTCGGCTTTTTGTGGTTCGCCGCCAGCGCCCTTCGGTCACAGGCCGCAGCCAAAGGCTTTGGGCACGGCTTGCAATGATGCCGCTGGCGGCCCTTTGCGCGGCAGGATGCTGCGTCCACGTGAGGAGGGAGCACATGAAAAGCATCGGAAAGCAGAAAGGATACGGCCTCTTTTTCCTTGGCACCGCCCTGATCGCGGTGCTCGTCGCTTCCTTCCTGGTCGGCGACGGGGGTTCCAGCGCCGCCTCGTCGGGTGCCGGCCAGGGGGCCAATACGCTTATCGGGGTGCGCCTGCGGGAGGCTGATCCCCAGCAGCTCGCCGATTGGGGCATCGTCCCCTTGCGTGCTGAGGAGGACGGGGCGCTGGTGGCCCACGTCACCCAGGAGCAGTGGGAGGGCTTGCAGGCCGCCGGCGTAGAGATGGAGCTCCTGGGCCGCGTGGCTGCCTTCAGCAGCGAGGGCTCCTCTTTCTTGGGTTACTGCTACGGCCGCAACGACACGGATTATCCCATGACCAATCACACCATGTGGTACAAAAGCCCGATTAACCTGGAGAGCTGCTCCGTCTGGCCGGGAGCACAGGTCACCGAGGTCTACTACTACATCTCCTTTGAAACCAACTGGGAGTACACCCAGAGTTGCCCCAGGTGCTATGGGCAACTGGATATCTGGCTGACCTACTCCAACTACACGCGTCAGGAGCACCTGCACGATGACGAGTGGGCGTGCTGTGGCCCTGGGTCGCCCCCAAAACTGGATGAGCAAACCCAAACCGTCACCTGCTCGTACAGTGGATGGACGTCGTACTTCAACGGCCTTCTGCCTAATAGGACGTGGCAAATTGATGTCATGGTCCCCTGCCAGTATCACTATAGCTACACCCTGGACTACTGGTATATCTACGTCTACTACAACGATCCCACGGTGACTCCGACGCGCACGCGCACTCCCACCCCCACCAAGACCTACACCCCGCATATCAGCAACACGCCGTCCATCACCCGGACGCCGACCAACACGCCGACGATCACGCAAACGCCCACCACCACCCCTTCCCCGACGCCCACGGCCCATCCGGGGATTGACCTGATGAAGGTCTGGGTCAGCGCGGGAGGCCCGGTGATGGTCGGCAACATCGCCGAGTTCCACCTCACGGTGGAGAACACGGGCAATTCCACCTGGACATCCATCCGCTTGGCCGATGTCTATGAGAGCCACTGCCTGGAGTTCGTAGAGGCGGTGCCCCCACCGGATACCGTGGATCCGGTCAGCGGCCGCTTGACCTGGAACGACTTGACCATCCCCTTGGGCGACCTGGCCCCCGGGCACTCGTTGGTGGTCATCGTGCGCCTACGGGTCGTCAATATGGATTGCGGGGCGCTGGCGGCGAACTGCTCCAGGGTGGAAGTGGCGGTGGACCAGTTCGGCAACCAGCGCTCCTCGCTGGACGCCTGCGACCTGGTGCAGATCATCCCTCGGCCGCCGGAGATCAAGGTGGAAAAGGTCGCCCTGGATCCGGTAGTCTGCGTGGGAGATGTAGCCCATTTCATCGGGAATATGGCCAATGTGGGGAGCGGGCCCATTGAGTCCACGTACTTTGGCGATATCTATGATCCGGCCTACCTGCAAAGCCTCAATGACCCGATGGTCTGGGGCCCCGACGACGGCCACTTGACGTCGCCCTCCGTTGCTTGGTGGCCCAGCATGCCGACGGGCGCCACGATGATGGGGCTGCTGGAGTTCCAAGCCAAGGCCATGACCTCGTCCACGGTAAACGAGTTCTACGCGGTGGCCAACGGCGACCCAACCACCCGGCGCTCTGGCACGGCGTCGGTCACCATCCTCTCGGTCCCCGGGGCTTGTGCGGGGAATATCGTGGTCAATGGCGGCTTTGAGAGCGGCCTGAGCGGCTGGACGACGACCTCGGGGTCACCGCGCGCGACCACGAGCGACCATCATTCAGGCGGTCACTCCCTCCTTCTGGGCGTCCTGCCCGGCGAAGGGGACCCGGGCCGCCTTGATGAAGCCGTCCAGACGATCCACCTCCCCGTTGATGCCCACAACGCCGAGCTGAGCTTCTGGTTCAAGGTAGACAACCAGGATCCCGACATCATCGCCAACTTCTTTATGGCCGGACTCTATGCCTTGATGCCCGCCGGCCCATTGCCCCTCCACTTGCTGGCGATGACGGTGCAGACGAACGGCTGGCAGCAGATGGTAGTGGACCTGACGCCGTACATTGGCGGCACGGTAAGGGTCTACTTTGACGTCTTCAACGACGGCGGCGACGTCGGCCCCCTGTGGGCCTACGTGGACGATGTCAGGGTATGCCTCTCCCACTGTGGCCCGCCGGAGAACGTGCCCCAACTGCCGCCGACCGGCTTCTGCTGGAAGGGCAATTGGCCGGACTATGCCCCGAACGGCGTGCCCGACTTTGACCAAGCGCCCTACCTGGGTGGGACGAGTGGCTTCGTGGGCGACGGCCCGGCGGCAGCGGCCAACTCGCTGTGGTGGTATGACTCCCGGTTCGAGACGGCGAGCACGCCCCCGCCGGCGGCCTCCGACCACTATGCGCTGGTACAGGCCTACGGCTCCTGGGATGACCACGATCGGCGCAATGTTGCCCCCTTCATCCAGGACCTGGCCCGGCGCATGCACACCAACGGCCTGCCGCAGCAATACGGCCAATGGATCGGCAGCCGGCCCGACGACATGGCCGCCGGCATCCGCGACTACCTGAACAGCAAGGGCCTCTTGAGCAGCTATTCCGTGACCCTGGAGCAGCAGCCGGCCTTCGATAGCGTGGCCGACCGGGTGCGCCGCAGCGAGGACGTGCTCTTGCTCTTGGGCTTCTGGGAACAACAGCCCGATGGCTGGCGCCGTTTGGGCGGGCATTGGGTTACCGCTGCCGGCGTGGATTGCTCCGGGGGGCGGCGCATCGCCCTCAGCGATCCCTTGATAGATGCCGCTGAGCGCGGCTATCCGGGCGTGTACGCGCCGGTGAGCGGGCATTCCGCCCCTCACGCTTCCACGCTGCACGACGACGCGGCCTATCTCTCCCATGACATCTACGACGTCTGGGAGGGGACTCAGCCCGAGGCGGGGGCGCGCTGGGGCCTGAGGGACTATATGCGGCGCGATCCCGCGACGGGGGGCTTTTACCCCGACACGCAGGCCTTCTGGGGGGCGAACGTCCCCCGCGAGCTGCAAGGCTCTCAAGCGGCGAACTACCAAGGCGGCCCCGTCCGCGTTGGCGTGGAGTACATGGTCGCCGTCTGGCGGCTCAGCGACGCGGTCACCCTCTCCCTGCTGCCGGCGAGCGTGAACACCGCCGTGGGCGAGGTCTTTGCCCTGGACCTGGTGGCGGAAAGCCGTACTCAGGCCTTTGACACCGTCTCGGCCTACTTGAACTTTGACCCGGCGGCCCTGCGCTGTGTGGACGCGGCGGGCAACCCGGTCACGGCGGTGACGCCGGGCACAACACTGAGCACGGTGCTGCAGAACGCGGTGGATAACAGCCTGGGGCGGGTGGACTATGCTGCCAGAGTGCCCCTCGGCCAGGCGGGAGTGACCGGGCGGGTGCAGGTGGCGCGGCTCTACTTCAAGTCCCTGGCGGCCACGGCCCCCCTGACCCCGACGCTGATCGAGTTCTCCTGGAGCGACCCCCGGCGCAGCGATGTGGTCTCGGGCATCAGCTCGGTGCTGGGCAACATGAGCGAGGCCCGCGTGAAGGCCATCGTGCCCGCCATCGTGCAGGGGCAGGTGGCCCTGCAAGGGCGGCCCACGCCGCCGAGCGCGCGCTGGGCGATCTCGCTCACCGTGGAGCTGCTCGATCCCACGACGGGTGCGACGCTACAAACCCTGGCCACGACGACCGATAACCAGGGCCACTTTACCCTGAGCGGACTATCGGCTGGGGTCTATAGTCTGCGGGTCAAGGGGATGCACACGTTGGCCAACCGCCGCTCCAGCCTGACGCTGGCCGCGGGCAGCAATACGGTGAACATGGGCACCCTGCTCGAAGGCGACACGGATAACGACAACGACGTGGACGCCAACGATGCCTCGGTGGTGAACGTGGCCTTTGGCAGCGTTCCCTCCTCGGCCAACTGGGATCCCAGGGCGGACCTGAACGGAGATGGCGTGGTCAACGCCACGGACATGGGACTCGTCGCCATGAACTATGGGCAGGCGGGCGATGTCGAGCTGGGCACCGGCGCCGCGCGGAGAAGCGCGAGCGCCGCACCCGTGGGGGATATATCCTTCCAGGCGAGCGGCTCGGTGGCCCTGAACTTCCTGCCCGATGCCGTTGAGAAATCGCCCGGCGAGATCTTTGAGGTGCAAGTGATGCTCCGCGCCGGCTCGCAGCCCGTAGATACCGTGGATTTGGCCATCTTCTTCCCCGGCGCGGTGTTGAGCATCGTGGATCAGGCGGGCAAGGCGACCACCAGGGTGCAGGGCAACCCGATCTTCAGCCAGGAGCTGGCCAACAGCGTGCAGAACGGCGTGGGGATCATCCGCTACGCGGCCACCAAGACGGGCGGGTCGGTGACGGGCGATGTCCGGCTGTTCACCCTGCGCATCAAGGCGATCAGCCCCGGCAGCGGCTGGCTGCGCTTCGGCATGTGGGACCCGCGTACCGACGTCCGCTACCGCGGCCGGTCGGTGCTGGGGAGCTGGCCGGCGGCGCGCGTGCGGGTTATGGGAGAGGCCAAGGTTCACCTCCCCTTACTCCTCAGGAAGTAGGTTTAGGAAGTCGCCGTGCGTCTAGGCGTATCGGTTTACGCAACGGGAGGGCACGGCGACTTCGCATGGCGGGCAATGGCCTCAAGGAGCGTGGGCCAGAGCGCCGGCGCCGGATAACCGTGCCCCCAATCCTTGATGATCAGGATCTTGGCCCCTGGGACGGCTCTCGCGATATCTAGCCCGTGTTCCAGGGGAAGCAAGGGATCGGCATCGCCGTGGATGACCAGGGTGGGCACGCCTACGGACTTGAGGGCCTCTCGCCAGCCGGGGGTGGCGATGATGGCCGCCCCCTGACGGGCGTGCCCGGCAGCGCTCAGGCCACGATCCCAGAGCCGCGCGGCTAATGCCCGCAAGCGAGTCGGATCGTCGCGGTAACGTTCTCCACTCACCAGGGAGCCCCAACGGACGTAATGCTCTATATATTCCTCGCGCGTCTTGGGCTGGGGCCACTTGGCCGCGGCCTGGGCCTCCGGCGTGCGCGGGGGCAACCCCGGCTCATGGGTCGTGGACATGATGGGGATCATGGAACACAGTCGCTCAGGATGGTAAATGGCCATCATCTGGACGATCATCCCGCCCATGGAGATGCCCACGGCGTGCGCGCGCCGGATACCCAGGGCGTCCATCAGGCCGATGGCGTCCTCGGCCATATCCTTGAGGGTGTAAGGCGCCTGAACCGCCTCCCCCCGCCGGCGGGCCTGTTCCAAAGCCTCCAGGTCGGGGACGCCGGCTTCATGGAATTTGGTGGAAAGGCCCACATCGCGGTTATCGTGCCGGATAACCCAGTAACCTCGTGCAGCGAGTTGGGCGCAAAATTCATCATCCCACTCGATCATCTGGCAACCCCAGCCATCAATCAAAAGCAGCGCGGGAGAGCTAGGATCACCGAAGGTATCGTAACAGATCTCAATGCCATTGGCCCTCACCAGGGCCGGTTCGGTGTGTGGTACCGCTAGGCTCATCATCCCTCCTGATAGATGTGCTCACCCTTCTTCATCCTATGATCATTCTTGGCCGGCAGAACGCAAAACTCCCGCTGGGCACGGCGCGCAATCTCTCCATAAGCACCAGGACTAGGCTCATGGCCAGCGTCAGGGCCATCATCAGGGCCAGCCGCATGGCCATCTCCCCGTTGACATAGGGGATGAAGGGCGGGATGGCGGCCTCTCGGCTTTCGGCTAGGCGGAAGAAGGGTACATAAAGCCGCGAGGCCACCAGCCCTAGGCCCGTCCCGGCGAAGACGCCGTAGAGTAGGACCAACAGGTGTTCTATGCCCACCATGAGGAGCACCTCCTTCCTCTCCAGGCCCATAGCCTGGAGCACGGCCAGGCGCGCGGCGCGGGCGACCAGCGAGGCCGCGCTCTGGAGCAGGAACCCCAGCCCGGCGAGGATGGCCCCCACAACGAAGCAAAGCGAAAGCATGCCCATGATCCCCACCCGCTCTAAGCGATTGCGATCCCGGTTGATCAAGAAACGCAGGTCATGAGCTTGCTTGGCCAGCCACTGCGGTTGGCCGGCGTCGTGCAAGATGCGGGGCGTATCCGCATCGGGCCGCAGGCGCATCCAGTAGGCGATCGTCGGGGAGCCACCGACTTGGGCCTGTATGTACTCCAAGTTGGCCACGACCAAAGGAGCCTTAGGATACATCGTCGGGAAATAGTACAACAAGCCCACGATGACGAAATCCAGCTCATAGTCCGCCTCGCCTCCCGCGAGCGTCAGGATGAGATGATCGCCCTCGGTGAGATGATGGCGTTCAGCGAGCTCCTGGGGGATGAGCAGACCGTTGGGCGTGGCTCCCAGACGGTTCATCAGCGCACCCAGGGATTGAGGCGCGTAATCGTCACGGAAATAGGCCACCTGGGGGAAGCGGAGGCGGTCAATCCCCAGCAGGCGCACGGGCGAGGCAAGCTCCTTCCCCACGCGGGGCACGGCGCTCCACTCGCCGACGGCCATCGTGCGGATCACTCCCGGGATCTGATCGTATTCGTCCAGGGTCATCCCCGGACGCAGGCTATCCCGTTC
>Ga0315298_1006731_pt1 | contig 15521 bp, 14 predicted proteins | sample WHS_1_MG_FD_203077 | JGI IMG/M metagenome (GOLD analysis project Ga0315298, IMG submission 203077) | Extremophilic microbial mat communities from Washburn Hot Springs, YNP, Wyoming, USA - WHS_1_MG | ecosystem: Environmental > Aquatic > Thermal springs > Hot (42-90C) | place: USA: Wyoming... | reverse complement strand
CTGATATGAGAAATCTCTGGCTACAGATATGTACTCAAGCGTGTCCCAGCCTATCGGATTCTGATATTTTAATTCCGGGTAAAGCCTCGTAACAAAGCCTATGAAAAAGGATAAAAGTGTAAGATTGATGGTTTTTCCATGTACCAGCGAGTAGAGGGTGGGGGATCTGTGAAACACATCGTGCTCCTTGTACAGTGTGCTTATTGCTGTTGATGCCAGCACCATGAAGGATCCGAAGATTGATATGGAAACTAGTCTGTAGGATGTGTTATCCACTATTGAGCCCCCGATGGGCTGTGTATAGAAGCTGGTCTCAATAAGGCTGTAGATTGTCGAGGAAATTCTGGCAAAAAGGACAATTCCTGTGCCCGCAATTGTGAGCAGAAGGGTTGAGAGAAGAGGAGTTTTCCTCCAGAATAATGAGAGATCCAGAAGTCCTGCAGCAATGGAGCCAATTGAGAGAAGCCAGAAGGAGATATCAATAAGCCAAGCAGCGGAGGTAGAATGAGAGCAGAGGTTTGCAGTATTGAAAACTAATAAAAAGATTGCTATGGAAAGTGCTGCTATTATAACCCTAAACCTTGAGAAAATTAGCATAATAATATCTTTATCGGCAAATAGACTTTTAAAAACATTCTTCTCATGACTAAATATTTAACTCTACATCATCCAGAAGCTTTCTGCAAAGAGTATACAGATGTTTCAAGCAAAAGCGAATATGAAAGAATAAGGAAGGCAATCACCCTTTTACTGTTAAACTCTTCATGATCAACAACTCTCAAGGAAGAAGTCCAAACTGAGATTTACATATCAAGTCTTGCGTCTTGCCACTATATAATCCTGTTTCTCCGCGGGTTGTTGTATGCTTTTTATGCGTGTGCAGTAAGGCGTACTTGATCAATAATAAGGGCCAGTTGTTAAATAGATAGCGACTTGCTAAGGCCTTCCTAGCCTTCTCAAGTGCGTTGCGATGCCCTAGCATTCTACTCACGCACGCAGCGAATGATTGCTCTATCGTGTAAAATCTTCACGACCTTGCACTTAAAATCTTTAGACAGGCACTCTATGAGATTCCTTAACTTTCCGCACTTTGGATGGCACTCAATTCCCAGCTACAGGTTCTTAAACTGCCTGTTTTCAGGGTTCAGATAATAGTTCACCTGATCCCTAATTATATCCTCTAGGGATCTTGTAACTCTGAAGCCCAATTCCTGAATTTTCCTTATGTTACTAATGAGTATTGGAACTTCAGCTGGTCTAAATCTGCTTTTGTCGAACACAACTGTTATGCTACCTTTGTCCGTTTTTATTCTTACACCTTCATCTTCTAACGTATATTCCAGCTCACCTCTAAGCATCAGTTCATCAACTCTTGTCCTCGGAAAGTTGATGTTGAAAAAGCCATCGTTAGAGATTTCGGCTGGTTCTTTTACTCTCTTCTCACCCTTTAGAGTTTCTATTTCTTTTATATCGTAGCCTAGATGCTGAAGTGTTAACAATATGTAGGTGAGAACAGAGTTAGTCCTCATGGATCCCTGAACGTAGATTTCTCCAGGTTTACCTTTTTCAGCCAGTAATATATACCCATCTACAATATCCTCGACATGGCTCCAGTCTCTAAACGTGTTCACGTTGCCTATTGTTATCTTGCCCAATTCACCAAACTTCAGCGAGACGCACTGCCTGACTATCGTGGAGGTGACAAACTCATGTCCTCTGCCTGCTCCTTCGTGATTGAAAGCTCTGGAAACTATGGTCTTTAGACCATAGGCATGATAGTAGTTCCTCATCAGAAAGTCCCCATGTACCTTACTAACTGCATAGGGGCTCATTGGTCTTAAAGGGTTTTTCTCGTCAATTGGAAGTTCAGGAATTCTCTCAGGTTCCGGAAATATAGTGCCATATTTACTTAAGGCCCATTTATAGTGCTTCTCAGAGACAATCTGCAAGCCATATTCTTCAGAGGAACCTGCAAACACAATTTTACAGTCTAAGTTTTTGAGCCTTACTGCCTCCAGCAGGTTTTGAGTTCCCAAACTATTGACTCTAAAGGTTTCTAATGGATCTAAAAAGCTTCTGGGAACATAGGATTGGGATGCAAGGTGGAAAATTACATCGGGTTGAACTTTATCAAGAGCAAATAATAAACTGGTTAGATCGGTTACATCACCTTCAACAAGACTCACTCTGTCTATTATACCTGTTTCTATAAGCCTTTTTGGCATGTTACCGTCAGCCCTTCTCCTAAACAGGCCTAAACTTCATAGCCCAGATCCAAAAGTTTCCTAGCCAGATATGGTCCTACGAAGCCTGTTATCCCAGTTATTAGTGCCCTACTCATATCCGCTCACCTGTTCACTTTTCCTCTTTGCATATAAAAACCCTCTAGCTTTCTTCCATCAGAAGTGCACCAAAGCTTTTTAACTTCTACTGTAATTCTACAAATTCTATTTTTTAACTAATGGTATTTTTACTTTATTTTCTTTTATATTGCTAAACTACAGGTACCTCTTTCATAAAGCCTTATTTGTTTATCGTTTACTCCTTCTTTGTATGAAATTTGGAACCAACTTTTCTAAGCGTTTATGTTCTTGGAGAGCTATAGTGTTAAAAACAGCGATCGCTACTATAAAAGAAATCAAGGCTTCTTTTGTTTGATTCGCTGGTTGTTGATAATGTTTGTATTTAATGTATTATTCTGTTTCATATTAATCTCTTGAACACGTTGCGCGATACCTTTTTCCATATTTGCCACCTAATGCCAACTTTTTCAAAGCTATTCAAAGCAGTGCATTGGAATATTTTTGTTCCTACGGGAAGTAATAAAAAATTAGGTTACTTGTTGCTATCACTTGGTTGTACTGTTCAGCAAAGCCTTTGTAACATATTTTATTTGGAGGTATATAATATTGAGCCACTTCTCCTCTCATGCCATATAGTAAATTCTTTTTGGTTAATACCATTAACTTAGTATACTTGACAATATTTGATACCTCAGTATATGAAGAGCAGTCAAGTAGGTATGTGTATTCCCCCAAAGGCATAACAATGATCTGACTAGTGTAATTATGAGAGTATATAGTAAAGCCCATACTGCTGGAGGTTGCAAAATCTGCAAAAACAGTTAATTTGCTAATGTCTGTTAAGGTCATAATCACCAGAGCCGTTTGCTTTATTTCGTCTCCACTTATTATTGGGATGATGCCTTTCTTTGCTAGGTCTACGTTGAGAACTATAAATAGCGTGTTGTTCAGCAACATCAATATGAATATGAGGATTAATACTGCTCTCAATAACAGTTTTGTGAAGTTTTTAAATGATTTGGAGATCAATTGGTACAAGAGAATGTATGTAAAGGATAACACATATAACGCAACAAATTGATAGAGGATAACTGCTCCTTTGTAAACTACTGAGTAAATCAGGGAAATACCCAATATACCTCCACATAAAGAAAGTATAAATACAGCTAACGCTTTAGAATCGATGTACCCCTGTTGGTCATTTTTATCCCTCAAAAAGGTATAGATACTTAACAGAAAGCCTATTGTTAATATCAAATACTTAGAGGTTCCCTCCAGCAGGCTTTGATATTTTGAAAGGGGAAAGATTTCGTAAAATAGGTCTGCATACTTTTGATGGTATGGGGGTTCCATAGGGGTTATTTTAAGGACCTTAGCTATAGTATATACAGTATTATCGATTAATAAAGCAATGGGATCACTGCCTTCTATAAAGGAACTAAATAGCTCTAAATCTTTTAAGTAATATACTTCCAGCAAAGATGCCGATATGAGAAAGGGAGTCAATACAACTAGCATGTACATCAGATTTCTTTGCTTTCGAGCTTTATGAACGCTCAAACCTGACATTATAGCCGCGTATATAAACAGCATCATCAGAACGATACCATTAGCATACTGATGAGATAATAAAATATTTAGCAACAATACGCTTCCAAATACAAAGTTCTTATAAGTGAATGAGCGCGATAATAACCCCCTAATAAAGACAATATAGAGAAATATTAGTAGGTATGCCATTGAAATGGAGTGGTAGCTTGTTACCGTAAAATATGGTAACAACGAGGTTGAAACACTAAATAGCAAAAGTGATGATGATGTTTTGCGATAGACAGTGCTGGCAATAAGATAAGTTACCAGAACAGTCACTATTAATCCATCGGGTATAAGGATAACATGAACGGGTTGAAGGTATGTCACAATTGAAATTACCGTGGTTAATAAAACAGAGATAGGCCTATCTTGTACAAGTGCAATTGGTGCCCAATAAGAAAAATCCCCGGGGGTAGCCAGTCTTCCGTTTTGGAGGATAGGATTAGAGGCTATAACTACCTTAATTGAAAAAATTTCTACGATTCCTTGAATGGCTATTAATAAATACATTACTATAATTAAGCAGAATAAAAGTAATAACTTAAGTTTCATACTTTCTCCTTAGATAAGTTTTAACTAGGAATCTTATTTTCTTCTCGAACATCTCTTCGTCAAATAGCAATGATCTTGAGATTGCTAATTCATGGTAGAACTCCCATAACATGGTATTTGTTAGAAGTGAATAAATTAATTCTGCAGCTTCTTTAGCGTTCTCAAAACTAAGCCCATATTTGTCCTGATCTAATATGTCTAAGTAAGGACCACCACTTCTATTAACTATCACTGGTAGTCCAGCAGCCATAGCTTCGACCACCGAAATGCCAAAATGCTCATTTTTCATAGGATGAACATAAACTTTGGCTTTACAAAGCAAGACTATTTTTTCCTCTTCACTTATATTGGGTAGTATAAGAAGCATATCCTCTACATTAAGTTTCTTTGATATTTCTTGTATATGTCTCAAGACATTTAAACCTCTAGAACCTTTCACAGCACCAGCTATTATGAATTTAACATGTAATCCTAAATTCTTTACATGATAAGCTATTAATGGTATAACTTCTAGGTTTTTCTCATATGAAAAACGAGATACTGTTATAACAGCATCTTGTCTTTCTTCGTCGCTAACGTTAACACACTCTTTCAAGATCTTACGTACCTCCACTGGAGGGTAAATTACTATTGAATTCTTGTTTAAAAGCCTCTTTATTTCAAGCTTTGTATAGTTACTATTTGCTAGGTATAGTTGAGATCTGATCTGGTTGCCGAAGAGCAGTGAAACTATAGACGCTAATATAAAGGTAAGCACATATAGAAAGGAGCCGTACAACTCATTAATGATCTTATGTGACGTAAAGGTCTCTTTTCTAAGTGCCTCTTGATGAAACAGGGGGAAATGAATATATGCTATATCTTCAAAAATAGGAGTAAAGGTGGGTGCTAAATTTATTACGAGATGATACTTAGTTCGTAAAATAGCCACGGCGAAGAATTCTAAAAACCATGATATCAGGTTCCGGAAAAGCAACTTTGATGCAAAGGGCACGTGTATATAATATAATCTAGAACAATGTTGCCGTAGTTTACAGAGAAAAGCATAATCGGCAATGCCGAAGAGTAGTATATCTATGCTAATCTCCTTTTGTGAAGACATTCTTTGCACGCACGCGCTAAAGTTTAAAAGAAAGCTATTAGTGCCTCCATAGCCTCTTGTTACATAGCTGTAAATCAAAACCTTATACATATTTACCCCATGCTAACTTTTATAGGAAAGAAAGGACTTTTTCTTTCTGAGAGCATATGGTTGTAGTTAATATTATTACATGTTTATACAATAAATAAGGCGCGTAATATAATCTAAATGTGCGAAAAAGTCTTCCTAGATCACCAAGGGTAAAATACATGATAGAATTACAGAAAGCGCGCTTGCTCTAGTTTCTTTTATTAATTTATTTACATATTTACTATAATAACATGTTCTTCTAACATATTTTTCTAATTTTTTAAATTCACCCATATGAATTTCGAATCCCGATATTATCGGTATAACGCAAATTCTAGGCTTATGCATCAATAGTCTTAACTGGAATTCTATATCCTCTCCAACTAAAAGCCCCTCGGCATATCCACTTATTTCAAGAAATAATTCTTTTTTAAGTATTCGGGAAATACTTTGTTGTAGATTATAAGATGAGAATATCTTTTCTAACAGTCGTATTTTAGTCCATATCGATATCGGTCTTGGCAAAACAACATGCAGTATAGCTTCTGGTTTCTTCGTGGTTATTATTTGTTCTATCGAATTCAGCAAAGTACAAGTCATCCATGAATCATCATCAAGTATAAATGCACGCGTGCTATCTATTTTCATCTCAGAAATGAGGAGAAGTAACCTATAAGTGTACTAAAGAGCGAGAAAATTTTATAAAGAACATATAGAGGATAGTAATACCTGAATACTCTAGGAGCATCTTGAAATTTTAGTGGCGGGTTTACATAAGAGGACGTAATTGAGGTAAGCTTCATCTCGGTTAAGATCTTTTTAAGGTACTTCCCATAATTGTATGCCCTTAAAATGTATTCATTTAGGGTCTTAAACTCTCCGAGATGAACTTCGTAACCTTTATCTACGGTAATTGCCGTTATTTTCGCACCCGATCTCAGCAATCTCCATTGAAACTCTATATCTTCGCTGACTACTAACCCCTCTCTATATCCCCCGATGCTAATGAAAAGAGCTCTTCTAAGGATCCTGCTACTACTTTGAAGTAAGTTGAACGATGAAAAGTATTTCTCTATGAATCTAACCTTAGCCCATACGGATATTGGGTATGGGAGTGCTGCATGTAATACCGCATCGGGTTTTTCTTCTAGTAAAATCTTCTTTAATGATTTGAGAAAAGAGCAACTTATAAACATGTCGTCAGCTATTATATAGACGTACTCCGATGTACTACGCATAATTCCGATATTCATCTGTTTTGCCCTCGTATCTTCGCCCGGTCTCCTCTCCACTATTATCAGTTTACAGTTTACTATGTTACATAGTTTCTTGTAAAGTTTGTTAGCAGGGTTGTCGCTTGTGCTTACAATTATGATTTCAAGATCGCTTTCTAAGCAGAACTTCCTAAGAAACCGCATAAACTTGATAAGATGAGGAGAATATCTAGCTGTCGGTATAACTATGGAAAGCAATGATATTGTAGACTTGGATGAAATCTCACTATTCATAAATTGTCACTTAGGGCTTTATCGTAAAGTTTCAGATAATTCTGCACCATGTAGATTAAGCTAAACTTTCTTAGCTCATCATTCTCCATAGAAATTTCTTCGGGATATGTGTTGGAGTAAAGTATAAATTCTAAGTGCTCGATATATTCTTTTGCGTTTTTAGCGATTATTAGATTTCTGTGGCATAGTTCACGAAAGCTAGGGAGATCGAGAGCTAATACTTTCTTATTCAACCATAGAGCTTCTATGACGGTAATTGGGCAAGCCTCGTAGAGGCTCGGAAACGGAATTAAGTCAGCTAATGACATTAGTCTTATAGTCTCATCATATGGAAGTCTACCTGTTAGAACCACGTTGCTCTCCACGTGTAGCTTATTAGAAACTCTCTCTATGAAGCTCTTTACTAATGAAGGACCCACAAGAACAAGCAGTAGTTTTTTATCTTTCCTTATCAATTTGCTTAAGGCAGTTATAAGCAGAAGGTGATTTTTAATTGGATAAAGTCGTGCGGGATACACGAGGAGTTTGTAGCCTTGTGCTTTAGCTTTCACTAGGAGCTCGAAATACCTTGTTTTAGGCGGGGTTTCTAGAGCTTTCTGTAAAACTGCAAGGTCTATGCCGTTATATATGATGGCAGATGGTTCTGAAATCTTAAAGACCCTACTGAGAGTTTCTCTTAAATGTTTGCTGACGAATACGGGGATAAGTTCACTTAGTTCATATCTTAGAGCATTGCTAGATTCGAGCATATGTAATGCCCCATAGATTTTGCTGAGCGGGCTACTATTAAGCCGTAAGGCAGTTGTATAGACCGTTATAGGATCTCCATGAATAGTCACTATGACAGGCTTTCTTAAATTTGCAAATACAGGTCGTAGAAAAGGATAGTACAGACCAGTATTTATATGGACTATGTCATGTCTACTTGAAAGGCTCTGGATAAGCGATTTAGCATATAGTTGAAAGACTACATGTCTAGGGTATGTGTATGATGGTATAGTAACCCACACTATCCTTAGGTTCCCGTTTTTGTCGGATTCTACGAATGTATTTCGGGAAATGGTTTTTGACAAACTATGAGCTATTACGGTAACCTTCACTCCTAAATCGGCAAGACCGTGTGAAAGGTTATACATGAACGTTGCTCCTCCCCCAAACATATGGGGAGGATACTCTCCAGCTATTAGCAGCACCCTCAAACTGTGCTCCCCTTTCTGCAGGTATTTAATGCGCTAACGAACTCCGTTAAGCTTATAGATTTTTCTAATTCAGGATCGTTCAATGGTTTTACATAAATATCCATCGGGATTCCGTGAAGAAGACCCCAAAACCTAACGTAGAGCGCGATGATCAGTGAGAGGAGAACGCACCTTACTGACTTCTGCGGGGTTATTCTAGCGTCCATATCGGCTCCCTCCAATAATATCTTACAGGGATTACGTGAGAGACTACCAACTATGTAAATATCAATACATAAGTTCCATCTTTGTTTAATATTGTTGAGCTTTAGAATTAATTTATTTAATGTTTCGGGGCTCAATACTTTTCTTTTGCTCTGTACCCATTTAAGGATGTCCAAGGGATTGGAGTACAAGGGGTATAGTAGGAGGTGAGATACAATTACGGCTACTACTAAGTTCAAGTTTAACATTACAACCAAAGTAATTATCAAAAGTACTTGAATAACTACTCTTAAAGCGAGTTCTATATGCCACATATATCCAATGCATTGAAATACTAAGTTGGAGAGAATGATCAGCCACTTGTGTCTATAGAATAACGCCCGCAGTATGTCGTTTTTGGGGTCTGAATACACTCTAACAGGATTGAAATCTGAAAGAATAACATTAACTGTCTGCTCGAGGTCCCTTTGTGTTTCGTTGGAAAATGTTCTATAGCCGTAAGCATGTCCCAGAAGTTTATAGAGAGAGCAAACCTTTCTGAAGTTGTGGTTACAAAGGTTATCTCTACGTCTAGAGGTAAGGATAGAATAAGAAGCCATTACCAATATTCTTGAAGAATTCGTTCTCCTCGATTCTCTTCCAAGATATGCATGTAAGAGCTCAGGAAACCTCTTTGTCTCCACATAGACATCTATTAATATGTCTAGTAGACCTCTATCCACAACTACTATGAAGCCGAAGAGCCGAGGAATGAAAACTTTAAAGAATTTATAGATAAGATAATCGATAAGTATCGCTAGTTCGTATACTCTACCTAGTATGGGGACCTTATAGTATGCATGGAATACGTGTTCACATATATTATCTATCCTTATATTAATAGTTGTTCCTACGAGCTTAGATACAAATAGCGGTAGCAAGGATATAAATCTAGGATAACGAAGCCAAGTATAGTAAACTGGATAACCTCTCTTCCTAAGCTCCATCTTCAGAATCTTTGCAATAGTGCTTTTGCCGCTACCGTCAGGGCCACTAACTACTATTATTTCGCGATACCTCATGTGCTCAAGCCAGGGATCTAATTAGCTCACTAGCGACGAATTCCCAATCTAGACAGCAAGAATTCATTGAGATTTTAATTCCTTTTTCTGCTAAGCGTTTAACAATATCCGGGTTTTTCACGTGAGCAAGGTCTAATACTATGAGATTTGGTGCCTTTACTATGTCAACATGGCTATACTGTGTGGTTATGACAAGCCTTCCACTACATAGAATTTCTATCACTACAAGCGGGAAATCGGACACAACAAATCTAAAGGGTAAAAGTAGTAAATCATATTTACGTGCTTCATCCACAAGGTCTTCGGTGGAGCAGAAGAATTTAGTGACAATTTTAAGATTTCTAATGTCTTTACTCTTGATCCTCTTTCTAGCAATGAGCGGCAGGGGCTCTCTTAAGTTCAACACGAAATTCGTATTTTGAGAAGCCCTAGCTAGTTCAAGAACTATATCGTATCCTCTCGCTATCAGAGGGGGACCAAAATATGCTATGCTCGGTATACCTCTATGCTGACTTGAAAAGGTATGATTCTGTGCTACACTAGACTTTAGCTTAAAACTAATCTTAAATGTCTCAAATCCGTGTCTTTGAAATAACGCTCTGGAGTCCTCGGAAGCTACAATGACCTTAAGTTTATTTAAGGGCCTCACCGCTTTTAGAAAGAATCTCACCATAAGGTTCTCGAATATAAGTTTTATAAAATAAATTAAATCCATAGGTTCCCCATACTTTAAAGATGAAGTAAGGTAGTCCATACTTATCTTTGATAACTCATTTAGTTTATACACCGGAGTAAGTACAATCAGAACTAAGTTATCTATCCTTAGTTTATCGGCAACACTATTCCATACACGCAGGTTCCAGCCACTAAGAACAACTAAAGTATCTATACTCAGCTTCTCATAGAAGGTCTTCAACGTACCTAAAAGACCCTTATAGGGATACCTCAGAATAGATTTAGATATTGATATTAATTTAAGGTTCTCTTTCTCAATTAATTTCTTAACAATAACACAGTTTTTCGTATCCGTTAAGACATAAATTCTAACATTAGGCATCTTTTCAGCAATAATAGGTAAAGTTTTCATAAATAATGCCCAGGGCATCTTCATATAATTGGTATCATTTAAATCAAATATAGTAAATAATATGTTTTTAACAATCATGCTTGTAAAGCTAATTTATATATTTGCCACGCTTTCTGCGCGACGATGCTCCAGTCGTGGTTCTTCACTACATACTCGCGTCCCCTTATACCATACTCTTTTGGACTCTCTAGCAATTTCATTATAGCTTCTGTAAGTACGTGGTGATTACTAGGCGGTACTAGTATACCGTTTTGCGCCTTTTCAATGAATTCCCGTGCTCCTGGCACAATATTGCTCGCTACTATTGGAACAGCTAACGAGCTCGCTTCTAATAATACTATCCCGAAAGACTCGAGTTTAGTTAATGAGGGTAAAACTAAGACAGAAGCATTCATTAACTTTTCAAGTAGTTTATCTTTGGGAAGGTAACCGATGAAGATAACTTTTCCTATTAGACCTTTCCTCCAAACGTATTGCTTGAGATGCAACCAGTACTTTATATCTACAGGCTTCCCGATTATGAATAACCTGAGTTCTGGATTAGAATGAGAAAGCAACTCAAATGCTTTTATCAGAACATCTACACCTTTCTCTGGGATTATTCTCCCAATAAAGATTATTTGGGGATCATACTTAAAGGCGGGACTGAGAAGATTTGTATCCACACCTAGTGGAAGAACCTTTACTTTATACGAAAATCTCTTTAGATAAGGCGATTCATCAATAAAATACCTGCTAGAGGCTGTCACTATTTTTGCTTTTCTCAAAGTTCTACTAAGTAGAGTGTGCCCGTAAACCTTAGCTATGCTGTTTAGCGCAACATTCCGTAATTCAACATCATAATGATATGTAAAAATAAACACAACATCATTGTTTAGTACCACATCTCCAACTAATGGGAAGGGACCATGGAAGTGTATCATATCATATTCCTTTAGAAGACGAACTACTTTATAATACATCCTCGGGTTAATAATTAGAGGATTTCTAAACATGGATAATTCTTGATGTACCCAATATGCGTTGAGTCCGTGTTTCCTGATTTCCTCCGTGACCTCATTTGGCAGAGCATGCCCGTCCCCTATGCATAATAGGGGGGTATGGAGTCTACACGCTAGTTTGATGGCAAATTCTTGAAGGCCTCCGTAATAGGGAAACGGAATGAATGTTAAAATAGACGAGGAGGTATTTCTTGCCATTTTGTCTCGTTCTGGGAATAGAGTTGTTGAAATTTCTTCGGGTTTTTACATTCTAGAAGTGCTTACCTAGCTTCAATAGCAACCTTGACTCTATAAGTTAGTTGTCCTTTGTGATATACGCACCAACTTTTAGGTCTGTAAGTTAAGTTCTCCCTAATTCCCTGCAATCTGTGGAGATATTAAACTTGAGGCACACGCGTCATGGTGGTAGTTGCTTCTAGGAGCTATTGGTGTTTGGTTGCGTAGTGTGGCTTTGAATGGATGGTGGCTGTTGTGGTGTTGCTGTGTGGGCTGGGTGTTGACTGGTTGTTTGTTCTTTGAGTGTCTGTATTGTTCGTATTATTCTGAGTTCTGCTTCGAGCATCTTAAGATCTCTTCATTCATTCAGCAAACTCTTGGCAGCAGCTCTAACAGCCTCTCTGGAGTTAAGTTTAGGTTTCCACCCAATATTTTTAATTCTGGATATATCGAGGAGCATCATCTTCACGTCTCCGGGCCACCCTCTCCCATCCTCAAAGGGCCTGTAAACATACTCAACATCTCTGAGGCCCATCTCCTCAACCACAATATCGGCAATTTCCTTCACGCTTATCCAATCATCTGAACCTATATTATAAACATTAAATTTATCCATATTCCTGAATGCAACTAGGGTGGCCTCAATTGCATCGTCCACGTAAATATACGATTTCCTCTGGGATCCATCCCCCAGTATCTCCAGCTTTCTTCCATTTTCCCTCAGCTTTCTTATGAAGTCAACTATAACCCCATGCCTCATCCTCGGCCCCACGACATTTGCATACCTCAGTATCAAAGCTCTTATCCCATAGAGCCTTGAATAGGTTCCTATTATCGTTTCACAGGCCAGTTTAACGGCTCCATACACAGAAATGGGATTGAGCTCATGGTCCTCGGGAGTTGGAACCCTTGCATCCCCGTATACAGTGCTTGTGGAGGCAAAAACAATGAAGGGAATATCCAGATTTCTGCATGCCTCCAGAACGTTGAACGTTGTTACCAAATTCTCATCGAAGTGTATCCTTGGGTTTACCGTGCTCACCCTCACCTCAGGGTTTGCAGCATAGTGGAATACAACATCAGCTCTTATCCCTTTTGCCCACTCTGGATCCTTTAGATCCCTTTTCAGAAACCTGAATCCTTTGCTACCAAGCCATTTTATGTTGTCCATGCTTCCGAAGCTCAAATTATCCACCACGACAACTTCATTTCCCTCCGACATCAGCCTATCGACAATGTGGCTTCCTATGAAGCCAGCCCCTCCAGTGACAACAGCCCTCATGTTAAAACGAGAAGGGATAAGGTTGTCATAGTGCTAACTCTGAAGCATTCTCGCTAATCCCTTTCTAAAGCAACGCATTCCTTTGCTTCACTGTACACTAGCTTAAATTTTCTCATCAGGTCTCTGCCCAACAATGAAGGCATAGCGAGCACTCTCTTAACTTCCTCACCAGATAATCTGCTAAAATCATGTTTTAAGACGAGCACATCCAGTATTTCTGTATGCACACCATTCAGAGTTTTTAAAATATTTTAGCATCCCTAGCCACATAAGTGTCAACCAGCCCTCCTATTCCCCCAATTCTGGTGGGCGCCTTCTCAAGTTCATCAATCCCTATGCCTAACAGCTCTCTATCCCTGTCAAGTATGGCGGTAGCAGAGGCTCCAGTGTCGAGAAGAAACTTGATATATCCCTTAACCTTCAACTTCTCAATCGATATGAACGCTTTAACCGCAGGAGCTGGAGGACTGAAGGAGCTGTCCAGAAACCCGCGAATAATCATAGTATGAATTCCAATGGCTTTTTCGAGACGTATTCAACCATAACAGTCATGGGATTAAGGCCTCTTGCCAGTATTTTCTCCCTGAGTTTACCGGGATCCTCATCAAATGCGATGATTTCTTGTTTATGGATCGCTACAAACATGCCGTCGTACTTTTCAACGAGGTGCTGATAGTTCTTTTTAAACCATTCACTGTTGCGCTCATGTTCCTCAAATAAGGCTAAGGTTTCAGACAATTTTTATCTCAGCTTATGAGAATTGACAGGTTCTTTATAAACTTTAGCACATCGCTTTTCTATGCTGTTCTGGTTTACGAAGTGCGCTGCCAAACGGAAACGGAATGAGAACGATCCTTCCCTTCACCGGTATCTAATATCGCCAATCGAGTAGATGTCCGGTTCCTTCTCCAGGAACTCCTTGAGGGATCTTTCAGCAAGCATCATCAGCGATAAGGTCTCCCTATTTTCAATCAACATGTCTATCTTGCTGTTCAATGCAGAAAGGATCTCCTTAATCTCCCTTATATCAACTTCAATGGTCATATGAATCCCACACCAATTTAATCCTTTATTAAAACTTATTCTTTTAGTCAACGCATCACACTCGCCCAGCCAGCAGTGAGGCATCTACCGGTATGCCTGCTAACCTAATTTAGAGCTACGCCAGGAAACAGAGGTGCCTTTCGGACAAATATCTCCACAGTCCCTTCTTTTTGCTCTTTCACTTTTCTGGAAAAGCCTTAAGATAGCCTTCTATCACTATAAGGGTTTGTAGGCACTTCGGGATCATCAAGACCTGTCTTTCCTGCCAGGGCTCAGCGCACAAGCAATTAAACAGACAGATCCTCTCACCCCCCCTTACGCGCTCCCTGACAGAAAAGAACAGGCCCCTCTCCCCGGAGTTCAATGTGTGGTGTTCAGCGTGCAAAGCTGAAAAGAGGGGCCAAATGGCCCCGTCGCTCACCCCTCCATCCGGAATGCCCTGGCTCCTCGAGGAGCTCCTTAGAAGCTCGGAGGAGGCAGGACACCCGGCCTTGAGAGGGGTCATTTAACCACCATTGATGTTGCTGTAGCTGAGTGCAGCTGTCCAGCAGAAGGGGGGACATAATAAAAAGTTTTCTATGAGAGAAATTTAATGATAATCTGCTCAATCAGGAAAAATCACCGTAAAGTGTGGTTTTCGGCCATTTATTTTTAAAAAAAATGACTTAAAGAGCCTTCAAAAAAGAAATCGTAGAAATTCTCCCTATCTTCTGCTGAATAGTTGCTGTGAAAGTGGCAACAGTCATGATTACGCCTACTTCTGCTATAATGACATTCTTTCAACTCCATGTGCCGGAGATATTAGGAAAAGACTCCAAACATGATATACCTTTTTACTGATCTTAAGGACCTTCTTTTTATAAAAGGAATTTAATGCATGCGTCCAAAATGTTCATCTAGCCTCTCTATGCATGATCCTTGGAACTCATTATAGACCGATGAATCTTTTCAGCATGAATTTCTCAAAATCCTTCCGCAAAAATGCACTTTCTCGCTACTGTTTTATCTAGGCTTCTTTTGTAGCTTATTGATGCTTTTCAGTAGAGATGGAAGAAGCAGGATTATTGATATTATCAGCCCATCTCCTGTGAAAAGAGGAGCATCAAACTCTGGAAATGCTGGAACACAGTAGGCTCGCTTAAAAGCTCAAAAGATGGGATTAGCTTTACAGAGCTCCCTATGTGAAAGCCAAACTCTGTTTTAATCCAGAGAGAATCGCAGAGGGGCCAGAGTATGGGCGTATATCCCGAGAAGAGATCCAGAACTAAATGGGATAAAAGGCCAAAAAAAAGCCATCAAT